>Ga0187851_10001667_pt1 | contig 20955 bp, 15 predicted proteins | sample June2016WEW_6_10_FD_132997 | JGI IMG/M metagenome (GOLD analysis project Ga0187851, IMG submission 132997) | Peatland microbial communities from SPRUCE experiment site at the Marcell Experimental Forest, Minnesota, USA - June2016WEW_6_10 | ecosystem: Environmental > Terrestrial > Soil >...
GAAGGGAATATCGTTTCCCGCGCTGTCGGTGGTCGTGATCGGCCCGCTTAACTTGGAAAGCGTGCTGCCGGTGAAGATGTGTATACCCTCCGCCATATTTCCATAAATGTGGGGAATGAACACGTAGCCGGCGCCCGGTGCGGTCCACGTATACCAGATGTCGCCGGTCGACATTTGCAAATTCACGGCGGGTTCGCCGCGTTCCACTGTCGCTTCGGCGACGCTGTCATTGACATTAATATTTGTGCCCACCAACACCTCGCGGTTCGCGAAATCATCGTTGTAGGGACGGATGTGGATTTCCGAGTTCGCGGTATCCAAAACGTATCCGTCGGTTCGAGTCAACTCGGCATAAATAAACCAATCGCCAGGGCTCGAATTAGTCCACACCGCTGAATAGGGAGGCGAATCGGATTCAGCAATCAGCGTCGGCAAACCGTACCCGAGCGGGAATGTGTGCCCATAATATTTAACGCTCTCCACCATCGAAGGAAGTTCAGTCGTGACAATCGAAAGCGGAATCGCATCGGACGATTTGTAATTATTCGTCGGCTGCGTGAGAGCCAGGGTCGTGAGAAGCAGCTCCATTGTGAAATCAATGGATTCGTCAGGGGAAGGCGCTCTTTGCGCAGACAAATGGTACGTGGTGCCCATGGCGGCTTCGAATAAAAAGCTCAACTGATTTCGTTTGAGAGGCTTGACGAGCTTTAACTTGGCGGGATTTGTGCCGGTGTAAACGGAGAAACTCCCAAATGGCTTCTGCTGGTTCCAATTAATGACGATCGCCGGGCCGGAAGCCGGCGCGGTCCAGGAGTACCAAATTGCTTTCCCAACCTCATGCTTTTGATGCGTCGCGCCCTTTGTCACACCGTAAGCATACCAGTTATAGCCGGTTTCGACTTGTGCGTTGCTGAACAAATCATTCGGTGGCGGGGGCGGATTTGTGCGGGCAAGCATTGGGAAAGTTTGGGCACTCGCGGCTGTTATGGCGAGCGCAGCCAGACAGAAAGTGAACCCACCATTCATAATAATTGGTGTTTTATCAGCAATTCTTAGTTTACTAAACTTACACAAAAGGCGGTTGCAGCGCAAGGTCCAGGTTGATGGTTGATGGTTGAGAGGTAAAGTTGAGGGCCAAAGCCAGTTCGTACCTTAGCGATTGATCCACTTGTTCTGATCAAACTCCAGATTCCGCGAGCCGCTGGGATTATACCGAATGGTAGCATTGCAGCTTGCCGCATCTTCAATACGCGGAATATTCAACTCAAACCAGACTACGCCGTATTTGCCGCTACGGGTCTTGGCATAAAAATGGAACGTTTGGCGGCTGTTGTAATTGGTATCAGCGGCCCTGTGGTGAATTGCCATCTGTGTTAGGTACCCTTGCTTTCCGACTGCAATCCATAGACTCTTGCCCTGCCTGAATGCCAGTGACTTCAAACCGGCCATCTGAGCCAGTCAACATGTTTCTTTGGGAGTCTGGAATCGGACCGATTACAGTCGTCCAATTCAATTCGTCCTTTGCTCCGGCAATCGGTTGACCGAATTGATCAATCACCTTCCCGTAAAATTCAATTGGCATTTTCCATTGAAAATCAGGGGCGGCTTTGTCCATCGCATCCCACCATTCCCACATTGCTTTCTCTTCGGCCGTTTGAGGCGGATAGTTTTCGGCATCGTAGCTGTGGGTCACCACGTCGTTGTTGCCATAAGTCTTCTGCCAGAGCCGGCAGGCGGCATCATATTGGTAACCGGCGCTGGCAATGGCTGCGCCGTTGGTCGGCAAGGCCGCAGGCGCTCCCAGGCGGCGTCTTCTGATAGAATAAACTTGAATCTTCATCAATCTGGCTGCTAATTTTGTATCGTGACAAGTCATCCAATTGAAAAATCCAAGGTCGCCCCCGGGCGCCGGACCCATCAACACGCCGGGCTGCTGCCGGTTTTAATTCCATTGCTCGCCGTGCTCGTCGCCGGTTGCCATCGCGATGAAGTCAAAGTCTATCGTGTCGCCAAGGACCAGAACCAGCCGCAGCAACAAAGCGCCCCCGCCCTGCCCACCGATTCACCCAACCCGTCCCTGCCGCCCGGACATCCGGACATCTCGTCCGCACCCGCCTCCTCCCTGCCGGCCATGTCCCCGGCCGGCCTGCCGCAATTGACCTGGCAGACGCCGGACGGCTGGACGGAAATGCCCGCCGGCGAAATGCGCGTGGCGTCGTTCAAAATCCAGGGCCAGACCGGCAAACAGGCCGACGTCAGTGTCATTCCCCTGCCCGGCATGGCCGGAAGCGATGACGCCAATGTCAACCGCTGGCGCGGCCAGGTCGGCCTGCCGCCCGCGTCGCCGGACGAACTGAAAAAATTCGAGACCGATATCGAGGCCGGCGGCCAGCCCGCGCAGCTCTACGATATCCCCGGCCAAAGCCCGGCCAGTGGCGGCGTGGAACGCATTCTCGGCGTCATCCAGCGCCGCGACGACATCGCCTGGTTTTTCAAAATGACCGGTGACTCCGACCTCGTGGAACAACAAAAGCCGGCGTTCGTTGCGTTTCTCAAATCACTGAAATTTGCCGCGGCCCCGGCGCAGGCCGAAATGCCGCCGTCACATCCGCCCGTCGGCGACATGGGCATGGGCATGTCCCCCGCGGCTGCCGGGCCGATTTCGCATGACGGTCAGCCGAACTGGCAGGTTCCCGCCGGCTGGCAGGAGGTTTCCGGCGGACAATTCCTCATCGCCAAATTCATGCTCACCGGCTCCGATGGCGCCACCGCGGCAGTCAACGTCAGCAATTCCAGCGGCGACGGCGGAGGCCTGGCGGCGAATGTAAATCGCTGGCGCGGCCAGCTTGGCCTGCCACCGATGACCGGGATTTCGACAACGGCAATTGATGTCGCCGGCGGCCAGGCGCAGCTCGTGGACATGAGCGGCACGGACAAACGCACCGGCCAGCCCACCCGGCTCGTCGGATTGATTGTTCCGCAATCCGGCCAGACTTGGTTTTACAAACTCATGGGCGATGCGAAGGTCGTCGAAAGTCAGAAAGCCGGGTTCATCCAGTTCGTCCAAGGGGCGAAATACTGAACGAATGGATAACATTCAACATCCAACATTCAACGTCCAACGCCCAACGGGTGTGCCTGATGCAATTGTTGAATGTTCAGGGTTCGATGTTGAATGTTGAATGTTCCCAATATGCTCACGAGCCTTTACCGTTTTTTTTCCTCGCTCATGCTGACGGTCGTCTGTCTGGTGCTGGGCTGCATCATCGTGTTCTGGGGCACCATCGCCCAGGTGCATCTCGGATTGTTCAAGGCCCAGAACGAATTCTTCCGCAGCTTCATCGTCTATTGGACACCGGACGGTTCCGGGTTGCACATTCCTATCTTTCCCGGCGGTTACTTAATCGGCACCGTCCTGCTCATCAACCTGTTCGTGGCGCACTTCCGCTATTATCAGCCGGGTAAAAGGAAAATCGGCATCCTGCTGATTCATCTCGGCATCGTGCTGCTGCTGCTCGGACAGATGCTCACCGACTTCCTCTCCCGCGAAAGCAACCTGCACCTGCGCATCGGTGAAACGAGAAATTATACCGAGGCCGACCGCGCCTTTGAACTGGCGGTGCTGGACACCACCGACAAGGACTCGGACAAGGTTGTCGCCATCCCCTGCTCGGTTCTGGTACGCCGGGGCGCGGTGAACAACCCGGAAATGCCGTTCACGGTGCGGTTAAAAACCTTTTACGCCAATTCCCTGCTCGCCCAGCAGTCCCAGCCGGATTATGAACCGGTCAAGACCACCGCCGGCATCGGCTCCGGCATCTGGTGGCGCGATGTCCCGCGCGAAACCGAGATGAACCGGTTGGACATGCCGTCGGCCACCGTCGAAATCGTCACCCCCAAGGGTTCGCTCGGCACTTTTTTCGCGTCGGCCTGGCTGGACCAGCCGCAGTCGTTCACCTACAACAACCGGTCTTATGAATTGCTGCTGCGCCAGGAACGCTATTACCTGCCGTTCAGCCTCCACCTCATCGAGTTCCGGCACGACCGCTATCCCGGCACTGACATTCCCAAAAATTTCTCGAGCCGCGTCCGGCTGCAAAACCTGGAGAACGGCGAGGACCGCGAGGTGCGGATTTTCATGAACAACCCCCTGCGCTACGAGGGCGAAACGTTTTATCAGGCGAGCTTCGACCCCGACGATCACGGCAGCGTGCTGCAGGTCGTGCACAATCCCAGCTGGCTCACGCCGTATTTCGCGTGCGTGCTGGTCGCCACCGGATTGCTCATCCAATTTCTATCGCATCTGATCCCCTTCTTGAAACGGAGGCTCCAATGAATTTACGAGCGATCCGAAATTTGTTCGACCGTAGCAGCCGGCGTGAGCCGGCTCATACTTCACCAAAATGGAGCGGACTGATCCCGCACGGCGGGACTGCTACAAATCTGACGAAATTATGAAAAAATGGATTCCGCTCATATTGGTCGTGGTGATGGCGGGGTGGGTCCTGTCCAGCCTGCGCCAGCCGCCCGAAACCGGCTTTCACGCGCGCGACTTCGGCAAGCTGCCCGTCCTCATGAACGGCCGGTTCCAGCCGTTCGATTCCGTTGCCCGCAATTCTCTGCTCCAGATCCGTACCAAACAATCCGTTTATGACACGACCGGTGGCAAGGCGCAGACGCTCTCCGCCACCGACTGGCTGCTTGAGGTGATGATGAAACCCGAGACCGCCGATGACCGGAAGGTTTTCCGCATTGATAACAACGAGGTCACCGAACTGCTCAAATTGCCCGACAACCAGAAATATTATTCCTTCAAACAGCTCCGTCCCTCGATGGACGAAATCGATAAGCAGGTCCGCCGCATTGAACCCCTGGATGCCTCCAAACGCACCGTCTTCGAGTCGCAGTTGATGAAGCTCTACGAGTCCATCAATCTGTACGAGCGGCTCGAAGTCAGTCTCAAACCGCCGGCCTCGGATGACTTTGCCGCCGAACTGGACGCCTACCAAAAAAGCATTCCACCGGGCATCGCCGCCGTGAACGCCCGCGAGGCCGGACAGAAATACGAGCAGGTCGCCTTCGACACCCTGCTCGGTTTCATGGGCGGCTATCAGACCGTCGCCAGCTACGCCCTGCCCCTGACCATTCCGCCCGCGGACGTCAGCCTGCCCCGCGACGACTGGCAGAACATCGGCACCAACCTCATGCAATCCGCCCGCACCGGCGAAATCAATCCCGCCACCAGATTTTACGCGGAAATGGTCACCGCCTACCGCGCCCATCAGCCGGACGATTTCAACCGCGCCGTGGCCGGGTATCAAACCTGGCTCGGTGACCGTTTCGCGCCGCAGTTGCACAAGGCCGGCCGGGAATATTTCTTCAGCACCCTCGAGCCGTTCTACAAGGCCATGGTCATCTATGTGCTCGCACTCGTGCTCGCTTTGTTCTCGTGGTTCGGTGCCGGTGATGCCAAGGCCACCCACAAGGCGCCGGCAGTCAATGTCTCCGACCTGCTCCGGCGCTCGGCGTTTTATCTCGTTGTCCTCGCCTGGCTCGTTCACACCTTCGGCCTCGGGTTCCGCATGTATCTCGAAGGCCGGCCGCCGGTAACCAACCTTTATTCCTCCGCCATCTTCATCGGCTGGGGCGCGGTGATTTTAGGAATGGTTCTTGAGAAAATTTATCGCGACGGCATCGGCTGTGTCGTCGCAGGCTCCGCCGGTTTTGTCACGCTCATCATCGCCCACAACCTTGCGCTCAGTGGCGACACCATGGAAATGATGCGCGCCGTGCTCGACACGAATTTCTGGCTGGCCACCCACGTCGTCACCGTCACCCTCGGCTACGCCTCGACCTTTGTGGCGGGATTCCTGGCCATCATTTACATCCTGCGCGGCGTGTTCACCACCACGCTGCCGGCGGAAACCGCCAAATCGCTGGCGCGGATGGTTTATGGCATCGTCTGTTTTGCCACGCTGTTCAGCTTTGTCGGCACCGTTCTGGGCGGCATCTGGGCCGACCAGTCGTGGGGCCGGTTCTGGGGCTGGGACCCCAAGGAAAACGGCGCGCTGCTCATCGTGCTCTGGAATGCGACCATCCTGCACGCGCGCTGGGGCGGGCTCGTGCGCGAACGCGGCCTCATGAACCTCGCCGTCATCGGCAACATCGTCACGAGCTGGTCGTGGTTCGGGGTCAACATGCTCGGCATCGGCCTGCACAGCTACGGTTTCACCGACGCCGCCTTCCAATGGCTGATGCTCTTCATCGTCAGCCAGCTCGCCATCATCCTCCTCGGCCTGCTGCCGCAAAAACTCTGGCGCAGTTTCCAGCCCCACGTTAGCGCCGCCGGATAAAGGCCCCTCATTCGATGTTCGGCGTTCGATGTTGGATGTTTGTTCGCCACTCCTGGCATCCTCTGCGGTTACTCCACTATCCGGATTCCGAGCGCGCCCCGTTTTTTTCCGTCGTCGTTTCCCGGATTCCACCAGCAACGGCCTTTGCCTTCAATCGCCCTTGCCGCCCGGCCTTCAATTTCCTTCAACTGCTCCTTTTCCAGCGGACGAAATTCTTCGAAGGCCCGGAATGCGGCGTCCTGTTCATTGGGATAACTCAGCCCCAATAGCGCCACGTCCGGATCGAACGTCAGCGTGTAATGCAGGCAATCGGCCACGCTCAGACGCGGGAGCTGCGCTTCGCCGGCGGGTTCCTGGCCGCCGGAACTGAACTTGCCGCGCGGCCGTTCCTGCAACGGCTGGTTGTAGCCCGTCGTGTCGCCCAGCAATTTGCCCGCCCCGAACGTCTTGAAGCATACCGTGCCCACGCCTTTCCGGCGCGCGTGCGGCAGGATTTCATCCACGTAACGCCGATCCACAAACGAGCCCACCGGGAACATCACCACGTCGCATAAATCGGTGTTGAGTGCCGCGCGCAGGACCTCGGGATGATGACTGGAAATGCCGCGGAACCGGACCTTGCCGGCGGACCGGCAGCGGTCCAGTTCCTCCATGCCCAGGGCGGCTATCCACTCCCATTGCGCCACTTCGGTCACCTCGTGGAAAACAAACAAATCCACCGAATCAAGCCCAAGCGCCTTGAGACTCGCATCCACCTGCGGCCCGACCGGTTTTTCCAGGTGATCAATCTTGTCGATGACGAACATCCCGTCGCGGCGGCCCTTGAGCGCGGCGCCGACAATCTGTTCGCTGTACCCGTTTTCGTACATCGGCGCGGTGTCAATCAGGTTCAAGCCGTAATCGATGGCGCGATGCAGTGTGGCCACGCATTTTTCCAGCGGCACCGAGCGGTCCGCCAGATCCCCGATGCCCAGCACGGACGCTTCAAACCCTGTTTTGCCCAAAAGTCGTCGTTTCATGGCTGTCAATTCCCTCCGTGCTATGTACCTCACATTCCGGGTTCGCACAAGCGGCATAGAGGCGAATGGGTGCAACTTGAGGGCATGTCGCCCAAATCATTTTGGAGACGGCGGAGCGCGGCTGTCTCAGCCGCAGCACGTTCGACAAACCTAAAACCCATCGAATTTCATGCACTCATTTGCAATCCTGGCTGCTGCGGGTGGGACACCCGCGCTCCGTTCCATCCGGGCAACATGTCCTTGCCACCAGCCTCTGCAATCGCAGAACTTTTGATGCGTTTCTTTGTCACCTCTTTGGCTCGTTTTCAGACCTATTGGTTGACATGATGACAACCCAAGCAGTGGAAACGATGGAATCCAGCGATGCCAGCCTGGTAACCGAGAGCCTGACGGGAAACCGGGAAGCCTTCGGCCACATTGTGGCCCGGTATCAGACGCTGATTTGTTCGCTGGCCTACAGCGGCACCGGCAGCCTGAGCCAGAGCGAAGACCTCGCACAGGAAACATTCGTCGCCGCCTGGAAACAACTGGGCAATCTCCGCGAGCCGCACAAGCTGCGTTCGTGGCTGTGCCAGATCGCGCGCAACCTCACCTTCGACGCGCTCAAACGACAGGGACGCGAACCGAGTCACGCGGCGGAGCCGTTGGAAACCGCGGCGGAATCGCCCGCGCCCGGCCCCCTGCCCATCGAGCAAACCATCAGCAACGAGGAGCAAGCGATTTTATGGCGTTCGCTCGAGCGCATCCCGGAAATTTACCGGGAACCACTCGTCCTGTTTTATCGTGAGCATCAATCCATCGAAACCGTCGCGCAGAACCTGGAATTGAGCGAAGACGCGGTGAAACAACGGCTGTCGCGCGGACGAAAACTGTTGCACGAACAGGTCCTGGCATTCGTCGAAGGCGCACTCGAACGCACCAATCCCGGCAAAGCTTTTACGCTCGGCGTTCTGGCGGCGCTGCCCGCGCTCACCATTTCCGCCAAGGCCGCGACGCTGGGTGCCGCCGCCGTAAAAGGCAGCGCGACCGCAAAAGCTGCGGGCGCCATGGGATTGTTTGGCGCAATTTTAGCTCCCCTACTCTTCTTCTTCGGGAACTACGCCAGCTACCGCATGAGCCTCGATGAAACCCGTTCCGACGAGGAGCGCAGACACGTCAAAAGTTTTTTCCGGATGTCCCTCGTGCTCGCCATGGGATTTTCACTCGTGTTGGCGGTGCTGTTATTTTGGGCGTGCCGGAACCAGAAGGATTCTGTGCTGTTTTGGGGCTTGTGGATCAACGGGGCCATCGTCGGCTATTTTCTGACGTTCTGTGCCGGTGTCTTTGCGACGATTCAAGCGCGGCGCAGGTTTCTGGCCGGACTCTTGGCGGGTGAATGTGGGGGCCATTTCCCCCCGGCCGCGTATGAATATCGCAGCCGGTCGAGTTTGTTCGGATTGCCGCTCGTCCATATCCGCATTGGCGACCGGTTTGACGTGCTGCGCGGGCCGGTGAAGGCCTGGATTGCCATCGGCAGCAGCCACGCGGTCGGCGTGATTTTCGCGTCCGGCGGAATTGCGGTTGCGCCGGTCTGCTTCGGCGGAATTGCCATTGGTCTGCTGCCCTATGGCGCCATCGCGATGGGAATGTTTCCGTTCGGCGCCTGTAGCCTTGGTATCTGGGCTTACGGCGCACTGGCCATCGGCTGGCAGACCTTTGGCGGCTGCGCCGTCGCCTGGAATGCGGCGACGGGCGGCATGGCGGTGGCGCATTATTTTGCGCTGGGCGGTCAGGCGCACGCCGCGCAGGCCAACACTGAAATCGCCAGACAATTCATCCAGCAAAGCCTGTTTTTCCGGTGCGCACAAATTGTTTCAAAACATGGTTTCCTGGTGGCGTTCGGTTGGACCATTCCACTGATTCTGCAGGCTCGGATTGTGGCACGGGCACGCCGCCGGCAGGAACAGGGAAATGCTTAAGCTTCAAATTCTCGAAAGGAAAATATGAAATCATCAATCATTGCCCTGATCATTCTCTGTGCCGCCGTCACCGGTGGAACGATATTTTATTGCAGCCGGCCGGCGTCATCGCCCGCTCCGGCAAAATCGGTGGTGGAATCAACCCCCGCCCACGCGGCGGCAGATGTGCCGCCCGCCACAGCGGCGGTGGCAGAACCCAAACCGGCGAAGCCGCAAAACTCGGAAGATTCAAGGCCGGATTCGGTTGCGCCGCCGGTTTCAAATGAAGTGAAACCCTCTGTCTCCACCAATTCCACTCCGTTCAGCCGGGCGATGGATGTCTTGTTGTCCGCCCAATCCAGTTTCCAGGTAAAGCTGGCTGCGTGGAAACAATTGCGGGACGCGGGCGAATTGGACTAGGCCATCACGGCCTTGAAACAGGGCGCGGCGGACAATCCGTCGTCACCGGAATATCCAACGGCTCTCGGCAAGGCCTATATTAACAAATTGCAGACCGTCACGGATTTCAATGAGCAGGCCATTTTGGCGATGCAGGCCGATCAGAGTTTCAATACGGCGTTGGGCCTGGATCCGACCGACTGGGACGCGCAATTTTTCAAGGCCGCCTCCCTGGCCCATTGGCCGGCTGGATTGAACAAAGGTCCGGAAGTAATCCAACAATTATCGAGTCTCATTGATCAGCAGGAAACTTTGACGCCGCAGCCGCAATTCGCGCAAACCTACGTGCTGTTGGGTGATCAATATCAAAAGGCGGGCCAGCCCGATTACGCCGTTCAAACCTGGAAACTGGGCGCGGCCCGGTTCCCGGGCGATGCCACCCTGCAAAAGAAAATCAGCGGCGCGCCATAAAATAATCAAGCCGGTTGACAACAATTGCACCCTGACGCGGCAAAGATCCCGGCCCGACGGCGGTGATTGGTCGCCGAAACACGGGACGAAGGCGGGCTGGTTCGTCATGGCCTTGGCGAAGACGACTCTTGCGCGGCATTCTTATTCTAACAACAAGATATTCTAATTCTATTTGTGAACAACCTCAGAATTGTGAATAACTTAGGATTGCCTTCGCCTGGCGAATCAAATAAACTGACGGTTCTGTTCCCATGGCAACAGATGCATCAAAATTGCGGATTTTGGTCGTGGACGATGAACCGTCTGTCGGCAATACCGTCAAGATGTTGCTCAAATTTGACGGGCACGAGGTGGAGTCAACCAGTTGCAGCGAGGAGGCGCTGGGCATGTTCAAGTCGGGCCGATTCGACCTGGTTTTCACCGATTTTACCATGCCCGGAATGAATGGCAATCAACTGGCCGCCGCCATCAAGGCGGGTGCGCCGAACCAACCGGTCGTAATGATTACTGCCTACGGCGGGACATTCATCCCGTCACCCGACGTGGATTTCGTCGTCTGCAAACCCTTCCGGCTGGAACATCTGCGGGAGGCGATTGCCAAAGTCCTGCCGGGAGCAAGCGGCCCCGCTTGAGTCGAACGGACAGAACCCGCCCCGGCCCGTCTCTCCGGCCGGGCAATCATCCAAACCAGCCGGTCTGCGGCCGGCACCAGTTTTGATCAAACCATCCAGTTGGGTTGCTGTGTTTCCAGCCGTTTGACCTCCACGCCCACAACGCAAACGTCGTCCTCGAATTCAGCACTGGCGGAGAAATGTTTGATTTCATCCAGCACGCCCGCAAATAACTCGTTTGTCGGCAGTTTGGCACGCTGGTTGACCGCCGCCAGCAGGCGTTCGGCACTGAACGACTCATTGTCCGCCCCTTCGGCTTCAATCAGCCCATCGGTAAATAGCGCGATCAGGTCGCCCACCTCCATTGGACACCGGTGGGTGGGAAACTGGCCGTCGGCAAAAAGCCCCAGGGCCGGGCCTTTTTTATGTCCCGGCCCATTCCCCAGCCATTCAGCCCTGCCCCGCTGCCGGTGCAAGAGGATCGGTTCGGGGTGCGCCGCGCTGGCATAGCGCAACTCCGCGCGCCCCACATCGGCAATCAGGTAAAAGGCGGTGGCATACATGGTGGAGCCGGTTTGCTTGAAGACGCCCGCCACTTCGCGGTTGATCTGGGCGAGCAGTTCGCCGGGCTCGGTCGTGGTGGTGCTCAGATCCACCACCAGGGCGCGCATCATGGCCGTCACCAGCGCCGCGCGCACGTCATGTCCCATCACGTCGCAAATGAACAGGCCCACCGTCGTGTCCGAAAGCGGCACCACGTCGAAGAAATCGCCGCTGACCGCGCCAGACGGGAGGAAGTAGCTGAAAAACTCCAGGTCGCTTTCCGCGCGCGGCTTGTGGCGCGGCACGCAGGGAAATTCGTGCGGCAGCATGGCCAGTTGCAACTCGCGCGCCATTTTCAATTCCTCCGCGGTTTGCTTGTTTTTCTGCTCCAGTTGCTGCGTGTATTCGGCGAGTTTTTGTTCGGCCTCCTTGAGCGGAGTGATGTCCCGCGAAACACCGAACGTGCCGATGATGTTTCCGTCCTTGTCCCGCCACGGCATCTTGGTGGTGATGACCCAGTTGACCTGGCCGTCGGGCTGGACGCTGCGTTCCAATTTGCCAATGCTCGGCTGGCCGGTGCGCATGATGGCCTGTTCATCCTCATAGGCCGGACGGGCGCGTTCCTCCGCGTAAAAGTCAAAGTCCGTCTTGGCCACCATGTATTCGGCGAATGACCCGGCATCCGCCAGATGCGGCGGCAGTTCTATCGGATCGGCTGACGGGTGGGAGGCGTGATGCTGATGCCGGACGGACGCCAGCGTCTTCTCCACCTTCGACCGGCTCACCCGCATGAAACGGGACTCCCGATCCTTGAAGTAAATGGCATCGGGCAGATTATCCAGCAGCGTCTGGAACAGTTCCTGTTCGTGCGCCAGCTTGTCTTCCGCTTCCTTGAGGGCGGTTACGTCCCGGGAAACGCCGAAGGTGCCGATGACCTTCCCATCCTTGTCGCGCCAGGGCATCTTCGTGGTGATGAGCCAGCTGACCCTGCCGTCGGGCTGGATGGCGCGTTCCAGTTTGCCAATGCTCGGCTGGCCGGTGCGGATGATGGCCTGTTCGTCCTCATACGCCGGGCGGGCGCGTTCCTCCGCGTAAAAGTCAAAGTCCGTCTTGCCCAGCATGTATTCGGCAAACTGTTCCGGGCCTGCCATATGGGGCGGCAGTTTTTCCGGACCGGCGCCCGGGTGATCGGCGAGATAACGGTTCCGCACCGTCATCAACGACCGCTCCACCTTTGACAGGCTCACCCGCACGAAGCGGGACTCGCGGTCCTTGAAATAAATGGCGTCGGGCAGGTTATCCAGCAGCTTCTGGAACAGTTCCTGTTCCTGCGCCAGCTTGATTTCCGCTTCCTTGCGCAGGGTGATTTCCCGGTTGATGCCCACCAGGCCGGTGATCTTTCCGTCCTGATCGCGGAGCGGCAGTTTGCTCGTTAACAGCCAGCGTTTCCGGCCCTTTTCATCCACGAACCATTCCTCCTGGTTGATCAGCGGCTCGCCTTGAATCACCTTCTGGTCAACCGCGTAAAGTTTTTCGGCCAGTTCACGCGGAAAGAGATCGAAATCGGTCTTGCCCAGGGTCTCGGCTTCGGATTTGAATCGAAGGTTTTTCACGTCGGTCAGGTTGGCCAGTGTTTTCCGGCCGGCGATGTCCTTGGCGTAGATGGCATCCGGCAGGTTGTCAATCAGCGTGCGCAACAGCAGGCGTTCCTTCAGCAACTCATCCGAGCGCTCGGCCAGCACCTGCTCGATGCGCCGGTGTTCCGTGATGTCCCGGGAAATGCCAAACGTGCCGAAGACCCGACCCGCCCGGTCGCGCAACGGCATTTTCGTTGTGGACATCCAGGTCACCCGGCCATCCGGCCAGGTCTCCTTTTCTTCAACGCCCACCAGCGGCTGGCCGGTCTGCATGACCCGCTGTTCGTCGGCCAGCGCCCGCTTCGCGTAATCCGGCGTGAAAAAGTCCGCATTCGACCTGCCCACCGCCTGATGGGAATCGGCCAGGCCGAACCGTTTCGCCAGCGCCCGGTTGATCATCACATACTGGCTGGCCTTGTCCTTGAAATAAATCGAATCCGGGATGTTGTCCATGAGCAGTTCCAGCAGGTGCCCGGCCCGGATGTGTTCGTCCCGGATCAGTTGCCGTTCGTTGGCATTGCGTATCGTCCTGGCCAGCATCGGGCCCGCCAGCTCCGGCAGGAGCAAATAATCCTGCAACCCCAGGGGCATCAGACTGGCCGCCAGCTTTTCCTCTGCCGGGGTCACCAGCGCAATGATCGGCAAATGCGGCGCCGCTTCGTGGACCTTGACAAACACCTCCGCACCCTGGGTATCCGGGAGCGACAACGCCACGAGCACCACGCTGACGTGGGAGGTTTTGAGTTGGGCCAGCCCGTTCGCCAGACGGTCGGCACAAACCGCCTCGAATTGTTGCTGGCGCAGCAGCCGCAGGCACTCGGGCTGATCGCCGATAAGCAAAACTCCAAAAGATGCGTTCGACATAGTGTTCAGTGTTGTTTGTCAGCAGTCCAACCAGCATTTTCCAAACCAACCGGACTCAACCAAGACGCGGTGTTTGTTATGATCATCCTTGCAGATGGACTGGCCACGTAAAAGGCTTCCACCGTCGTCCCGCATGCAGCACGGTGGTGGTCAGGTCGCCTCACGTGACGGGCATCGTAAGCCGCGGCAAAGTTTAGGCAACTTTAAAGAAGTGTTCCGTCGGCGCTAAAGCCGTGGCGGACAAGCCCACCTTCGTACGGCATTCATCTTCTCCCTGCCTGGACGCGTCCGGGATGTTGATTGTTCGAGGTTGGACGCCGCCCCGGCGGAATTCGGTCCGGCCGGGGAGAAATGTCTCAATCCCAAGGCCGAAGCTTTCAATCCCGGCAAAATTAATTTTTTCTCATAATTAAGAAAGTCGTTGATTGGCTTTCGAGAAAAGAGCGAAAATGATGGAATCAAAAAATCGCCGATAAATAATATCTTCAGACAACGTTTTTTAACCAAACCGCTTCTCGCCATCGCCATCGTCATCTTGGCCGGTGGAGCCGGGGTTGGGTGGTGGTGGGCGCGTAGCGACCACAAACTGTCCTTTCGCACGGCCGTCGTGAAACGCGGCGACGTCGCCGCCACCATCAGCTCCAGCGGCACCATCGAACCGAGTGAAACAGTGGACGTGGGCGCGCAAGTCGCCGGACGCATCACGTCATTTGGCACGGACATCAATGGCCAGACGATCGACTACAACTCGGTGGTGGAGAAAGGGGCCATGCTGGCAAAGATTGATGACTCGGTTTATGCCGCTGATCTCTCGGTCGCCAAGGCGGGTGAATTGACCGCCGCCGCGAATCTGGAACAGATGAACGCGAGGCTCGACCAGGCCGAGGCGGAATGGAAACGCGCGCAGGAGTTATACGATTCCAAATTGATGTCGCAGGTGGATTACGACACCGACAAGGCGAATTATGAAGTCGCCAAGGCCAATGTCTCCGTCGCCAGGTCGGGTATCGCACAGGCGCAGGCCGATTTGGACAAGGCGCAGCGGAACCTGGATTTCTGCGTCATCTCCTCGCCGGTCAGGGGTGTCATTATTGACCGGCGGGTGAACATCGGCCAGACCGTTGTGTCCAGTCTCAATGCGCCGAGCCTGTTTCTTATCGCCGAGGATTTGACGAAGATGCAAATCTGGGTGTCGATGAACGAGGTGGACGTCGCGCGGATCAAGCCCGGCGCGCCCGTCACCTTCACCTGCGATGCCTTTCCGGGCCGGCAATTCGAGGGCACGATTGGCAAGGTGCGCCTGAATGCCACGATGACGCAAAACGTGGTGATGTACACGGTGGTGGTGAACACGGAAAACCCGGACAATGTTTTGCTGCCTTACCTGACGGCCAACGTGATTTTTACCGTGGGCAAACAAACCAACGCCCTGCTGGTTCCCAATGCGGCATTGCGCTGGTCGCCATCGTCGCCCAATGAGCTGGCGGCCGACGTGCGTTCACCAATTTCAATGGACCCGCCACCGGCCGAAAAAAAACCGTCCCACGCCAAAGGCGCAAGCGGAGGCCAGGGCGTGATCTGGTTGAAGGACGGCGAATTCGTCCGGCCCATCGAGGTGAAGGTCGGAACTTCAGACGGTTCCTACACCGCCGTTACCGCCGACAATCTGAAAGAGGGTGAAGAGGTCGTCACGGGTGAAACCACCGGACCGGAGCAAGGTGTAACCCAAAACCCGTTCGTGCCCCATTTTATCAGGCACTAATCGAACGTGAATACCTTTCACGGAACCCTGCGAATGGCCTTGCGCGCCTTGCGCCGCAATGTCATGCGGTCGCTGCTGACCTGCCTGGGCATTATCATCGGCATCGCCGCCGTCATCGCCATGATGGAGATCGGCCGCGGCTCCTCCTATTCCATCGAGAAGACCATCGCCAGCCTGGGCGCCAATGTCATCCAGATGGACCCCGCACACATGACCATCGCCGGCATCAATTCCGGCGCCGGCGGGTGGCCGACGCTCACGCCCATGGACGCCGATGCCATCCGCCAGAATTGCAGCGCCGTCAGTTGCGTCGCCCCCAGCGTGGACTGCCGGGCCCAGATCATTTATGGCAATCGCAACTGGAATCCGGGCCGCATCCTCGGCACAACGCCGGATTACCTGGTGGTCCGGAACTGGCCGCTTTCCGACGGGGAATGTTTCACGGAGGAAAATGTGCGCAGCGCCTCGGCCGTCTGCATCATCGGACAGACCATCGCCAAAGAGTTGTTCGGCGGCGAATCCCCCCTCGGCAAGGAAATCCGCGTCAAGGATGTCGGGATGAGAATCGTCGGCGTCTTGAGCCGGAAAGGGCCAAACATGATGGGGCAGGACCAGGATGACTTCCTCGCCGCGCCCTGGACCACCATCAAGTTCCGCGTGACCGGTGTCCGGCAAAACGCCCAGTCCGCGGCCACCACGGCAACCGCCAGCAGCGTCAATACACTCAACCAGCTTTACCCGCAGCAATCCGTGCAGCTCTATCCGCAGCAATCGGCGGTGCAGGCTGCCGACACGCCGCAGGTGACACGGTTCTCGGACATCGACGACATCTGGATGTCCGCCGATTCACCGCAGGACATCCCGAAGGCCGTCCGCCAGATCACCGTCCTGATGCGCGAACGGCATCATATTCAAGCCAGCGACCTGGACAATCAACCCGGCACGCTGGACGACTTCCGGGTTCACAATCTGACCGAACTCTCGCAGGCGCTCGCTTCCACCAGCGGCGTGATGACCAAGCTCCTCCTCATCGTGGCGCTGATTTCCCTGGTCGTCGGCGGCGTCGGCATCATGAACATCATGCTGGTGTCCGTCACCGAACGGACTCGGGAAATCGGGCTGCGCATGGCCGTCGGGGCGCGGGCGCGCGACATTCTGCGGCAGTTTCTGGTGGAAGCGGTGGCGCTTTGTCTGGCCGGCGGCATTGCCGGAATTTTGTTGGGACGCGGGGTGTCGCTCGCGGTCACGGCCTTGTTGCATTGGCCGACCATGCCCTCCGTGCCGGCCATCATTGCCGCCGTGGCCGTGTCGGTGACCGTCGGAATCGTTTTTGGATTTTATCCGGCCTGGAAAGCGTCGCGGCTGGACCCCATCGAGGCGTTGCGCTACGAATAACCGTAGCCATCCGGATAATTCAATTTACAGATTGAATTTTTCGCTTTCCTTTTCTTTTTTGCACCAGCCATCCGACAATCGTTCCCACCAGAAAACAACAAAACGAGTTGGTGACGATGACAAGCGAATACAAAACCAGTGTCGATGGCCAGCGACCCGTCGGCTGCAATGGACAGCCCAATGTCTGGCACAGTTGAACTGCAGGCAACGTCAGGAGAATTGCAAGGGCTGACTCAATATCCATCCAATCGGCTTCCGCATCGATCGGACCCGTGTGCGTATGGAACGAGAGAATGATCAGGATGACGGTTGTAAGCAGCGCCCCCGCCAGGGTTCCAATGATTTGAATTTTGCGCAGGGTTGACCAACGGCTCCCATTCGAGGGCTCGGTTTGTGTTGTTTCATTCATGAGCGACAATTCGTCTGTCAACCGTCAGTATCGCTAGTTTTTAAATGTTTGAGCCGTCATGCGCTGCCTGAACGATAATCTTCGAGGCCGGCAGCCTGCCGCGGAAACTCTGTTCAGCGTGGTTGCAATATCAAAACCAACACTTTCCTTATTCATATCCTGGTCTGTTGGGAACCGGGTGAGACCTTTGGGAGGTGAAATTAATCATCTGTTTCCAGGCGCTCCCATAGAAGAGAACGGCGATGGCGTACTGATGTGTGGCCGCAGCTTGATCTCCCTTGAGCATCAGATTCAAGACATAGGAAGGCGGTGGGTTGGAGTAGCCACCACCGGGAGTGATCCCGCTGCCCTGTATGGCCTGTTCCGCCAGGAGGCGGGCGGCTTTGACGAGTCTTTCCTGCCAATCCTGCAACTGGGCCAGGGGAATGGCATTGTTTTTCTGCCGCATCAATTGATTCAACTGGAACAAGACCACCGCGTCTTCAACAAAAACATTTGCGCCGCCAGGGTTGGCCAGATGCATGTCACCGGCCCACCAGTTCGTCACCAGGGCGCGGTTTAATCCGGCAATGGCCTGGTCCAGCGGGTGAACGCGGCGGGTTTGTCCCGCCTTCAGCGTCATCAATCCCGCCAGCACCCGTCGCTCGGTCTCCAATGGGCCCAGCACATACACGGTGCGCGTGGCCTGGGCCATCACCCCCTGCGGATTGATGGCGGTGTACGTGCGAACGTAGGTGCCCGGCGTATAAGTATATATCGCGCCCGTCGCTCCGTTCGCTCCCAATGAACCGATGAGATTGGTCGGCGCATCGGTTCCGCCAAAAGCATCCAGTCCCCAGCCCACCACCGTGCCGTCGGCTTTCAACGCCAGACTTTGGTAAACGGTTGCCGCGATGGCCACGACATTGCTCAGACCCGCCGGCGGGCTGGCTTGTCCGTATTGATTGTCCCCCCAGCCCACGACCCTGCCGTCATCCTTCAGCGCGAGACCGTGATAATATCCCGCCGCGATGGCCACGACATTGCTCAGGGCTGCGGGAACATTGGTCTGATCTGATTCGTTCCATCCCCAGCCGACAACCTGGCCATCGGCTTTCAACGCCAGGCCAAAAGAGGCGCCCGCGGCTATGGCCACCACATTGGTCAAATCTGGCGGTGGGGTCGTCCCGCCGTAAATGGGGTCTCCCCAGCCAACCACGGTGCCATCGGATTTGAGCGCCAGGCTCGAGTCAAAACCCGCGGCAATGGCCACCACATTGCTTAATCCGTCCGGCGCCGTCGCCTGGCCATAATTAAGCCCGGGACAAACCGGAGGGGTTGCTCCGAGACCCCAACCTGTGACCGTGCCGTCAGATTTCAGCGCCAGGCTGAATCTAAATCCCGCTGCGAGCGCGACCGCGTTGTCCAGATTTTCCGGGACGTTGGTTCCGCCATCGATGTCGTCGCCCCAGGCGACAACGGTGCCGTCATTTTTCAGCGCCAGCGCATGGCTCTTGCCCGCAGCAATTGTCACCACGCCGGTCAAATCCGATGGAACGGCGGGCGCGTTTCCCCAGCCCACCACCGTCCGGTCCGCTTTTAGCGCCAGACCGTAGTACTCGCCGGCCGCAATGGCGACCGGCAGGGCGCTCACCGTCAAACCCGGTTCCGTGTAGATGTCGCCGCAGGTGAGATACAGGGGGTTGTCCCCCAACAAGGTTATCCGCGGCGCCTGATAAATGACGGGTTGTCCGAGGGAGACTCCGAAGTCATTGGCGGCCGCCAGCCGAAAATAAACGGCGGCGCCGGGTGGGAACCCGGACAACGCGGTGCTCAACGGGACATCACCCCAGGCACCGCCTGCGAACATCGGGGCGGTGCTATTGCCGAAGGCGGGGCTGGTATCCCAGTTGAACCAGGACCATGTTTCCTGGCGATCGGGATTCACCATGCCGTGCATCACGAAATCGCCATTGGTCCCCGTGGCCGGCTGGGTGACCGCAATGGGGGCGGCCGGCGGCGGGGTTTGCCAGGTGAAAACTCCATCGTATCCCAACGAGACCATCAGGGTGCCGCCGTCGGGCGAGCAAGCAAACAGTGGCATTGTATTCCCTCCCAAATCAACATAGGGCCAGCCGCTCGTGGTCCAGGTTTTTCCTTCATCCATCGAGAAATAAATCCCGCTGGCATATTGGTTGTAGGGCAAAGGCGATAACGACCATACTGCCAATTCGGTCCCATCCGCCGAGGCAGCGACGGCTGACGGCACGCCGGGCACGTTGGTTATCAAATTCCAGGTGTTTCCTGAATCGGCGGAAAGATATAGCAAATCATCGCCCGACGTCGCCGCCAACTTTTGTCCATCCGCAGAAATGGTGACCGACATGATCCATCTATTGGTGAGCGCGGAATGACTCCAGGTCACTCCGGAATTGGTCGAGAGATAAAAGCCGTCCTCAACTGCCCCGGCCGCCAGTTTGGTGCCGTCGGGCGACGAGGCGACTGACCACCAGTTCGTGACGGGTGTGTCGGTTGCAGCCGTCCAGGTGGCCCCGGCATCCGCCGAAACGAAAATGGGCCCAAAGGAACACGGCCCGGCCGATGCCGCCACCAGTTTTGTCCCGTCGCTGGAACACGCGATGGAATACCAATTGGTCGCCGGGGCGCCGGAGACCGCCCAGCTGGTGCCGAAGTTTGTGGAAAAATAAATGTGATCGTAGCTGACATCGCCACCCGCCGCCGCAAACAATAATTGACCGTCTTCGGACGCAGCGACTGACGTCCAGATGACGTTGGGAGCGCCGGTCAACGTCCAGGTCGCGCCGGCATCGGTCGAAACGTAAACCGACCCCGGTGTGGTCCAACCTCCGGTGGCGGCAACCAGTACGTTCCCATCACCGGACGTGGCCACTGCATGCCAATAACCCCACGGCAAAGCCGCTTTCGTCCAGGCGTTGGTGGTTGCCGGACAGAGGTTGGTGAAAATTCCGCACGAAACTACCCAGGCCAGCAGTAGGGATCTGATCTTCATAACGCGATTGAAGTATATCAGTTACCTTCAAAGCGTTCCACTAATTTTTAAGCCGGTCTTTAAGGCCAAAAAGTGCGGATGTTTCACCCCAATCAGGCCAATGAACGCGAATTCCCGGGTGGCGGCGCCGGCCGGATGATTTATTCGGTGATGGGTATTTCCACCGGCTCAAATCCGTTGAAGTATCCGTTCGTGGGATTGACCGTCGGGCGATAGAGGATGACCCGCATCTTGGCCGGCGCCTGCCCGTTGGCCGCCCTCAATCCCTCCGCCGCTTTCAGCACGGTGGTCAACTGGCTGGCCAACGTAGTGGCCACGGTGGTATTGTCCCCCTTGTCGGCAATCGAATTCAGCTTCCAGCCATTCTCAAAGTTGAAGGTGAAATCCGCCTTGGCCAGAATATTGCGGGTCGTCACGCGGTACGGCTTTTGATAGTTCGGCAGCCAGATGGGTGTCACTGTGACATTTTGTTTGTTGGTCGAGCCGGTGGACTCCGTCACGATGGTCGCCGCGAAATACAGTTCCGGCTGGTAGAAAATATATCC
>Ga0187851_10001669_pt1 | contig 20935 bp, 16 predicted proteins | sample June2016WEW_6_10_FD_132997 | JGI IMG/M metagenome (GOLD analysis project Ga0187851, IMG submission 132997) | Peatland microbial communities from SPRUCE experiment site at the Marcell Experimental Forest, Minnesota, USA - June2016WEW_6_10 | ecosystem: Environmental > Terrestrial > Soil >...
CACGGACGGACGCACTATAACTTCGGCGAGTTCATCTCTTCGACGTTCTGCGGGGCGAAGCGGAGCGGGAGTTCGCAGGAGGGGCCGCTGCTGGAGGGGGTGAAGTGCGCGCGGGAGGCGATCCAGATGGGCGAGGCGATTCCGGCGGAGTGGGGCGGAGGAGTGAGCAAGTGGCCGTGGGGGATTCCGCTTCTGGCGGCGAATGTGGCGACCAAGCCGGAGCTGGCGGGGCACTTTGCGACGGAGGCTCCGGACTTCAACCTGCGGGTTCCGGACCAGATTCGGGCGGAGGTGTTTCTGCGGCACTTTGCGGGATGGGTGCGGGAGCGCGCGGCGGGGAAGGACACCATGCCGAACTACATCACGATGCGGCTAGGCAACGACCACACGGCGGGGACGGTGGCGGGCGGGCCGACGCCAAAGGCTTCGGTGGCGGACAACGACCTGGCTGTGGGGCGGGTGGTGGATGCGGTGAGCCACTCGGCGTACTGGGAGGATACGGCGATCTTTATCCTGGAGGACGATGCACAGAATGGGGCGGACCACGTGGATGCGCACCGGAGCCTGGCGCTGGTGGTGAGCAAGTACGCGCCGAGGGCTGCGGACGGCGGGACGTTTGTGGACAGCCATTTCTACACGACAGTGAGCGTGGTGCGGACGATGGAGACGCTGCTGGGGCTGCCGCCGATGAACAATAACGATGCGCTGGCCCCGCTGATGGGGTCGATGTTTACCGGGCCCGGCGACCAGAGGCCGTTTGCGGCGGACACTGCGAACCGCGAGAATGGGTTGATCTACACGGCGAATGCGAAGTCGGCGGTGGGAGCACGGGAGTCGGCGAAGATGGACTTCACGCACGCGGACCGTGCGGATGCGAGCAAGCTGAATGTAATCTTGTGGCGGGACGCGATGGGCGATGCGGCGGTCCCGGCGCAATTGACACAAAAGCAGAAGAAGGGGAAGAAGGATGAGGACGACGACTGAGGCGATGGATGGAGAGTGAGGGGTTGGAGAGTGATGGGCTGAGGCCGTTTCGGCTGGTACCGTGGTTCAGCCCGCGGCCGTGGGGAAGGCTCGACCTGCGGCCGTGGTACAGCGAGACTGGGACGACGGAGCCGGTGGGCGAGGCCTGGCTTACCGGGCCGCAGTGCGTGGTGGAGACGGGCGAGTTTGCTGGGCGAACGCTACAGCAGGTGACGGCGGAGGCGGGGGATGCAATTCTGGGTGAGGGTGGCGGGGCGGAGTTTCCTCTGCTGGTGAAGCTGCTGTTTCCCAATGAGAAGCTGTCGGTGCAGGTGCATCCGGACGATGCGATGGCATGGGAGTTGGGTCAGCCGCGAGGCAAGACGGAGTGCTGGTACGTTCTGGAGGCAAAGACGGGAGCGACGATTGCGCTGGGACTGCGCGAGGGAGTGACGGTGGATGCGGTGCGGGCGGCGATTGGGGCGGGGAAACTGGAGGAGCTGCTGGAGTGGGTGCCGGTGGAGGCGGGGGAGATGGTGTTTGTGGATGCGGGGACGGTGCATTCGATCGGGCCGGGAGTTGTCCTGCTGGAGACGCAGCAGACCAGCGATGCGACCTTCCGGCTGTACGACTACGGACGGGGGCGGGAGCTACACCTGGAGCTGGGGCTGCGCGCGCTGAAGACGCGGACTGCGGCGGGCAAGGTGAGTCCGCGGGCGATGGATGGGTTTACGCGGCTGATCGAGCAGAGGTATTTTGTGGTGGACCGGTACGACGTTGCTGCGGGGGACGAGGTGATTGTGCCGGTGGATGGGGCGGGGTGCGTGGTGGGGCTGAGCGGGTTGACGACTGTTGCGGGCGAGGGATGCGAGGCTGTGGAACTGCCGATGGGGCGGGCGGTGGTGGTTCCGGCGAGCGTTGGTGAGGTGCGGGTGAAGAGCCGCGTGGGAGCGAGCTTTGTGCGGTGCTTTGCGCCGGTAGTTGCGGAGTGATTTTTTGTTTTCAGCGATAAGTTTTGGGCTATGGGCTGTGAGCTATAGACGAATGGGGTAGTGCGCAGGCCGGGTTACGGGTAGGATGGAGCGCGGAGTTTGAAGGGGGAGGGATGATGCGGCGGAGCGGAATTTTGTTGGCGGGTGCGATTGCGATTTCGATGAGCGGGGCAGTGGGGCTGGCGCAGGCTCCAGCGGCGCAGCAGACGGCGGCGCCACAGGGGGGGACGGCTGCGGTGAGGCCGCAGCGCGCTCCGGCTCCGGCAGCGGTGATGCCGGCGAATTCTCCGGCGCCGATACTGCTGTGGCCGAATGGGGCGCCGGGGGCGTTGGGCGATACGGACGCGGACAAGCCGGCGATCTATGCTTGGCTGCCGGCATCGAACCCGACGAAGACGGCGGTGGTGATTGCGCCGGGGGGCGGGTATGAACATCTGTCTGTGGTGCATGAGGGGTCGGATGTGGCGGCGTGGCTGAACGCGCATGGGATAGCGGCGATCCAACTGCGGTACAGGATTGGGCCGAAGTATCACAATCCGATTGAGCTGGGTGATGCGCAGCGGGCGATCCGGATGGTGCGGGCGCATGCTGCGGAGTATGGAATTGCAGCGGACCACATCGGGATGTGGGGATTTTCAGCGGGCGGACACCTGACGGCGACCGCGGGGACGCATTTCGACGCGGGGAACGCGGCGGCGGTGGATGCGATCGAGCGGGAGAGCAGCAGGCCGGACTTTCTGATCCTGGCTTATCCGGTGATTACGATGGAGGCTCCGTATGTGCATACGGGATCGAGGATGTATCTGTTGGGCGATGCGCCGGCACAGGCGGATGTGGATGCGATGTCGGCGGAGCTGCATGTGACCGCGCAGACGCCGCCGACATTTCTGTTTTCGACGACCGACGACCGAACGGTACCGATCATGAACAGTGTGATGTTCTATGCGGCGCTGGTGAAGGCTGGTGTGCCAGTGGAGATGCACGTGTTCCAGCATGGGGGACATGGGTCGGGGCTGGGAGTGGGGAATGCGCAGTTGAGCGTGTGGCCGGAGCTGCTGATCAAGTGGATGGGGGAGCGGGGGTACGCGGCGGCGCAGTAGGTGCAGTGATGTTGGCGTCAATTTTGGGTTAATCATTTTCGCGCTACCTTGATCGCTAAGCGATCGAGGTAGCGCGAGGTATTTAATGGGACATCTATCGGCACGGCTGAAGCCGTGCCCTTCCGACGCAGATTATCGGAAGGGATCTACTGGTGAAGCGAGAGGAGGTAGTTGCCGTATCCGATGATGAGGATGGAGCCGACGAGGAGAGCGAGGCCGGCGGTGACCAGAGCTTTGGTGCGGGCGCTGGTTCCCTTCCACTCCTTGAGCAGGAGTCCCCATAGGGTGGCAAAGATGATGATGGAGGCCATGAGGAGGGTCCACGAGGAGAAGTCGTAGATGCCCATCTTGGTTTTGGCCATGGAATTGAAGAAGAACTGGAAGTACCAGATGATGCCTGCAAGGGCAGCGAAGAGGTAGTTGGCGACCAGGGTGTGGGGGGCGATGCGGTCGTAGGTGGAGGCGTCGAGTGGGTCGAAGTCGACCAGGGTATCGCCCGCGGTGGGAGCGGCGCGCATGGGGTTGACTCCGGGCTCTCCGCCGAACTGGCGGAAGGAGCTGTTCTTGAAGATGAGGATGGCGGACCAGACGACGTTGGTGAGGAAGCCTCCCCAGAGGATGACGATGAGGACGGGGAGGTTCTGCCAGATGTCGAGGCGTCCGGCGGCGAGCAGGTGTGGCTTTGTGATGGCGGCGATGGGGGCACCGGCGTCGAGGCCGAAGGCGAAGAAGGCGCTCATGAGGCCGGCCAGGATGGCGATGAAGATTCCCTTGCCGAAGGAGAAGTTCTGCTCACCGGACTCGATCATCGTTTCCGGGTCGATCTCTTTTTCCTTGGAGAGACCGGCTGCGCCGTTGACCGCGACCGCGATGAAGCAGATGAGGTCTCCGAAGAGAGTGACTTGGCCGGAGTGGGTGTGGGCGATGGCGAGAATCTGGCCGTGGTATATGGGCGGGACGAGGGTCCCGAAGACCATGCAGAGGCCGAGAGCGATGGAGTATCCGAGGGCGAAGCCGAGGTAGCGGATGGCCAGGCCAAAGGTGAGTCCTCCGACGCCCCAGAGCGCGCCGAAGAGGATGACGAGGCCGATGTTGTGGGGGTTGGCGTGCCATGCCTCTGCGAGGATTGCCCCGAGGTGAGGAACGAAGAGGAGGGCCATCACGGCGGGGGCGATGATCCAGGCAGCGAAGCCCTGGATGACCCAGTAGACCTCCCAGGACCAGCGCTTGATCTGGCGGAATGGGATGAAGTTGGTGGCGGAGGCGAAGCCCCCGATCAGGTTGTAGATGACGCCGAGAAAGAGATTGGATCCCACGTGGCCTCGTTGCTGCGGAAGATAAATTTGGAGATAGATGCGAACTGAAGTCGCATCCATCTTACCCGAGCGGATTCTGTTGCGGTAATAGACTTCGCGTTAGAAGCCCAGGGTGCGGATGACCTTGCGCAGGGAATCGGCGCTGGCTCGCAGGCCGGTTTCCTCTTCCGCGCTCATTGGCACCGGCAGGAGGCGCTCTACGCCGCGGTAGTCAACGATCGAGGGAACCGAGATGCAGACGTCGCTGATGCCGCGGTAGTCCGTCATCAGGGAGCTGACGGGCAGGACGCGCTTCTCGTCCCAGAGGAGGGCTTCGAGGATGTCGGATAACGCCAGGCCGACTGCGTAGTTGGTGGCTCCCTTGCCCTGGATAATTATCTCGGCCGAGTTGCGCACACCGTGCAGGATTTCTTTCTCGTCTGCCTCGCTGAGCGTGCCACCTCCCGGCATAGTCCAGCTTTGTACTGGCAGGCTGCCGATGTTGGCGCTGGACCAGAGAGGAATCTCGGTGTCGCCGTGCTCGCCCACGATATACGCACGCACACTCTGCACCGCTACGCCGCAGCGCTGGGCGATGTGGAAGCGGAAGCGGGAGCTATCGAGCACGGTTCCGCTGCCGAAGACGCGGTGAGACGGCTGCCCGCTGACCTTGAGCGCGACGTATGTGAGCACGTCGACCGGGTTGGTGACCATCAGGATGGTGGCATCGGGCGCAACGCGCAGCAGGCTGGGGATGAGGGTGCGGCACATCTCTGCGTTGATTCCGGCCAGCTCAATGCGGGACTGGCCCGGCTTCTGGCGGGCACCGGCAGCGACGACGATGACGTCGCTGTTCTCCAGAACGTTGAGGTCGTCGGAGCCGTCGACCTTGGCCATGGGAACAAACTGCAGGCCGTGGCTCAGGTCGAGCACCTCGGCGTCCACTCTGGATTTGACCACGTCGTACAGGCTGATGTGCTTGCCGATTCCACGTACCATGCATGCGTAGGCGATTGTCGCCCCGACGCTGCCCGCGCCAACAATGCCAATCTTTCCCTGCCACTTGCCCATTTCAGTCCTGACCTCCATCAAACAAACTAACATAAAGTGGTTGGTGCGGATTCAAAATGAGCGCAATGATTGAGACGGCGAACAGAAGGCCCGGGGCTAAAGCCCTGTGAATGGATTGGCCTGCTTCGTGGGGCTGAAGCCCCACGCTCCCTCCGGAGTGCAATGACGAAATCTGTACGCTCAATCCCAGCAAGGACGATACTGCTGTCATGAGTGGGACACACTGCGGTTGGCGGATGTGTTTGCGCAGGGAGTATATTTCCAACAAAGCAGTTCCGAGATTCCAAGGGGGTAGGTCATGGGTAAGGGAAGTTCAGGTTCCGGCGCAGGCGCGACGGAGCGAGTGTTTGCGGCGTTGGATGGTTTCCGGATCGAGGTCCCGTCGTGGGGCTTCGCCAACACGGGAACACGGTTCGGCAAGTTTACGCAGGCTGGCGCGGCGACGTCGCTGGAGGAGAAGTTCGAGGATGCGGGCCAGGTGAACAAGCTGACCGGGGCCAGCCCTTCGGTGGCGCTGCATGTGCTGTGGGACTTGCCCAACGGCAAGGGCGACGTTCCGGAGTTGAAGCGGCTGGAGAAGAAGTACGGCGTGAAGTCGGGGGCGGTCAACCCTAACCTATTCCAGGCGCAGGAGTACAAGTACGGTTCGATTGCCAACCCGAGCGCGGAGATTCGCAAGCACGCGGTGGCGCACCTGCTGGATTCGGTGGAGATCGGCAAGGCCCTGGGGAACAAGGACGTGTCGATCTGGCTGGCCGATGGATCGAACTATCCTGGCACGCAGTCGATGCTCAAGCGCATCGAGTGGCTGGAGGAGGCGCTGGGTAAGACGCACGCTGCGCTGGGCGCGAACCAGCGGATGCTGGTGGAGTACAAGCCGTTTGAGCCGGCGTTCTATCACACCGACATCGCGGACTGGGGCATGGCGCTGTCGCTGGCGCGCAAAGCCGGGCCGAAGGCCAAGGTGCTGGTGGACACGGGACACCATCTGCCGGGCTGCAACATTGAACAGATTGTGACCTGGCTGCTGCACCTGAACGCGCTGGGCGGCTTCCACTTCAACGACCGGAAGTTTGCCGACGACGATCTGACGCTGGGATCGATCGACCCGTATCAACTCTTCCGCATCTTCCACGAGATTCTGTCCAGCAATTCTCCTGCAGTGAAGGGGATTGCGTACATGATCGACCAGAGCCACAACCTGAAGGGCAAGATGGAGGCGATGGTGCAGTCCGTGGTGACAGCGCAGGAGCTGTTTGCCAAGGCCGCGCTGGTGGACCAGGAGAAGCTGGCTACGGCGCAGCAGTCTTGCAGCCTGGTGGAGGCCGAGGAACTCTTCCGCGGCGCGTTCTGGACCGACGTACGGCCGATGCTGAAGGAGTGGCGCGAGGCACGCAAGCTGCCCAGTGAGCCGCTGAAGGAGCTGAAGAAGAGCGGATACATGGAGAAGATCAACAAGGAACGCGGAGCCAAGAACGCGAACAGCGGTTCCAGCTATGCGTAGACGTTAGTTCAAACGAAGGAACGGACGAGGCCGGACTGCGAGGGATTGCAGTCCGGCCTTGTCCTTTTTATGTGTGTGTGCAGCAGTGATGGCACGCACAAGCGGGGAGGCGCGGGGGTTGGTATTCTTGTGTCTATATGGCGAAACCGATTGTTCTGACGATTCTTGACGGCTGGGGATACCGGGCCGAGACCAATGGAAATGCGATTGCACTGGCGCGCAAGCCCGTGTATGACGGGTTGCTGCGCGACTTTCCCAGCACGCTGATTCATGCCAGCGACCACTTTGTGGGGCTGCCCGACGGGCAGATGGGAAACTCCGAGGTGGGGCATCTGAACCTGGGCGCGGGACGAATCGTGCGCATGGATATGACGCGCATTGACCTGGCGATTATGGATGGGAGCCTGATGCTCAATCCGGTGCTGCTGGCCGCTGTGAGCCATGCGCAGGACCACAACAGCGCGGTCCACTTCATCGGATTGCTGTCGGATGGCGGCGTGCATTCGCATTCGCGGCACCTGTATGGCCTGCTGAAGCTGATGGCGCAGAAGAAGCTGAAGCGCGTCTACGTTCATGCGTTCATGGATGGGCGCGACACGTCGCCGACCGGCGGCGCGGGATACATCGAGGAGCTACAGGCTCAGTTCCGCGAGATCGGAGTGGGGCAACTGGCCAGCGTGAATGGGCGCTACTTCGCAATGGATCGCGACCTGCGCTGGGAGAAGGAGCACCAGGCGTTTGATGCGATGGTTACGGGACATCCTTCGGGCGGAGAGTACGCAGACCCCGTGGCCCGCGTGAAGGACCTGTACAACACCGGAATTACCGATGAGTTTATTCCTCCGTTTACCGTGGTGGATGCGGCGAAGCACGCTGTGGGTTTGATCCGCGACAACGATGTGGTGATCAACTTCAACTACCGGGCGGACCGTGCAAGGCAGATTACACGCGTGCTGGCGAGAAACTCCGGCCTGACGGCGAACGGCGGGATCGACCTGCCGAAGGCGGCTGAGCTGGAGACGGAGATTCCGAAGGCGAGCGTCCCGGCGAATCTGTTTTACGTTTGCATGACGCAGTACGACAAGAAGTACACGCTGCCGGTGGTGATTCCGGCGGAGACGATGGATAACCTGCTGGCGAATTTGATGGCACAGGCCAACCTGCGCAACCTGCGCGTGGCGGAGACGGAGAAGTACGCGCATGTGACGTACTTCTTCAACGGCGGAATCGAGAAGCCGTTTCCCGGCGAGGACCGCATTGTGGTGCCGTCGAAGAAGGTGGCGACGTATGATCTGGCGCCGGAGATGTCGGCGGCGGGGATTGCGGATGTGGTGATCAAGGCGGTGGCGGACACGGCGTTCGACGTGATCATCATGAACTTCGCCAACGCGGACATGGTGGGCCACTCGGGCAAGATTCCGCCGACGATCCGCGCGGTTGAGGTGATCGACGAGCAGTTGGGACGCGTCTACAAGGCGGTGAAGCAGAGAGGCGGCGCGCTCCTGGTGACCGCCGACCACGGCAACGCGGAGATGATGATCGATCCGGTGACGGGCGGGCCGCACACCGCGCATACGACGAATCCGGTGCCGTTCATCCTGGTGACGGACGCGCCGAAGGGAACGATTGAACTGCGGCCGAATGGGAGTCTGCGGGATATTTCGCCGACGATGCTTGGGCTGCTGCATTTGGGCAAGCCGAAGGATATGACGGGGAATGATCTGCGGATCTCGGTTACGAAGTAAGAATTATTAAAGCCAAACGAAATACGGAGATTCTGGCTTCGCCAGAATCCGTGCGTTCGACGCGAATTTGTTCAGAACTCTCGGCGGCCTTCGAGGGCGCGTGCCATGGTGACTTCGTCGGCGTATTCGATGTCGGAGCCAGCGGGGACTCCGGTGGCGATGCGGGTGATGTGCAGGGTGGGATTGATGCGGCGGATCTCGGCGGCGAGGTAGGCGGCGGTGGCTTCGCCCTCGGTGGTGGGTGAGGTGGCGAGGATTACTTCGCGGATGGTCCGGTCCAAATATTGATCGGGCAAACTTCCAGCACTGATTCTTTCTTCGCGCAAAGCCTCGGAACTACTTTCTTCTTCGCGCAAACTGCCGGAGTTGCTGGTCTCTTCTTCGGGGGAATCTCCTGTGCTGCTGGCTTGCTCGGCGGGCTCGGTGGGCGCGAGGCGAGCGAGGAGGCTACTGATGCGGAGCTGCTCCGGGCCTACGCCGCCGATGGGCGAGAGCGTGCCGTGGAGGACGTGGTAGACGCCGTTGTAGCTGCGGGTCTTCTCGATGGTGGCGATGTTGGTGTGTTCTTCGATGACGCAGACGGTGTGCTGGTCACGCGAGAGGCTGGTGCAGTAGAGGCAGGGATCGACGTCGGTGATGTTGTTGCAGATGGAGCAGAGGTGGAGGCGGGCGCGCAGGACGAGGATGGAATCGGCGAGGGCGCGGGCGTCGTCGTCTGTGCCGCGCAGGATGTGGAAGGCGAGGCGCTGGGCGGATTTGGTGCCGATGCCGGGGAGCTTGCGCAACTCGTCGATGAGGCGGGAGATGGGGTCGGCGAAACGGGCCATCGGCTATTCCAGTCCGGGGAGGTTGAGGCCGCTCATGAGGCCTGCGACGGAGGATTTGATGGCCTCGTCGGCGCGGCGGCCGGCCTCGTTGATGGCGGCGGCGATGAGGTCTTCGAGGAGTTCGATGTCGCCGGTGGAGGAGCCGAGAGCGGTGGGCTCGATCTTGAGGCGGAGGACTTCCTTTTTGCCGTTCATGCGGACGGAGACCATGCCTCCGCCGGATTCGGCCTCGACGATGGTTGCGGCGAGCTTCTGCTCCATCTGGGCCTGCATCTCGCGGGCTTGCGACATCATTTCTTTCATCTTGCCGAGATCGGGGAAGGACATGGGAGGTAATTCCTCAAAAAGAAAGTGCAAATACAGAGGTTCTGGCTTCGCCAGAATGACGAACAAAAGAGAGAGGAGGTTAGTCGGGCTCGCGGAGGTCGATGACGGTTTGGAGTTCGGCGGCGAAGAGCTTTTGGGCTTGCTGGACCATTGGATGCTCGAGGGCTTTGGCCTGGACCGAGCCGGTGCGGGCGGGGCGGGATTTTTTTGCGGCGGCGTGCGTGGCGGCGGGGAGCAGGGTGAGCTTGGGGATGCCGGCGTCGCGGAGGGCGTTGCGAGCGATCTTTTCGGCGTCGGGGTTGATGACGACCGGGAGCATGGTTTTCGATAGCTCGGTCTGGACGCGGGCTTCGTTGTTGGCGAGGGTCCATGCAGCGTCGGCGAGGGCTTCGGCGGCGGAGGTTTGAGCGGCGGTGGCGAGGGCTTCTACGACGGCGTGCTGGGCCATGGAGGCGGCGTCGGAGTTGAGGGCGGGGGAACCGGCTGCGGGGTTCGCGGCTGCGTGTGGAGTGAAGGGGGAGGCGAGCGCGGCGGTGGTCTCGAAGATGGGGGTGGGGAGCGCGACATCGGGCTGCCGCTCGATGCGGTCTTCGACGCGGGAGGGTGCGGTGAGCGGCATGGATTCGGGAAGAAGCACTGGCGCGGGCATCGGGATGGGGAGGGTTTCGAGCGCGGGACGGGCGGCGACGGCGTTGGCGCCGCGGGTCTCGGGGATTGCGTGTGGCGCGGCGGCGGAGATGGGGATGGGCGCGGACATCTCTGGGCGTCGGCGATTTTTATCCTGCTCGAAGGGAGAGAAGGCGGGACGCACGGGTGCGGCGGGTTGTGGCGCTGCGGCTTGGCGCGTCGTGGGCGTTGCGGCTTGGCGTGTGGCTGTGCTGGATGCGGGGCGCAGAACGCTGTTGCCGACAGGAAGCTGGCTGAGGAGCTCTTCGATGGGGAGGAGGCGGCGGAGATGGACGAGCTTGAGGAGGCCGAGCTCGAAGTGGAAGCGCTGTTCTTGTCTATACCCAAGTTCGTCGAAGGTGCGGAGCATGACCTGGAGGAAGCGGCTGAGTTCCTCTTCACTGAAGAGGGCGGCGGTGCGGGCGGCGCGACGCTGCTCGTCGGGAGAGATTTGCAGGAGCTCGTTGCCGACGCCTTCGGCGGATTCGCCGTCGACGCTGAGGCTGGCGATCTTGGCGATGAGGGCGTTGCGCAGGTAGCGGACACACTGGCGGGCGAGCTGGGCGGCGGAGTTGCCGGCGTCAAGGAGCTGGTTGGCGGCGAGCATCACTTCGGCGGAGTTGTTGGCGTTGACGGCATCGAGGATGCGCTCGAAGACGGCGTTGGGGACGGTTCCCATCAGCTCGCGGATTTGGGCGGCGTCGAGGCGGGCGTGGCCGTTCTCGATGGGCGCGCTGGCGATGGCCTGGTCCATGATGGAGAGGGCGTCACGCATGGAGCCGTCGCCTGCTTCGGCCAGTAGCGAGAGGGCGGACTCATCGGCGATGACAGCCTCGGCGGCGGCGATGGAGCGGAGTTGGCCGAGGATGTCGAGGAGCTTGACGGCGTGGAAGCTGAAGTGCTGGCAGCGCGAGCGGACGGTCTGGGGAATGTCCTCGGGCTGGGTGGTGGCCATCATGAAGATGATGTGGTCGGGCGGCTCTTCGAGGGTCTTGAGGAGTGCGTTGAAGGCGGCGTCGGTGATCTGGTGGGCCTCGTCGAGGATGTAGATCTTGTAACGGTCGCGGGAGGGCGCGTAGCGGGCTGCGTCGCGCAGTTCGCGAATCTCGTCGATGCCGCGGTTGGTGGCGGCGTCAATCTCGATGACATCGACGGCGTTGCCGGCGCGGATCTCGGTGCAGGATTCGCAGGTCTCGCATGGCTCGGCGGTGGGGCGCGCCGGGCTGCCGATGGGGTTGCGGCAGTTGAGGGACATGGCGAGGATGCGTGCGATGGTGGTCTTGCCGATGCCGCGATGGCCGCTGAAGATGTATCCGTGGGCGATGCGGTTCTGCATGAGCGCGTTGGTGAGCGTGACGGTGACGTGATCCTGGCCGACGACGTCGGCGAAGCGCTGAGGGCGGTATTTGCGGGCTAGAACCTGGTAGGCCATCGTGTCTGTGGCTATTCTACTGCCCGAAAGGAGCTATTTGTAATTCGGCTGTGAGCTATAAGCGATGAGCTATTAGCCATGAGCTATGAACAGTGAGCGGGAGTTGTGCGGAAGAGGGGTGGTAAGCGATATTTGTGCGATTCAGTCGGTATTTGCGCAAGCTGCCGATGTGTTGTTGCGCTTGGTGTGGTGACGGCTGTAATTTGGCTGGTATGAATTCCAGACGATTTTTCTTCCCCGTGCTGCTGATGGCGGCGAGCGTGTGTGCGCAGACCGCGTCCAAGCCGATTGAACCGAATGGGCGGGCGCGGGCGGCCAATGCGTTGAGCGTCTACGCGGCGTTACGGGCCGACCTGCCTGGGGCCGATAGCGTTACAGTGAAGGATTTCACACTGCAGCGCGAGGGCGGGAAGTTCACCTTCGAGCAGGGCGATTTTTATTTCTATGCGCCGGTGGAGGGACGGGTGACGGGCGCGGTGTTTGTGGGGACGGGGCGGTTCGACCTGACGGCGCAGGGGGCGGACGAGAAGCGCTCTCTGAGGCTGCTGACAAAGAGCGACTCGATGACGCAGGAGTTCACGACGCTGGTGCTGCGATTTACGGATGGAACGGCGGAGGAGATCCGCAAGGCTTCGGCGGGTGCTGCTGGCGCGCCGGACAAGCGTGCGCGCAATGCGGCCGAGGACTTTGCAAAGGAGTATCGCAAGAACATGAGCGACAACGTGGACCTGCGCATTCTGGCCGATGTGATCGGCAATGGAGGGCAGGGACAGTATTTTCTGGCATCGTTGCGTATGGGGAACGTGCTGACAGGGAAGAACCTGCTGTTTCTGGTCGATCCGGAGGGGACGGCCCATGCCAAGCCCGACCAGGTAGAGTTGACGACGTGGAGTGACGTGGATCTGCAGCCGTGGGTGGCGTACACAATGCAGCACGCGGAGGAGAAGAACAGCGGGCGGCGTGTGCAGGTGACGGACGAGCGTCTGGATGTGACGATCGGCCGCGACGGCGAGATGAAGAACACGGCGGAGACGACGATGAAGGTGCTGCGCGACGGGGTGCGGGTGGTGCGGCTGAATATATATCCGTCGCTGTGGGTCTCTGGAGTGTACAGCGAGAGCGGCGCGCCTCTGGACTTTGTGCGGGAGGGCGAGGAAAGAGACAGAGAGTTTGCGGTGGTCCTGCCGAAGACGGCGAAGGCGGGCGATACGGTGCGTCTGCTGACTCGGTACGGCGGGCATAACGCGCTGCGCGCCGATGGCAACGAGACGTACTACCTGATGCCGGGAGCGCGCGATAGCTGGTACCCGTCGGGTGAGGGTGAGCTGGGCGACTTTGCCAACTTTCACATGGTCTTTCATATTCCGCAGAATTTGCAGATTGTGGCCACCGGCAAGCAGGTGATGCGAACGCCGGAAGAGGGCGGAATGGTGAAGGATGTGTGGGAGACGAACGCTCCGATTCCGGTGGCGGGTTTCAACCTGGGGAACTTCAAGACGCAGGGGGACAAGACGCCGGACGGGTTCGGCGTGGATGCGTACGCCGATGTGGGCCTGCCGGACCAGTTCAACAGCCTGAAGGATTCGGATATGCTGGGCGGACTGTCTGCGGTGCAGGCGCTGAAGGGCGAGGTTTCGCAGGGAAAGATTGCCATCCAGATCTACTCGGACTACTTCGGCAAGCTGCCGTACGACCATGTGGCACTGACCGAGCAGACGGCGTGCAACTACGGGCAGAGCTGGCCGATGCTGGTGTATCTGCCGATCTGCGGTTTATGGGACAAGACGGTGCAGGAGCAGTTGGGGCTGCTGAACTACGACGCGAGCTACTGGCGAGAGGTGACACCGCACGAGGTGTCGCACCAGTGGTGGGGAAACCTGGTCGGGTTCAGCAGCTATCGCGACCAGTGGATGAGCGAGGGGTTCGCGAATTTTTCGGTGGGGGTTTTCCTGCGGAAGACGTCGCCCAAGATGGACGACTACCGGGCCTTCTGGAAGGAGCAGCAGAAGAACCTGCTGCAGAAAAACAAGGAGGGGGTTCGTCCGATCGACGCGGGCGCGCTGACCATGGGCACGCGGGTGTCGAATGAGAAGAACGGGAACGTGTACCAGTTGCTGATCTACAGCAAGGGAGCGTACGTACTGCACATGCTGGAGATGCAGTACTGGACGACCCACGACCAGGAGACGACGTTCAAGGACGCGATGCAGCAGTTTGTGACGGAATACTCCGGCAAGGCGGCGACGACCGAGGACTGGAAGGCGTCGATGGAAAAGACGATGCCGAAGTGGCTGGATCTGCGGCACGACGGCAAGCTGGACTGGTTCTTCGACGAGTATGTCTACGGGACCGAGCTGCCACACTATACGATCGGATCGGATTTCACGATAGATGCCGATGGCGTCACCTTCGTACACCTGAAGTTGTCGCAGAGCAACGTGTCGAAGAACTTCGTGATGCGGATTCCGCTGTATCTCCAGTTGAAGAATGGACAGACCGCCGCCGTGCTGAACGTGGTGATCCACGGAAGCGATACGATCGACCAGGTCATCAAGCTGGGCAAGCTGCCTTCGCCGGCCAAGACGATGCTGCTGAACTACAACGCGGATGTGTTGAGCGACAACTAGGGGGAGTCTCAGGGGTTTGCGGCAGCGTTGCGGCGGGCGATGCGGGCACGGCGCTTGAGTTCGAGGGGGCTGAACATGGTGGCGCGGCAGTTGGGGGCGGCGCAGAAGCAGGGCGCCTCGTCTTCGTCGGAGTCGTGGAGGTTGTACTCGTAGGTGAGCTCCTCGCCGGCGGCGATGTCGCGGATGGCGGCGATGAAGATGCGTCCGTCGGCATCCTGCGTGGTCTCGCAGTTGGGGTTGCAACTGTGATTGATGAACATGGCCATGCCGAAGCCGTCGATGACGGTGTTGTGGCCGCAGTGGAAGAGGTAGGTGACGGGGCGGCCCTCATAACGGACGTCGGCGACGGACTTGGACATGCGCTGGCCATCGTACTCGCAGACGCGGGTCCCTTTTTTGATGGGGCGCAAGGTAAAACAGCCGGCTGCGTGGATGGAGGAGGAACGAACGATGAGTCCGGGAAACAACATGCTGAGCTGACTATAACAAACACGCGAGGCGGATACTCTCGAGGGGGTTGGGCGAAGACGCTTGGGCAGGGCGGATCGTCTAAACTGGAGGGAAAGGGGATCGAGATGCGGAGATACTTCTGGATGGCAATGGCAGGTGGTGCTTGGGCTGCGTGGGCCGCGGTTGCATGCGGCGCTCAGAGTTCGCCGAAGGCCGTCCCCGCACCCACGCCTGTGGCAGTTCCCGCGCCCACGCCTGCGGCCGGCCTCGTGCCATGTTCGGTGGCGCCGCAGCCTGTGCCGTGCGGCACGACGCCGGCGGTCTCGGGAAAGTCGAGCGCGACGGAACAGTTTCCGTTTCCGGACGCGGCGAGTGGGAGCGGAACTTCGCTAGCGCCGTACGCGACTCCGGCGAAGCCCAGCGGCGTTCCGCAGACGGCTGACGCTCCCGGCGCGGTTTCGGGCACAACGCCTGGCGCGACTTCGGGCGCTGCACCGGCCGGGAAGAAGGGATTGGACGGCGACTTTCCATTTCCCGGCGAGGAGGGGAAGGACGCTGCCGTGAGCGGTACTCCGGATGCGAACGGCGGTTCGGATGCGAACAGCTCCAGCAGCAGCTCCAGCTCATCGAGCAGCAGCTCCAGCTCTGGCGACGATGCGGCTGATCCAGCGGGGCCGGCGGACGCGGCGGGGCTGATGGACAAGGGCAGCGAAGGCACTCCGGGCAGACACCTGCTGCACCGGGTGAATCCCGTGGGGACGAAGCTACAGACGGCAGACGAGCGCGAGGCCGAGGACCTGAGCGTGGCCAAGTTCTACACCGATACGGGCGACCTGCAAGGGGCGTATCTGCGCAGCCAGGATGCGGTGAAGACGGCACCCGACGATCCGGACGCGCACTTTGCGCTGGCCACTGCGGCGCTGAGGTTGAAGAAGCCGGACGAGGCGATTGCGGAGTACAACGCGTGTCTGAAGCTCGATCCGACGGACAAAGAGGCCAAGGAGGCGCGCAAGGCGCTGTCGAGTTTGAAGCAGCCGGGTCTCAAGTAAGGCGGCGGCGCACGAGGGCAATCTTCGCGGGGGCTGGTTTGTCTGCGGGCCTGAGCGGTGGCGTTTGGCCGGGAACGATGGATGGTGACGGCTGGTCGTCGTCGAGGTCGAGGTCTTCTTCGACACGCAGGTACTTGCGCATGGTGCGCAGGGGCTCCTCGGAGAGGGCGAGTTCGCTCAGGTGATAGCGCCAGGCGTCTGGGCGGGCGTTTCGCCGAGTGTAGCCCTTGCGGGAGACGGTGGCGATGGTGCCGTCGGCCTTGCGCCGGGTGAAGGTCTGATTGGGCACCTGGAAGGTCATTTGTTCGCCAGCCTTCCAGAAGCTGGAGGCGAACTCGTGGGAGAAGAGGAGGGCGTAGTATCGCCTCTCGGTGCAGAGGGTTTCGACTGACTGCTGGGTGGACTCCCACGGCAAGTCGAGCTTGGTGGTGTACCACTTGCGAAAGTCGAAGCCGTTGGACCGGGCCTGGCCGACGAGCAGATGAAGCAGTTCAAAGCGGGTCATAAGGGGACTGATTTCTGTGCGGAAGGCGATGCCTTACCGATACGAAAGAATGCGCCAAAGGACACATTGGAAATCTGTATAAATTATCCTGCTTGATTGCGACTTTGTCGTGGCTGGAGCATCATACTGGTATCCCCCCCCAGCAGCACGGACGCACTGGGGATTGCAGCATCTTGCAACACTGAATGTGGCGGAAGCCGCCATTGGAACACCTACCTAGCCAGGTCTCAGCATTTTCAGGAGATTGCTGGCTATGGCTATTTCTTGTCCAAAGTGTCGTGAACGAAGCATTCGGAAGTCGCAGCGCCGACTGTTTGACTTCTTGTTGCGCAGCATTGGCATGGTGCCTTTGCGCTGCAACATCTGCTTTCACCGCTTCTTCCGGTTTCGCAGAAGTCTCCGTGTCTGATCCGCTCCTGTTATGCATCTCTTTGCCGAGCGATGTCACCGTTTGCGGTGTGGGGGCTGTGCGGGCGTGCGCCAGGCATCGGGGCGGGTGCTGCGCCGGGTGAAGCTACCTGGACGGCGCTGTGTTCGCCGACCTTCATTGCGAATTCTTCACGGTGAGTGCATCATATTGGTACACTCTCCAGGCTGCACCGCGGCCTTGGGGATTGTAAGTCTTGCAGCTCTGAAATGCGGCGGAAGCCGCCTTGGAAGACCTACATAGCCGGGCCATAGGTCTTCAGGAGATTGCCAGCTATGGCTGTTAAATGCCCGAAGTGCCATGAACGCGACATCCGGAGGTCGCATCATCGACTGTTTGATTTCTTGTTGCGCAGCATAGGCATGGTGCCCTTGCGCTGCAACATCTGCGAACATCGCTTCTTCCGGTTTCGCAAGAGCATCCGAGCCTGATTCGTTTCCGGGGATCATCTGTTTGCAGCAATCTGGTTTCCGTCTGGGTGCAGCGGTGGTGCAGGATACCGTTCGGCCGGATTGCGGCCCGCTGGCGATGCCAGGAAGTCTCTCCATATCCTGACGAGTCCAAGTTCCAGGGCACAGTACTTCAAGGTACAGTCTATGGAGTGGGGTTTGCGAGTTGAGCAGACCGCATGACGGGGAGTAGAAATCGTTGCGAGCAGTGGATCCGATGCGTTCCGTTGATTCATCGTTTGTGTCAGGCGTCCTCCACGGGCGCACAATTAGCAGCTTTGTTTTGGGCAGTGTGCATGCTGGGTTGGCTTGCGTGGTTGCGCTGGCGCTGATGTTGTTTGCCGGTGCCGTGCCCACAGGCGGCGCGTTCATCGTGCGCGCCTCCGCACAGCAGAGGAACGATGCGATTCAGCACTCCGATCCACTGAACTTCGATCCCGTTGTGAGGGATGCGTACGAGCATTTTTATATTCTCGACTTCGATGGCGCGCTGAGCCGGTCGGGCGCGTTGCTGAAGGCGCATCCGCAGGAGCCGATGGCTTACGGGTACGAGTTGATGTTTACCGTCTTCCGTGAGCTTTATCATCAGGACCTGCTGGATACGACGTACTATGCACACGATAATTTTCTTACGTCGAAGCGGAATGTTCCGGTACCCGATGCCACGCGGCAGCGCATTGAATGGCTGACCAACACCGGCATACGGCTTGCCGACGACCGCATCAAGGAGAATGCGAGCGACAAGAATGCGTACTTTGCGCGCGGATACATACGCGGGATGCACGCGGCATTCATTACGCTGGTGGACCACAGCTATGTGGCGGCGGCGCGGCAGGGATATGCTTCGCGGGGCGACTCGGAACAGGTGTTGAAGATCGATCCCGAGTACACGGACGCGAAGATGGCGGTGGGGATACAGAAGTTCGCCGTGGCCAGCCTGCCGCGCTGGGTGCGCATCCTGGTGGGGGTGATGGGGGTGGGCGGAAACAAGGAGCAGGGGCTGGCGCTGCTGCGCGAATGCGCGGAGCACGGGGTGGTGACGAGGGTGGAATCGCGCACCGCGCTGTCGCTGTTTCTGCGCCACGACGCGCGTTACCCGGAGGCGCTTGCGGTGCAGCATGGACTGGCGGCGCAGTATCCGCACAACTACCTCTTTCGCCTGGAAGAGGCGAACCTGACCAAGGACGAGGGCAATGGGCCGGGAGCGATCGCGCTGTACAAGGTGGTACTGGCGGATGCGGCGAAGCCCGGCTACTACGTGGATCCGCGGGTGCAGATGGCGTGGTTCGGGCTGGCGGACACACAGCGTGGGCAGAACGACATTGTCGACGCGGCGGAGAATTATCTGAAGGCGGCCGAGCAGCCGAATTGCAGCGACTGGCTGCGCAAACGCGCGCAGTTGAACGCCGGCGAGATGTACGACCTGCTGCACCAACGGGCACGGGCCATGCAGCTCTATCAGATGGCGTCGTCGGGTGGAGGAGACCAGTCGCAGGCGGATGCGGCGCGGCGGTTGATGAAGACGCCGTATGCGGGGAAGTAGCGACTGGCGCGATTCCGCGGAACCTGGCAGCAGGTGCGTGCGTATATAAGTCCACGGATGTGGCAAAATAAGAGACTCCCGGAGGCGTTCGATGTATTGCTCTCATTGCGGAAAACAGGTGGAAGCAGCGGCGCGGTTCTGTCCCGTGTGCGGTGCGGTTGTAGCGCCGGTGGTTGTGGGCGCTCCGATCTTCGGGCAGCTTGTGCGGCCACGCTATCCGCGCGTCTTCGGCGGAGTGTGCTCGGGCCTCGCGCTGCACTACGGGTGGGACATTACCACGGTGCGGCTGCTGTGGGTGCTGTGCGTACTGTTTGCCGGAACTGGGATTCTGGCGTACATCATTGCGTGGATCGTGATTCCCGAAGCGCCGTACACGCTGCCTGAACGCAGCACGGGGAGCGAGGTTTGAGCGCTCGGATTCGGAAAACAGCAGGCAACAGCGCTGCGGCGCGAGATGCGGCCGCGGCGCGGCCGTTTCACTATTGTGGGCGCGCACTTTGTTGCGATGGGGTGTCGCTGGAGGAACTGGCGACGGAGTACGGAACGCCGTTGTACGTCTACTCGGCGGAGCAGATTCGCTATCGGTTCGGGCTGTTTCAGGCGGCATTTGCGGGATGTGGGGCGACGGTTTGCTATGCGGTGAAGGCGAACTCTTCGCTGGCGATTCTGCGGATGCTGGCGGAGCTGGGCGCGGGGTTCGACATTGTCAGCGGCGGCGAGCTGGAGCGGGTCCGGCGGGCGAGCGGACAGAAGAGCAAGGCCGCGCTGGGGCGGGTGGTGTTTTCCGGCGCGGGCAAGCAGGAGTGGGAGATCGACTCGGCGCTGAAGGCCGGGATTCTGCTGTTCAATGTGGAGTCGGAGGCGGAGTTGGAGTTGCTGGCCGCGCGGGCGGAGGCGCTGGGCGTGAGGGCGCGGTTTGCGCTGCGGGTTAACCCCGATGTATTTGCTGAGACGCATCCGTATATCTCGACTGGGCTGGGAAGTCATAAGTTCGGCGTGGAGATTGGCAAGGCGCGGGCGATCTATCGCAGGGCGGCGCGGTCGAAGTGGCTGGATGCGGCGGGAGTGAGCGTTCACATCGGGTCGCAGATCCGCGCAGTGGCGCCGTTTCGGGCGGCGCTGGCACGCGTGGCTGGGCTGGTTGAAGAGCTGCGAAGCGATGGGCACAAGATCCGGTATGTGGATGCGGGGGGCGGGTTGGGGATCGACTACAACGATTCGCCGACGGAGCCGAAGTTCGATGCGGCGGGCAAGGTGAGGGAGTACGCGGCGGCGCTGGGGAAGGCCGCGGCGGGGCTGGGCGCGGTGCATCTGCTGGTGGAGCCGGGACGGTTTGTGGCGGCGCAGGCGGGCGGGCTGCTGACGCGCGTGTTGTTCGTGAAGAAGAACGGGGCGAAGACTTTTGTGATTGTGGACGCGGCGATGAACGACCTGATCCGGCCGGCGCTGTACCAGGCGCACCACGAGATTCTGCCGGTGGCGAAGGGGCGCGGCGCGAGCGTGAAGGTGGATGTGGTGGGGCCGGTGTGCGAGTCGGGAGACTTCTTCGCGCACGACCGCACGATGCCGCGGGTGAAGGCGGGCGAACTGCTGCTGGTGCTGGACGCGGGGGCGTACGGGATGAGCGAGAGCTCGAACTACAACACGCGCGCGCGGGCGTCGGAGGTGCTGGTGGATGGGAACGAGGCGCGGCTGATCCGGCGGCGGGAGACGCTGCGGGATTTGATGGCGGCTGAGATTCTGTAAGGCAATCCGGATTGGTGGAACGACAACGATTCCAGGTCTCAACATCGAGGCCCTTTGACTGGCCCAGGGCTGGCTTTGGGTCAGCCGTGTAGCTGGCTTCGGCGGCGGCTTGGAGGGCGGGGAGGACGGTTGTTGAGTGGTCAGTGGGGGCGGAGTTTAAATGCGGGGGTCCCTCCACTTCGGTCGGGATGACGGCAGCATGTGACGCGCGGCGGAC
>Ga0187851_10001670_pt1 | contig 20935 bp, 22 predicted proteins | sample June2016WEW_6_10_FD_132997 | JGI IMG/M metagenome (GOLD analysis project Ga0187851, IMG submission 132997) | Peatland microbial communities from SPRUCE experiment site at the Marcell Experimental Forest, Minnesota, USA - June2016WEW_6_10 | ecosystem: Environmental > Terrestrial > Soil >...
TATAATGAGTTGAAAGAATATACTACTATATTTGATTATCAAGGTTTATTATTGTTTACATGCATTTCATGATCTATTCATCATATTTATGGTTTGTATTTAAATATATCCATATATCATTAGATAATATCTATTACTTACAGACTGACATTCCTAATAATGTATTGTAAATTTTACTAGAAAATCATACTTATGATAGAATCTATGACCTTATAATTTTAGAGTTTGATGCTATTCATAATGTATTCATTATCGCTGCAGTGAGGAATGTTATCGGATTTGTATTATTTTTCTTCCTCAAAGATTTTGTACATCAGCAATGAAAATGGAGGGAGAAGAAGAAATAGCTATGAAGATGCACCTAGAGAAATTGAAACTTGCTAAAAAAAAATATTATTATTTGATATTTCGATCAAATTCGTATCTACATTTGAACAGTATAAATAGAAATAAAATTTTGTTAGGTTTAACTTATTGAATGTTGGGGTTATTGAAAAAGTGAAATTAAAGCATTTAAATATACGTGATTATATCAGTAAGCGTTTAGTTACGCAATTACGATTGTATACTATCCTTTTCTTTGTAATGTTGGGTGTAGTCGTTTATGAAGTATTTTTGGGTAGTATTAGTATTTTTTTAGCGTTTGTGGGATTTTTAATTGGTTTTGGTGTGGGTGTTTTAGTTAGTCGGATGATTCATTTATCTTGGGATGAGGATTCTAATATGGTGATTGGACGTATGGATTGGATTGGAGCGGTGATACTGGTAATATATTTCATATTCAGTATTGCGAGAACAATTTATCTCGGTTACTTTATTCAGGGTACCGCTTTTATCGTGATTATTATTTGCATTACTGGAGGATCTATGCTAGGTAGAAGTATGGGTACAAGTCATGGCATTAGGAGGATTTTAAAGGCTTGGGATATTATTCGATAATAAAAAAAATAGTTTAATTCATCAAAGAAATTGGGTTAATAAAATTAAAAGTCGTCGTTAACATCTTCCCTTCATCTAACAACTTATATTTTGAATTTAAAAGCTGAAAAATTGAAAATCGATTACACTCATATAAAAATAACCCTAGAAAAAATTAATAATAATATTCCTGTTAATTTTATATCTCGGAATAAATGTGGGCGTCAAATATTTACATTTGAATTATAAATGTCTTAATTTAATTGAAATTTTTTTTAAAGTTATTTAATATTAATAACCTTTTAGACGAGAGAAATTACTAAAGTACATAGAAAATGGCTGCTATAGAATACTGGAGGGCTAAAACGTGGATTTTAATGAATTTCCACTCGAATGGAGTACTATAAATTTACTAAAAAATCATACATAAGGCAGAATCTCTGACCCTATAAAATTATTGTTTGATACTATATATGATGGATTGGAGAGCTTGCTTCGGATTATCCGCAGTGTAAATTGATCTACCAATAATTAATGCATCAGCATAATTCAAAGTTGAGGCGGGGTCACCTCCCTGCACACCAACACCTGGTGATATTATAAATGAATCATCTCCTACAATACCCCTAATCCTCTTCAACCTATCCAGTTTAGTGGATGGTGCAACATAATTACTTATACCCATATCCAATCCCATAAGTGCTATATCCTCTGAAACATTCCGCATGAAAATTTCTGCTCCAGGGTGAGACATTTCCGTAACTAGGAAAACATCTCTATTATAATTTTCAGCTGAAACTAGAGTAGCCTTTACACTATCTCTACCCGTGAAACCATGAACAATAATAGCATCTGCATCTGCTTGGAAAGTTAAATCAGTTATCTTCTGATTAGTTTTAGGAATATCAGCTACTTTAAAATCAGCTATAACTTTGCAATTAAATTCTTCTTTAAGAATATGTATACATTCTAATCCTTCAGCTAAAACAAGTGGATATCCAATCTTTATTGTATCAATATACTCTGAAACATCATCCGCTACTTGAAGTGCTTCTGGTAAAGTAGTAAGATCCAGGGCTAAGATGATATTATTTTTAATTTGCATAATTTAATGTAAGTTAAACTATTATAAAATGATTATTGAATTCATTTCATTATTTAATATGATTAATTCAATTTCCTATAAAAATAAGCGTTTAAATGTTTACAAAAAAAGTTTTAGATTAAAATAAAAGTTTTTCACACATAACTTTATATACTCTTAAACTAAACGTATAGTTAGCCATGCTTATGGCATAAATTGGAAGTGATAAATTTGTTTAGAAATAGTTACGGTAGTAATAATAATAGCTACGACAATAAAAATAAAGGAAATTCTGCTCCTATTAATGAAGGGGAAGAATACGATGTTAAAATTGAAGATACTGGTAGAGATGGTGATGGTATCACCCGTATAGAAGGTTTTGTGGTTTTTGTTTCAGGTGCCAAAGTGGGCGATGAAGTTAAAATTAGAATAACTTCTACTAGAAGAAATTTCGGTTTTGCTGAAGTAGTAGAATAAAATAATTTGAAATTTTATTTTCACAACGTTTCTCGAATTTAGATAAAATATTTAAATTTATATTTTACTAAATTTTTATTTTTATTTAATTTCTAGAATTTCTTTCTTTTTTTTTTAAGTATATAATATAAATTTTTATAGTATTATTTTTTCATTAATTACATATCTATAAAGTTTTTTTAATACGCTTATTATATTACTAATCGAATTATAAAACTTAAGATCTAAATTTAATAGGTAAAAGTCTAATTTTTTTAATTTATCATATTGATATTATATAGAATTGTAACTAACTAATCTAGCTTTTACTCAATATTCAAGAATTATTTAGTATTATTATTTAAATGGATAATATCTTTAGTCAAGTATTTTCTAATTTTTTATTAGTCTTTATTAAAATTTAATAATTTTTAAGATTTTCTAGTAGACCAGTATAAAAAATTTTTATCTTTTCATTTAGATTTAATATTATTAGTTATTATAATTATATTAATTTGATTCTTTTTTTATTTTCAATTTACAATTGTGTGAATATTTGATAATTTGTTGGAAAAATTTTGAATAATTTAATCTATTCTGTACAGAAATATTTTTTTTTATTACATTTACTACTAAAAAACATGTTTTAGTAATAAATTAGTATTAATTTTTCATTAAAAAACCGCCATCTAGGTAATACTGGGGAAAAGGTTTATATGATTAAAATTCCAAACGAGGAGTTTAAGGGTTTATAATAATGTTTGAACGAGTATTACATGTTTTATATTTAGGGTGGGATTAGTAATACCTTATTAATCATATGTACTTCGAATACTTATAAATAATATATAAGGAGGAGGAATTATTTGCATATACCAGACGGATTTATACCACTATGGCAGTGTGCAATTTATTATGTAATTGCGATAATATTTTTATTCTTTGCTTTCCGGTGGTCACGAGCCAATCTAAATGAAAGAAATATACCTTTAATGGCAATTTTAGCTGCATTTATATTTGCCATAATGTCAATTAATATTCCTGTACCATTTGGAACAAGTGGACATATGGTTGGCGCTGCAATGGTGGCTATAATATTCATGAGTCCATGGGCCGGGGTGATATGTATAGCTTTAGTATTATTGGTTCAGGCTTTATTCTTTGGAGATGGAGGAGTAACTACATTAGGGGCTAATATAATTAATATGGGTATAATTGGTAGTTTTGTGGGATTTTACGGATGGGGGTTCCTTAAGAAATTTTTACCTAAATGGTGGTCAATTGGAGTAGCATCATGGATAGCTATATTCACAGCAGCTTGTCTGGCAGCAGTAGAATTGTGGCTAGCTGGTACTTTCCCATTAGGATTAGGTCTTCTTTATATGGGGGGTTATCATGCAATGATAGGTGTATTAGAAGCTATAATAACCGTGATTGTTATTGCATCCATTGAAAGAGTAAGACCAGATTTACTAGCATGGAACCGACAAAAATTAGTAGATGATTCCGAGTCTAAAAGCACACAGGAGATTGTCTCAAAATGAACCGATCAACAAAAGGTATTGTAATTGGAGGTTTGGCTGTCGCATTAATAATAGGTGTCCTATCTCCATTTATAGCATCACAAAATCCCGACGGCATAACAGCAACCGCAAAGCATTTAAACCCTAAAGTACTGATTGGCCCTAACTATTGGCATGCACCTTTCGATAATTATCTAGTTCATCAATTAGGTAACGGTCCTGTAGCTGGAATTGCAGCTTTAATGATTGGTGTTTTCATGGTATTTGGGCTTGTATTAGGTATTACTGAAATAATAAAAAGACGAAAAAAAACAGACAGCTGATTTATAAATATTGTTTATATTTTGATTATAAATATTGAACTTATTAGATGGGATATAATAATTCATATTAAATGGAAAAAGTATGAACTTAAACATAATATTAAGCGCCTTACACGTTGGAGGCTCAGTTACTGATGTTGAAAGAATCGCTATTAAGGATAGTGTCATTCATTCATTAGATGGTAGGGTTAAATTAATAACTTTACTATTAGTCATTGTATTTGCAGTTTACACGACGCAATTAGTTGTTTTAGCCATATTAGAGCTTTATCTAGTAACTCTTCTTTTATTATCACGTAATTCTCTTAAACATTCATTTTTGAGAGTGTTAATTATTATTCCATTTGGCGGATCTATAGCTATACTGCAACCATTCGTGCACGGAGGTACTGTCCTTTATACGTTGCCTTTGGGTATACATATAACTTATCAGGGTGTTATGTTTGGATTACTACTTTTATCACGGCTGGTGGTTACTTTAACTTGTATAGTGCTTTTATCTTCTATTAGTCCTATGCAGGAGGTTGCGGAGTCTTTCAGAAGATTGGGAATGCCTCGTGATTTTTCTATGATATTCAGTCTTTTCATTAGATTTCTTTTCTTGTTTTATGAAGAACTCGGAAAAATAACTCATGCACAGACGAGCCGAAATTTTGATATATTCAGCAAAAAAACTGCTTATATGTGGAGATTGAAAATGGTGGCTTACACTGTGATGATGATGTTCTTAAAATCATATGAACGTGGTGAAAGTGTTTATTTAAGCATGGCCAGCAGAGGATTTTCCGATAAATCTCAACTTTACAGTTTAACTAAAAAAGAAATAGATTTAAATGAGTATTCTTTTGTCATTACTACTTTGGTATTAATTGTCTGTTTACAAATAATGGCTATTTACGTTTTCCCCCAAATGGGATTTATAGGCAGTTCAATTAGAATATAAAATTCATATAAGAGTTAATGCATAATAATTTTCACATTCTACTTTGAAAAAGTAAATTTTTCACGGATTATTTTTAATATATTTTGAAGTATTATTTATTTCACTTTATGTCTTATTATTTGAATTCAAACCATTCATTATATTTTTCATGTGATTTAGATAAATTTCCATCCTTAAAAATTCTAGTTGGGATAAAAGGTAATTACATCTTTCATCGAAAAATGGACCTATACCCTTATAACTCTTTAATTCATCAATATAACTGGTAAGTTCTTTTTGTTGATTAGAAGTAAGTTCATTAAATTCATTTTTTTTGAAAATAATTAAAATGATTTATCACCTTTATTTATAGAAATTCGATTCAAATGAGGGATTATGAATACCTAATTTTTTATTTTACTTTTAGATTATTTATGAAATCAGTTTTACTTGAATTTTTATCAATTAAAATGGAAACATTTATATGCTATTTCTCCAAACCAATTAAACGTGAAAAAAAAATAGACTGAATTAAATAATGTTTTTTTGGAGGATTAAAAAGAATGAATAGTTTAATGATAATGAAAATTAAGGGGAATGAGAAATGCATATAGCTGAAGGATTTTTACCATGGTATTGGTGTGTATTCTGGTATGCGCTTGCTATACCCTTTATTTATCACGGTGTACTTCAAATAAGAAAAATTAGAAAAGAACACCCAGAAATGACTCCATTATTAGCAGTATGTGGAGCATTTATTTTTATCATGTCATCTTTACATGTACCATCCGTTACGGGAAGTTCATCTCATCCCACGGGTAACGGTTTAGGAGCAGTATTTTTTGGAGCTACCGTTATAAGTGCCATTTGTGTACCTATACTTGTTTTCCAAGCTTTAGTATTAGCTCATGGGGGAATAACCACACTAGGGGCTAATGACTTCTCCATGGGTGTTGTTGGACCATTTTGCGCTGTTTTCGCATGGAAAATAGCTAAAAAATTTGGCGCTGGATATGGAGTAGCAATATTCCTAGCCGCATTTGTAGGTGACTGGATGACTTATGTAACTGCCGCAACAGAACTTGGAATGGCGTTCCCCGTACCCACATTTGCGGCAGCTTGGGTTAAAATGATGATCATATACTCCTACACTCAAATACCAATTTCAATAGCAGAAAGTTTCCTAACAGTTATAATATTTGATTACATCATGAGGTCACGACCTGACCTATTAGTAACTTTAAAAGTTATAAAAGCAGAAGATGCATCAAGATATGATGATGAAGAATCAGATGAACCTCCAAAAAAAGTACCGGAGGCGAATTAAAATGGGTTTATGGAATAAGAGAAATATACTTTTTGTAGTGATTATTTGTGGATTAGTAGCATACCCTCTACTCTTCAATCCCAGCTCTGTTTCTGGATTAGGGTCAGATGATGCTGGACCAGCTTACATGTTAGCACATGGTTATCATCCTTGGGTCACGTATCTATGGACACCACCAAACAGTGATATAGAAAGTGGTTTATTCGCTATGCAAGCTTGTATTGGTGGAGCGATTCTAGGATATTTCTGTGGAATATTCCATGTACAAGGTAGAATAAGAAGACAAGAAATAAAAAAACATAAGAAAGTTGAGGAATGGACAGAGGAAAATATATAAAAAAAATGAATTTAGATTAAAAAGAATTTAAAATTTCTTTTTTAATTCATTTTTTCTAAATTTTTTATTTAGAATATTATGAATGTACTTAAGTGGTGTAATTTGAAAAATGTTTGAAGATTTTCTGGATCGTTATGCGCAATCTAATGCTATTAGAAATGTGAATACTTATTATAAAGTGTTATTTGGAATTATAACTATGATAGTGAGTCTGGTTTCAACGTCACCAGTCATACCCTTAACTATATTTATATTAGTTTCTTTTATTATTTTATTTAGAGCTAAAATTCCAGCTAAATTCTATTTAAAATTCGTTACAGTACCTTTGACTTTTGCTTCAATTACATTTATTTTCATGGCTTTTTGGTTTGGAACTGGTTCCTACATTTATACTCTAGGTGTATTTAACTTAGGGGTGACTGTGAGTGGTTTTAACCTTGGTTTTCTAGTTTTTGCTAGGATGATGGGTGGTTTTGCATGTTTGGCATTCTTAGGTCTTACTACTCCTCTTCCAGAAATTTTTTCAGTATTGGAAGATTTTAAGTTCCCTGAAGAACTTTTAGAAATTACCATGCTAATGTATCGTTATGTGTTTATATCTATTGATGAAGCTCTTAGGATGTATCAAGCTCAGCAAACACGTCTTGGTTACTCTGCCGGTTTGAAGAAGTATTATCAATCTATGGGAATGTTAATAGCTAATATTTTTATTAGAACTTGGACTATAGGTGAGAAATCATATGTTTCAATGCAATCAAGATGTTATAATGGCAAATTAAATACTATGGATGATCATGATAGTATTAAAGGTATACCCGTCAGAAATTTAGTTGTACTTTTATTATTTGAGTTTGTGCTTTCCGTTGGAGTTTATCTCACTGGAAGTTTTAGGGTCTTGTAAAATTAAATAAAAGATTGTAAATTAATAAATTATTATTAAAAATACTCATCTTACTAGTAAAAAAATAAAATTGGGTAAGATTATTTATGAATATTATTGAAACAAAGAACATTAGTTATCATTATCCTGACGGCACCCCAGCTTTGCATAATGTTAATTTTAAAGTTGAGGAAGGTTCAAAAGTAGCTCTATTAGGAGCAAATGGGGCAGGTAAATCTACTCTTTTCCTCCATTTTAATGGGATTATAAAACCAAGTAAAGGAACCATATTTGTTGATGGAGATGAAGTGAAATATGATAAAAAAACCCTCCTTAAAATTAGACAAAAATTAGGTATCGTATTCCAGAATCCTGATGATCAATTAATTGCACCCACTGTAAAGGAGGATGTGGCTTATGGTCCTTTGAATATAGGATTACCTAATAATGAAATTAATGAAAGAGTTAAAGAATCTTTAAAAAGCGTGGGATTGGAGGGAGTTGAAAGAAAAGCACCCCATCAATTAAGTGGTGGTGAGAAGAAGAAAGTAGCTATCGCGGGTATATTGGCTATGCAGCCTAAAATTATGGTGTTAGATGAACCCACTGCCGGATTGGATCCTAAAGGGGCATCCCAGATAATGAAGTTACTTTATGAACTTAATCAGAAAGGAATTACTATTGTGATATCAACTCATGACGTTGATATGGTTCCATTATATGCTTCGAAAGTTTATATAATGAGTAAAGGTACGATTATAAAAGAAGGTAGTCCTCAAGAAATATTTAAAGATGCTACCACCATACGTGATGCTAATTTAAGACTTCCACGCATAGCTCATCTCATGGAGATACTAAATAAGAAGAATGGATTATCCTCATGTAAACCACCATATCCTCTCACCATTGGTGAAGCTAGGAGAAGAGTTCTTGAACAGAATTTAATTTAAAATACATTTAATGAGAATCAGTAGAGAAAATAATTCCCAATACTATTTTTTTTTAATTTATATTTATTCATTAACTTGTCATATCCAATTCTCTTTTGTAACATGTAATTTAGAGCTATTGTCTTAACATTTTGATATTCAGCTTAAGTCTTGCAAATATCTATTCTTCCATCATTTACTGTTTTTCTTAAATATGAACAATTTAATAGAGATATTTTAAGTATCAGAACTGTAAAATAAATCCATTGATTAACTGGAGTCATCATTTATATAAAACTATTTATCTAGTTATGGTCTAGTTGGGATTATACCATCAAATCTGCTAATATAACAACTATCATCAAAAATTTAGGTACGAATCAACTAATTTAAGAGGAATATAAAAAATTATAATTCAAGATTATTAGTTTATACAAGATAATAAAATGAAATCATTAAACATTTGAATTTATAATATAGAATTAATAATGAAATTTATAGGTGGATCATGAATATTATTGAAACTAAAAACATCAGTTATCATTATCCTGACGGCACTCAAGCTTTAGATAAAGTTAATTTCCAAGTAGAGGAAGGTAAAATTGTTGCCTTATTAGGTCCCAATGGTGCAGGTAAATCAACTCTTTTCCTACATTTCAATGGGATTTTAAAACCCAGTAGTGGATGCATATTCATAGATGGAACTGAGATTAAATATGATAAAAAGAATCTCATTAGTATTAGACAAAAAATTGGTATAGTATTCCAGAATCCGGATGATCAATTATTTGCACCCACTGTAATGGAGGATGTAGCCTTCGGACCGATGAATATTGGTTTACCCCTTGAAGAAGTTGAGTTAAGAGTTAAAGAAGCTTTAAAAAAGGTGAGTATGGAGGGAGTTGAAAAAAAACCACCTCATCATTTAAGTGGTGGTGAGAAGAAGAAAGTAGCCATTGCAGGTATACTCGCTATGCAACCGAAGATCATGGTGTTAGATGAACCCACATCTGGTTTGGATCCTAAAGGAGCATCCCAAATAATGGGTTTACTCTATGAACTCAACCGGGAAGGGATGACTATTATAATCTCTACTCATGACGTTGACATGGTACCCTTATACGCTTCCAATATGTATATTATAAGTAAAGGTAAAATCATAAAAGAAGGAAGTCCTCAAGAAGTATTTAAAGATGTTAAAACTATACGTGAAGCTAATTTAAGACTTCCTCGTATCGCTCATCTCATGGAGATCCTTGAGAAGAAGGATGAATTACCCTTTAGTAAACCCTACCCACTCACTATAGGTGAAGCAAGAAAAAAAATTAAAGAAGAATTTAAATAAAAAAAAGGTTAAATCAATATTTTTTTATAAAAAGGAATTGAATCATCATGAAAAAATCTGTAGTTTCTATTGGAGAATGTCCTTCTTATAATCTTGAATATGTAGAGAAAGCAGTTCAATCCGTTGTAAATGATTTGGGTGGAGTATCTGCTTTTATAAAATCTGGGGATACTGTTTTAATTAAACCGAATATGCTGCAAGCTAAACCACCAGAGGAAGGTATAACCACTCATCCCCAGGTTCTAGAAGCAGTTATAAATATTGTTCAGGATGCTGGGGGTGTAGCTTTGGTTGGTGATAGTCACGGGGGAGCGGCTGAAGGTTTAAAACGTTACTGGGATGTCACTGGTTATAGTGAAGTTTGTAATCGTTTGGATGTGGAGCTTGTTAACTTTGAGAAATCCGGTGTATATATTAAGGAGCGTAATGGTCGGAAATATTATATAGCTAAACCCGTTTTGGATTGTGATTGTTTAATTAATTTACCTAAACTTAAAACGCATAGCCTCACCGTATTCACGTGTGCAATTAAGAATATGTATGGATCAATTCCGGGTCAAAGGAAAACGGAATATCATAAATTAGCACCTAAACCCATGAATTTTGCTGAACTCGTAGTGGATATATTTGCTTTAACTAAACCTCAATTGAATATTGTGGATGGAATAGTAGCTATGCAGGGAATGGGACCAGCCGCGGGTAAACCCTTTGATTTAGGTTTAATACTAGCATCAACGGATGGATTAGCACTGGATAGTTATATATGTCACATGTTAGGTAAAAATCCTTTAAAAGTACCAGTTAATAAAATAGCTTATGATCAAGGTTTAGGAGAAGTTAATATAGATGATATAGATAATTTATTTGATATGCCTGTTATTAAAGATTTTAAATGGCCACCTAACATTGCAGGTACCATGAATAGGATTCCAGAACCCATTATGAGGGGTTTATTAAACCTCATGTGGACAAGACCAGTAATTAAAGAAGGAGACTGCATTAAATGTGGTAAATGCATTGAAAGTTGCCCAGTTAACGCTATCACCGATAATGTAGTTATCCCTGATATTGATTACAGTGAATGCATTAATTGCTTATGTTGTATGGAAATGTGTCCAGAGAAAGCAGTATATTTAGAGCAAAGCTTTTTAGAGAAAGTTATCAGCAGATTCGCATAAAAATTTTTTAATTCATTATTATTTCATCTTCTTTATTTTTAAAATTAATTTTAAATTCAGTTTTATAATCCTGATTAAATGTTATATATCATTTAATTGACTTATCAATGAATTAACTAGCATTAATCCTAAAGTTTCAGGTGTTTCATCGAAATTGAAGTTTTCAGGTATCCCCACTCCATTATCACTAACCATTAATTCATACATGTCTCCCTTATCTTTTAACCCTACAAATACGGTTCCTTTATTATCATCGGGGAATGCATATTTTAAACTATTTGAGACTAATTCATTTATTATAATGCCACAGGGTATTCCCATTTCAATATTCATAAATATATCATCCAATTCTAATATGGGCATTATTTGAGATTTCTTAGTTGAATATGAATCAAATAATGTTAAAACTAATTTTTTAATATTCCGACATGTTAATATGGGATAGATCCTTCGACATGTAAAGTTTCTCATGAACCATGGCCATGGATCTTATCCTGTTTTGACTATCATGTAATAAATCTATCATCTCTTCATCATCTAAATGCATCGCTTGAAGACTTAATAAACTAGAGATTATCTGCATATTATTCTTCACTCGATGATGAACTTCTTGGAGTAGAATTTCTTTTTCTTGAACAGTCTTTTTGAGTTGATCCTCTGTTTTATTATGATCAATTATTTCAAGTTCCAATTTTTTGATAACATTCTCTAATTGAATAGTTCTATTTTCAACCATCTCTTCCAAGTGTAACTGATAATTTTTGAGTTTTTCTTCAGTATTTTTTCTTTCAATACTATATTGAATTGAATGCGTCATAAAATCATTGCTTTGACCTTTAATTAAATAATCCTGGGCACCATTTTGAGTAGCATGGATTGCATTCTCTTCATTTTCCAATCCAGTTAATATTATGATGGGAATTTTCTTCTCATGTTCATATAATTTAAGGAAGGATTCAATACCTTGACTATCAGGAAGTCCTAGATCTAATAATATAACATTAAAATCATTATTACTTAATTGTATAATTCCATCATTAAGAGTTTTACAATTTATTATCTGAAAATTATTATTTTTAGTTTCATTCAACATATCTCGGATTAGATTAATATCTGCAGTATTGTCTTCAATTAAAAGGACTTTAATTATCTTATCAGACATTTTTATCTAACCTCAAATCAGAATATGCATTTAAAGCAGAAAGTACTAGTGGTAATCTAATTAAATTTACAATAATAAATTATACCTTTATACCTATTTAAGTATTATTATATTAATTTAATAATATCAAATCTCTTGATTTTATTATTAAAAAAAAATTAACGATATTACATAATTCATTGAATTAATATAAAAAAAGTTTTTTAAAAAAAAAGGAGAAAAAAATAGAGTTAAAAAATAAATTTTTTAATTACTACTATTATCCAATATTTTATTCAAATCATTTTTAATATTTTTATTCTGGAATAAAATATTCAAATCATTCTGTACAGTTGGATTCTGCAGTACTTGATCTATTTGACTTTGAACACCAGGATTCTGTAACCACTGTTGAATCTGATTTTGAACACTGGAATTCTGGAATAAATTAGTTATTTGACCAGGATTCTGAGTCACCTGTTGATATATATTATTTAAATCCTGATATAATTGTGGATCATTATTTTGAACCACTTGAGTGCCGCTAGTTGAGTTTGGGTCGGCTGCATAGATCGGTGCGGTTGAGCCAAGTAACACTGCGAAAATGCATAGTATAGCTATTTTCTTCATTGAAATCATCCCTCATTTTTTTTTATAAAATATTTTTTTTTTAGATATATTTTTTTTTAGTTATTTTCTATTTATTTAATAATTTACCATAATTAAATTTAAGTTTATCATTCATAGTATAAAATATTTTCACCAAATTTACACCCAAATAGTACCTCTAAATACATTATAAAGTAATAAATTAAGAGTTATAATAAAAAATTTAAATTCAAAATTAATTAAATAAAGATTATTTTTAGAATATTATTTCATCAGACATTAACTCCTCAGCAGTTAATCCATTTTTAACACTATTTAATATTATATCCGCATGTTCAGATTCATATGCAGTTTTCCAAACTGATAAATACTTCTCCTTACCATTATCATCAACAATAATATAAGATGATTTCTTACCTGAAACCTCTAATATATTTACATTAACTAGATTTTTGAATTGATATAAAGTAATATCAATTCTATGATATGTTCCTTCCCCTTTATAACGGGTATGTAATGTATAACTTTCCTCATCATAACTATATTTACACTCTTTAAGTTCTAATAATGATTTAAAGAATACTTGTGCATATAAATCTGGATTAACTATAGCTTCATCCATTAATTTCTTATACTCACTCTCAGCCCAATCCTCTAATTCACACATATACTTACTAAGATTTGGATAATAACTAATTCCTCTTACACCAATAATGGGATTATAATAAATACCAATATTATTTTTTATAAGATCATCCTTAATGTCCTTGAAACTATTATATAAATAATCATTTTCAATTAATTCATTATTAATCTCCTTAGCTTCAATTATCCTAATATGATCAGTATTAAAGGATTTAATCAACTCAGCAGCTGCTTCAATATTCAATTTCACTTCATTAATATTCATTATTATATTCAACCCATTTTATTACTAAATTTTTTTACATTATAAATATTTTTTTAAATCCGTAAAATAAAAAAAAGTGATAGTTTTGTTAAATAAAAATCTATTCACTTTATTTACTAAATATATAAAAACTAATAAATTTAAATTTTTTCAGTTCCTGCTTTAAAAATTTATATTACAATTAAATGGATCTGAAAAAAATAAACTGTTAAATGAATTAAATTTTATGAAATGAACAGTTCAAAACAGAATAAAAGATATGAATTAACTTCTTAAGAATGGTGAAAAAAAAGAATATTTAAATCTACATATGAGTAATAGTCCAAAATACAGGGATTAAACTATAAAATAATTATGTAGATTTAGAAAAATAAGTTTTTAAAATTTAATATTTTACAATTATATAAATTTTGTACAAAAAAAGAAAAGATAGGGAAGGTAATTTAAAATTTAGTTACTTAAATTTTTTTTTATGATCCTTCCTCAACTACAAATGGTCCGTAACCTAATTCACCGTAATGTTGGGAGTTATATTTTGCATAATCCCATACTACCCATCCATTACCAATATTAATCTCAGTCCATCTATGGAGATAGTAGAGACCACTAGGATTGGATGCTTCCATTATTCTGGATTCTATTCCCTTAGCTGTTAAATGTTCATACAACCAAGAACTATCCGCCCAACAATCACCATAACCACACTGGGTCATGACAGATGCACTGGACTGTCCCTGCACATCAGCGTATTTAGCTTCTGCAGTTCCAATAGCATTTAATATAGATTGTACATTAGAAGTTGTAGTATTTGTAGTAGTTGTAGTGCTAACTGTAGTGTTCCATGGTTTAACTGAAACAAAGTTAGGTAATCTATTGTTAATATTTTGGAAATTCAATATTTTACTGAATGTATATATGGTGTTTTGAAAGTTAATTTTACCGAGTGTAGTGTTAAGAATTCCAGGTGCTGTACCAGCTGACTTAATGCTCTGAGCTAAAGTGAGGTACTCTGATTTTTGGATATCTCCACTTTTAACTGTTTCTGGTGGGTCAGCAGGAGTAGTCACTGTTTTAATAGTTACTGTAATATTTAATCCCTTGTTAATGTTCAATAAGTTGGTAGTCATTAATTGAAGGAATTGTGGCATTGTAACTTCAACATTGCCAATTGTAACATAGTTAGGTAATCTGTTATTAGTTTGAACAAATTTGGTTACATTACCTGCTGCAGTGTTAATCTGCTTACTAGTGAAACTTACACTAGCAGGTGATCCAGCTGCTTTAGTAGTGTTTGCTACTGTTTTAGTCTGGTCTGTTACATTAGTTAAATTATGATTAATTGTGGGATTTGTTCCATTAGAAGTCCCATTTGTAATATTATTAGTGGCAAAGGCTGTGCCTGCGCCAAAAGGCAATATTATAGCACTTAACAATAATACCGCCATAAATGATTCTCTCTTAATTTTACCGCCTCCATGTCCAAGAGATTCCCTAAAGATTCAATAGGGAACCATTTCTGGACTTAAGCAACTATCAGATAATAATCACTTATAAAGGTTGCGATTTTAAACTCGAAAAAAGGACGTTTCAGAGTTCTTTTTAAGAATAGGAGTCTTTTTAAAAGAGATTTAAAATACATACAATCAATATATTATATTGATTCATTCTTTAACCAATTAAACCCCTATAAACTCTTTTTTTACTTAATAATTACCATTTAACGGTGTTAGTCACGCGACATCAATCCTTAAATACCCCATCATACACTTATTCAAGTCATTTAATTTAAAAAAAACATTAAATAGCTTAATTTTAAATTTAAAGATACTTAAAAAAATATTTTAATATTTAACTGATTATAATGGATAAAACTAATTTTCAGTTTCATATATTAAATTCTCAGGAGTTTAAATCGATTTTTTTAAATCTTAAATATTTCAAACATCCAAATAGAGAAGCAGAATCAATAATACAAAGATGTTGAAAAAATTTCTCAAAAGAATAAAAAAAGCTATTAATGGAATTAAAATAGTATTCATTCTATTAAACTAAAGGGAAATTAAAAGATTTTACATTAAAAAAGTATTAAATAAATCCATTTTTTTTTAAATTAATTTCATTTCCATTTAGTAAGTATTTCTTCTCTGCGGAATGTGATTGTACTAATATAAAATAGGAAAATATCAACTACTAGCATTATAGCGGAAATAACCAACATACTATTAATGCCCAGTGAAATATATCCAATCTCACCTAAAATGTAGATACCGAAAAAAGGGATGATTATCAATTGTCCTAACTGTTGAGCCGCCCGTACATCATTAACTCTTGAAGATAAAATTACACCTAATTCCACTGAAAGTATACTGGCAAGTGGAGCAACAAGTACTATAATAATAGCAATGTTCCAGTTAGGATAATAGAAGTAACCTAACGTATTATAAGTCATTTTATCTATAAGCACCATAAATATTCCTAAACCAATATAGATTGAGAGGATGGGTGGAAGGAATGCAGCGAAAGATTTTCCTAATAAAATTTCCTTATCCGTTGTGGGTGTGGCAAGAAGAGGTTCAATACTCTTCTCAATTTTTTCACCAATTAAACTATACGAAGCTATCACTGTTGTAAGGGATGCTGCTAATATTACAAAGAAGAAACTAAACGAGTTTAATAGTGATGCGAATTCTGCAATTGTAACACCACTACCTTTCATTCCCGCGGAGCCGATTATAAATGGGAGGAAAATTGACATTAGGAGTGGTATAAGGATTACTGAATATATAACGCTTTTCTTCTTCCTGAATACACTGAAGTCCTTTGATGCAATAACCCATGATTTCCAGAGTTTCATTTTACTGTTTCACCTCACAAATTTCAGATAAGCATCTTCCAATGTTGGACTAAGTTCAGTAACATATTGAACTTGACCACCAGCCCGGACTATTGCAGCTACAATAATTGGATTCTCCTTTTTAGGATTCACCACATCAATCGTTAATTTATTATTATCATATATTATTTTTTTAAGCGATAATTTATTCAATTCATCTAAAATCATATCATTAACTTTTTCTAACTGAATTACAGTCTTATTACCCCAAACTGACCCTTCAAGCTCTTCAGGTGTGCCGGTGGCCATTAATTTAGTGTTTAATATTCCAATTTTATCACAAATTTTCTGTGCTTCATCAAGATTATGAGTATTTAAAAAAATAGTTTTTTTCTCCTTTTTTAACTCCATGATGAAATCCCGGACCATTTTCGAAGATTCCGGATCAAGATTCACCGTCGGCTCATCTAAAAATAATATTTCAGGTTCATGAATAAGAGCACGAGCAATAGCAATCTTCTGCTTCATACCCTTACTAAATGCACCCGCTGCAACATCCCGTTTCTCCCAAAGTCCTAACATTCTAAGGAAATGCTCAATATTCTCTTCCCGTTGTATTTTATTACATTCATATAATTTCCCATAAAAATCTAAATTTTTATAAGCACTTAATTCCTCATAAAGACCCACATTATCCGGAACCAAACCTATAAGCTTCCTAATCTTCAAAGAATCATCAGTATTATTAATATCATAACCGGCAATCCTAGCATCACCACTAGTCTTCGATATAAGACAGCTAAGCATCCTAACCGTAGTAGTCTTCCCTGCACCATTCGGCCCTAGGAAACCGAAAACCTCCCCCTCATTCACATGGAATGTAACTTCATCAACTGCAGTTACATCACCAAACTTCTTAGATAGATTTTCAACATCAATCATTATTTCATCAACTCTCAACCAAAAAAATCTGCACTGAATATTTTTTATAAATTATTTTTTCAACTATTTACTCTTCAGTTATTTTACCATCAAGCACGTCTAATATTCGATCAGCCATATGGGCCACGTATGGTTCATGAGTAACTAAAATTAAAGTCACATTTTCTTTAACATGTAAATCTTTGAGAAGTTTAAGTATATTATCACCAGTTTTAGAGTCCAATGCTCCGGTTGGTTCATCAGCTAAGATAATTGATGGATGATTAACTAATGCTCGGGCGATGGCGACTCTCTGTCTTTCACCACCAGAAAGTTTAGTTGGGTCTTGTTTAATTATATCATTTAAATTAGTGAAATTCATTAACTCTAAAAGCTCTAATGCTCTCTCCCTCATCTCCTTACTGGATAAATTAGTTTCATACATTGGGATTTCCACGTTCTCCACTACACTAAGGTTAGGTATCAGATTATGCATCTGGAATACAAAACCTATTTCTTTGCTTCGGAATTTATTTAAATCCTTAGCAGTCATAAGATCAATGCCTGACACCATGATAGAGCCTTCATCTGCTTTATCAAGTGCACCAATCATGTTAAGGAGAGTGGATTTACCTGAACCGGATGGTCCCATGATGGATATGAATTCTCCCTTTTTAATTTCCAAGTTTATACCATTTAAGGCTTTAATTTTTCCTTTATCATAACTTTTCTTTAAATCATGAATTTCAATAATATTTTCCTGTTCATTCATAACGTAAACGTCTCCGTTGGGGGGATGGTTCCTAAATGGATTTTTCAGCATCAAAGTTAAAAAAGACATGAAATATTTTGCCCTTAATTAAATTTTTAATAGAATTTACATAAAAAAATAGTTTATATTAAAAATTTATTTCTTTTAGTAAAATATTGTACTATTTTTCTCCCTTTTTTCATTTTTTTTCCAATCTAATTAATTTGCAAATTTCAAATAAAATATATAATTATTTATAGTGTATACTTTGTCAACGCTTTTATTTAACAATTATGCCTAAATTATACACAAATTCAGCCAGAATTATCATTTAAAATCCAGCTTTCTATCTTAATTTTAATCAATACTAACATTTTCTAAAATTCGACTAAAAAAAATATCAAATTTTACTATATAAATCTAGTTTATTACTTAAAAAAAATTTAAATAAATAATCATCTAAAAAAAAGGATTTACATTAAATTTCTATCCTTATACCTAAACTTATTTTTTTTCTTTTTACGACATTAAAAAAAAAATAATTTCTATTAATTTATAGATATGCCCCAGCATCGATGCTTCCAGTTCGAATCAAAGTTTTAGTTAATCGATTGAATTTTATTTATTATTAATAATTATTTATAGATTCAAATTTATATATATTAGATATGAATTCAGGGGATTCTGGAAATAATAAAATTGATTTTGCAAGAGTGGAAGAGATAACTAAAATACTTGCTAAATATGAATTTATAGACGTAGTTAAAAAAACAGGTCTTAAAAATACATTTAATCGGGTTTTTCGTTCAAAAAAACTAGAAGAAGAGTTAAATGCCACAAATCCGGAACGAATTCTACTAGTTTTTGAAGAGTTAGGAACAACATTCATTAAATTTGGACAAATATTAAGTACTCGACCAGATATTGTAGGTCCAGAAATAACTAATGAACTTATGAAGTTACAAGATCAAGTACCTACTGTTTCATCAGAATTAATAATAGAAGAATTAGAATCAGAGTTAGGAAGTCCCGTTAATGAATTATTTCTAGAATTTGATGAAGTAGCATTTGCATCTGCATCAATTTCACAAGTACATAAAGCCAAACTACATGATGGAACTATTGTAGCTGTTAAAATCCAAAGACCTAATATTATAGGACGGATTAATAAAGATATTACAATAATGCGTTACTTAGGAGGATTCTTAGAGAGAAGAATATCTAATTTAAAATATTACAATGTATCTGCAATTATAGATGAATTTGAAAGAGCTATAATAAAAGAATTAGATTATGCACTTGAAGCAAGAAGCATTGATAAATTCAGAACACTTTTTCAAGATAATAATCACATATGCGCCCCTAATACATATAAAGAGTACTGCACAACTAAAGTACTCACTATGGATTATATAGATGGAATAAAAATCAACGAACTCCCGGAATCAGGTCTTGAATATGATGGGAAAAAACTTGCTAAATTAGGGGCAGAATGTTACTTCAGACAAATATTTGAATATAACTTTTTTCATGCAGACCCTCACCATGGAAATTTTTTAGTAAAAGAGGGTAATATAATGTGCTTCATAGATTTTGGGATGATGGGTCACTTAGATAATGATTTTGTAGATGATTTAACAGAATTATTTGTTTATATGACTAAAATGGATGTTAACGCGATAGTTAACCAGTTAGTGTATATGAATATTATTTCATATGATACAGATATTCGAGCATTAAAATATGATATAATAGATATATTAGATGAATACGTTGGCGCAGAAATCAAAAATTTAGGTGGAGTAATAAATGAATTCAGTACACCTGATCTAATGCAGAAATATAATATTAAATTACCCCGAGATTTCATCTTACTAGGGAAAGTTTTAACGATGCTAGAAAGTCTCGGAAGAAATATGGACCCTAATTTCAACGCCTTTGAAGTAACTGAACCATTAATTAAAAAATTATTAAAAAAACGTTTAAATCCATTAAATATTCTAGATTATCAAACAGAATACCTCTTTGATTTGCAGCATTTGATTAAAGATCTACCCCAAGCAGCTAATGAAATGCTCCTTAAAGCTAAAAGAGGAGAGATCGGTGTTGAATTAGAATTAAAAGAATTAGATAATTTCACTGATAAATTAGAGATGAATATTAATAGACTCTCCATAGCATTACTAATTTCATCCTTAATAATCGGTTCATCCTTAATATTACAATCCGGTAGAGGTATTCCCATACCCACATTAGGTTTCTCCACCACAGGAACGATTATTTTCCTATTTGCAGTACTATTTGCCATGATTTATGTAATCAATATTTTAAGGAAACATTAATTTTTTTTTATACATAAATTTGTGATAGATATTATGATAATTTAAGAAAAATTTTATAATCTACCAATTACAGATAATATAAATAATTCTAAACAAATTATAAAGGCAGGGATAAAGAATGAAAAGAAGAGATCATGTTTTAGAAATGAAAGATTTTATTACAAAGATGATGGATGATACTGCAGAAGTATTAGATTCAACAAGGA
>Ga0187851_10001671_pt1 | contig 20933 bp, 14 predicted proteins | sample June2016WEW_6_10_FD_132997 | JGI IMG/M metagenome (GOLD analysis project Ga0187851, IMG submission 132997) | Peatland microbial communities from SPRUCE experiment site at the Marcell Experimental Forest, Minnesota, USA - June2016WEW_6_10 | ecosystem: Environmental > Terrestrial > Soil >...
ACCGGAAAATAAAGGAAAAAAGAAGAAAAAACCCCAGAAAATATAAAAAATCAAACAAATAACTAAAATTACCCAAAAATTAACCAACAAAATTAAAAAAAAATGAAGTAAATAGAAAATCTCGATAATAATTTACGAATAAAGTTTGGTGTGATTTATATGTCGATCAAAGAAACAGACAATAAATGGGAACAAATCCATTCTAATAGATCATGGGGAAAATACCCTAATGAAGAATTTGTTAGATTTATAGGTAGAAACTATTTCAAAAGATCCTTCACAGATAGAAAAAAACTTAAAATTTTAGAAATTGGTTGTGGTCAGGGTGCCAATCTTTGGTTTTTAGCTAAAGAAGGATTTGATGTTTATGGGATTGATATTTCACCATCAGCAATCGAAAAAGCAAAAGAAATTTTAGAGAAGGAATGGAATATAAAATCTGTCAAATTAGATGTACAAGATATGAAAAACTTAAAATTTAATGATGAAACCTTTGATGTTGTTTTTGATATTTTTTCAATAGCATATGCAAACTATTTAGAGATTGAAAATATTTACAAAAAAATATTTAAAATATTAAAAAATAATGGCAAATTTTGGAGTTTCAATCCTAGTGAATGTGATTTTTGTCATGAGAATGCAGCTTTAGTCGATTATGAAACTCTGTCTGATACTGATCTCTTAAATATTTTAAAAGAAATCGGTTTTAAATTTGTTAATATAGAAAAACAAGTAAGAACTTATGATAATCAAAAAAAAGAAGTTATTCACTGGATAATTGAAGCAATAAAATAAATTAATATTTCTTTGCTCATAAATGCTCCCATTTGATTATATCATCCTTTTTAATATCATTTTTTATCTTTCTACCGCATATTAAATTATAATATTTTGCTTCTAAACCATGATTCGCTCTCTTAAATGATATATTCTCATCATTTAATACACTGCCCTCTTCAATATTTTTTGCAGCAACAATTCTTCTAACAACAATTTCGCGGTTTTTTAATTCTGAAGGTTGTGGACTTTTAAATCCATCACCCATTGCTTTTTCAACATTCCTGATTTCATTGACCATTTTACTAAATTCATCTGGCTCAACAGATGCTTTATGATCAGGACCAGGCAGTGATTTATCTAGAGTAAAATGTTTTTCTATGCACGAAGCGCCAAGTGCAACTGCAGCCACTGATACTTCAGTACCAAGTGTATGATCAGAAAATCCGGTTAAGGTTTTAAAACAAGCCCGCAAAGAAACCATTGCAGATAAATTCACTTCTTCTATAGGACAGGGATATTGGGTTGTACAATGGAGCAAAATCAATTCATGATTCCCTTCTTTATAAATAATTCTAACAGCCTCATCTATTTCACTTAAAGTGGCCATACCAGTAGATAAAATAATTGGTATATCAAATCCTGCAGTGTATTTTAGCAATGGATAATTAGTTAGATCACCAGATCCAACTTTTATCAGAGGTATTTTTAATTCATTGATTAAAAAGTCAACACTTTCTTTATCTTCCATTGTGGAGAAAAATGTTAATCCATAATCTTCAGCGAGCTCTTTTAAATCATAATGCCATTCATATGGTAGTTCAAGACTTTTACCCATTTCATATTGAGATTTATCAATACCTAAGTTTTTCTTTTGATATTCTGCCATGTCAGTATTTCTTATTATTACATTTTCAGTTTTCCAAGTCTGAAATTTTACAGCATCCGCCCCCGCATTCGCAGCTTCAATTACCAATTTCTTGGCTAATTTTAGATCTCTATTATGGTTAACACCCACTTCAGCAACTATAAAAGATTCATTTTCTTCACTTAAAAGCTTTTTATCAATTTTAAATTTCATTATTATCCATTCCTAAGATTTTTTATTCGTAATAATTATTGGATTTTTTCATTAAAAATTCTGCAACTATAAAATCTAGTTCTGTGTCAATATCAACACTTCTCTCAGGAGGCATTAAGTATGCGATTGTTTTTTCATTTTGAAAACTATTAAATTTTTTTAAAATTTTAGGTGTAGAAATAAATATAGATCCATTGAGAACATATAAATTCGGTAAATCCTGTCTTTTACTTTCTAAATATTTTTCTCCAAATGCAGGTTTTAAATAATTTTTTACAATTTTTAAACTCCAGTAAGGAGAAGTATCTAATTTACATACACTAATAACAGAATCACAATCATTATTAATAAAACGCTCAATAGAATCATCAATATCTTCTGCTAGCCTCAAAGGGGATGTTGGTTGTAATAGAACCACAATATCCGGGACATAATTTTCATTTTCTTTAAGAAAATTTAAAGAATGTAAAATAACATCAATTGTTGCTGAATCATCCCCAGCGAGATTTGGGGGTCTAGTAATAGTTTCTGCACCATATTTCATGGAAATTTTCCTGATTTCTAGATCTTCCGTAGAAACTATTATCCTAGTTATACATTTTGATTTCATTGCAGATTCTATAGAATAAGATATAAGAGGTTTTCCCCCGAATATTTTTATATTTTTCCGTGGAATTTCTTTACTTCCACCCCTCGCAGGTATGATCGCTAAAATATTCATATTAATATATTAGTTTATTATATAAAATAAAGATAAAGGAAAAGTATCGACTTTCCAAAACTATTTAGGTGAAACTTATTAAAGAATACAAACTCTTCGTACAGAGAATAGGATTAGTTGGGATTACAAATATTTTTATTGGCATAAGCTCCTTGATATTACTCCCAATCATGACTAAAAACTTTTCAATTAGTAATTATGGTATATGGGTGCAAATTAACACCACAATTGCTTTAATACCCAACTTAGCCACCTTAGGATTGCCTTATACCATGGTCCGATTCTTATCCGCAGAAAAAGATAAAAAAATTATACAAGAAGGATTTTATTCTATTTCAACCATTGTTTTAGCTTCAACCACTATTATATCTGCCTTAATGTTTTTATTTTCTAAAAATATAGCTGTTGCTATTTTTAATGGCGATGTTAATCTAGCCATGTTATTATCCATTATTGTTTTCTTAGCTTGTTTAAATTCGCTTTTACTTAACTTTTTTAGAACATTTCAACAAATGAAGCGTTACTCAGGTTTTTTACTTATCCAAAGCTATTTAGGTGTCCTTATAGTTTCATACTTTGCAATCTCAAAATATGGAATCTTTATTACAGCTTCAGGCCTTTTGATTGCAAATTTAATCACATTTATAATCATGGCTTCATTTATTATTTTAGATATAGGATTTAAACTTCCTGAATTCAAGAATTTTAGAGAATATTTATATTTCGGGATACCCACAATTCCTAGTAACCTTTCCTCCTGGATTGTGGATTCCAGCGACCGCTATTTAATTGGAATATTCTTAGGCACCGCATTTGTTGGGTATTACTCACCAGGATATACATTAGGATACATGATAATAATGATTTTAGCCCCCTTTTCCCTTTTGTTACCTTCTTTACTGCCTAAATATTATGAAGAGAACGAAATTGAAAAAGTACGCCTGTATTTAAAGTATTCTATGAAATATTTCCTTTTAATTGCAATACCAACAGCATTCGGATTGTCCATACTATCAAAACCTATTTTAATGATACTAACCACACCTGAAATAGCTTTACATGGATATTTAATAACTCCTTTTACAGCTTTAAGTGCTTTATTTGTAGGTATTTATGCTATAATCCTAAATGTAATCATATTAAAGAAAAAAACAAAAATCATGGGTATTATCTGGATAATTGCAGCTACTCTAAATTTAGGATTAAATATTATAATAATCCCTTATTTTGGAATTCTCGGAGCTGCTGCAACTACCTTATTAGCATATTTAATAGCCTTTATACTAACACTCTCCTATTCAATCAAAATTTTCAAATTCGATTTTGATCTGCCTTTTATATTTAAGAGCGTCATTTCATCAGTTTTAATGTCAATTATTATTCTCTTAATTCATCCAGAAGGTATTTTAAACATTCTAATTACAATTATACTCTCTTCTATCATTTATATTCTCTTCTTGTTCATCATGAAGGGAATAGATAAAAAAGAAATAAGAATTATTCGAAAAATAATTAATAATAACTAAAAATTTATTTATTTTTTTTAGTTCACCGTGAAAATCATATTTTTGTCTGCTTCTTTACTAAAATAGTACAGGCCAAAACTGGAAACATAAACATTGTAATCAACAAAATTTTTTAATTCGATTTTGTATCCATTATTCCAATTAGCATAATTACTTCAATGATAATGTTTTATATTTTGAAATCCAAATGAGATTTTCAATGTTTTTATAATAGCTCTAATTTCTTTTATAGGTTATTTCGGTTTATTGATAGCATTTAAAGTATAAAAAAGAATAATTTTGTTCTACAGAGTTTACATCTGATTTATAAGCAAATAATCGAATAATGATAATTCTATTTATTTATTTCATGATGAATTTCTCTGTAAACATTCAAAATTTTTATTTAAAACATTAAAAATTAATTTTGAAATTTTAATAAATTGTCAAATTTTAATTGTTTTTACCCTACATTTCAGTTTGTTAAAACTATAAAAATGATTTAAAGCTTTATTATAGATTTTTAATTAAGATAAATTTTTTTATTTCATCAATACTGTTAACAAATTCAATGCAGTTTTTTGAAAATTTCTTAAATTTATTAGTATAAAATAAAAATTTTTCATTATCAGAGATTATTATATTAATTAAACTCACTGAGGTTATGTTATAAAGTAAAGAAGCATTTATCAGTGCTGTACTACTATATCCGAACACACAAATAGGGTTTAAGTAAGGGATTATTTTCTCGGCAATAGGACCATTATTAATAATCTTAACATTATCAAATTCCTCTAGAATATTTTTATATTTATCCTCTTTTTCAACAGGATGAGGTTTTATAATTACTCTAATGTTTAATCCATTTATTATTTTAATTAATGATTTTATTATATCTAATTCTTCTTTTGAAGTTAAAATGTTTTCTTCTGAATAGTCTTCAGTAAGAATCAAAACAATTTTTTCATTAGAGGAACTTAATTTATTTCCAAATTTTAGAACTGAGTTATAATCTTTACTTATATCACTGTTAAGTTCTAAAGGTATTTTTTTTTGATAAAGAAATCTCTCACTTAACGAAACCCTATTCAATGATTTAAATAAACTAGTCGATTCTACTTCAATATCCATTAGTCTATTCATTAGCTTTTTATTTCTACCTAGTTTCCACTCACGTTTCGACAGACAAGTACCTAATCCTTCATCAATAAGGATAAAAGCGGGTTTATATTTATTGTCTATTTCTTTGTGTGCAAAATATTTAAATGAACTTAGTTTAACAAATAAAGGCGAAATTAAATATAAAAAATCACCTTCAGATTTGTTTAAAATGATATTAAATAATCCATGCAACGTTTCAGTAGCACTCGATAAAGAATCAATAAAGCCTAAAGTTTTTTCTTCATATTTTTTAAAATAAAAATTAACATCAGCAAAATTCCTACAATAAAAAGTATTTTCATCTACAGTATAACTATTTTTATCAACAGAGTGTGGATATATTAGTATCAATCCATTGATCCGTCTATTTAACTTGCAATAAAGTTTATATAAGAAAGCATCTACCCCAAAAACATGCCATGGTGAAATTACTGTTGCAATGAAATCAATCTTTTTATTTTTTAAAATTTCATTAATATCAGGTTCTTCATTTTGTTGCATAATTTTCTTACAATTTAACACTTAATAAAATTGACGTAAAATAAACAAATTACAAATTAAATAATTTTGTATCTTATTATTATAATCATAAACATTAAAAAATTAAATAAGACAAAAGTTATAATAGATTGTATCATGAAATATTGAAAATCACAGAATGTTAGGTTTTTAATCGAATTTCTTACAGTTATTAAAACACTGAAAAAAAGGGACTAATCCTGAAATTATAAAATGGATTAAAGATAATTAAAAGAAATTTCTACAAATAAAAACAAATATATTATTGAGGGAGTACTTTGTATGATATAACCTTCATTTTACCAACATACCCGTTTTATCCCACTGGAGGATATAAAGTTGTATACGAATATGCTAATAATTTAGTAAGTAGAGGATATGGGGTAACTGTAGTACATCCAAGATTTTTGGATAATAAGATAATAACCAAAAATTCAAATGACAATATTTTAAGTAACTTGAATCACTTGATAGAAACTAAAAGTCCAAATTACCATATTTTAAGCAATTTAATCTACTGGAAAGATAAGTATGTCAGGTCACCCAAAATAAATTGGCAAATTGTAAACGATAAAGTCAAAATAATTTATGTTAAAAAACTATTATCAAAAAACATTCCTAAAGCAGATATAATTTTCGCAACAGCCTGGGAAACAGCAGAATTCGTTTATAAGCTACCTTTATCCAAAGGAGAAAAGTTTTATTTAATTCAGGGTTATGAAATATGGAACAATAACGAAGAACAGGTAAATAAAACTTGGAAATTCCCGATTAAAAAAGTTGTTATATCAAATTGGCTTTACGAAATAGGAATAAACTTAGGAATTCCAAAAAACCAAATTAAACACATCCCTAATGGAATTGATTTAACAAAATTTAAAATTAAAGAAAATATTGAAAATCGACCCCAAAAAATTGCTATGTTGTATCATGACGATGAATGGAAAGGATCAAAAGACGGTATAGAAGCACTGCAAATAGCTAAAAAGGAACATACTAATTTAAGAGCAATTTTATTTGGAATTATTTCTCGTCCTAAATATTTACCGAAATGGATCGATTACATCCAAAACCCACCACAAGATGAATTAGTAAAAGACGTTTATAATGGTAGCAGTATATATTTGTGTCCGAGTTGGACTGAAGGTTGGCATTTACCTCCGGCTGAGGCAATGGCATGTGGATGTGCAGTTGTTTCTACCAATATTGGGGGGGTAGGAGATTATGCGATCAATGGAAAAACAGCTCTTCTTTCACCAATTAAAAATGCCGATTTATTAGCAAAAAATCTTATTAAACTATTAGATTATGATGATCATAGAATATTATTAGCTAAAAGAGGTAATTCAAACATTAAAAATTTTACTTGGAATAGAGCTACAAATTCTTTAGTCAAATTTATGGATCTTTATTAAAACAAAAAAAATTTATTGATAATACTCTTAAATCTTTCAATTAATAACCTCAAATAGCTTAAAAAAAGATATTCTAACAAAAGAAAATTTAATAAGAAACTTAAATTCAAAAATTGAAAAATAATTAAACAGTTAAATAAAGAAAATTTAATAAATCAATCTATTTCTTATTTTGGAGCAGATGTATAATGGAACCAAATGTTGCAATAATTATTTTGAATTGGAACGGTTGGCAAGATACTTTGGAATGCTTAGAATCATTATATCAAATCGATTATCCTAACTATGATATCATTGTTATTGATAATGGTTCTGAAGATGAATCTTTAAAAAAAATAAGAGAATATTGTGATGGAATAATTGAGGTTAATTCTGAATTTTTTCAATACTACCATAATAATAAGCCAATAAAAATATTAGAATTTTCTAAAGAAGAAACTGAGCTTATAAAAGTTAATTCTAATGAATTCTCAAATTTAACTTCAAATCAAAAGTTGATATTAATAAAAAATAGTGAAAATTATGGTTTTGCCGAAGGAAGTAATATTGGAATTAAATTTAGTTTAATTAACTTAGATTCTGATTATATTTTATTACTAAATAATGACGTAGTAGTTGATAAAAAATTTTTAATTGAATTAATTAAAGCAAATAGTAATGGGGAAGAGATTGGAATAGAGGGTCCATCTATTTATTATTATGATGAGAAAAATAATTTACAATCAGCTGGAGCGAATATAAAATTCAATACAGGTACAATCGAATTTCAGAATGTTGATGAAAATTGTAATCCAAGTCAAGTAGATTACGTTGAAGGTTGTGCTTTACTGGTTAAAAAAGATGTTTTTGAAGATATTAATTATTTAAATTCTAATTACTTTTGTTATTGGGAAGAAACCGACTTTTGTTTTAGAGCTTCTAAAGCTGGTTATAAAGTATTATGCATTCCCAGAGCAAAAATATGGCATAAACGTTCTAAATCTGTAAAAAAAATTAATGGATTTTTTTCATATTACAGGACCCGTAATATGTTTTGGTTTATGAAAAAACATTCCAATATGTGGCAATATACTTTTTTCATATTTTATTTTTTTGGATATACTTTTTGGCATGATAGTTTCATTTATTTAATAATTCAAAGAAATAAAGAAGCTTATATATGCTTTTGCAAAGGTATAATAGATGGTTAAAAAAAATTTCATTTAACCATTTAAAAGCCAAAAACCTCTAGAATTTATTTATCTTAACATGCTATGATTCATAGAATATTTCAGCACCATTACTAGAATAAATCTTATTTAAAGAATTAAAACCAGTTGAACTTACATAAGTCTTACTTATTATCTGACCTTTAGACGAATAATTATAAGTGATAAAATTACTATTTAATATATTACTTGTTCCGAAAAAGAAATAAAAATTATTTTTATTTGGATTAGAACTCGTTATTTCATAATTCATAACATTAAAATCTGGGTCATAATAATAAGAATAAGTTTCAGCAGCAAAACCATACTTCGAAAATAAAGGTTCTCTAAATTCATCAGCTAATATAATACCTGATTGAGAATTTTGTCCATACCTCGAAACACCAACTCCATAATTATTTATCCAGTTAACACTTTGAATTTCCATATCGTTATAAATCGGTGTGTCATATGTTGAATTAAAAGCGATAGAAGTTGAACTTTCACTTGTCCAATAATATAGGAATCCTGAACTAAAAAGGATAAATATTACAAAAAATATTGATAGTAATATTATTTTTTTGTCCTTGAAATTCTTTATTTGAATTTTAAAAAATGTTAAAATTTTATATATTACATCTAAACTAGTTAAACCTCCAATAATACAAGCTGGAGCTAAAAAAATTAATGTAATTTGATATAATCTTTCCGGATTTAGAGCATTTGAAAAATATGGTACAGTAACCGACCCAATCTGTATTAAAATGTTTATTAAAATGAATGCTAAATATTCTTTTCTAAATTTCATTCTATCTCTTAATAAGATCGAGATTACTCCTATTATTATGAAAAGTTCTATTAGATAATCACCATAACGAAATATAGTTTGTAAAGGGGTTAGAGGTTCTTGAATAACTGCTAATCCCTGAACACTTGTAGGATTAAAAAATTGATTAAATGAACCTGAAAGATTACTTAATAAGCTTAAAAAAACATTTAATGAATTTCCAGATGATGTGTACATATACCATGATAGTAGAAATACAATAAAAAATAACACAAATGAAAAACTTAAAATTTTATTCTTTGAAACTTTATTCTTTACTACAGCTGCCTTATTATTCCTAAAAATAAAAATAAATGAATTTTTTATATTATAATGGTCATTTAATAAAATTAAAAAATAAACGATTAATAATGAAAACATGTAAATGTATGCAAGCCCGTAATGAGACACTATTAATGAGATTCCAAAGATTATCAATAAAAATGATCGTGTTATGTTACTAATTTTTCTAGTTATCATTACCAATATTAATAAAACGAGAAAAACCTCTGCTATTTCTTGTCTTGCCAAACCTATCATTTCTGCATAAAATACATAAAATGACATAAAAAAGAAAGATGATAAAAAAGCTATTTTTGCAGTAGTTTGTTTTTTAAATACTATATAAAGTCCTAAAGGGACCAAAGAAAATAATAATGGATAAATAACCTTGAATATCCAATCCAAATCTATTTTTGAGATAATAGAAAGTATCGGAGCTAACATAGTATCACTTAACATACTATTATAGTCAACATTTAAATTTAAATTCCAAAAACCATTTTTAATCACTAGACTTGTAAAGTAATATTCACTCTGGATATCAAATCCTGTAATATAATTTGAAATTAAGGACGTTTGAAATAGAAGTGAAATTGAAATAATAAAAATTGTTAAAGGATAAAACTTCTTAGGAATTTTATTATATGCAAATAAAATAATTATTAAACTAATCATGATGAATAATACTGAAATTAAGATATTATTTTTATACAAATTCATTAAATACGTTCCAAATATTGCTAAAAAGGGAAGTAAAAATAAAAACAACACATAAGGAGATAAAAAATCTTCAGAATAGATAAAATCTGGATTAGAGTAATCTTTATCTCTCAAATAGCTTAAAAAAGATAAAACTACAACAAAAATACTAACAGTAATAATTAAAGGCCATAAAGATATAGGATCGAAAATGTGGAGAAATGGATAAATAAGGTTAATAAAAAACCCAATGAACATTATACTTGTAATACTAAGGCCTACAGAATACAATAAAACTTCCGTAGAACTGATATTATGAACTTTAATTATTCTAAGAATTAAAATGCCAGGCACAAATAAAAGATATACTACTGGTATAATCTGCCTTAAAATAGGAATATACCATCCTAAGCCGTCCCATAATATTATAGCCAATACTGCAACTTGTATAATAAATATTACCTTGAGAAATTTAGTTATTTCCCAGTCATTCATCTTAAGTGGATTAGAGATTTTCATTAGTGTATTTCCTCAAGCAAATTATTTAACTCATAACCAATTTTATTCCAATCATATTGATCCTCAGCAAGTCTTCGAGCGTTTTTACCAATTCTCCTCATTTCATCTTCATTTTCAATAAAATAATTTATTTTATCAACAAATCCATCATCCACTGAATCAACCACAATAACATCCTCATTATCCTCAGCATCTATACCTTCAATTCCCTTTTTAGTCGTAACTACTGGTAAACCAACGCTTAAATAATCCAATACCTTAAGTTTTGTTCCGCCACCTTTCAAAATAGGAACAATAGCAATATCAGCCATTGATAAAAATTCCCATATGTTATCAATAAAACCTACAGATTTGAAATTTTTAGTTTCTAATACAGGAACATCAGATCCACCAACCACAAACTGAATATCCTTATTTAACTCTTCAAATCGGGGGGCAATAAAATCTTTAATTAATTCAATAGCCTCTTCATTGGGGGGATGTGAATAAGATCCATGAAAAATTATTATTTTAGAAAGTGGATCAAGACCATATTTCATCTTAAATTTATATGACTCGTTTTTTGAGATTAAAGGCATTAAATTACATCCGGACGGTATAACTGAAACTTTATCAATAAATTTGTATTTCTTAATGAATGTGTTCTTATCTTTATTACTAACAGCTATTATATGATCCACTAAATATTTACATGAAATATGTTCCAAAATGGTCACATATAATGGAATTATAATTTGTTTGAATTTTGAGAATTTATTATTATTAGAAAATATCTCCGTTGTAAATTCTGACTCTACATTATGAGCATCATAAATAATAGGCACTTTTTTATTCATTAACCACATTAAAAACTTAGTTACAAATATTCCACTAGGATGTGAAAATAATATAATATCAATTTGATTGTTATTAATAATTTTGAAAATCTTTTTTATAAAATTTAAATTAAAATCTCTAGAAAGAGGCATAACATTAGAAAAAATTTTTAAATCACTAAAACCATGTATAACACCGAATTTCTCGTCATTTAAATCCATAAATTCTTTAGATTCTAAAATAGTAATATTATTATATTTTTTTTTAAGTTGATTCGTTAAATTAAAAACCCGATTTTGTCCGCCTCCTTTAGGTTTTAGAAGCCCACAAAATGTCAAAATATACAATATATCCATAATTCACCTTGAGTCTTATTTAATTAAATTATAATAAGCTTTTTCATAGTCTTCAGCAATTCTATCCCAAGTTCTTATCTTCTCACTGAAAGGACCAACTTTTACATCATTTTCATGAATTTTTATTATTAAATCGGCAACTTCTTTTGGATCTGGAGGATATTCAACACCAAAACATCCTTGTTCATTCAAAAATTCGTTTAATGCGGTTCTTTTTGTTACTATAACTGGTGTTCCCATTGTTAAAGCTTCAGGAACTACTATACCATAATTTTCAGATTGAGAAAGAAGTAAGAATATATCTGATTTTTTATAATACTCATGTAACTTATTAAATTGAGAATGATGAATAAATTTTTCCCAACTAATAGAATCATTTAAATTTAATTTATCCGCTATCTTTTTAAGTTCATATTCATATGGTCCTTCGCCAACAACTTTAAAACTAACATTAACATTTCTTTCATAAACTAATTCATGAATTGCTTCTAGAGCATATTGAATCCCTTTTAGTTCCAACAAGTAACCAACATATAAAAGATTTATAATCCCCTCTTTATGTTTATTCTTTGTTAAATCGATATTATCTATGCCATGAGGTATAATACTTATTTTATTTTCAGGAACACTTAAAACTCTTTTTATATTATTTGCTTCGAAATGTGAAGCTGAAATAATCATGTCTGGTATTCTAATGAATTTTTTACCAAAAAGATTATAAATATCCCAAAAATGTTTTCCAGCAAAAGAGTCATGAGAAAAACCACCGAAATGGGGTGAAAATATTATTGGAACTTCAAAATTCATATTTTTAATTAAATAGAGAATTGTGGGAGATAATAAAGTGTGATAACCATGTATATGTATTATATTTGGATTTAAGTTTTTTAAATTATTTTTTAAATATAGACACATTTCCGGGTTTAATTCGTGTAAAGCATTAAATCTTGATTTTATTCTTATTATTTTATATCCATCGTAAAATTCTTCTTCAGGGAGATTAAATGAATTTGCTTGTAAAACAATCACTTCATGTGATCTCTCAGATAGATTTTTTGCTATTTCTCTTACAGTTTTATTAATACCACCTGGAGCTGTCGTCTCCATGTAATTCACTAGAAGAATCTTCATACTCTTATCCATAATAATTTTTTTCAAATAATATAATATAGTTATTACTGACATGTTTCCAAGAATATTTTTCTCTCGCTCGATGGTGAAGTTCTTCCTTTAAATTAACGTATGATGAAAAATTATTTTCTATCAAATCTAATTTATTTATTAAATCACCTACATCTGTAAAGTAAACCCCCAAATCACCGCAAACTTCCCTATTGAATTCATTATCATGTGCAATTATAATATTTTTCATTATCATGGCTTCTATAAGGGATGGATTAGTTCCGCCCACTGAATGTCCATGAATATATGCAAAACAATTTTGTCTTAACATGTCAAGTATCGTTAAATCATAAATTGAACCTAAAAATATAATATTATCACTATTTTCAGCTATCTTATCGACTTGTTTTTTATATTTATCACTTGTATATTCTCCAATTACTATTAAAGGAAGTTTAGTTCTATATTTAGAAAAAGCATCAATAATTGTAGATATATTATTTTCAGGTTCCAATCTTGCAACTACTAACCAGTATCTATTAGGTGAGATATCTTTAACTTTATCATAATTTTTCAATCCTTTATTTGTCCATGGCATTAGTTTAGGTAATCCTATTCCATATGGAATAAAAACTGCTTTATTTTTATAAATATCAGGGACATAATTCTTCATTTCTTCAGCATCAGTTACTATAGTATTAGCAAATACGATAGCAAAATAATGATTTAGCTTCAAAAAAAAATCTTACTAATTTATTAAATTTGGTTCTTTTCCACATTAATCCATCAATATTGACTAATAATCTAATATTATTTTTTAATAATTTAGGAATAAATAAAAAAAATCCTACTTCTATCCCTAAAAAATAAATTAAATCATGATTTCTAGTTAATTTAATCAAAAAATAAATGTCTGATAAATTCTCATAAAACATTCTTAGAAAATAGTTTTTAGGCGCTTTAAATGGAAAATATTCTAATTTTACACCATTAAAATTTGAGGTTCTTGATTCTAAAGGTTCATATTCACAGCTTACTGTAATTTCAAATCCATTTTTTACTAGACGAGTTGATAAACCTTCAGCAAATGTTTCAAATCCTCCATATTTCGCTGGTATGCCCCTAGATCCTATTATTGCTATTTTCATTTCTTTGCACCAGAATAAGATTCTATGAATAGATTATATGGAAGTTTATATAGAGATTAATTATTATATTTTTTCTGTAATGAAAAACAGTTATTAAAATCTTTTATCTAGATTTATCTTTTTTATTTTTAGCGATCATTCTACTCTATTTCAAAATCAGAATAAATTTAATACTACATCAAGAATGTAATCTATTATTTATTTGTTTAATTTATAATATCGCGCATAAATCAGAAATATTTTGATTATATAGTTTATGATTAGATTATAAAAAAAATGTAGATTTAAAAAATATAAATTTTATAGAGAATTTGGATTCTAGCTTTGGTTCATCGTTCAGTTAAAATTATGGTTTAAATGCATGAATGAGGAATATTCAGAATTTATTCAAATTCTTTATTAATCAATTATACTCCTAAATTCGAGTATTTTAATATTCTCATTTGATCCAGAATAAGATTTATGAAAAATCCTTATTATAATATTTTTTTGGTTTAAGATTATTTTGAATCTCAAGTTTTTTAACTGGAGTTATCTTATGTTTTAATAGTGTTCTAAAAATTTTAAATCCATCCGAAAATGATTTTAGTTTTGTTTCATCTGTACGTTTTTTGTAAGATATTGGGATTTCAGTGATTTTGAATTTGCTTTTTGATATTTTAGCGAACATTTCTGCTTCCATTTCAAAGCCAGAACAGTCTAATCCTACTTCACAAATATAATCTACTAATTTATCGTTGAATGCCCAGTATCCTGTGCAAACGTCTGAAACCGGATGAAAGAAAATGCTAGCAATTAAACTAAGAATATGGTTTCCAATAACATTTATTATTGATATTGATCCTTCTTCTTTATTACCTCTCAAACGGGATCCTAATACTAAATCTACTTCACCATTTCTTAATGGTTCTACTAATCTTTCGGCGTCGTTTGGATCATAAGTATTATCTGCATCAAGCATCACTACATATTTAGAATTTGCGAGATTGAATCCTGTACGCATGGCACAAGCTTTGCCTTGTTTTTTTTCAAAAATAACTTCCACACCTAATTTGGATGCTATTTCTGCAGTTTTATCAGATGAATTATTATCTATTACTGATATTTTAGAATTAGGATATTTTGTTATTATGTTATTAACAAGTAAGCCAATGGACTCCTCTTCATTATATGCTGGAATTATAAAAGATAAATCACTCATTTATTACACCACCCCCTATATTTCATGACTAACAATTATTTATGCAACTAATTTAATTCACATTAAATCGTGATGTATTTTTAAAAAAGCTTATATTATTCAAATAATTAAATGATTCAAATCCACTGTATTTTACTTTAATACAATATAGTCGTTAATCATTTATATATATTTGTAAAACACCATAATACTGTGAATTTAATCACAAAAAAATATTTTTTAAAAAAACAAAGTGAATTTTATTAATACTTTAATAATTATAAATAATTAAAACAATTATTTAAATTTATATGAAAGAAAAATTCTAAAAGTTCGCATATGATCATAATACATAAGCATTAAAATGTCATAATTTAATCATAAATTGAAAAAAAATAGAATATTAAATATTGATCAAATATGTTAAACAATAAATTAGAATAAAATAATTTATTTAGAATTAGTTTTTATAAAAAAATATTAATTTTTTATTTTTAGATTTTATCAACTATTAAACAGTTATTTATCAACTATTAAACAGTTATTTTATCAACTATTAAACAGTTATAATATTGAAATTATTTTTTATGAGTAGAATGAAGAATTTTTTATGTAAATTTTAAATTAATATTATAAGTTGCCATATAATATTGCTTTCACATTATATATGAATATTACGGCGAATAATAATAAAAGTGGTATTATGACAACATTTAATACTTTTAGAATAGATATAACGGATTTTTTATCAGAATCCCAACGAATTATTTCCCTTATTGCAAGTAAAACTATCAACAGTACAGATAAACTAATTGTTGTAATTGATAAAGAGAATATCATTATAATAAATATTTAATGAATATTACATATATATTCTTCTTCTAGATTCAAAATTTCCATTATTATAGATATTATATTATAGAAATCTCTTTTAAAGATAAAAGCCTTATTTATGAATCTCAGATAATTATAAATTTAAAAAAAAATTAATTAATTCAAACTAATTTTTACAAATCAATAACTACACACTTTTCACATCTTACTCATCCATGAGTATTTCCGATCATATTATAATTAAAGTTATTTGGGATTAAATTCTAAATGATGAAGTGGAGTAAGTATTCATTATGATTAAAACTTTAAATGAGGATTCCACCAAAAAGTCAAAAAATGGGAAATTTATTTCGATTATTCTCATCATCCTCCTAGCTTCTGCTATAGCTGTTACTGCATATATCATTGTGGTGCCTCTTGGTGAGTCTTTCACTGAATTTTATATTTTAGGTCCTAGTGGTGTGGCGAGTGATTATCCAACTAATTTATCGAGTGATGAGAATGGTAGTCTGATTATTGGTATTGTGAATCATGAGAATAAGAAGGAATTGTATCATTTAGTGGTGACGAGTGATAATGATGTGCAAATTAATCAGATAGTTACATTGAATAATCAACAAACTTTGGAGATTCCTTTTCACTTCACAGCTGGTCAACCTGGTACGATGGAAATTGATTTTATGTTGTATAAATTGCCGGATAATACTAATGTTTACCGAAGTCTCCATTTATGGATTAACATCACTTGAATTAAATAATTTCATTCTAAATAATTTTAAACTCTTTTAAGTAACTAAACATGTACAATTTATATAAATTAAACATTTCCAGTATAAATTAGTTTTTTTTTAACTATTGATCGTTTGAACTATTTTTTTTAATCACCCACCAAAATTTTTGAATTATGAAGGAGTTCTATTAAATCTTTTTTTTGGAATATTGCCCGGTTTGTATCTAAAAACTATGGCATAATTAATATATTTAAAATTATTTTTAAACCTATATATACTTTTTGGGTTTTAGTGATATATATCACAATAATTTAGTAATAATTTATTAATATGTGATTACTAGTAATATTTGAACGATTTATAACAAATTCGTAAAAAAAATGATAATAACTTTTAATTTCAGCATTTTATCAGTTTAATGGATTTTTTCACTTCAAATTAATTTTTTTTGAGTGCTCCATCACTCCCAAAAAAATAGCTACAAAAATTTATTGGTTTTCTCTAAATTATTCAAGAGGGGGAAAAAATAATGATTATAGGGAAATATGGTAAATATAATTTAATAATGTTTGCACTGGTTTTAATAAGTCTAGTGGCTATTTTCTCATATGGTGTTAATAATGTTTCAGCAGCGAATTCGTCCAGTATTTATGTAAGTAACAATGGAAACGACAGTTGGAACGGTCAATATGCTTCATATCAATCAGGTACAAACAATGGTCCAAAATTAACAATACAAAACGCTACAGCTACAGTATCAGCTAATGGAACTGTAAACATAGCTAATGGAGTATACACCGGAATTAAGAACAACAACGTAACTATTAACCAAAACATGACTATACAAGGTCAAAACACAAACAGTACAATAATAAACGGAAGCGGCATAAACTGGATATTTGAAATCCAAAGTGGAATTAACGTCACTATCAGCAACCTAACAATAGAAAATGGAAACACGATTAATGGTGGTGCTATCATCAATGATGGTACTTTGACTGTTAATAACTGCACTTTCATAAATAACATCGCAACAAGTGATTTGGGTGGTGCTATCATCAATGATGGTACTTTGACTGTTAATAACAGCATTTTCACAAATAACACTGCAGGTGATCATGGTGGTGCAATAGAAAATGAGGGTTCTTTGACTATCACCGGTAGTAATTTCACAAATAACACAGCAAATTATGGTGGAGCCATTTACAATGATGATACTTTAACTAATACTAACTGCACATTCAACAACAACACCGCAATTGATGGTGGAGCCATCTATAATAATTTAATACAATACGATGAAAATTGCACATACACAGACAACACTGCAGTAGATGGTGGGGCCATCATGAATTACGGAACATTAAACAATAATAACACCATATTCAACTATAACGATGCAACAGGTACTTCAGGTGCTGGTGGAGCCATCAGGAACGAGTTAATACTAAATGATAATAATACTATATTCAACAATAACACTGCAATAAATGGTGGAGCCATCTACAACGATGAATCTGGAACCTTAACTGAAATAAACAACACATACACAGGTAACACTGCAACTTATGGTGGTGCTATTTACAGTTCTAATAATTGTACTGTTAATAACTGTTCATTCAAAAATAACAGTGCTTATAGTAGTGGTGCTATCGGTAATTGTGGTACTTTGAATGTAACTGGCAGTAATTTCACCACTAACACAGCAACTATTGGTGGTGGTGCAATAGATAATATGGGTACTTCAACCGTAACTGGCAGTAATTTCATAGGTAACATTGTCACAGGTACAGATGATGATGGTGGTGCAATAGAAAATGATAATGGTAATTTAAATGTAACTGGCAGTAATACTTTCATAAACAACAATGCATCTCTGGGCGGAGCGATCTTCAGTTTCAGTCTAAGTAATAGTACAATTAATAACAATACTTTCACAAATAACACTGCCACTTGGGGTGGTGCTATCGGCAATGAACAGGGCACATTAACCGTAACAGGCAGTACTTTCACAAGCAACAATGCTACAATTAATGGTGGTGCCATAGAAAATGAGGGTACTGCTAATTTGATAGTTAATAACAATGAATTATCAGATAACAAAGCAGCTTATGGTGGTGCTTTATTCAATTGTTATACTTTAACTGTTAATGGAAATATTTTCACAAACAACATTGCAAATGTTGAGGGTGGTGCCATAGAAAATAATGATGGTACATTAACTATAACAGGTAGTAATACTTTCACAAACAACATTGCAAATGTTGAGGGTGGTGCCATAGAAAATCATGATAATTCGACCATAACAGGCAGTAATTTCACCAATAACACTGCAACTAATGGTGGTGCAATAAGAAATGATGGTACTTTAACTGTAACCGGCAGCACTTTCAACAATAACAGTGTAACAGATATCAATAGTAATAATGTGGGCGGTGCCATAGGAAATTATGATACTCTGACTGTAACAGGCAGCGCTTTCACCAACAATATTGCATATTATGGTGGTGCAATCTACAATATGGAATTAGTTAACGTGGAAAACAATACTTTCACAAATAACACTGCAACTAGTGGTGGCGCTCTAGAAAATGAGGGCACTTTGAATTTAACCGCCAGCACTTTCACCGGTAACAATGCCACTAATGGTGGTGCTATTTTCAATGACAATTCCTCAACTGTAGATAACAGTACTCTCACCAATAATACTGCAAATAGTGGTGGTGCTATCTTCAATAAAAATTCTTTAACTATAAATTACAGCACCCTCACCAATAACACTGCCACCACTCATGGCGGAGCAATCTACAATGAAAATAGCGGAACTTCAATAATTCAATTCAACAGAATAACTGGAAACAGAGTCCCTGATATTTACAATAATGGAGGTTCTGTGAATGCTACGCTTAACTGGTGGGGCACGAACTTTACAGGAACCAATCCCATAAACGCTGGAAGAGTTACAAGTAATGTAGCAACCACACCTTGGATAATACTAAACATAACTGCGAATCCAACAACAATTTTAACAGGCGGAACTTCAAATATAACCGCTGAACTATTATATGATAATCAAGCAGGCTACCATAATCCTGCAAACGGAGTAGTACCATATATTGGATTAATAACATTTACAACTTCATTAGGAACCATTAATAATGCATACATGTTTAATGGAGTAGTAAATTCTACGTTAAATGCTGGTACAATTACAGGCGTGGCTAATGTTACAGCTGAAGTTGACAATGCAACTGTAAATGCATTAGTTAATATAAATAACTCAAATGCACCCGTAGCTAGTTTCACATCTACCCCCACCAGTGGAACAGCACCATTAAACGTATCCTTCACTGACAAATCCACCGGTACCATAACCAGTTATAATTGGAATTTCGGTGACGGAATAGGAACCAGTACAACAAAGAATCCCACCTATATTTACAATAACCCTGGAATCTACACTGTAAATGAAACAGTAACCGGACCTGGTGGTAGTAACACTGCTAGCCAACTTATAACCGTTAACAATTCCACATTGGTGATTATTTATAGGAATGGATTATCTGTGGGGGGTTACACTACAATTGCGGCGGCTATTAACTCTGCAGAACCTGGTGATACTATAATGCTTCAGAATGGTGCAACCTTCAATGAAAATAGTCTTACTATTTCTAAAAATCTGACTTTCAACGTATCTAACAGCGGTACAGCTACCATAAATGGCAATAACACCCAAACAATATTCATCATTAATTCAGGTGTAACCGTCATTCTCCAGAATTTAACAATAGAAAACGGAGAAGGAATTAATGGCGGTGCTATCAACAATGAAGGCGGTAATTTAACAGTAGAAACCTGTAATTTCACGGGTAACACTGCCACTGTTAATAGTGGAGCAATATTCAATCAAGGCATTTTAACCATAACTAAAAGTAATTTTGTTAATAATAAAGTTACTGGTAGTGGTGGTGATGGTGGTGCTATAGAAAACGATGATACCCTAACCATAACCGGCTGTACTTTCACTAGCAACAGTGCAGCCTCTGGTGGTGCA
>Ga0187851_10001672_pt1 | contig 20929 bp, 15 predicted proteins | sample June2016WEW_6_10_FD_132997 | JGI IMG/M metagenome (GOLD analysis project Ga0187851, IMG submission 132997) | Peatland microbial communities from SPRUCE experiment site at the Marcell Experimental Forest, Minnesota, USA - June2016WEW_6_10 | ecosystem: Environmental > Terrestrial > Soil >...
CTTTTCCGGCCCGTACACGTGCGTGTAGAGGTCGTCGGCCTCCAGTCCCGCCGCGACCAGGCTGGGCCCGACCGAGACCGGGTGTTTCGCGGTGATGATGAGGGCCCGCTCACCTGCCCGCCGGACGGCCGCCAGAGCCTGGGCCGCCCCGGGCAGCGGCGTGGTCAGCTGCGGGGCCAGCCGCACGTAGTGCCGCCGGTAGGTGGCCGCGGCCGCGTCGCGCTCAGTGGCCGGGAACCAGCAGGCCACCTCGTCCTCGAGCTTGATGCCCAGCCGCCGGGTGACGGAGTCCAGATCGACACGGGTCCCGGTCTCCCGGGCGACCTCCGTCCATGCGGCCAGGATCGCCGGCTGGGAGTCGATCAGGGTCAGGTCCAGGTCGAACCCGACCGGCCCGGCCTTCCCCGGGGTGAAGGAGGTCTCCTCATCCCGGATCAAGAGGCAACCCGGGGGGTAAGCACGTGAGGGGACCGGGCCAGACTGGCTGAGCGCATACGTGGAGGCGATCGGTGAGCACCCTGGAGCAGCCAGTGCAGGCACGGCACCCGCTCGACCCGCTGACCGCCGCGGAATTCCGCCAGGTCGCCTCGGCGCTGCGGCGCGACCGCGGGGTCGGGGACGGGTGGCGAATCGCCTCGATCGAACTGCGCGAGCCCCCCAAGGACGCTCTGGGCGCACCGGCCCGGCGCGCACCGGCCCGGCAAGCACCGGCCCGGCAAGCACCGGCCCGGCAAGCACCGGCCCGCGAGGCGCTGGCCGTGTGCTGGAACCGGGATGACGGCCATGCCTACCGCGCCGTGGTGTCGCTGGACGCCGACACCGTCACGGCCTGGGAACCGCTCCCCGGCCAGCAGCCGAACATCACCCTGGACGAGTGGCACGAGTGCGACGAGATGCTGCGCAGCGACCCGGCGCTGGCGGCGGCGCTCGCCCGGCGCGGCATCACAGATCGTTCTCGCATCCTCACCGATCTCTGGGCCTACGGCGCGGACCTGGTCCCGTCACGCTATCGCGGACGGCGGCTGGGGTGGGCGGACGTCTGGTACCGCGGCAGCGAGCAGGGCAACCCTTACGCGCACCACCTCAGCGGGCTGCATCCGGTCGTGGACCTCAACCGGATGGCACTGCTGGAGATCGAGGACGGCGCCGGCCACGGGGACGGCGCGGGCCCTGGGGAGGCCGCGGCGATGCCCGAGGTGATGGGTGAGTACCTGCCCAAGCTGATCCCGATGCCGCTGCGCGAGGTGGCGCCGCTGGAGATCAGCCAGACCGACGGCGTCTCGTTCCGGCTGGACGGGCACCTGCTCCGCTGGCAGAACTGGGAGCTGCGGCTCGGCTTCAACTACCGGGAAGGCCTGGTCCTGCACACGGTCGGTTTCCGCGACGCCGGGCGGCTGCGGCCAGTCGCGCACCGGCTCTCGTTCGCGGAGATGGTGGTGCCCTACCGGGATCCGACCCCGGACCACTTCCGGCGGACCGCGTTCGATATCGGCGAGTGGGGACTCGGCTTCATGACCACCTCACTCGAGCGGGGCTGCGACTGCCTCGGCGAGATTACCTACCTCGACGCGGTCGTCCACGACTCGGCGGGCGAGCCGCGCCACATCCCGCACGCCATCTGCATCCACGAGGAGGACAACGGCGTGCTGTGGAAGCACGTGGACCACCAGTTCGGCCCCGAGGTGCGCCGCGCCCGGCGGCTCGTGGTGTCCTTCCACGTCACGGTGGCGAACTACGAGTACCTCGTGTACTGGCGCTTCTACCAGGACGGCAACATCGAGTGCGAGGTCCGGGCGACCGGGATCATGGTCACCTCGAACTTCCCGCCCGGCCAGCCGCCGCCGTACGGGACGGTGGTCGACGAGTGCACCTACGCGCCGTTCCACCAGCACTTCATCGTGGCCCGGCTGGACCTGGACGTGGACGGCCCCGGGAACACGGTCTACGCGGTGGAGTCGGAGCCGGCCGGCCCGGGACCGGACGACCCATACCGCCTCGGCCTGCTGCTCCGCCAGACCCCGCTGCGCACCGAGGCGGAGGGCAAGCAGGACTACGACTGGCAGACCCAGCGCAGCTGGAAGGTCGTGAGCACGGACGCCTCGAACTCACTCGGCAGCCCGACCGGGTACAAGCTGGTGCCCGGCGGGTCGTTCCCGGCGTTGCTGGCCCCCTCGTCCCCGGTGCTGCGGCGCGCCAGGGTGATCGAGCACACGCTGTGGGTTACCCCGTACCACCCGGACGAGCGCTGGCCGTGCGGCGACTTCCCTACCCAGAGCGTGGCGGATTCCGGGCTGCCCGTCTGGACCGCGCAGAACCGCCCGATCGAGAACGCCGACGTCGTGCTGTGGTACGTGTTCGGCATCCACCACATCACCCGGCCCGAGGACTGGCCGATCATGCCGGTGGACACGGTGTCGTTCTGGCTGAAGCCCTTCGGGTTCTTTGATCGTAATCCGGCCCTTGACCTGCCGCCGGACGGCCATCCGGGCTGCCACCCGGGCGCAGGGGCCGCCGGGACCGGCTGAGCACGCCGGGCCGTGGCTAGGCTTTGACGATGCGCAGCAGCCTGGCGGTGCGGTCGGCCGGGTCGCTCGCAGGCCTGACCGCTGCGCTCTGGATGACCATGGGCGGAATCGCCGGCGCGAGCACCGTGGCCGCGACCAATCCCGGCTCCTCCCCCGCCGCCAGCTCCTCCCCCAGCCCCAGCTCCTCCTCTGGCGGCGGCTCGTGGACGGTGTACCACGGCGACCCGGCGGGCGGCGGGGTGGCCGTGTCCTCGGGCACGGTGCGCACCGCGTCCCGGGCGTGGACCTCGCCCGCGCTGGACGGCGAGATCTACGGCGAGCCGCTGGTGTGGGCGGGCCGCGTGTACGTGGCCACGGAGAACGACACGGTGTACGCGCTGTCCGCTGCCACCGGCGCGGTGGCGTGGTCGCGGCATCTGGCCGCCCCGGTGCCCGCCAGCTCGCTGCCCTGCGGCGACATCACGCCCACCGCCGGGATCACCGGCACCCCGGTCATCGACCCCGCGCGGGGCGAGATCTTCGTGGTGGCCGACGAGGTGACGAGCGGCCACCCGGCCCACGTGCTGGCCGGGCTGAGCACGGCGACTGGCCGGGTCGAGATGACCCGGGCCGTGGACCCGGCCGGGGCGGACACCGCCGCGCTGCTCCAGCGCACCGGGCTGGCCCTGGCCGGCGGCCGGGTGGTGTTCGGCTTCGGCGGCAACGACGGGGACTGCGCCACCTACCGGGGGCGGGTGGTCGCCGTTCCGGAGACCGGTGGGGCACCCGCCATGTTCACCGTGGACGGGAAGCCCGGCGAGTCGCAGGGCGCGGTCTGGATGGGCGGGGCCGCACCGGCCGTGGACGCCGCCGGCCACGTCTGGGTCAGCGCCGGCAACGGCTCGGTGTACAACGCCTCGCGCGGCTATGACGACAGCGACTCGGTGCTCGAACTGTCGTCTTCGATGCGTTTGCTGCAGTACTTCGCGCCGAGCGACTGGCCGGCGAACAACTCCCGCGACCTCGACATGTCCACAGAGCCGGTGCTGCTGGCCGACGGCCAGGTGCTGCTGACCGGCAAATCCCGCATCGTCTATCTGCTCAACGGCGCCCATCTGGGCGGCATCGGCGGCCAGCTGGCCAGTCTGGGGCCCGCCTGCAGCGAGGACATCGACGGCGGCGCCGCGGTGACCGGCAGCACGGTGTACCTGCCCTGCTTCAGCGGGATCATCGCCATCCGCGCGACGGCGTCGCCGCCGGGCCTGCGGCTGCTGTGGAGTTCCCGGACCGGCGGCGGGCCGCCGATCGTGGCCGGGGGGCTGATCTGGACGATCAGCCAGGGCGGCACCCTCTACGGCCTCGATCCGCGCACCGGCCAGGTGCGGCAGCAGGCTTCCATCGGTACCCCCGCGAATCACTTCCCCACCCCGAGCGTGGGCGCCGGCCTGCTGCTGGCCCCGACCGCGGACCGGGTGGTCGCGTTCCGCGCCACGGGCGCTCCGGGTGCCCCCACCTCGGCCAACGGCACGGCCACCCCCGCCCCCGCCAGCCCCGGCCCCCACGGAACGCAGACGGGCAGCATCGCTCCCCCGGCGGGCCTGTCCGGCGGTGCCGTCGCGGGCATCGTGGCCGGCAGCCTGGTGGTGCTGACCGGGATCGGCTGGCTGGTATGGCGCCGCGCCCAGAACCGTCCCTAGAGGTCGTCGTTCTCTTCCCTACGCCGGGGAACCCCGCGGACAGGACGGCCGTGCAGCCGGGCGTCCCGCTCGATCTCCTCGACGTCCTCGAGGGCGGCCCGCCGGATCCGCCGGCTGTGCGCGGTCCGCAGCCGGGGCCGGCTGACCAGCAGCCGGGTTCGCCGGCCCGCGAGGGCCAGGCCCAGCGCCAGCAGGATGATGGCCACCACGAAGATCACGACCGCATCTTGGATGGTGAAGGCATTCGATGCGGAAGCGGCGACCGCCCCCGCGCTGACCAGGCTGATCCCGGACATCATTGTTCCGCCTCCCGACCCACCGAGCCAGCGGCGCTGCTCGTCGCACCACGCCACGGGCATCAATCAGGCCGATGCTTCCAGTGTAAAGCGAGAGCCAAATCTGGGGCGGCCTGCCGGGGTCGTTTACAAGCACGGCCGGGCGTGTGGACTGGAACCCGGAACGCCTGTGCCGGCCCGTTTCGCAAGGCTTCATCCGGCCCCAGAGGGGAGTCTTCGTGCCCGAGAACGCTGTGCCCGGCGAGCGAGGCCGGCCGGCCGCTTGGCCGGCTGCTCGAAGGCATGATCACCGCCCAGGTCGTCACAGTCCTGAAGCATGCGTGAGCTATCACAGCGGGGTCCGGGCTGAGCTGCCACAGCAGGCTACTGGTGAGTAATGCAGGTGCCTGAGGGGAAGGCCGGCTGCTGGCGCGACGGATTCCCGGGGCCCGGCTGGTGACCCTCCCCGGGCCGGGCTGGCACGACCCGGCCGGGTTCGCCGCCGTGATCAGCGGGTTCCTGCCGCGCTGAGCCAGGCGGAGGCCAGCCGCTGCGGCCCCCGCCGCAGCCAGGCCCGCAGCTCCCCTGGTTCCTGGCTGGTCAGCAGCTCCGGCTCGGCTCCGGGCAGGATGGGCCGGTGGTATTCGAGCTCGGCGTGGCCGGGCAGCCAGTCCAGCCTGGCCAGCTCGTCTTCCACGGCGGCCCAGTGGACGGCGTTGTTGACATGGCCCGCGGTGTCGAAGTCCGCGGCGCGCAGCGGCCAGGACCGCCCGGCCGCGGACCCGGGCAGCCCCGGGTGGCAGAGCCGCGCCGAGACCTCACGGCCGCCCGTCGAGGGCCCGTAGAGGCGCTGGAACGACTCGCCCAGCGGGACCGGCCGCCCGTCCTCCGCCGAGACCGCGACCCAGATCGCGGTGGACTGGATAAGATCCCCGTCCGCCCCGCCCACGGTGGTTGTGCGCTCGGCCCACCGCGGGCCCGTGGCTGAGCAGTAGGTCCGCAACGAAATTCGCTCTCGGTGCGCGGGGTATCCGCGGATGGCCAGGGCCACGCGGCGGAGTAGCCAGAGGTATGACCCGTCCCAGCCTGCGTCGCTGACATCGTCTTCGGCGGCCTGCTGGAGGTAGCGGGCCAGCGCGTCGAGCCGGAGCCGGCCCGCCGGGATCACGTCGGTGCTGCGCAGCCGGCGGGTGGTGGCGAATACCCGGCCCTGCGGGGGATCAGCGCGGAACGGGGGGGACGGGCGCTGCAGCAGGAGAGTCATCTCTGGCATTGTCGCTGACGGCCAAGCCCTGTCCGCACGGGCCCACCCAGTGCTTACCGGATGGTGACCCGGGGCGGCCGCGGGTACGTGACGGGCTACCCTCGCGAATGAAGTACGAGACTCTCCGAGGAGCCACGCATGACTCAGCAGGGCAGCGCAGACATCGGCGTGACGGGCCTGGCGGTGATGGGCCGCAACCTGGCCCGTAACCTCGCCCGGCACGGCTACGTGGTGGCGTTGCACAACCGCTCGCCGGAGCGTACCCATAGCCTGGCCAAGGAGCATGGCGACGAGGGCACGTTCGTGCCGGCCGACTCGATGGAAGAGTTCGTGGCCAGCCTCAGCCGGCCGCGGGCGATCATCATCATGGTCAAGGCGGGCGAGGCCACCGACGCCGTGATCAACGAACTGGTCCCGCTGCTGGACCCGGGTGACATCGTCATCGACTGCGGCAACGCGCACTTCATGGATACCCGACGGCGGGAGGCCGCCCTGCGCGAGCGGGGCCTGCACTTCGTCGGATGCGGCGTGTCCGGCGGCGAGGAGGGGGCGCTCAACGGGCCGAGCATCATGCCCGGCGGGTCCAAGGAGTCCTACGCCAGGATCGGCCCGATGTTCGAGTCGATCGCCGTGAAGGTGGACGGCATTCCGTGCTGCACGCACGTGGGCCCGGACGGCGCCGGCCACTTCGTCAAGATGGTGCACAACGGCATCGAGTACGCGGACATGCAGCTCATCGCCGAGGCCTATGACCTGCTGCGAGCGGGCCTGGGTGCCTCGCCGGCCGAGATCGCGGACATCTTCCGCACCTGGAACGAGGGGGACCTGGACTCATTCCTGATCCAGATCACGGCCCAGGTACTCGCGCACACCGACCCCGAGACCGGGAAGCCGTTCGTGGACGTCGTGCTCGACCAGGCCGAGCAGAAGGGCACCGGCCGGTGGACGGTGCAGAATGCGCTCGATCTCGGCGTCCCGATCACCAGCATCGCCGAGGCCACGTTCGCCCGGGCCCTGTCCGGCCACGCGGACCAGCGAGAGGCGGCCCGCGCCGCGTTCGGCTCCGCGGTGTCGCCACAGGTCAGCGACCGGGACGTGTTCGTGGAGGACGTCCGCCGGGCGCTGTATGCCTCCAAGGTGGTCGCCTACGCCCAGGGCTTCGACCACATCGGCGCGGGCAGCGAAGAGTACGGCTGGGGCATCGACCGGGGCATGATGGCGACGATCTGGCGTGGCGGCTGCATCATCCGGGCCCGGTTCCTGGACCGGATCCGGGAGGCCTACGACGAGAACGCGGAACTGCCCAGCCTGCTGGTCGCGCCGTACTTCGTCGCCGCCGCGGCGGACGGGGTGGACAGCTGGCGGCGGGTGGTGGCCCTGGCCGCGACGGCCGGCATCCCGTCGCCGGCGTTCTCCTCGTCGCTGGCCTACTACGACGGCCTGCGCCAGGACCGGCTGCCCGCCGCGCTGATCCAGGCCCTGCGGGACAACTTCGGCGCGCACACCAATCGCCGGGTGGACAAGCCGGGCACGTTCCACACCGAGTGGGCCGGCGACCAGCGGGAACACCCGGCCTGAGCGACCCGCTCCGCGGCCCGGAACTGACGAGGCGCCACGTCAAGAATTGGCAACGGGCGCGCCCGGGGGGGCGCCGGTCCGCTTTCCACCGCCCAGTCGCTCGTATCCTGGCGGGCATGCATTCGTCGGCTGCCAGGACGCGTCCCCGGACGTGGCTCCCTGTAGTGTCATGCTCACTTTTCGTCATTCTGGCCGTGTCGGGCTGCAGTACGTTCACGCCCGCAAGCCAGCATTCGGCGGCGCTGGCCACGGGGAGCGCGTCCGGGCACGCGAGCGCCTCGCCCAGCCCCACGCCTTCGCCCACGCCCACGGTGTGTGCCCGGAACGCGCCCGGCTTCCCCTGCGAGATGCGGAACCGGATCAAGGAGATCCGCGCCTACATGCGGCATCTGCCCGGTTCCATCGGCATCGTGATCACCGACCGGAACAACGGGGCGACCTGGCAGAACGCCGACGCTGACGTCGCGTACCCGGCCGCGTCCACGATGAAGCTGGCCATGATGACCGACATCCTGCAACGCGCCGACGCTGGCACCATCAGCCTGACCAGCGCCGACCGGCAGGCCATGTTCCAGGCGCTGTACACCAGCAACGACGACGACGCCAACTACCTGTGGAACAAGTACGAGGACGGCAGCTTCCTGAACCGGATCCGGGCGTTCGGGATGAACGACGCGAGTTTCACCTCGTCGTATATCAACTGGGGCTTCATGGACTGCACGCCCCAGGACCTGGACAACCTGATCAATTACGTGCTCAAGGACGCCCCGGCCAACGTCCGGAATTACCTGGTCTACCGGCTCCAGCACGTCGCCGCACTCGACCAGCAGTGGGGCGTCTGGGGCGCGGGCCCGGAGAACCACCCGGGCAACAAGGACGGCTGGGAGCAGGACGGCAACATATGGATCACCAACACCGTCGGGTTCGCCGGCCCGGGCCAGGACTACACCATGGCGATCATGTACAACCTGGGGGGATTCGGTGGGGTCGGGGACGCCGGGTTCAAGTACGGCTCGAACAAGCTGACGCAGATCGCGTCGATCCTGTTCCAGGGCCACCACACCGCGGCTCCCACCCCGCAGGCCTCCGCGGTGCCGTGATCCCGGGCTGGCCGGATCGGGCTTGCGTTCCACCCCGCCCCCGCCCGATCAGGGCTTGCGGCCCACCGCGCAGTAGGTGGGCAGGCCCGGTGAGTCGAACTGCTGGAGCGGGCCGGGGTGCCAGTGCCCCAGGGGCACCACGCCGGGGTCCACGACCTGCATGCCGTCGAAGAACCGCGCCACCTGGGCCCAGGTCCGTGGCGTGAGCGGGACCGCGGACCGTTCGTTGTAGCGCTCCGTCCCGGCCGCGACCACCCCGGTCTCGATGTCGCTGGATGCGTGGGACAAGGCCAGAAAACTGCCGGAGGGCAGGGCTTCCATCAGCCGTGAAATGATCCTGTACGGGTCCTCCGTGTCGGGCACGAAGTGGAGTACCGCCAGCAGCATCACCGCGACCGGCTGGCTGAAGTCCAGCGTCCGCGCGGCTTCGGCCAGGATGTGGCCGGTGTCCCGGATGTCGGCGTCGACGTAGGCGGTCCGGCCGTCCGGCCCGCTCGTCAGCAGGGCGCGGGCGTGGGAGAGCACGATCGGGTCGTTGTCCACGTACACGATCCGCGCCCGCTGGTTGGCCCGCTGGGCCACCTCATGGGTGTTGTTCGCCGTGGGCAGGCCCGTCCCGATGTCGAGGAACTGGCTGATGCCCCCGGTGGTGGCCAGGTAGTGCACGGCGGACGCCAGGAACGCCCGGCCGGCCCGGGCTACCATCGCCATGGTGGGCATGACCTCCAGGACGCCCTGGGCGGCCGCCCGGTCGGCGGCGAAGTTGTCCTTGCCGCCGAGGAAGTAGTCCCAGATCCGGGCGGGGTGCGCCACGCTGGTGTCCAGTCCCGGCGCCGCCGTGGGGGGGCCGCCGCCCGCCCTGGTACCCCGGCCGGACGTGTCCTGCGCCGTCATCGCGTCCCTCTCCGCGGCACGCCGGGTTGCTGGCACCGCCAGCCTTCAGCCGACAGGCCTTCCCCACCCACTGTATGCAAACGCCTGCAGAATGGCCTAAGAGGAGACTATTACGGCAGCGCGGCCTTTTATTGGCAGGCACGGGTTACTGGCAGGCACCGTTAGTGACGGGCACCGTGCCGCCTATAGCCACGAGGCGGCCGACCATGACTACGGGGGCCGGGCTGTCAGGACGCGGCGGCCTGCTCCCTGGCCAGTTCCGGTGCGTCGCCGGCGTCGTCGCAGAAACAGTCCACCTCGGCGCAGGCGATCACGAACAGGTGCAGCTCGGCGGTGAGCCGGCAGTCCGGGTCGTCCGAGCAGTCAGCGGCGCCGTCCAGGTGCAGGATGGCGGTCCCGTGGCAGTGCTCCAGATCCTCCTGGCACCCGGCACACGCTTCGATGATCACAGCTGACTCGGGCATCATGGCTCCTTCCGAGTCTGCTCTATCACCACCGGCCGACACTCGCAGCGCGCCGGGCCGGCCGGGTGCAGATTCCTAGGAAATCTTCCGTGCACCCCGTTTCGGCCGGCCGGCTGCCTGGATGGCCTTGATGAGCTCGGGCTTGGACATCTTCGAGCGGCCGGGGATGTCCAGCCCGGCGGCCCGGGCCAGCAGGTCCGCCTTGGACAGCGCGGCCAGGTCGGCTGGCCCGGACGCCGTGCCCGGTTCCCGGCCGCGGCCCGCGGCGGCCCCGCCGCGTCCCCTGGACCGGCTGCTCCCGCTTTCCCGGGCGCCCGATCCGCTGGCGCGGGTCCCGTTGGCGCGGGCCCCATCGGCGCGGGCCCCATCGGCGCGGGTCCCATCGGCGCGGGCCCCGCCAGCACGGGTCCCGCCAGCGCGCGTCCCGCTGCCGCCGGTTCCGCCGGTTCCGCCGGTTCCGCCCGCCGCGCCTGGCCCCATGTTCGCGACCGATGCTTCCAGGGCAGCCATCAGGTCGATGACGTTCGACTTGGGCCGTTCCGCCTCGAACACCACCGCCTGGCCTTCGCGCTTGTGCTCGATCAGCTCCTCGACCCGGGCCCGGTAGGTGTTGTGGTAGTCCCCGGGCGCCCAGGGCACTGTGAGCGACTCGACCAGCCTCTTGGCCACGTCCAGCTCGCGGCCCTGGAAGCTCGCATCCCTCGGCAAGGTCTCCAGTTCCTCGATGGGCGAGCGGATCTCGTCGGCGAAGTACATGGTTTCCAGGATCAGCACGTCGTCGCCGGGACGGACCGCGACGAGGTGTTCCTTGTCCCGCAGGACCATGGTGGCGATGCCTATCTTGCCGGTCTCCTGCATCGCCTGCCGGAGCAGCGCGTAGGCGCGATCCGCGCCCTTGCCGCGCGGCGCCAGGTAATAGGTCTGCCGGAAATGCACGGGATCGATCTCGCCGAGGTCCACGAAGTCGCTGATCTCGATGGTCTCCGACTTGCCCGGCGCAGCTTCCTTCAGCTCGTCCCGGGTGACCACCACATACTCGCCGCCGCCGAGCGGGAACCCGTTCACGATGTCCTGGGTCGCGACCTCGTCCCCGGTGACCTCGTCGACCTTCTTATACCGGATCCGGTGCGACGTGCCCTTGTGCAATTGGTTGAAGTGGATCGTCTGGTCCGCGGTGGCCGGGTACAGCCCCACCGGGACGTTCACCAGCCCGAAACTCAGGAACCCCGACCAGATGGAACGCGCCATGCTCTCTCCCCGGCTGAGCCGCGTCGTGGATCTTGATTCTATGCTGCGACCCCACGGTGACCAGGGAGTACCTACCCGGCAGGCGGTGCGGCTGCGAGTCCCGGTAGCGGGTCACCGGGCGCGAGCACCGGCAGGTCGACGGCTACCAGGTCCGGGTACTTCAGCCCGGTTCCGGTGTTCAGCACGATCACCTCGTCGCTGGCCCCCAGCCAGCCGGACTCGCGGAGCTGCCGGACGGCCGTGACGCAGGCCGCCCCCTCGGGGCAGATCAGGCTGCCTTCCAGCCGGGCGGTCTCGCGCTGGTCCGCCAGCAGCGCCTCGTCGGTCACGGCGACGGCCGTCCCCCGGGTTCCCCGCACCGCGTCGAGTACCAGGAAATCGCCGAGCGCCTTGGGGACCGTGATGCCGAAGGCGACGGTCCGGGCGTCCGGCCAGGGCTGGCTCTCGGCGGCGCCGCTGGCGAAGGCGGCGACGATCGGCGCGCAGCCGCTGGCCTGCACCGCGACCAGCCGCGGCAGCTTCCCGCCGACCCAGCCCAGGTCACGCAGTTCGCGAAGCGCCTTATAGATCCCGATGATGCCCACCCCGCCCCCGGCCGGGTAGACGATCACATCGGGCAGCCGCCAGCCAAGCTGCTCGGCGATCTCGTACGCCATGGTCTTCTTGCCCTCCAGCCGGTACGGCTCCCTGAGGGTAGAGACGTCCTGGTAGCCGGGGCGGCTGGGGAGCGCCGCGGCAACCATCGCGCCCGCGTCCCCGATGAGCCCGTCGACCAGGTAGAGCTCCGCGCCGGCCGCCACGCACTCGGCGTGCGTGATGGACGGCGCCGCGGCGGGCATGACGATGAGGCTGCGCAGCCCGGCGCGGGCCGCGTACGCCGCCCAGGCCGCGCCCGCGTTGCCGTTGGTGGGCATGGCCACGCCGGCGACGCCGAGCTCGGCGGCCCGGGACACCCCCACGGCCGCGCCGCGCGCCTTGAATGTGCCAGTGGGGGTAAGCCCTTCGTCCTTCATCAACAGCCTGGGCACCCCGATCGACTGGCCCAGCCGGGGCAGGGCCAGCAGCGGGGTCATGCCCTCGCCCAGGCTGACGACCCGGCTGGCGTCCGAGACCGGCAGCAGCTCGTGATAGCGCCACAGGTCGTGGGGCCGGCCCGCGAGGTCATCGCGGCTGACCTGCGTGCGGACCCACGCGATGTCGTAGCGGGCCAGCAGCGGCGACCCGCACGAGCAGGTCCCCTGTACCTGGCCGGCGTCGTACCGGGTGCCGCAGCGGGAGCATTCGAGATGCGTCAGGGCAGAGTAGGACACGACGCTGATCATGCCCATCGGGCAGCGTTCACACCAGCCGCACCTGGAGAACCGGGACGCGCCGGGAACCTGCTGCCGGGCGGGAGCCCCTACAGGAAGTCGGCGACCTCGCGCAGCATCACGAGCTTCGCCTCGGCGGCCCGGACGATCTTCTAACACCGTACTCAGGTACGGAGTCGGGCGGCGCGATGCCCCGGGACGCCCCGATAGGTGGTGAGCAGCCTCGATGTCGGGGAGAATGTACCTATGAGCGCCCCCAGCCGCCCCCCGGTGAGCCCGTGCAACCAGCGCCAGCTCCGCTAGCGCCGGGGCCGCGGGCCCCCGGGACGCGGGCGCCCGTGCAGCTCTCGGTGTCCGGCCTCCGGGTCCGTTTCGGCCCGCTGACCGCCCTGGATGGGGTGGACCTCACGGTGCGTGCCGGTGAGCTCGTCGCCCTGGCCGGCGAGAATGGCGCGGGCAAGAGCACCCTGATCCGGTGCATCGCCGGGGACATCGCCCCGACTTCGGGCGTGATCGCGCTGGACGGCCGGCCGGTCCCGTCGGACCCGCAGGGCGCCAAGCGCCAGGGCGTCTCGGTGGTCTGGCAGGACCTCGCGCTCTGCGACAACCTGGACATCGCCTCCAACGTGATGCTCGGCCGCGAGCACCGCCGCCAGCTGCTGTCCAGCATCCGGATGCGCGGGGATGCCGCGGCCATCCTCGAGCAGCTGGGCGTGCCGCTGAATGACCCGGAACGCCCGGTCCGGTCCCTGTCCGGCGGCCAGCGCCAGCTGGTCGCGGTGGCGCGGGCCATGGCGCACCGCCCACGGTTGCTGCTCCTCGATGAGCCCACCGCCTCTCTCGGCGTGCAGGAATCGGCACTGGTGGAAGAGCTGATCGCGCGGGTCCGCGCGCAGGGCACCACGGTCCTGCTCGCGTGCCACGACATCAGCCAGATGCTCCGGCTGGCCGACCGGATCGCGGTGCTCCGGTACGGCCAGCTCATCGCCGAGGTGGCGCCGAGCGAGGTGCACCCCGGCGACGTCGTGGCCCTGGTGTCGGGCCAGGAGGTGGACGCCTCCGCGCGGCGGCAGCTGACCCGGCTGCACGGTCTCACCGACCGGCTCGTGTCGGCGGACCCGTCGTCGAGCCTGTCCCTGATCCTGTCCGCGCTGGGCGCCGCGCTGGGCAGCGAGCGGCTGTGCATCCACCTGCTGGCGGAGTCCCGGCTGGTGTGCGCGGCCTCGCTGGGCCTCGCGCCGCCGCTGCTGTCCGCCTGGTCCGAGCTGCCGCTGGGCCCGGCCGGCGGTCCTGTCGGGCTGGCCGCGGCCGCGCAATGCCCCATTGTCGAGGAGGACGTGCAGGCAGGAGCGGCCTGGACGGCCTTCACCGAGGAGGCCAGGTCGGCCAAGGTCGCGAGCTCCTGGTCGGTTCCGGTCCTGGGCCCGGGCGGGATCCTCGGCGTCATCACCGTATTCCGCGCCACGGCGGGCAAGCCGCAGCGCGACGACCTCGACCTGGCCACCCTGTACGCCGGGTATGCGGCGGGGGCTATCGAGCGGGACCGGCTGCTGGACGAGGTCACTTCCCGCAACCGGGTGCTGGAGACGATCCGGGAGATGCTGGAGACGCTGGCCGGCCCGACCCCAGTGGCCGACGGGCTGGGCATCGCCCTCCAGTTGCTCCGCCGCGGCCTGGAGGCCGACGAGGTGGCGCTGGTCGTCCAGCAGCCCGACGGTCCGCCCGCCTGCCGGGCGGCGGCCAGCCTGGCCGGCCCCGCCAGCCCGGCCGTCTTGCAGGCCGCCGGGTCGGCCCTGGCCCGGGCAGAGCTGGACGTGGCCGCGCAGCCCAGCCGCGACGAGGATGAGCGGCTGCTTGCGGTGGCCTTCCCCGCACCGGACGGCCAGGCCGCGCTGGTCGCCCGCTGGCATGACGGGCCGCTGCCCGCGGACTCCGCGGCCCTGCTGGAGGACGCGGCCCACTCGCTCAGGCTGGCACTGGAGCGGGAAGAGGCCTGGTTCGCCAACCAGGAGACCGCTGCGCTGCGCCGCTCCCGGGAACTGCAGCGCGGCTTCCTGTCCCGGCTCAGTCACGAGCTCCGCACCCCGCTCACCGCGATCAGGGGATACGCCTCCAGCCTGCTCCAGACCGACGTGACCTGGGACGAGGAATCCGAGCAGCGGTTCCTGACCCGCATCGCGGCCGAGTCGGCCCGGCTCGGCCGGCTCGTGGACGACCTGCTGCGCTTTTCCGCGATCGAGTCCGGCGTCCTCCAGCTGCAGCGGGACTGGTCGGACATCCCCCTGGTCCTCGACGCCGCGATCGCATGCCTGCCCCCCTCGGGCGCGCTGCTGGTCAGCGTGCGGTGCGCGGCTGACCTGCCTGCCATCTGGGCTGACCACGATCGCCTGGAGCAGGTCTTCGTGAACCTGCTGGCCAACGCGGTCGGCCATAATCCGCCGGGCACCCGGGTCATGGTCACGGCGAGCCTCCACGGCGCGGATACGCTGGTGGTGAGCGTGGCCGACGACGGGCCGGGGATGCCGGCCGACGTCGCGCAGGCACCGTTCGAGCCGATGCGCCGCCACCGCTCCCCCAGTTCCGGGTCCGGCCTGGGGCTATCCATCGCCCGGGGCATCGTCGAGGCTCACGGCGGCCGGATGGAACTCGCCCAGCCGGGCCAGGGCACCTGCTTCCGTATCTACCTGCCGGTTGAAAACCCCGAGAACCCGGCCTCGGAGGCCCCGGCCACCACGAGGGGGAAGGAACCGGGGATGGCCAGCGGAACTGTGCCCGCGCCGGCGAGGGGAGCCAGCTGAGATGCTCAAGCAGGCCGGGACCACGCGGGCCCTGGTGGTCGAGGACGACCCCAACATCGTGGACCTGATCCGGTCCAACCTCGCGGTGCGGGGGTTCGACACCGTGGTCTCCGTCGATGGGCTGCGCGCACTGAACTTGCTGGAGACCGAGGAACCCGACATCGTGCTGCTCGATCTCATGCTGCCTGAGATCGATGGGTTCGAGCTGTGCCAGCTGATCAGGGAACGCTCATCGGTCGCCATCATCGTCGTCTCCGCCCGCGGCGGCGAACGGGACAAGGTCACCGCGCTCAACATGGGCGCGGACGACTACCTGACCAAGCCGTTCAGCATCGAGGAACTGCTGGCCCGGATCACCGCGACGCTCCGCCGCACCCGGCCCGCCGACACCGCCCCGCAGAGCATTCCGCCGGTGATCACCATCGGCCAGGTGGAGATCGATCTGGGTGGCCAGCAGGTCCGCCGGGACGGTGTGACCGTGCATCTCACCCCGACGGAGTTCGCGCTGCTGCGCGAGCTGGCCATCAACCGCGGGAAGCTGATGACCCACGCGCACCTATTGCGCCGGGTCTGGGGCCGCGGCTACGAGACTGAGACGGAGTACGTCCGCGTCTATATCCGCCGGCTGCGCGCCAAGCTCGAAACGGACCACAGCGAGCCGGTGATCCTCACCCAGCCGCGGGCCGGCTACCGGATCGCCGCGGACTAAGGCCAGCCCGCTTAAGCCATTACTGTCTCAGCCCGGTCTCAGGCTAGTCTCACGCCGGCCGCAAATTCGAAGGCGGGCCCGCACCAGGCCGTACCAAATCCTTTTTTTAACGCTTTTTTCATGAGGTTGGGGCTATGTTTACGTACCTGTTTATCGTTGTCGTCCTACTGTTTTCCCAGATAGATGGGGTCGTACGGTGACTGGCGCCAAGTCGCTGAGCCGGCCGCCCTTACATGTCCCCGCCCACAGCGAGGTGGTTCCGTTGTATCCAGTGACCAAGAAAGTTGCGCTGACGGCCGTAGCCGGCAGCGCGGCTCTCCTCATCGCCGCCTGCGGCAGCAGCTCACCGTCCAGTTCCTCAGGGAGCAGCAGCACCAGTTCCTCGACGCCGACGGTCTCGCTCGGCCAGATCAACAACAGCTTCTCGGCCATGGCCACGCTCAAGCCGCTCGCGGCCAAGGGCAAGGGCAACGTCGCCGTGATCCTGCCGGACACCGTGTCGTCCACCCGGTACGTCGAGTTCGACGCGCCATACCTGAAGGAGTCGTTCCAGAAGGCCGGGCTCAAGTCGTCACAGTATGTCGTGCAGAACGCGCTCGGCAGCGACGCGACCCAGTTCAGCGACGCCCAGACGGACATCACCAAGGGCGCCAGCGTGCTGGTCGTGGACGCGCTGGACTCCGGCGTCGGCGCGCACATCGAGTCCTACGCCAAGGCCCACGGCGTCCCGGTCATCGACTACGACCGACTGGTCCTCGGCGGCCAGCGCAAGTACTACGTCAGCTTCAATAACGTGCAGGTCGGCAAGCTCATCGGCTTGGGCATGGTCAGCTGCGTCGCCGCCTGGGGGGTCAAGAAGCCCCAGCTCATCGTCATGAAGGGCGCGCCGACCGACAACAACGCGACACTCTTCGCCCAGGGTTATAACGCGGTGATGGCGCCCAAGTTCAGCTCGGGTGCCTGGAAGGACGTGAGCAACCCGGCCGGCACCTGGGACCCGCCGACCGCGCTGAGTGAGTTCCAGCAGCAGTACACCGCGCACCCGAACATCAACGCCGCGCTGATCCCGAACGACGAGAACGGCGCGCCGATCATCCACTACCTGCAGAACAAGGGCATCAAGGCCAAGACCTTCCCGACCACGGGCCAGGACGCCACGCTGACCGGCCTGCAGAACATCCTGACCGGCTATCAGTGCGGCACCGTCTACAAGCCCATCTACCTGGAGGCCCAGGCGGCCGCCGCGCTGGCCATGTACATCAGGGCCGGGGTCGTGCCGCCGACCAGTCTGGTGAACGGCACCACCGAGGACACGCAGGCCAAGGTGGCCGTCAAGTCCGTGCTGCTGGCTCCGAAATGGGTGACCACGTCCAACATGAACTCGACCGTGATCGCGGACAAGTTCGTGCCGGCCTCCCAGCTGTGCGCGGGCAAGTACGCCCAGCCGTGCTCGGCCGCTGGCATCTCGGGTTGATTTTGCGGTCGGATAGCCGACCGGGACACGAACAGTGACAGGTAGCTCGGCAGACGGAGCCCGGCCCGCCACCGCGGGCCGGGCTTCGTCCGGCATCAGTGAAGGAAGTCACATGGACGGGCCGCTACTGCAGTTGCGCGGCATCGGGAAGAACTTCGGCCCGGTGCAGGCGCTCAGCGGGATCGACCTCGATATCCCGGCCGGGCAGGTCACTGCCCTGGTCGGCGACAACGGGGCCGGAAAGTCAACTCTGATCAAGACCATCTCAGGGATCTGGGAACCCTCCCACGGGCAGATCATCTGGCAGGGCCAGCCCGTGAACTTCAAAACCCCCAAAGACGCCACCAACGCCGGGATCGCCACCGTTTACCAGGACCTCGCGCTCTGTGACAATCTGGACATCGTGCAGAACATGCTGCTCGGTCACGAGGTGCGGCGCCATCTGCTGCTGGACGAGGTCTCGATGGAGACCACAGCCAAGCAGACGCTGAGCGATCTGCGGGTCACCACGGTCCGCAACATCCGCCAGACGGTCGGCTCGCTGTCCGGCGGGCAGCGCCAGGCCGTGGCGGTAGCCAAGGCCGTGATGCTGGACGCGAAGCTCGTCGTCATGGACGAGCCGACCGCCGCCCTCGGGGTATCGCAGACCGCGCTGGTGCTGGACCTCATCGGCCGCCTGGCCCGGCGGGGCATCGCGGTCCTCGTGGTCTCCCATAACCTCATCGACGTGTTCCAGGTCGCGGACCGGCTGGCGGTGCTGTACCTGGGGGGACTGGTCTCGACCGGGCCTGCCTCGGACTACGACACCGCCTCCGCGGTGGACCTGATGACCACCGGCGCCTCGAAACGTACCGGCCGTGTGGACGACGGGGCCCGGATCCCTGACAGCGGCCGGGAGGGCTGACCCTTGACTTCCACGAATCCAGCACCCGAAAAGGGTGCGGTCAGCGCCGAGAACGCGGCAGCTAGCGCGGAAGACCTCGCGGTCCGCACCGGTGCCTCGCCGGAACTGATGGCCAACTCGATTGGCGAGTACGTGCGGATCTGGCTGAAGCAGATCCGCAGCGGGGAGAGCGGCGCGCTGCCGGTCATCATCGGCCTGGTCGTGATCGTGATCTTCTTCCAGGTCAAGAGCTCGGTGTTCCTGTCCGCGGGCAACCTGGTCAACCTGATGACCCAGGCCGCGTTCATCATCACGCTGGGCATGGCCGAGGTCTTCGTGCTGCTGCTCGGCGAGATCGACCTGGCGGCCGGCTTCACCGCGGCCTGCGGCGCGGTCATCGCCCTGTATCTGGTGGCCAAGAACTATCCCTGGTGGGTCGCCATCCTGGCCTGCCTGGCGGCCACCGCGGCCTACGGGGCGCTCCAGGGGTTCATCATCACGCGGCTGCGATTGCCCTCGTTCGTGGTTACGCTGGCTGGTTACCTGTTCCTGTCCGGCGCCCTGATTTTCCTGATCGACTCCACCGGGAGCATCGGCAACGGCGGCGTCATCCGGCTGAACAGCAACATCCTCAACGACATCGAGGCCGGAGCGCTCGGCGCGGCCGCCAGCTGGATCGTGATGATCGCGCTGGTGTTGCTGGCCGGCGTCATGATGTACCTGCGGGACCACCGCCGGCGTTCCAACGGCCTGGTCGCCCCGCCGCTGTCCGTCACCCTGCTGAAGGTCGCCGCGATCGCGGTGGCCGGTGTGGTGGTGGTGCTGGTGGGCAACAGCAACCGGGGCACACTGTTCCTGGCCGTGCGCGGACTGCCCTGGGTCGTGCTGGTAGTGCTGGGCATCCTGGTCGTCTACACGACGCTTCTCGGACGGACCCGGTTTGGCCGTTATATCTACGCGATCGGCGGCAATGCCGAGGCGGCCCGCCGGGCGGGCGTCAACACCAACCGGATCAAGGTGGCGGCGTTCGCGCTGTGCGGCATGACCGCCGGCATCACCGGCATCATCTATTCGTCCTATCTGGGGTCGATCTCCAGCGGCGTCAACGGCGGCGCGAACGTCCTGAACGCTGTAGCGGCGGCGGTCATCGGCGGGACCAGCCTGTTCGGCGGCCGGGGCAAGATGCTGGACGCGGTGCTGGGAGGTCTCGTCGTCGGCGTGATCGCCAACGGGCTGCAACTGCTGGGCCTGACCGCTCCCGCCCAGCTGATGTGGACGGCACTCGTGCTCGTCGCGGCGGTCACGGTGGACGCGCTGACCCGCCGGGGCCGCAGCACCGTCTGACCCGCGGAGGCCACGCGGCCACGACCGGGTGTTCCGCGGCAGCAACGCCGCGGGGCACCCGGTCAGTGCTTGGTGAGCACAGGCTCCCCGGCCCGCTCGGCCGCCTGGGCGATGTTGCGGACCATACCGCCGAAGACGATGCCGTGGAACGGGGAGATAGACCGCCAGTACGCGATGCCGGCCGCGCCGCGGGGCTGGAAGATGGCCCGCTGGTGGTAGATGGTCCGGCCCTGGTCGTCCTGACTGACCGAGAGTTCGAGCCAGGCGAGGCCGGGAAGCTTCATCTCCGCGCGCAGCCGGAGCAGGGACCCGGGCGTGATGGCCTCGACCCGCCAGAAGTCCAGGGCGTCCCCGACCAGCAGGTGCTCCGGGTCGCGGCGGCCGCGGCGCAGCCCGACCCCGCCGGCCAGCCGGTCCATCAGCCCTCGCACCGCCCAGGCGAGCGGAAAGGAGTACCACCCCGTCTCGCCGCCGATGCCCTCGATGACCCGCCACAGCGCCCCGGGCGAGGCCGGCACCACGCTGCTCCGGTCGTCCACGAACAGGGAGCCGCCTGCCCAGGCCGGGTCGCTGGGCAGCGGGTCGCTCGGTGCGCCAGGGGTGCCCGCCGAGGACCAGCGGGTGGACACGTCGCCTTCGCGGGTGTGCCGCAGCGCCAGGGCGATGGCCCGGCCGATGGGCAACAGGCCGTCCGGCGGGTCAGGGACGTACTCCGCGATGTCGTGCTCGGCGCACACCACCTCGTTGCGCAGCGATTCCACCAGGGGCTTGGCCAGCCCGGACGGCACCGGAGTGACCAGGCCGACCCACAGCGACGATAGCCGCGGGGTGAGCAGCGGCACCGGGAACAGCACCCGCGGCCGCAGCCCGGCCGCCTCGGTGTACCGCCGCATCATCTCCGCATAGGTGAGGATGTCCGGGCCGCCGATGTCGAACCGGCGGTTCACGCCGGCCGGCAGCGCCGCGCAGCCGACCAGGTAGCGGAGCACATCGCTGACCGCGATGGGCTGGATGCGCGTCTCCACCCACTTCGGGGTGACCATGACCGGCAGCCGCTCGGTGAGGTACCGGAGCATCTCGAACGACGCCGACCCGCTGCCGATGATCACGGCGGCCTGCAGGGCGGCGGTCGGCACCCCGCTGCGCAGCAGGATGTCACCCACCTCGCCCCGGGAGCGCAGGTGCGGGGACAGGTCCCCGGCCGGCCCGGACACGATCCCGCCCAGGTAGACGATGCGCCGCACGCCCGCGGCCGAGGCCGCCTTGGCGAACAGCCCGGCCGCTTCGCGGTCCCGCTGCTCGAACGAGGCGCCGGTCCCGAGGGAGTGAATAAGGTAGTAGGCCACGTCCACGTCCTGCAGCGCCCGCCGGGTCGCCGCGGGGTCCA
>Ga0187851_10001673_pt1 | contig 20924 bp, 20 predicted proteins | sample June2016WEW_6_10_FD_132997 | JGI IMG/M metagenome (GOLD analysis project Ga0187851, IMG submission 132997) | Peatland microbial communities from SPRUCE experiment site at the Marcell Experimental Forest, Minnesota, USA - June2016WEW_6_10 | ecosystem: Environmental > Terrestrial > Soil >...
ATCCGGTCCGCGGCCCAGCGGGTCGCGGCCCCCTGGGCGTAGCACGCCTCGTGGACCAGGGCGTACAGCGGCGCCTCGGCGAACGACAGCTGGGCGGCGGCGCGGGCCAGGAACGCGTCGGAGAGCACGCCCCCGGCGAGCGCGTCCTCCAGCAGGTAGTGCAGGGTGTCGCTGCCCCTGGAGGAGCCGAGCATCCGGCCCAGGCTCTGGAAGGCCGGCACGGTGAGCCGCCCGCCGTTCGGCATGATCACCTCATGGCTGGCCAGGTGGCGGGCCACGGCGCGGGCCCGGTCCGCGTCCATCGGGAACCGCTCGTAATGCCGCCGGTTGCGTTCGGCCACGATCGGATACGTGACCCGGTACACGTCGTCGGCTGTGGCGTCCAGGCCCGGCAGGCCGCCGGTGATCAGCGCCTCCCGGACCCCCTCCGGGGCCAGCGACAGGTAGCTGACCGTGCAGAAGCCGCCGAAGCTCTGGCCCAGCACGGTCCACGGCTCGTCGCCGATCAGCCGCCGCCGGATCAGCTCCGCGTCCCGGACGATCGAGTCGGCCCGGAAATGGCTCAGGTAGCCGGCCTGCGCCGCGGGGCTGCCGAGCCGGCCCAGCGTGTGCCGGGACGCCGGGGTCGACCGGCCGGTGCCGCGCTGGTCGAGGAGCACCACCCGGAAATCGTCCAGCGCCCGGGTCAGCCAGGACTCCCGGCCGAACGGGCGGGGGCTGCCGAACCCGGGGCCGCCCTGGAGGTAGACGAGCCACGGCAGGGCGGGGTCGCTGTCGCGGCGCCCGGCTGGGGCGACCTCGCGGGCGAACACCTCGATCTGCTCGCCGTCCGGCTGCCCGTGGTCCAGCGGCACCGTGAACGTGTGGTCGGTGAGCACCGTGCCTGGCTGGCGGAACACCGGGCCGGTCCGTACGTCTGCAGTCATGCCCGGTAACGTACGCGAGTCTGTCCGGGGGGGCCCGGGACTGCCCGGGGGCAGAGTAGCGTGTCGGACCTGCCGAGGGCTGAGGAGCGACGCGTGCCGGATTGGGTCAAGCACGCCATCTGGTGGCAGGTCTACCCGCTCGGGTTCGCCTCAGCGGAAGCCGCCAGCGAGCCGGGAGGCGACGGCGCGCAGCCTGTCACGCACCGGCTCGGGCAGCTGACCGCGTGGCTGGATTACGCGGTGCAGCTGGGCGCCTCGGGGCTCGCGCTCGGGCCCATCTTCGCCTCGCAGACGCACGGGTACGACACGACCGACCACTACCGGATCGACCCCCGGCTCGGGGACGAGCGGGACTTCGCCGCGCTGGCCGAGGCCGCGCACGCACGGGGGCTGCGGGTCCTGCTCGATGGGGTCTTCCACCACGTGGGCCGCGGCTTCCCGGCCTTCCAGCGGGTGCTGGAGCAGGGCCCGGCCGCGCCGGAGGCCTCGTGGTTCCGGCTGACCTGGCCGCCGGACTGGCAGCCTGGCGCCGGGCCGGAGTACGGCACGTTCGAGGGCCACGAGGCCCTGGTAGCGCTCAACCACGGCGAGCCGGCCGTGGCCAGCTACGTCGCCGGGGTCATGAACCACTGGCTGGACGCGGGCGCGGACGGCTGGCGGCTGGACGCCGCCTACGCCGTGCCCCCAGCGTTCTGGGCCGAAGTGGTGCCCCAGGTCCGGGACGCGCATCCCCGGGCCTACCTGGTCGGCGAGGTGATCCACGGCGACTACCCGGAGTTCGTGGCCGCGTCCGGCCTGGACTCGGTGACCCAGTACGAGCTGTGGAAAGCCATCTGGAGCGCGCTGAACGACCGCAACCTCTTCGAGCTGGGCCACGCCCTGGACCGGCACAACGGCTTCCTGGAGACGTTCGTGCCGCTGACCTTCGTGGGCAACCATGACGTGACCCGGCTGGCCAGCCGGCTGGAGGATGACCGGCACCTGGCCCACGCCCTGGCCGTGCTGCTCACCGCGGGCGGCACGCCCGCCATCTACTACGGCGACGAGCAGGCCTTCAGGGGAGTCAAGGAGGAGCGGGCCGGCGGGGACGATGAGATCCGGCCCGCGTTCCCGGGCCTCCCGGACGATCTCGCGCCCGGCGGCTGGCCGGTCTACCGGCTGCACCAGGACCTGATCGGCCTGCGCCGCCGCCACCCGTGGCTGCACCGGGCGCAGACCACCATGCTGCACCTGGCCAACGAGTTGATGATCTACCGGGTGGCTGCCGGGGAAGCGGGTGGCGGGGGCGAGGCGCGGGCCGGGGGCGGGATGGGGGCCGGGGGCGGGACGGTGGAGCAGAGCCTGGTGGTGGCGCTCAGCCTGGAGGATCAGGAGGTCCGGGCCGGCGTCCCGGGAGCCAGCGAGAGCCTGGCCGGCCCGGGCACCCTGGCCGGGGCCGGCGGCCCCGGCGCGCAGGTGATCCTGCCGCCGCACGGCTGGGCGATCCTCGCCTGACCGTTTCGCGGCGGGCTGACCGGATCCGCTGACCGCGCCGGGCCGGGCGACCCGCCGATACCCCGACCTGCGTGGGGGGGCTCTAGGAACTTCCACTACCGTTGCGGCATGCTGAATCAGCTCGCGTCCCTGGCGCGCCTGGACTTCTCCCCGCGGCACCGCCAGCCGTCCGCGCTGCGGGTGCTGCTGGCCACGATCGCCTCGGTTGCCGGATCCCTGGCGGCCGACGCCATCCTGGTCGTCATCGGCGAGGCCGTCTTTCCCGGCACCAAGGGATTCGCGCACTTCCAGTTCTCCGACTACGCCAAGCTGACCGTGGTGGGCGTGATCGTCGCCTGCGTGGCCTGGCCGATCGTGACAAGGATCAGCTCGGCGCCACGGTGGCTGTTTTTCCGCCTGGCCATCCTGGTCACGCTGGTCCTGTGGCTCCCGGACCTCTACATCCTGTACAAGGGTGAATCGGTCAAGGCGGTGGCGGTGCTCATGGTCATGCACCTGGCCATCGCCGTGGTCACCTACAACCTGCTCGTGCACATCGCCCCGGTTCGCCCTGCGTCCCGGGGCTCAGTGGACGGCCGGCCCCTAGTCAGGGGCTCAGCGGACAGCCGGCCCCTAGTCAGGGGCTCAGCGGACGGCCGGCCCCCGGTCAGGGGTTCAGCGGGGGAGTCAGAGGCCGGACAGCGGGATACCCAGCTGTCCGCGGAGCAACCCCCCCGAGGCCACCACCGGCACGCTCGCTGACGCGGGTCGTCCAGTAGGACCTGTCGCCTCAGCCACACCAGCTCTCCCCTCAGCCACACCAGCCGCTGGCCCAGCCGATGACGAGTTCGTGATCTAACGATCGGTGTCGCCCCAGCAACACCGATCGTTAGATCACGAAGAGGACGCCCCGCCGGGTGGTCCCAGGAAACTCCTGAGTCACACTGGCCTGTCAACGGGAACCTGAAGGAGCGCGTGGCCCTGTTCAATCTCAGCCTCGCGCACGCGACCGTCAAAGTCGGCAAGCACTCCGTAAAGTCGGTAAGCACTCCGTGCAGGCCAGCGGGATCGTCGTGACCCCGACCAAGACCGCGGCGAGCGCGCTGGACACCATGCTCGGCACCTCCCTGTTCACCCCAGGACTGGAGCTGGGCACGGCCGCGACGGTTCTGCGCTTCTGAACCGTACTCGGGGCGCCGCCGCCGGAGATCCGGTGACGGCGCCCCGGACACGCCGCCCGGGCCTGGAAAGCTCGCGGGAGCTAGCGGGGGGCGCAGGCCGGTGCGCTCGCCGAGCAGCTCGCGGGCGGCATCCAGATGGCCGGCGTGGCGGGCCGTTTCCTCGATCCTGTGCAGCGCGATGTAGCGCAGATCGGTCACCTCGTCGGCGCCCTCGCGGTTGTGCCGGCCCACGGGCGCGGCCGACAGCGGGGTCGTGGCCAGGACGGCGTGGGCGCGGTCGATCTGGTCGCGGTAGAAAGCGACACGACCTCCGGCGCCGGCTGGTCGTGAACGGCGCGTCCTCGTCGCCGGGATCGTCGGGTCAGGGGAGCGGTGCCGCCGAGCCCGTGGCCACGTCCTGGAACCAGTGCCGCTCGGCGGTATCCTGTGGGCGGGGCCGAGAGGCGCTGCAACGGGCTTCGGCCCGCCACGCTCGGTCCCGCCGGTGAACCAAGGGCGCCTCCCAGGACGGGAGGTTGCCGGTGGGCACATTCGGCGCGTCAGGCGGCACGGAGGCACTGCGCGGGCTTCTGGACCAGCGCATTCTGGTACTCGACGGGGCCTGGGGCACGATGTTCCAGGGCACCGGGCTGACCCCGGCTGACTACCGCGGGGAGCGGCTGGGTGACCACCCGCAGGACGTGACCGGTGACCCGGACCTGCTGAACCTGACCCGGCCGGACGTCGTCCTGGACGCGCACCGGCGCTACCTCGCGGCCGGCGCGGACATCACGACGACCAACACCTTCACCGCCACGAGCGTCGGCCAGTCCGACTACGGCCTGCAGCCGCTGGTCCGGGAGATGAACCTGCGCGGCGCCCAGCTGGCCCGCCAGGCCGCCGACGAGGCAGGCGGCCGCCTCGTGGCTGGCTCGGTCGGGCCGATGAACGTCACGCTGTCCCTGTCCCCGCGGGTGGAGGACCCCGCCTACCGGGCCGTCTCCTTCGACCAGGTACGGGACGCTTACACGGAACAGATCGAGGCGCTGGCCCACGGCGGGGTAGACCTGCTGCTGATCGAGACGATCTTCGACACGCTGAACGCCAAGGCCGCGATCGCCGCCGCCCGCGCGGCGGCTCCCCACCTGCCGCTGTGGATCTCGGTGACGATCGTCGACCGCAGCGGCCGGACGCTGTCCGGGCAGACCGTCGAGGCGTTCTGGACCGCGATCGAGCACGCCAGCCCGCTGGTGGTCGGCGTCAACTGCTCGCTGGGCGCCGAGGAGATGCGCCCGTACGTCGCCGAGCTGTCCAGGCTGGCGGGCACCTACACCGCCTGCCACCCGAACGCCGGGCTGCCCAACGCGTTCGGCGGCTACGACCAGACGGCGCCGGAGACCTCCCGGCTGCTCGCCGACTTCGCCGGCGCGGGACTGGTCAACATCGTCGGCGGCTGCTGCGGGACCACGCCGGACCACATCGCGCAGATCGCCGCCGCCGTGTCCGGGACGCCGCCGCGCCCGCTGCCCGGAGCGTCACCGCGCCCGCGTTTCAGCGGCCTGGAGACCTTCGCGATCGGCCCGGACACTGGCTTCGTGATGATCGGCGAGCGGACCAACGTCACCGGGTCCCGGCGGTTCCGCAGGCTGATCGAGGGGGGCGACCATCAGGGTGCGGTCGACGTCGCGCTGGAGCAGGTGCGCGGGGGAGCGAACCTGCTCGACGTGAACATGGACGCCGACCTGCTCGACAGCCAGGAGGCCATGACAACCTTCCTGAACCTCATCGCGACCGAGCCCGAGGTGGCCCGCCTTCCGGTGATGATCGACAGTTCCCGCTGGTCCGTGCTGGAGGCCGGGCTGAAATGCGTCCAGGGCAAGGGCGTGGTCAACTCGATCAGCCTGAAGGAGGGCGAGGGGCCGTTCCTGGACCAGGCCCGCCGCATCCGCGACTACGGAGCGGGCGTGGTGGTCATGGCCTTCGACCAGCAGGGCCAGGCCGACACCGTCGAGCGCAAGGTGTCGATCTGCGGCCGCGCCTATGACCTGCTGACCCGCCAGGCCGGCTTCGCCCCCGAAGACATCGTGTTCGACCCCAACGTGCTGGCCGTGGCCACCGGGATCAGCGAGCACAACGGATACGCGAAGGCCTTCCTCGAGGCGCTGCCGCTGATCAAGGAACGCTGTCCCGGCGCCCGTACCAGCGGCGGGATTTCCAACCTCTCCTTCTCGTTCCGCGGCAACGACGTGGTGCGGGAGGCCATGCACTCGGCGTTCCTGTTCCACGCGGTGCGGGCCGGACTGGATATGGGCATCGTGAACGCCGGGCAGCTGGCCGTCTACCAGGACATCCCCGCGGACCTGCTCGAGCTGGTCGAGGACGTGCTGTTCGACCGCCGCGCCGACGCCACCGACCGCCTCGTCGCCTTCGCCGAGACGGTCACCGGCTCCGCCACCCGCCGCACGGTGGACCTGGCCTGGCGGGACGCGCCCGTGGCGGAGCGGCTGAGGCATGCGCTGGTCCACGGCATCGTGGACTTCATCGAGGCCGATACCGAGGAGGCCCGGCTCCAGCACGCACGTCCCCTGGAGGTGATCGAGGGCCCGCTGATGGACGGCATGAAGACCGTCGGCGACCTCTTCGGCGCCGGGAAGATGTTCCTGCCGCAGGTGGTGAAGAGCGCACGGGCGATGAAAAGGTCCGTCGCCTACCTCGAGCCGTTCATGGAAGCCGAGAAAGAGCAGGCGCGGCTGGACGGGCGCGCGGCCGACGAGCGCGGCCAGGGCACCATCGTCCTGGCCACCGTCAAGGGTGATGTGCACGACATCGGCAAGAACATCGTGGGCGTGGTGCTGGGATGCAACAACTACCGGGTCATCGACCTCGGGGTGATGGTCCCGGCCGCCACGATCCTGGACACGGCGGCCGCGCAGGGCGCGGACGCGGTGGGGCTGTCCGGCCTGATCACCCCTTCACTCGACGAGATGGTCGCGACCGCGGCCGAGATGCAGCGCCGCGGCCTCACGCTTCCGCTGCTGATCGGGGGCGCGACGACCTCCCGCCAGCACACCGCCGTGCGGATCGCGCCCGCCTACGAGGGCCCCGTGATCCACGTGCTCGACGCGTCCCGGGTGGCCGGCGTCATGTCCAGCCTGCTGGCCCCCGGGCGCGCCGGCCAGCTCGACTCCGCGAACCGTGCCGAGCAGGAGCGGCTGCGCGAGCTGCACGCGGGCCAGCGGCACCAGCGGCTGCTCACGCTCGGGGAATCGCGGGCCAACCGGGAAGAGGTCGGCTTCGGCGACCTGCCGGTGCCCGCCTTCACCGGCGCCCGCACCGTCACCCCGGAGATCAAGGACCTCCGCGCGATGATCGACTGGCAGTTCCTGTTCCTGGCCTGGGAGCTTAAGGGCAAGTACCCGGCCATCCTGGACCAGCCGGTGGCGCGCGAGCTCTACGACGATGCCAACGAGCTGCTGGACGAGATCATCGCCTCAGGCTCGTTCCAGGCCCGGGGCAGCTACGGCTTCTGGCCCGCTCACGCGGAGGACGACGATATCGTGCTCGACGCCGCGCAGGCCGCTGTGCGCTTCCCCATGCTCCGCCAGCAGACGCAGAAGCCGGGCGGCCGTGCCAACCGGTCCCTGGCGGACTACATCGCGCCCGCCGGTGACCACCTGGGCGGGTTCGCCGTGACGATCCACGGGGCGGAGGCCCTCGCCGCGACGTACGAGGCCGGCCAGGACGACTACCGGGCCATCATGGTCAAGGCGCTCGCGGACCGTCTCGCCGAGGCGTTCGCGGAACACGTCCACCTGCAGGCGCGGCGGGACTGGTTCGAGCCGGACGCCGAGCCGGCCCTCGAGGACCTGCACGCGGAACGGTTCCGTGGCATCCGCCCGGCCCTCGGTTACCCGGCGAGCCCGGACCACAGCCTGAAGCGGGAGCTGTTCAGCCTGCTCGGCGCGGCGGAGCTCGGGATGTCGCTCACCGAGTCGTTCGCCATGTCCCCGGCGGCGAGCGTCAGCGGGCTGATCTTCGCCCACCCGGCGTCGCGGTACTTCACCGTGGGCCGGATCGGCCGGGACCAGGCCCGGGACTACGCGCACCGGCGCGGCCTCAGCCTGACCGAGGCCGAGCGCTGGCTGCGGCCCAACCTGTCCTACGACCCCGATAACGGCTGACCCGTGGCGGCTGACTCACGGCAGGTGACTGGCTCCGCGTCCCGGGGCCCCGGCCAGGCCGGGTAGTCGACGTAGCCGCGGGCCCCCGCCGCGGTAGTGAGTGGCCCGGTCGCTGGCGGCCAGTTGGGGCGGTATAGGCATACCCGCCGGGCTGCGCGCGGCCGGGGGAGCGGTCGGCCGCGGCCCAGTACGGCGACAGCCGTACCCCGACCCGCCGCCCATCCCAGGCGGCGGGCACCGCGTCGACGATTTCGAGCAGCAGGCGGTGGCGGCGTGCCCCGACTGGCCGGACAGTTCGAGGTACATCGTGGTGAACGGGACGGTCGGTGTGGTGGCCGCCAGTCACGCGGGGCCGGCCAGCCTCAATCAGGCGGCGGGTGCGACGGAGGCGCCCTCGATGTGATGCCGGGCCAGCGCGTCGGCCACGAAGCCGCTGGCCTTCATCCGCTCGACGAACCCGGCCAGGGCCTGCGCCGCAGCGTCGCCCCGCCCGGCCGGCAGGCCCATCGCCTGCTGGATCACCATGAAACGGCCGGGCAGCAGCCGCAGCGACGGATTCTCTCCAGCCCATCGCTCCAGGACCTGGCGGATGCCGGCGGCCACGTCCACCTGGCCGGCCGTCAGGGCCCGCAGCACCGCGGGCGCACCGTCCACGCGCTCGACCTGCGCGGCATGCAGCTCACGGGACAGGAAAAGGTCGTAGGCGCTGCCCTGGCCCACCGCCACCCGGTTCCCGGTGCGGTCCACCTCGGCGTTATCCCGCAGGGCGGATTCCGCGGAGGCGAGATAGCTGCCCTCGATCAGCACGTACGGCGCGGTGAAGCGCAGGCCATGGCTGCGCGCCGGGTCGATGGCGAAGAAACCGACGTCGGCCTGCTCGCTGCGCACCGCGTCCACCGACTGGGCGGCCTTGCCGAACAGGATGAGCTCGACTTCGAGGCTCAGCTCGCGGCCTAGCGCCCGGGCCAGATCGACCGAGACCCCGCCCGTCTCGCCGGTCACCGGATCCCGGTGCGCCAGGACCGGGTTACCCAGATTGATGGAGGCACGCAGCATCCCACCGGGCGCGAACGCGCGGATGAGAACTTCAGAAGGGGAGGCCACGGCGGCGATCGTAGCCGAGCGCGGCGGCCGGAGGCACGCAAAGCCGGGGCGGTCTCACCGAGGGGGGCCGGGAAGCCGTGTCCACCCGGGCGGTGAGCGCCGCGGCTGGCGTGCAGGCCCCGACCATCTACCGGCTCTTCGGCGACAAGCAGGGCCTGCTCGACGCGGTGGCGACCCACGGCTTCACGTCGTACCTGGACGACAAGACCGACCTGGAGCCTGGCGACGACCCGGTCGCGGACCTCCGCGCCGGCTGGGACCTGCACATCGGCTTCGGCCTCGCCAACCCGGCGCTGTACTCCCTCATGTACGGCGAGCCCCGCCCCGGCGCGTCCCCACCGGCGGCCGCCGCCGCGGCCGAGGTCCTCGCCGGGCATATCCGCCGCATCGCGGGGCGGGCCGCCTGAGGGTCAGCGAGGAACGCGCCGCGCACCTCGTCCGCGCCGCCAGCTGCGGCACGACGTTCACGCTGATCGCATGCCGGAGGACCGCCGCGACCCGGCGCTGTCCGGCATGGCCCGGGAGGCGGTCATCGCCGCGATCACCGCCGACGCTCCGGCACCGGCCGCGCCCGGCCCAGTCGCCGCCGCCGTCGCCCTCGGCGCCGTCCTGCCGCAGACGGTCGCCCTGACCACTCACGAGATGGGCCTGCTGCAGGAGTGGCTGGACCGCATCGCCAGCAGCTGACGGTCCCGCAGCTGCCGGTCCGGTGCGGACGCCGGGGAGGAGCGGTCAGCCGTGTCCGTGGTTGCCGGTCACTGACCGGCGTACTCGTCGTGGCGGCGCCACCAGAAGCCGGCCTCGTTGCGGCCGAGCGGCGCCCGGTCGAGCCACTGGTACATGCCCCACAGGCCGTCCAGCCCCCGCTCGTACGCCGAGTAGGTGTGGTATACGACGCCGTCCTCGAGCGCGAACGCGCTCACGCCGGGCCCTTCCTGCCGGTACGTCGCCCAGTCCGTTCCGACGATGCCCGAGGCGAACTCGTCGAGCCCGGAACTGTCCTGCCCGGCTGACGGCCGGAAGTCCGTCTGGCGGAAGTTGTACTCGGCGGCTCCCGACTCCCACTCCTCCTTGGTGACCGCCGCCTGGAAGTCGTGGTTGAAGTCGCTGCCGGACGACGACGCCCAGGGGAAGCTCCAGCCCATCCGCCGCTTGTACGCCTGCAGTTTCGCCAGCGGAGCCCGTGACACCGCGCAGAGGGTGACGTCGTGATTCGCGAGGTGGACGACGGAGCCGTCGAAGCCGTCCGCGATCGCGGAACAGGACGGGCACCCTGCCGTGTAGTCGGTCCCGAACATGAAGTGATAGATGAGCAGCTGCGAGCGTCCTGCGAAGAGGCCGGCGAGGGAGGCTGCGCCCTCGTCGGTCTCGAAGCGGTACTCCTTGTCGATCCGGACCCAGGGCAGCTCCTGCCGTCTGCGCGCCAGCTCGTCGCTGCGCCGGGTCAGCGCCTTCTCGTCCTGGAGCAGCTCCAGCCGGGCGGCCAGCCACTCTTCACGTGTTCCGGTCTTGTGAGCGGTCATTGCTTTCTCTCCTCGATGTCGTTAACAGCAGGCTGGGTGAAGGCCCGGGGCGGTGACGTCTCACATCGGCGGCATGAGCCCGGGAACTGACGAGGGCGCGATGACGATGAGGACTCCAAGCCCGATGATCGCCAGCGCCAGCGGCACATCCACGGCGGCCTTCGCGGGCAGGAGCTTCTGGGCCAGGGCGAGGACGGCGATCGTGACCATCCAGGTGATGCTCATGACGCCCAGCGCCACCAGCATCAGCATCAGCCCGATGCTTGAGCCGACACAGCAGAGCCCGAACCCGAATCCGGACTGGACGCTCTCGCGGCAGCGCCGGCGGAAATGCTGCTTGACCGGCGTCAGCTCGTAGGCACCGGCCGCGATCACCGCCACGCCTGCCGCGAGAGTCCCGTGCGGCCGGTACAGCGCGTACACCGCGACGCCCACGAGCGCCCAGACGGCCAGGTAGGACCCGACGAAGAGCGGCATGGCATGCGCACGGCCGCTGGCCTGAACGCGCCTCATCACGGCCGGCGCCGCGCCCGGCAGCATCATCGCTGCCATCATCGCCACCCAGACGGCGACGAAGGACACGAACGTACCGAGCCGGGTCGCGACGCCCATGTCCATCCCGCTCATCTGCTGGACCGCGACCACCCAGCATGCGGCGGCGAGCCCGAGCGTCGCGGTCAGCGTGGCGGCCGCCGCCGCTGCCGGGCTGGGCCGGACCTGGACCGTGTCCCTCCCCGTGCTCATGACGGGACCGGCTCCGCGTCGGCGAGCGCCGCGAGCTGGCACTCGAACGCCTTGACCGCACCGCCGCGCCAGCCCTCGGCCAGCGACTGTGACATGGGGTCGGGGAAGATGTCCTCCTCGCCGAGCTCCACCCCGTCGAAGATGGCCCGGGCCACGGACTCCGCCGGGGCCTTCGGGATATCGAGACCCCGGTTCATATCGGTGTCCGTGGGGCCGGTCAGGACGGCATGGACGCTCACGCCCTGCCCGGCCAGGAGAGCGCGCAGCGATTGCGTGAGGGAGAACGCGGCGGCCTTGGAGACCGAGTAGGCCGGGATGACCGGCAGCGGTGCGAAGGCGTTCAGCGACAGGTTGTTCACGACGGCTCCCCGGGAAGCAATCAGCAGCGGCAGGAAAGCCCGGGTCACGCCATAGGTGCCGAACAGGTTGACGGCGAGGTGGCGTTCGAGTGCGGCACGATCACTGAGGTCGTCGTAAAGTGCCAGGCCGGCGTTATTGATGAGGAGATCGAGAGACCCGACTCTTCCGGCCGCCGCCTGTATCTGTGCCGCGCTGGTCACGTCCAGGGTCAGCGGCGTGACGCGGCCATCCGGGTGGGCCAGGGGCTGGCGCGTGCCGGCGTACACCCGCTTCGCGCCTCTGCTCAGGGCTTCCCCGACCAGCGCCTGCCCGATGCCCCGGTTGGCCCCGGTGACCAGGACTGTCTTGCCTTCGATTGTCATAACATCCTCCTGATAGACGCGGACCTGCGGCCGTCCGCGGACTGCGGAAGCCCGGCAGTGCCCATCTGCGTGTGCTCCTCTGATCCCGGGTCCTGATGGTCCCCGGCCCGCCGGTTCTGGCCGCGTGAGTTCATTCCCCCGGTCCTGCCCCTGTCCCGGGCAGCGGCCCCGGGCAGGGGAGCCGGAGCGTCCAGCAAGCGCCGCAGCCGGGCCAGCTTGCTGTCCCAGTCCTGGGCCAGCGCGCCGAGGTAGGACTGGGCAATCGCCATCGGTGCCGCGTTGACGCGGTAGCGGATCCGGCGGCGCTCGCCAGGCTCGGCGAGGACGAGGCCCGCGGCGGCCAGCAGCTCGAAGTGCTTCGCGATCGCCTGCCGCGTAATCGGCAGCTGGCTGGCCAGGCAGGTCGCCGTCGCCGGCCCCCGGGCAGCGAGGGCGCCGAGGATGCTGCGCCGGGTCGGCTCAGCGAGCGCGGCGAACACCGCCTCCGCGGCTGCCTCCGGGTCAGGCAGGGACATTGAGGTCCGGGATGGGCATGAGAAAACCTCCGCGTGTAGCAACCAGCTGATTGCGATAAATCTATAGCAACCTCCTGATTGCGTCAACCTCCCGGCTCCGCACGTCGGTGTCCCGTGCGGCCCTTTGACGAAATCCGGCTCGCGCTACCCGCCAGCGGCCCGGCGCCTGTGCGCGGCGCTCGGCCTGGGACGCATGCCCTCGCGGGAGCCGGCGACCAGCCAGGCGGTGGCCGGGTCCCACTCCGGGTACAGGGCCATCTCGGCCGGGTCGAGGAACACCGCGCCGAGCCGGTTCTGGCCGGCCTGCAGGTTGGGGGAGACGGGGAGGCCGGCGCGGCCGGGCTGGATGAGCTCCCGGTGCGCCCGCAGGTAGTCTCCGAGCATATTCTTATCGTTCACATCACTCGCGGTAACCGCCTGCGGCGTGCGCTGCCTGGCCCTGTCACTCCCAGGATCGACGGGGGCTCTGCGTGTTTTCGCGCCGTTGGGGGACTGTGGGGTCAGCACGTGCTGACCGCGTCGGGGGCAGGCCGCATCGGCCGGTCGCCCGTGGCTGCGGACAACGAGAAGAGGGGTTCTATTGGCAACGAAGACACTTCCCGGCGGGACGTTCACCATAGGCGGCGACCTGACGGTCACCCGCATGGGGTACGGCGCAATGCAGCTGGCCGGCCCGCACGTGTTCGGGCCCCCGGCCGACCGCGACGCGGCCGTGGCCGTGCTGCGCGAGGCGGTGGCGCTGGGGATCACGCACATCGACACCAGCGACTACTACGGCCCGTATGTCACCAACGAGATCATCAGGGAAGCCCTCCGCCCCTACCCGGACGGGCTGCACATCGTGACCAAGGTCGGGGCGCTGAGGGACGCCGAGGGCGGCTGGCCCCAGGCGCTCGCTCCCGAGCAGCTGCGCCAGGCCGTGCACGACAACCTGGACCGCCTCGGACTCGACGCCATGGATGTCGTCAACCTGCGCGTCGGAGGGTTCGACCGCCCTGTCCACGGCTCGATCGCCGGGCCGTTCACCGTGCTCGCGCAGCTGCAGCAGGAAGGACTGATCAGGCATCTCGGCATCAGTACCGTCTCGGCCGAGCAGATCGCCGAGGCGCAGTCCATCGCGCCGGTGGTATGCGTGCAGAACTTCTACAACCTGGCCCACCGGGACGACGACGGCCTGATCGACTCCCTGGCCGCCCAGGGCATCGCCTACGTGCCCTATTTCCCGCTCGGCGGGTTCACCCCTCTGCAGTCCGGGGAACTGGACGCGGTCGCCACGCGTCTCGGCGCCACGCCGATGGCCGTCGCGCTGGCGTGGCTGCTGCAGCGCTCACCGAACATCCTGCTGATCCCCGGCACCTCGTCCGTGGCCCACCTGCGTGAGAACGTCGCCGGTGCTGCGCTGACCCTGTCCGGGGACGACCTGGCCGAGCTGGACCGCATTGCCTGACGGGTTCAGGCGGCTGTCCCGGGCGTGTTCAGGGCTGCGGGGTGAGAACGATGCGCCGCGTCGTGTGGCCGGCATCAGCCCAGGCTTGCTCGACGTTCGTCAGTGGCATGGGGCGCGCGTCGATGTCCAGCTTCCCGTTGATGATCTCCCGCGCGAGTGCGGGCAGTTCGGCGAGGATTTCCCGGGCGCCGACGGACCCTTGCCCGCTGCCGACGATCTGGAGGCGGGCGGCGCGGAGCGCGGCTGAAGGGATCTGCGCCGCGGGCCCGGCGACGGAGCCGATTTCGATCCAGGTGAGCGGCTGGCCGCGATCGGCGCGGCCAGCGACGACGGTGACCATCGCGGCGGCGGTGGGCTGGCCCCAGAGGTAGTCGATCACGACATCGACATCGGCGGCGGCCTGGCCGAGCCGGTGGGCAACCGCGCCGGCGTCCCCCTCGAGCGGCACGGTAGCGGTGGCGCCGAGCGCGCCCAGGCCAGCCAGCCGGTCAGCGCTACGCCCGGCGGCGATGATCTGGTCTGCGCCGAAAAGCTTCGCGATCTGGATGGCCATCCGGCCAGCGTTACCGGTGGCCCCTAGGATGAGGACGTTCTGCCCGGCCTGGAATTGCACCCGCTGGCGCAGCGCCACCCAGGAAGACATGGCCGGGTTCATGGCGGCGGCGACGGCGATGGGGTCGCTGTCCTCGGGCAGGGCGATGCTGCGGCGGGCGTCGATGACGGTCTGCTCAGCCATCGCGCCCATGGTGGTATCCGGGAGGATGAAGTAGCGCAAGAGCCCGTCCGGGCCACGCCCGACACCGTCGATGCCCGGCACCAGCGGCAGTTCGCCGGTGCTGGTGTAGTGCGACCCGCCGGCCTGCGACCGGACGCGCGGGTGGAGCCCGGCCGCGATCACGTTGATGACCATGTCGTCGTCACCGGCCGTGGTGGGGGCCGGGAACTCCTCATAGCGCGGGGCGGTATCGAACGACGAGACAACAGCGGCCTTCATGATGACCTCCACGGCGTAGGGAGCTTTACGGATAGCGGCCTTCACGGAGCCGCGACCCGCCACGATGTAGTTGGTAACACGAACTAAAAATTAGTTGGCAGTACGTACAAAGTCAAGTATGCTTCGTGCGTGGCGAAATCGCGCCCCGCAGTGACGTCGCGGCCGGCCGGACAGGCCCGCGCGATCGGGCAGGACGGAGTGGTCGACGCCCTCGTGCAGGCCGCGTTCATGACGATGGCGGTGCTGAACAAGGTGGGCGCCGACAACGACCTTTCCCTCACGCAGCTGCGGGTGCTGGCGATCCTGCGGGACCGGCGGCTCAGGATGACCGCACTCGCCGACTACCTCGGGCTGGAGAAATCAACCATGACCGGGCTCGTCGACCGCGCGGAGAAGAAAGGGCTTCTCGAACGGGCCCCCAACGCCGGCGACGGCCGCGCCGTGGACGTGTTCCTCAGCCCAGGCGGGGCGGAACTTGCCGAGCGTCTCTACGCCCAGGTCGGCCGGGCGCTGTCACCCATGACCAGCGAGCTCGATCCCGGCCGGCAACGCCAGCTGCAAGAGCTTCTGGAACGGATGCTCGGCCCGCATGAGTCCGCCTCAGAGGGAAGGCGAAGAAAAGGCTACTGACCTCGGGAATCTCCGGTCGGGAAAGATGACGCTGCCGCGATCGTCACGGTCGATGGTGTCAGAACTCGGTTTTGAGCCGTTCGATCTCGCGTGCCCGCTCGCGCAGCTGCGAATACGCCGGCCGTTCACGGATCCGGGCCAGGGCCCAGCGCACCGCCTCGGCCCGGCTGGAGGCGATCCCCGCGGTAATCAGCGCATCGAGGGTTTCCAGGTCCACCCGGCCGAGCCGGGCCATCACCGGGGTCAGGTCACCGCCTTCGGCCGCGTGCGCCGCCAGCGAGTCACGGCGTCTGCCGCCGCACCTTCCTCAGCAGCATGCCCGGCACTCCGCTCCGCCCCGCTGTCCTCCGATCGGCGGGCCAACGTTCTAATTGAACGATGGGCCCTGATGAGAGCGGACTGGACGGGCGAGGCGACGGGCGTCCCCGTTCCGCACGTCCGCCTGCCGCACGGGCCGCAGCGGCGCTGCCCGTGCCCGGCAGCCTGCCCCGCGCCATTGGTGTACGCGGCGCCCGGCACAACAACCTGCGGGACCTGGACGTGGACGTTCCGCTGTGGCGGACCGTCGCCATCGTCGGCCTATCCGGATCCGGGAAGACGTCGCTGGCCATCGGCACCCTCTACGCCGAGGGCATGCACCGCTTCCTGGAAGCCCTGAGCACCTACAGCCGCCGGCGGCTGACCCAGGCCCAGCGCCCAGCCGTGAACCGGATCGACCACCTGCCGCCCGCGCTGGCACTCCGCCAGCGCCCGCCGGTGCCCGGCCCCCGCAGCACGGTCGGGACCATGACCGAGGTCCTCAATATCCTGCGCCTGATGATGTCGCGGCTGGGCTCACATCTGTGCCCGAACGGCCACCGCGTCGAGCCATCGGTCGCGACGCAGGACATGGAGATCGTGTGCCCCGTGTGCGGCGTGCACTTCGAGGCCCCCAGCGCCGAGTCCTTCTCCTTCAACTCCTACGGCGCGTGCCCCGCCTGCAACGGCCTGGGGGTGCGGACCGAGGTCGACGCCGGCACCCTCGTCCCCGACCCGGACAAGAGCATTGACGACGGTGCCGTCCTGCCGTGGAACCTGGGCGCCCGGCGGCTCTACCGCTACGCCGCCGCGGAGCTCGGGGTGCGGACCGGCGTCCCGTACCGGTCGCTCACCCAGCGGGAACGCGACATCGTGCTGCACGGTGAGCCGGCCGAGCGGCGGGTCGCCTTTCCCTCGGGGCGGTCGGGGCGGACGGTGCACCTCAACGTGAGCTACGAAAACGCCATCTCCACCGTCGAACGGGCGCTGCGCAGCGACAACGAGCGGACCCGCGCCCAGGTACGGCGTTTTGTGATCATCCGGACCTGCTCGGTCTGCCACGGAAGAAGGCTGCGCCCCGAGGCGCTGCGATCGCTACTGGGCGGCCAGAACATCGCCGAATTCAGCGCGCTCAGGCTGGATGAGCTCAGGTCGTTCGCGGCCGGCCTGCCCGGCGGGCTGCCGGACGAGCTGGCTCCCCTCACCACAGGCCTGATCGGCGAGCTGGACAGCGGGCTCGCGCCATTGCTGGACGTCGGGCTCGGTTATCTGCAGCTGGACCGGCCCGGCGCGACCCTGTCGGCGGGGGAGCGGCAGCGCATCGAGCTGACCTCCACGGTGCGCGCCAGCACGACCGGCATGCTCTATGTGCTCGACGAGCCGTCCGTGGGGCTGCACCCGAGCAATGTCGAGGGGCTGCGCCAGACGATCGCTGCCCTGGCCGCGAACGGCAATTCCGTCGTCGTGGTGGAACACGAGCGGGAGATCATCGCCGCCGCGGACTGGATCATCGAGCTGGGCCCGGGAGCTGGGGCGCACGGCGGGACCATCATCGCCGAGGGCACTCCGGGACAGCTGACCGCCGACCCGCGCTCCATCATCGGCCCGTTCCTGGCGGGCACGGCCACCGTGCAGCGGGACCATGCCACGCCGCCTGGCTCCGGCAGCCAGATCACGATCGAGGTCGGTGACCTGTACAACCTGCACGGGGTGACCGCCGCCTTCCCGCTGCACCGTCTTACGGCGCTGGCCGGGCCGTCTGGAGCCGGGAAGACCGCCCTGGTCCTGGACAGCCTGGTCCCCGCCGCGCAAGCGCTGCTCAGGGATTTGCCGCTGCCGCGCCATGTCCGCGGCCTCGATCTGGGCGGCATTCACCAGGTCGTTCAGATCGACGCCTCACCCATCGGGCAGAACGCGCGGTCGACGCCTGCCACCTACTCCGGGGCCTTCGACGCCATCCGCCGTCTGTACGCCGACTCGCCCACCGCCCGGCGCCGGAAGTGGAAGCCCGGTCACTTCTCCTTCAACACCCGCGAAGGCCAGTGCCCGACCTGCCGGGGCCTCGGCGACATCGACCTCGACGTGCAGTACCTGCCCGACATCAACGTCGAGTGCCCGACCTGTCACGGCGCACGGTTCAACGACGCGACCCTGGACGTCCGCGTCGACGGCTTCACTATCTCTGATGTTCTCGGCCTGACCGTGCACGACGCACTGGGCCGGTTCGCGGAGCAGGCGCCGATCGCCGCGGCGTTGCGGCCCGTCGACGAGGTGGGCCTGGGCTACCTGCGGCTTGGCGAACCCACGCCGTCCCTGTCCGGCGGCGAGGCCCAGCGGCTGCGGATCGCATCGCGCCTGCGCAGCAGCCAGCGCGGCGTGCTGTACGTCTTCGACGAGCCCTCAACGGGACTGCACCCGCTCGACGTGGGCACACTCGTCGGTGTCTTCGACCGGCTGCTCGATGCCGGGGCCACCATCATCGTCATCGACCATGATCTCGACCTGCTCGCCACGGCCGACTACCTCATCGACATGGGACCCGGGGGAGGGCCCGACGGGGGCCGTATCGTCGCCCAGGGCATACCGCGGGACGTCGCGCGCGATCCGGGCAGTGTCACCGCGCCCTGGCTGGCCGCTCACCTGGGCGTGCCGGCCGCGGGGGATCCGGTCGCCGGGCGGTAGTTACCTTTACAGCGGCGCCCCGGCCAGGCGGCCGATGATGGCGGCGACGCCGGCCAGGATCGCCAGCACGCCCGCAACCCTGTTCTTTACGATGTTGTAGGTCGTCGCGCCACGGCCAGTGTTAGCTGCCCGGCCCCACAACGCGTTCTGCATGTCGTTATTGCGGTAGGCCAGCAGCCGCCCGGACGCGAGCGCGGCCGCGCTCATCACGATGAGCAGGCCGCGCCAGATGGACCAGATCGTGGCCAGAGCCCTCCCGGGACATGACGTTGTCGGCGGGGGAGCTGGTGATCTCTTCCGGCTAGTCGTCATGACGATGCCTTCATTCCGCGTCCGTCTAATAGCCGCGGTCGCGGTCCACCACGTTGAGCAGGGGCCGGTCGTCGAGGAACCGGCGGAGGTTCTCGGCGAAAAGGCGCCTGATCGGCTTGGCCAGGCCCGCGTCCCCGCGGGCCGCGATGTGCGGGGTCAGGAGGATCTGCGGAAGGTCGACGAGTTCCGCCCGGGGTGGGCGGCCGGCGAGTTCGCCGTCGTAGACGTCGAGTACCGCCCCGCGGATGCGACCCCCGGTGACGGCGGCGATCAGGGCATCCTCATCGACCACCTCGCCCCGCGCGATGTTGATGAGCACCGCGCCAGGCTTCATCGCCGCGAAGACCCGGTCGCCGACCAAGCCGCGGGTCTCGCGAGTGAGCTGGGAGCAGACGGCGAGAAAGTCGCTCTCGGCGGCCACCTGGAGGATCCGATCGGCGGGAAGAACGAGGTCGGCGCCGTGGGTGCCGGTCGCGGGGGCGCCAGCGGAGCGGCGGGTGGCGATCACCCGCATGCCGACCGCGCGGGACAGGCGGGCCACCTCCTGCCCGATCCCGCCGAGCCCGAGGATGCCCATGGTCGCTCCGCGCAGCGAGATCAGCTCATAGCCGTCGGTGGTGAAGACCCCGTCCCGTTTCTGCCGGGTCCCTTCCTGCAGCCCTCGGGCGAAATGAGATGCCGCGGCCAGGACGTACTCGGCGATGGCCGTCGCCCCGACCACGCCCCGGCTGGTGGTGAGGGTCACCGATGAGGCCCACAGATCCGACCCGACCAGGTTGGAGACGCCGGCCTGGGTATGGTGGGCCCAGGCAAGCTGCGGTGCCCGCCCCGCCAGCCGGTCGGCCACCGGGTAGCCGACGAGCAGCACGTCGGCGACGGCGAGGATGTCGCTGACGTGGTCCGGTGTCACGACCTGGCCAGGCAGCCCGTGTCGGCTGCCCCCGGTCGCATTGTTGGCGTCCAGCGCCCGGACACGCGTATCCACATCGGTCACGTACGACAGGTCAGCCCCCAATATCGGGGCCATCACCGCCACGTTAACGATGCTCACGGCCACCTCCGGGCGGGTGCAGGTCACCACACTTTACGGCGGCACCATGCCCAGCAGGCCTGCTGCCCGTCGGCGAGGTGGCCTTGGGCTACCTCGCTCCCGGCGACGTGCCTCACCTCGATTTGTGCCACATTTTGTGCCCTACTTCATGGCATGCGGCGACGATCGAAGAACTGATGAAGAGCGCGGTGGGCGCGCGGCGCGTCGCCCAGAACGCGATCGGGCTGGCGGTACGGGAAGCACCGGGGGTCAACTCCAGCCAGCCACGAACACGCCGGTGCGCCCCGGATCGGGGCGCGTAGCGCTCTGGGTGCTGGAGGTGTTCGCGGCCCTGCTGTCCTGCGCCTACCTGGGGGTGGCTTCGGGGCGGCGCGGGCGAGTCCGGTCAGTCGACATATGTAGCCTATATATGTAGCCTGGGTGTGTGAAGGTGACGGTGCCGCTGGAGCGGGTGCTGCGGGCGTTCCTCGATGACCCCGCGGTCCCGCGTTACGGCTATGACCTGATGAAGGCGGCCGGCCTGAAGAGCGGCACCCTGTACCCGATGCTGGGCCGGCTGGAAGACGACCGGCTGGTTACCTCCGCGTGGGAGACCCCGCAGCAGGACGGCGAGCGGCCCAGGAAGTACTACCGGCTCACGGGCGAGGGGATCCGGGTGGCCCGGCTGGAACTGGCGCAGGTCTCCGCCGGCCGCCCGCGTGCGCCGGGCCGCCCGGGCCGCCCGGGCCCGGGGAGCCTGGGGTGAGGGGGGAACGGCCGCTGCTGCGCATCGGCGAGTGCCTGATCGGCCGCGCATCACGGCTCCTGCCCGGGGAGATACGCGACGAGCGCTGCCGGGAGTGGACGGCCGAACTGCCCGCGATTCTCCGGGATCCCGATACCAGGCTGGCCGTGCATCGTGCCGCCCGGATGCTGGGGTACGCGGCCGGCGTCGTCTGGGGGACTGCCCTGGCTCGCGGCGGTGCACGCGGCCGGCTGACAGCGGTTATGGCCGTGGTGGCTGGCCTGTGCACAGCCTGTTTCCTGGTGATTATGGTCACGAATACCTGGCGCGCGGTGCAGGCCCCAGGGGATTGGGTTCCCTACTTCTGGATCGCGGCCGGGAGCATCTGCCTGGCTAGGCTCGGCGGGGTGGTGGCCCCGCGGATCAGGCGGGCTGCTAA
>Ga0187851_10001677_pt1 | contig 20916 bp, 13 predicted proteins | sample June2016WEW_6_10_FD_132997 | JGI IMG/M metagenome (GOLD analysis project Ga0187851, IMG submission 132997) | Peatland microbial communities from SPRUCE experiment site at the Marcell Experimental Forest, Minnesota, USA - June2016WEW_6_10 | ecosystem: Environmental > Terrestrial > Soil >...
ACATGAAGTTCGATGCGGACGCCTGAGTCGTTGGACGTCGCGTGGTAGTACTGCTCCAGCCTTCGGCGCACCTCGCCGGCTTGCACCCGAACTACCGGATCGTCTCCGGTCGCGTACCCAACTGGACGCTGAAAGAGATCCACTCCGATGGTGCGCTCTTTCAACCGCTCGTGGTTCCCCTCCAGCCGGTGCCGGACCACGTAAGCCAGAAACTGCTGGCACCGCCTGCTCGGCTGAAAAAAGGGGCTGTTCAGGATCGCGTCCAGTTCGCGAAGGACGGATGCTTTGGCAATGTCATCGAGGGCGCAGGCGTCGCGATTAGCCTCTTCTCGCGCAATCGGATCTGTTTTCGATGCCATGGCATTCCCCATTCACCGATACCAAAGCCCCTGCGGACGGCCAAACCACAGGATGTGATCTTCCCACTCATTCTGCGCTACAGATCGCTTGTACGGTTCGAGTTCTGTCGCGAAGCAATTGCGGTCCCTAAGCAGCCTCTCGTGCCCAACAAGCTCTCTTACGCGCCATTCTCGCGGCAAGAACGGATTCACCAACGTTGCAATGCGCTGACAATCCTGCCTAACACACTGTAATACACTGTGTCCTACTTGAAAAGCCCCATTCCGCGGCCAAAAATAAGCCGGGGGTTTAGCTGCCGGATACACCGGCGAGCGAAGACTCAACTGCGGAAACAATTATACATTCGCCTGTCCTTCGCCAGTTTGCATCTTTCCCACCAGCGGCAGGCAGCCGAGACAGGGAGGTCCTTGTCAACGCTTCATCAAGGCACGAATACGGCATCCAGAAATAGCTAGGAAATCTGGAGGCACCGGAAAGGAGACTCTCCAAACGGCGGATCCGCGAGAGATCTCAGGCGATCGTCAAGGCATTTGTTTTTCTGAGGCGCCTGTTTTTCTCGCGGATTCAACTCCGTCCGTCATGGCGCGGACGATCTTCGGGCCGGTCTTTGGCCAGATCACTGGCCAAGGCGGGGCAATCGTTCAGAGCGCCCCGATTACCGTGCCCGGTTTGAGCAAGCGGATCTCGGTCCACGGGATCACGAACGTCAACAGCGAGAACCGAATCGAACGCCTGATTCGGAATGGTAAGGGCCTGGCTCCGAAGAAGGCCCCGGAATCACCCCAGACAACTGCGAAACACCGCGTGTCGGCTTCGTCCTGCTCGATACGGGAAACCGAACGAACCGATCCGGCAGAGATCGGCAAACCTAAAGATTTTCACCAGATCGGCTAATGTATTCAGGCGTAAAAGCCTGCGACATTCCAATGCGACATTTTCCAAAGGAGACCACATGACGAGCATCAGAATTGCGACAAGAACTTCAATTCTCATGATCCTCCTATTGACCCTGGGAGGATTACCGGCATTTGCTCAATTCTTAAGCGGAATTGAGGGCACGGTAAAAGACGCCAACGGAGCCCTGGTTGCGGGAGCCACGGTCACCGTTACGGACACCCGGCTCGGGATCGCAAAGTCCGAGACCACCAACCAGGCTGGCTATTTCCGCTTCGACAGCATAGCCGCATCGAATTACACGGTGCAGATCAAGGCCGTCGGTTTCAAGACTTGGGAACAGAAGGAGCTTCTCCTCGCGGTCGGCGAAACCCGCACCATCGCCCCAGCGTTGCAGGTGGGAGCGGTCTCCGCCGAGGTCACCGTCAACGCCGAGGAGGTTACAGTCGATCTGGCATCGGCGAAGACCGAGTCGGTCATTCCCGAAGCCACGGTAGAGGAGACGCCCCTTTCAGGCCAAAACGTCTACGCCCTGACGGTTCTGACGCCCGGCATGACGGGCGCCGCGAACCAAAGCGGAGTTGACAACTATACCAATGAGTACGCCCTCAACATCAACGCCGCCGGGCTGCGCCAGGAGCAGAACGGATACGAGATCGACGGCGCGCAGACCAACACCCCGTCCCGCGGCGGCGGCACCTCCATCTCCCCCAACCCTGAGATCGTTGAATCCATGGAAGTCAAGACCAACGATTTCGATGCCCAAAAGGGAAGGAATGGCGGCGCGACGGTCGACGTCTTCACCGTTTCAGGCACCAACCGGTTCCATGGAAATGTCGACTGGTGGTTCTATAACAACGACCTCACCGCGCTCACGCATTTCCAACATTCGCTTCCGACCTCCAAGCGCAACGAGTACAGCGCCACCATGGGCGGGCCGCTCTTCAAAAACAAGCTGTTCTGGTTCGGCGCGATCGATGTGCTTCGCCAGACTGCAACCACCTCCGGCTCGGCCACGGTCGAGACGCAGGATCTCTATAACTGGGTCAAAGCCAACGTAGCACCTAACCCGGGAATTCAATCCCTTACAGAGGGTCCGCCCCTGGTCTACGCGACTTCGACTTCTCCCGGCATGCAGACGGTCGCCCAAATTGAAAGCTCGGCGTTCGGCGGCGTGAACACCTCCGGAACCAACTGCTACAACGCCAACGGGCCTTCCAACAGTTGCACCGAACTCGTCGCGCCGCCCGCCGGCATCCCGCAAGACATGGATGCGATCGGCACCGTTGATTTCACCGGCACCGTGCCCAAGAAAGGATACCAGTGGAGTTTCCGGATTGACGATTATCTCGGCAAAAACGATCGTCTCTATGTCGATGCGATTCGAACCTATGACACCGCATATAGCAATGGCCCCGGTGTGCGCCCCGCGCAAAACGCCATCGGCAAAAACCATTCCGATTTTGTCAACGTCGATTACACGCACACATTCTCCGCGCATCTGCTCAATGAGGCGGGGGCGAATATGATTCGTCCCTACGGCCAGAACGGGGGAACTCCCGAGTTTGCCATACCGGGCGTCACCGTCGGTTCGGGAGTCTCGGGATTCGGTGGCTGGGGACCTGGCAACTTCAGCCAGACCACAGTCGCCTGGCGCGATGTTTTGACGGCAAGCGTCAAAACGCACACGCTCAAGTTCGGCTTCGAGCAGGACAATATCCGCGAGTACGATTCACAGCAGCCTGGGGTCGATCGCCCATCCTACACCTTCGAGAATCTGCTCGACTTTGTTCAGGCTGCGCCACAAAAGGAAAGCGGCACATATGTCAGCCTGCTACCTGGAACAGCTGTAAATGGCTTCTACACAGAAGCGCCCTATAACCGGCGCTACCGTGAACTCTTTACGGGCATCTTCCTTCAGGACGACTGGAAGGTCACGCCGAAATTCACCTTGAATGCCGGCGTCCGGTTTGACATGATGACCAACATGTTCTCCATCCTCAGTCCGGCATTGTCCCCGTTGACGTTGGGAACAGACTCGACCTTCAATGCTCAGGTTGCGGCCGCAACCGTCGGGCTGGCCAAGAACGATAACGTGCTGAACCACAACCTGTGGGGCATCACTCCTCGCGTAGGCTTCTCCTGGGATGTCTTCGGAAGGGGCAAGTCGGCATTGCGCGGCGGCTTCGGAATGTTCGCGGATCAACCGCCGTATCTGCACATCACCGACATCCTGGCAAGCAACCTGCCAAACACCTACCAGCCGAACTTGAACGTAGCGTCGGGAAATACGATTACGTACCAGCTCTGCCAACCCCCCGCGGGCTTCACGATCGTCTGCCCCGTTGTGCCCATCAGCACGAGCTCTGTCACGATCGATCCGACGACAGGCGCGCTCATGGTCAATGGCGCTATTCAGCCGGCGGGCCTGGGGGGATACGATCCCCAATACAAGTTGACTCAGGTCCTGGCATGGACCCTGAGCTGGCAGCAGCAGTTGCAGAAGGACCTGGTTCTTGAGGTGAACTACTCCGCGTCGGCTGCCCATCACCTGCCCATCTACAATCAGGACATCAACCGCTTTGCCGGCGACTTGATCCAAAACAACGGAGCCTTCACCCGCCTCAATCACAACTTCTCCGGGATTAACTACGCCACTTCCAACGGCAATTCCATCGGAAACTACGGCTCAGCCATGCTGGTTCGCCACCTTTCCCACGGGCTGTCGATGCAAGGCATCTACACCTTCGGCAAGGCGACGGATGAACTCAGCACTTCGGCTTCGCTGGACCAGGGAAACGCCACTAGCGGCAATCAGAACGGTCCAATCATCGAGAATACCAACCTGCCGTTCCAGCGCGGCCGGGCCGACTTTGACATCCGGCAGAATTTCACGGCCAACGGATCCTGGATTGTTCCAAACAACTACGGCAATGCCCTTGAGAGAGGCATCCTGGGCGGATGGCAGTTCACCGGCGCGTGGATCATCCAGACGGGATTGCCCGCCTGGGTCACGACGAATCAGTCTTTCAGCCCGGTTTGTTCAGGGGGCGTAGCAGCCGTCGGTGGCATTTGCCCCGCCGGAACCACCGTCATCGGCAATACCGGCGGCAACTACAACGCGGACGGAGACAGCCCCGGTGTGCCGATGACGCCTAGCTTCGGCAGCCACCTGAGCGGCCTGAAGAAGGCCAACTTCCTAAACGGAGTTTTTGCCGGCGGCACGGGGGCATTCCCTGCGCCGGCGCTCGGAGCGGAGGGGAATCTCCCTCGTAACTCTTACGACAACCTGGGATATAACAGGTGCGACTTCAATTTTGTGAAATTCTTCTCGTCTCCATTCTTCTTCGGAGACAGGTTCAAATTTGAGGCCAGAGGCGAGGTTTTCAATCTCTTTAATCGTTCCAATCTGACCGGGTTGGATACGGGCATGGGCGATGGCACTTTTGGGAAGGCAACGGGGCAATTGACTCCGCGCTATCTCCAATTGCACCTGCGCGCCAGCTTCTAAGCTGGTCTCTTCTTGGGGAGAGGTGGTGGATTGTGGCGTGCAGTTCTCTTCGGACCGCACATTCCATCACTTCTCCCATTCTTTTATTACAATGAGTCGCAGCAACTTCGCGTGCGCTGCGCGTTGCCGTTTCGCCAATGATTCATGACCGGGCGAAAAGCCGAGACTATCCGGCTTTCGCTGATCTTCTGAAATCTGCTGTACGATTTGAGTTGTCCTTTTCTTGCATATTCCGGGCATTTCGCAGCCCGCGTCAGGAGGGAATTTAGAGATGACGATGATTCCAAACCGAGGGAAGATTCTATTATGGGTGCTGGCGGCTCTGATCGGGGGTGCAACTCTCCGTGCGCAGACAGCCCCGCTGATTCTTGATCGGGACGGCAGCACCATTGTGCTTGAGCCCTACGCGCCCAACATTCTTCGTGTCACCATGAGTACGCTGAAGGACCAGGCAATGGCGGGGCCAGGATATGGGATTGTGGCAAAGCCCGCCTGGGACGAGTGGACTCATGAATCGACGCCGGCGGGAGACACATATAAGTCGGCTCGAATGATCGTCTTTCTTGCGGCGCCTCCTCCGCCCCGGCGAAGGCCGGATGGCTCTTTTTGGAAAGGTCCGAGAAAAAACTTCGGCGGCCAGCCATACATCAGGATCGCGGCCGCGGATGGCAAGCCATTGCTAAATATGCTGGGCTGGGAGATGGGGGAGTTGAACGATAAAGACGGCAATAGCCAGCTCAACAATGACCGCCGGACCGAAGATCCGCAGTTCTATCGGGTGGGCGCTACCTTTGCCTCACCCGCCGACGAACATTATTACGGTCTGGGGCAGAATCAGGAGGGATACCTTGACCACCGCGGACACAAGGTGGAATGTTGGGCGGATTATGAGTCCGCGGGAGGTCCCAGTTTCTGCGTCCCATTCCTGGTGACAAACAAGGGGTATGGCCTGCTCTGGGACAATCCATCGAAAACCACGATTCTGCCCGGATTCAATGAGCAGACCAAGTGGATTTCGCAGGTAGGCCAAAGGGTTTCGTTCTTTGTCGTGGCAGGCGCGACGACCGACGAGATCTATGCGGGTTACCGGCTGCTGACAGGGGATACGCCCATGCTGCCAAAGTGGGCCTATGGATTGATTCAGTGCAAGCAGCGCTATTCCACTCAGGCGGAGATGCTGGAGGTCGCCAAGGGCTATCGCGAGCGCCATCTGCCGATCGATATGCTGGTGCTGGATTGGTTCTATTACACCGGCATGGGCCAGATGGATTTTATCAAGGAAGCCTGGCCTGATCCGGCGGAGATGAATCGCCAGCTTCACGCAATGAATATCGAGACCATGATCAGCATCTGGCCGCGCTTCAAGCCGGGGACCCGCTACTACGACACGGTGAAGAACAATGGTTGGTTCCTGCATCACAAGGACGGAACGCCGGAAGATGGACTGCCCTATGACAGTCAGGGATCGGACATCGATTCCACCAATACGGATGCGGCGAAGTGGTACTGGGGAGTGGTGCGGGACGACATTGCCAGCAAAGGTTTCGATTGCTTCTGGGCCGATGAGACAGAGCCCGACTTGCCTCCGAACGGGAGTTACTTCAAGATCGGGCCGGGAACGCAATACTTCAACGTCTATCCGCTATTCCATACCGCGGCATTTTACGATGGGATACGCCGGGATATGCCGGACAGGCGCGCGCTAATCCTCTCTCGCGATGCCTATCTCGGCGCGCAGCATAACGGAACGATATTCTGGTCCTCCGATATCTTCCCCACCTGGGACGCGCTCAAGCGGCAGATTCCCACGGGCCTGGACGTGGCCGCTTCGGGAATCGCCTACTGGGGTAACGATATTGGGGCGTGGCAGGGTTTGCCGAAGGTCCATCTCCCGGCGCACGCGCCGCTGATCGACCCCTCCGATGCGCGCGACAATGTCGGCGGTTATGACGACTATCCGGAGTTATATGTACGCTGGTATGAATACGGGGTCTTTCAGCCTAACTTCAGAACCCATGGCACGCGGCCGCACAATGAAGTGTGGTCTTACGGCAAACAGGCCGAGCCGATTCTGGAGAAGTATCTGCGCCTGCGGTACGAATTGATGCCGTATATCTACTCGCTCGGCTACTTCACGCACCAGACCGGAGCTCCTTTCATGCGCGCGCTCTTCATGGACTTCCCCAACGACCCAAGGGTTGCGGAGATTGGCGATGAGTTTATGTTCGGTCCAGCGTTTCTGGTGGCGCCGGTCACTTCGCAGGGACAAACCACGAAAGACGTGTATCTTCCCGCCGGAACCGCATGGTACAACTACTGGACAAACGAGCGCTTCGAAGGAGGACAGACGATCGAAGTAAGAGCGCCGATCGATACGATTCCACTCTTTGTAAAGGCAGGTTCGATCATGCCGCTCGGGAGCCCCATCGAGAGCACGCATGACATGCAGAAGATCGCGCATGTGAAGGTTTATCCAGGTGCTGATGGGGACTTCACCCTTTACAGCGACGATGGCCAGACCTATGCGTATGAGAAGGGAGCTTTCGAGATCACGCATCTGCACTGGGACGATGCGGCCAAGAAGTTGACGCAATCAGGTTCAAAGGCGTGGAGCGGGGACACAAAGATCGAGATGGTTCGCGGGCAGTAGATTTGCGATGAGTTGGTTTTGATTTCGGTCATCGTGAGCCATGGCGCGAAGCTCCGGTTGGCGTTCTGCGAAATCAAGTCAACGAAGTGCTCTTGACATCCTTTCTGAACACCGTGCTCCAGCCGGGAATTTGTTCGAATTGCTGGCGCTTTATTCCACCCATGCGCCGGCCTCTGGCTGCTTGGGCCTGCATGTAGTCCAATTCAGGAGATGACTCGGGATCAATCACAAATAACTTCAAGGGGCAGAGTTGGCCGAGCCGTTGGGCGTATGCGTAGTGGAAGTTCTTTCTTAGCTCCGCATCAAGCTCGGAGATCAACTCGCGCGGCACTGCCGATTGCGATTGGATATAAAGCGTGTAACACGGCGCAGGCTCGCCATGTTCCGGTGCGAGCATCCAAAACGTGGGCTGAGTCCCATAGCGCGACAACAGTTCCTCCGCGGCGCGTACGGCGTGGAGTCCGTTGAGTTTCTCTCCCACCATGTCCGACACGCCGTTCTCCTTTCCGCGGAACCGAAGGAGGGGGCACTGATCTATCCAACCCGTCACCTCAACCAGGTCGCCGATACGATAGCGATAAAATCCCCCTGAAGTAGTCAGAAGAATGGCGTAAGTCCGGCCCGTTTCGAGTTCGTGAGCGAGCCTTGGCGTGTCAGTGCCGGTCTCGACAAATTCGAAGAAATGCGAGCAAATGGCGAGTGCGGAGCCCTCGGCACGCCAAGGCAGGCTCATCATTCCTTCCGTCGCAAGCAGCCCTTTCGGCTGGATCGCCGCGCTCGGAAAGGCAGCCTTGAGGCGCAAGGCCGCCTCGCGCGCCCCGGCATCAGACCAGCAACTAATGACCCGAAGCTTAGGCCAGATCGCTTCTCCCAGGGTATGGCCAGAACGATTGCGTTGCGTAAAATCGGCTCCGCTGTATTCGTTGAAGAGGCGCTGCAGTTGCCTGGCGCGTTTGGCCGAGCCATCGATTCCGATCTTGAGAAGCAGGGATGGAAGCAGCTTTCGCACCTCGGCGAGCAACAAAGTGAAGAACGACGGATTCCATATCGAGATGAAGCGCAGATTGTCACAGGCCAATAGATGGCTCAGTGTCTCAAAGCGAAAGCTGTCCATCTCCGCGATACCAGCCACATGCTCCGGTACTGCCAACGTCGCCCGAACCAGCGCTCCACGGAACGGACCGAAGTACTCGCTGTCCTCGCCGAAGCCGATGCGAATGCCGCCGGAACTCATGCCCGCATCCGTCCCCACGGGAGATACCTGCCAATAGGATTGTCCTAGCAGGAGCGATGGGTACTCAAGAAAAAGACCGCCCATCCACGGAGTAATTCCGCGACGAAAATCGCAGAGTAGCGACGGCGTGTAGGGAATCATTTTGCTCGCGGCAGAGGAACCGCTTGAGAGTGCGAATGATTTCACCTGGTCCGCAGTCAGAACATCGCGTTCACCCGCGGCCATGCGCTGGATATACGGTTCCATTTCCGTAAACTCTCGCACTTGAACATGCTGCTGATAATCCCTTATGTTGTGAATTGTGGAGAATCCGTGCTCACGTCCGAATGTGGTCTCGGCGTTTTTTGCAAGCACCTCTTGAAGGTAACGAGCCTGTACGGATGCGACACGATGCGTGGCCTTCCGCCATCGAATGGTTCCATACAGGCAGGAAGCGAAAAGCAGCGAGTTGGAGAGAATGGTCTTCAGAGTGATCAAACTCCCAGGATTCGGAGTACTGCCGCGGTGAAATTGTCTTCGCGAATTGGAGCTACGCACACTAACTCATCTCCTCGCTCGTGCCCTGGATTCGCCTTTTCAAAGAACAGCAGGCTGGGATCCGAGCGGCGGCGGTCGATCGCTTCCGATGAACCTGGACGAATCCGCTGCGTTTCGCCGGGAAAGACAATGAGCCGGGAGAACGGATAGTAGAAGCCGGGATACTTGGCGTTTCCAAAGGCATCCGCAACGTCGCGAAAAGCCGATGGATCGGGGGCGTCCGCGCGCGGCGCATAATCTTTGAACAGTAGCCGCAACACGCGATAGGTGCGCCATCCTTTGCAGATCAGCAGCCAGTAGATCTCATCGTATGGATGTTCGGAAAGCGTCCGCTGGAAATACCGGCAAATCTCTCGAGCTGTTTCAAAAGTGCCCCGATGCTCTTCCGTGACGATCGTGTCTCCGGAAAACAGAACCACCACCGTCCGATCCGCCAGTGTGAGGCGATACCTGGCCTGCGTGGAAAACCCCACGATCTCGCCTTTGCTCGAACGCAACAAAATTACGTGCTCTTTTGCGGCAAGGTCGCGATCGAATATCTCGCGCTTAACTCCGAGGTAGGATTCGCTCAGCAACTGAAACATACGCTCGCGGTCGGAAGGTTGAAGTTCGGAAACGGCTATCGTGCACCCAGTAGTATTCATCGCGCTAAAGCGTCGCCACCTCGAGATGCGGGATTCGGCCTGTTGAAGGAAGGCTATCAGGCTTGCAATCCCGCCAGTAGACAGCATATATCCTGCTATCAATGGTCATGATCGATCGTTTCTCGACGATTGAACTGAATGGATGACGGTCCGACAATCCCAGCAAGAGATAGGCATAGCCCGCATTGGTCCAATCCGACAAAACCACATCCAATAATTCCTGAAATACGGCGGTGTCCGAGTCGCGGCTGCTGGCCAGGGCTGCGTAGAGACACGGCAGCGACTGGCCTTTACGCGGCAGGTGTGGCGCCAGCCCGAACTTTGCCGCAAGCGTCAATGCTGGGCGAAGCGCAGCTAACTTGCGCGAATATCCGGCGACGACCGATTGCTTGAAGGAGTTCTGATTCCACACCGCCAGCGTGCCGGCGATCTCTCTCCCTCGATAACTAAGGTAAAGATCGTGGCCCGAAAGACCATGTAACATTCCGGAATTCGCGCCAAAGTCCTCAATCCTGTAAACGGGTGCAAACTGCAGATCGGCGTTGAATCGGTTCAGACACTCGATCGCGCCGGGCAGAGTCTCTGAGGTTGCGCCGTGTGTAACTCCGCTGCCGCGGGAACTCTTTCTGAATCCGTAGAGCGGCAACATATATGTGCGGAGCTTGCCGTAGGGAACGTAGGCGGGCAGGCCCGCGCGTTCCGATGTGAGGACGCGTCGCGCTTCTTCATTTCCATCCAGAATCGTAGTTACGTAGTAAGGAACAAGGCCATCCGCGTGCCGCGACTTGAGGTGCTGATACCCTCGAGCAAGCAGAGTGGTCTTTCGTTCTTTATCGTGGGTTCTCAGGGTGCTGAGATAGCCCAATGATTGCTCACGGCCATCGACGAAGGCGCGCCGAATCGCGCGTTCGGCTGTTGAAACTACAGCGCCAGTCAATCTATCGCGGGCCACGATCACGGTAGTGGCTAGATTGCCAATCTCGGCGCCGGTAAAAAAGTTCGGCTCCCGCTGAAGCGATAGTCGTATCGGCCCATCCATGAACGAGGACCGCAGAAGAGCCCGTAGCGCGCCATCATCATCCGCCGTAGCAGCTTCAATGAGATAACGGCTGGCCATTGCGAAGAGGCTCCGAGGCTCGGTCTGCTCGCCACACCAATAACCGGTGGCACATTCCACTCACACGCGGGCAAACCCATACTTGCCAGCCACAGTATACCGCTACAGGTGTTAGACTGTTGTCGGATAACTGGGCGGCTTGTAGGTAACGGAAAAGCACTTTTGCCGTTGCCTAGGGGGAATTGTGCGCGTCACTCTGGTCTATCCTTCCATTGGCGGTCGAGTGAGAGCGGCGCAGATGCAGCCGCTGACAATCGCGGCGCTGGCCGGGTTGACGCCGAAGGATGTCGAGCTTCGCTTCTACGACGACCGGATAGAGGCCGTGGACTTCGATGCGCCGACGGACCTTGTCGGCATCTCGGTGCAGACCTTCACCGCGAAGCGGGCCTACGAAATCGCCGATGAGTTCCGCCGTCGAAAGGTCCCGGTCGCGCTGGGCGGGTTCCACGTAATTGCTGTTCCTGAAGAAGCAGCGGAGCATGCCGACGCGATAGTGATTGGCCAGGCCGAGGACCTATGGCCGCAGTTACTCGATGATGCGCGCTCCGGCAAATTGCAGCGGGTATATCGTCAACAGCAGCGGCCGTCGCTTCAAGGATTGCGGTATTCCCGCGACATCTTTCAAGGAAAGAAGTACCTTGGCGTTAACATGGTTGAGTTTGGGCGCGGCTGTCCATACTCCTGCGGCTTCTGCTCGGTGAGTCAATTCTTCGGACGCAGGAAGGACTGCCGTCCCGTGAACGAAGTGATCGACGAGATTCGCGCGCTGCCCCGCCGGCTCGTCGAGTTTGTGGACGACAACCTGATTGGCGATCTTCCGCGAGCCAAGGAGCTGCTCCGCGCCTTGATCCCACTGAAGATTCGTTGGGTTGCGCAGGCTGGAATCGAGTTCGCCTTTGACGAAGAGTTATTGGAACTCGCTGCTGCCAGCGGTTGCGCCGGGCTACTGATCGGGCTTGAATCCTTGAATGAAGAAAGTTTGCGGCAGATGGGCAAGTCGGCCCGCTGTCATGCCGATGGGTTCTCCGATGCCATCGCAAGCATCCACGCGCACGGCATCAGAATCTGCGCGTCCTTCCTGTTTGGCTACGATCACGATGCTTCCGGGACATTCCCGAGCACCTTGCAGTTTGCCAAAAAGCAGAAGTTCGTACTGGCTTTGTTTAATCACCTGACGCCGTTTCCCGGAACATCGCTGTATAGCGAGATGCAGGCTCAGCAGCGCCTTCGGTTTGATTGCTGGTGGCTCACGCCTGGATTTCGCTGGGGCGATGTTGTCTTCGAGCCGAAACATTTCTCCGCCAACGATCTGGCAAACGGCTGCCGGCAAAGCAGGCGCAGTTTCTACCATCCTGCGAACATTCTTCGCCGCATATGGCTGCCAGCCAACCGGCGGCATTTGGCCGAATCGTTGGTACTGAACTTCCTGGTCAGGAAAGAAGTGCGGGAAAAGCAAGGATTCCTCCTGGGCAACAAGCAACCATCCGCGGACGCCTGCGAAGAGACACCCTGATCTTCAAGGAGAACTGAATGAAGCGCGCATTTTGTTGGGCTGGAGACTATGCGAATACTGCTTATCAATGCGAATGCGCTGCGGCTCGACGACGGACGACGCTGGCATGAGACGGGCGCCAAGGGCGCATACGCTCCAACCACGCTCACCACTCTTGCCGCGCTCGTCCCACCGGAGCTGTATGCGGAAGTGATTTTGATCGACGAAGCTGTCGATCTGGTTCCTGCCGATTTTTGCGGTGCGGATATTGTGGGTATCAGCGCCATGACCTCCGATGCCCAACGCGCCTATCAGCTTGCGGACAACGCGCGCGCGTTGAAGATTCCAGTGGTGCTCGGAGGCTATCATCCGACGTTCATGCCGGATGAAGCTGGGATGCACGCCGATGCGGTGGTGAAGGGATTCGCCGAGACTGCGTGGCCTCGGCTGCTGCGTGATTTTGCAAGAGGCTCGACGCATTCGCTCTACGAGGATGACTGGAAGGATGCTTTCGTTTCCAATCTTCCGGCGCCCCGCCGCGACCTGCTGCGCCGTAACGCATACGCGATCACAAATACGATCGAGACATCGCGCGGCTGTGCTAACTCGTGTTCATTTTGTATCGTAGCGCCCATGCATCGGCACCGCTGTGTGCAGCGGCGCATGGATCTGGTAGAAGCCGAGATTGATAGTATGCCCGCCGGGCCGGTGGCGCTGCTCGATCCCAATCCCGCCGAGAGTGCGGAGTTTTCCGCCGCCCTCTTTCCCGTTCTGGCGCGCTCCGGCCGTAAGTGGTTTTCCGGCGCCTCCTTGAAATGCGCCTCTGACATCAAATGGGTGAAGAGTGCGCGCGCAAGCGGCTGCCGCGGACTGTTGATCGGCTTTGAATCGCTCGACACGGCTTCGCTGGCCGATTCGGGAAAAACATTCAACCACGTCAATACCTACAGCCAGACGTGCCGCATGCTTCACGATGAAGGCATCGCCATTCTCGGCTGTTTCATCTTCGGTTTTGATGGGGAACAGGAATCGGTATTTGAGCGCACCGTGGAATTCGTCAACAAGAATCACGTTGACCTGGCCCTATACTCTGCCTATACACCGTTTCCCGGCACGAATGCATGGTCGCGGCTGCGCGCGCAGAGGCGGATTCTCACTACCGACTGGTGCCGATACGATGGACGTCACATTGTTTATGAACCCATCGGGATGACCGTGGATCATTTGCAACAAGGCATCTATTACGCATGGAACGAGACTTACAAGCTCAGTTCCATTTTCAGGCGAGTCGCGGGAGCGGCGACTCTTCCGTTCATCGATCTGGCCGTAAACTTGCAGTTTCGCTATCATCGCCGTACGTTTTTGCAGGTTGAACCGGAGATTCACCGTGAGGCTTCATGCGAATCCTTTTGATCATGCCGGACGCGCACATGCACAAGCTCCGCATCGGTCCGTTTGTGCGCTCGATGCGGGAAGCGCCGTTGACGCTGACCACTCTGGCCGCGCTGATTCCCAACGAGCCGGATATTGAAGTGAGATTGGTGGACGGCAGCGTGGACCGGATTCCGATGGATTTCCCGGCGGACCTGGTTGGCATCAGCGTCATCACCGGCTGCGCGCCTGCCGCTTATGAGCTGGCCCGGCATTTCCGCCAGCGCGGCATTCCGGTGGTGCTGGGAGGAGTGCATGTCACCGTTCTGCCAGGGGAGGCTCTCGCACATGCCGATAGCATCCTCGTGGGCAGGGGCGAAGCCGCATGGCCGCAATTGATTGCCGACTTTCGGCGCGGACAGATGAAGCGCGTCTATCGCGAGTCCCCGCTCGCCGACAGCTCCCTCGTCGATGTTCCCGCGCCGCGTCGCGACCTGCAGCGCAAGAGAGGCTACATGATGCCCAACTCCGTGCAGGCAACTCGTGGCTGCCGGCGCGCATGCGACTTTTGCTCGGTAACCGCGGTGTGGCCAAAGTATCTGAAACGCCCGGTGAACGACGTGATTCGCGATATTCGCGCCATTCGCGGCCGCGTCCTTGCGTTCAACGATGTCAGCTTGGTCGACGATGCGGAGTATGCGAGGGAGCTGTTCACCGCCATGCTCCCCCTGAAGAAAAAGTGGGGAGGGCTGGTAACGGCCGACAGCCTGCAAAACACCGAGCTTCTCGATCTGATGGTAGCCAGCGGCTGCGTTTATTTACTCATCGGTTTCGAGTCCGGCGATCAGGCTACGCTGCGCGGCATCCAGAAGAACTTCAATCACGCGGCGCAGTACAAGGACTTTGTCTCCATGCTGCAAAGGCGCGGAATCACTATCCAGGGATGCTTCGTCTTTGGATTCGACCACGACGACAAGGATGCTTTCGCCTGCACGGTAGAACTTGTCCAGCATCTCGGCATCGATATTCCGCGCTACTCGCTGTACACGCCGTATCCAGGCACGCCGCTGTTTCAACGCTTGATGCAGGAACAGCGCATAACCAGCTTCAATTGGAAAGACTACGATACGATGCACGTGGTGATTCAACCGGCGCGGATGACGCCCGAGGAACTGTACCGCGGATTCAAATGGGCCTATCGTGAGACCTTCCGCCTGCCGCGCATCCTCAAGCGCGTCAGCCGCCTCGACCTGCGCTGCCCGATCAATTTCGTCGGCAACCTTTGTTACCGCATTTTTGTTCGCCGTCTCTATCATGAGCCGCGGTTTGCCCGGCCCTACTCGATCGATATGCCGGGACAGCCGCCTTTGCCCCATCACTGGCTGGTTCCGGCAGAAGTTGAGGAGGCATTGTGCCACGAATAACTCTCATTCATCCATGCCTGGGCCGGCGCATCCATGAGCGGCAAGGACTGCGTACGTGGCAGATGCAGCCGCTATGGGCCGCGGCCATTGCGGCGCTAACGCCACCCAAGGTGGAACTGCGATTTCATGACGACCGAGTGGAGAAGATCCCCTTCGACGAACCAACCGACCTGGTGGGCATCAGCGTTGAAACGTACACCGCGCACCGGGCCTATCAGATCGCCAGTGAATACCGGCGTCGCGGCGTGCCTGTGGTGATGGGAGGAATTCATGCGACGCTTTGTCCGGAAGAAGTGGCAGACTATGCCGAAAGCGTGGTCTGCGGCGAGGCCGAAGAAACCTGGCCGCAACTGGTAGACGATTTCCTGCATGGCAAGATGGAAAAGTTCTACCGTGCGCAGAGCGGCGGAGCGCATCCTGTCTGGCGCTATGATCGGAGTATCTTTCGCGGCCGCCGGTATCTTCCCGTGCGTCTGATCGAGTTTGGCCGCGGATGCAGGTTGACTTGCGAGTTCTGTGCGGTTCAGACGGCGTTTCACAACACATATACGCAGCGGCCTTTGGAGGATGTGGTGGCGGAAGTGGCCGCCACATCCTCCAGCGAGGATCGTGCAAAGCTTATTTTTTTCGTGGACGACAATCTCGCCTGCGAGGTTGGGCGATTGAAAGAGTTTCTACGGGCGCTGACTCCCTTGCGTGTGGCTTGGGTGGGACAGGCAGGCATCAACGTCGCGCATGATCCGGAACTGCTTGAACTGATCGTGCGCAGCGGCTGCCGCTGCCTTCTCATCGGATTTGAAAGCCTGCAACCAGCCAACCTCCGCAAAATGAGCAAGCCGATCAACGCCGTTCATGGTGGTATTGAAACCGCAGTGGCCGAACTGCGGCGTTTCCACGTCCCGGTTTATGGAACTTTCGTCTTCGGATGCGACGCCGATACTGTGGACGATTTTCAGCACACCGTGCAGTTCACGGTCGACCATGGATTTCTGCTGGCGGCCTTCGCTCACCTCATGCCATTTCCCGGCACGGCACTCCACCGGCGCCTGGCTCATGAGAGCCGCTTGCTGCAAGAACACTGGTGGCTCGATCCAAACTACGCATACAACACCGTGGCATTTCAGCCTCGCTATTTCACTCCGCTCGAATTGCAACGGGAATGTCTCGCCGCGCGACGGCAATTTTTCTCCTGGCCGAGCATGATGCGGCGCAGTCTGGCCGCCGGTGCATTGCAACGCAATTTCTGGACTGTGAACCTTCTTCATCGCGCCGAACTCGGCCTTCGGGACGGCCATCCCCTGGGAGATCAGGCATGGAATCAGCCCTTGCTGATGGCAAGCTAGCAACAAGCCTGATTGAGTATTTCGAAAGGGAGTCCTTCCGTTTGATTCCTGCCAATGCGCGCAGGCTGGCAAAATCAGATATTCAAAGGTGGTGCCGGGAGGGGGGGTCGAACCCCCATGGCCGCAAGGGCCGGCGGATTTTGAGTCCGCTGCGTCTGCCAGTTCCGCCATCCCGGCTCGGGGTGGGAAGCCGCTCTCAAAGTATCGCACAGCCCTGGAGCGGGGCGCTACAGGCACTCTCTTCCAACAGAAGATGGGTCCGAAGGGTGCTTATGCCGAGTGGTGAACATCCCCATGCTTGGTACGTAAACGAGAGGAGCACGGCTTCAAGACAGGAGCGGATGCCCTGGCCTTCCGAATGACGATAGTTGACAGAGCGACCAAGCCGGTGGCGAACAAAGGCAGAGAGGGCAGTTCCGGGGTCGGCTGGATATCTCCGTCCAGAGGCTCACCGGCGTCATAATTCGAGCCTGTGTCCACGAAGGCGTTTGTGCTGCCGAGGATCGAAACCCAGCCGCCATAGGCCTCAAGCGTCTGAGCGATATTCACTTCGTAGCCGTCGGCGCTGAAGAGGAAGCCGCCCCAGGAGTCAAGATTGTAGGGCGTTCCGGGGAAGTACAACAGGTTGTCGTAAACCTCGGAGCCATCCGGCGAGGTGTAGCCGGGGCCGGGACCGTCCACGGTACTGAGAACGGTTGGATCGCCGCTGCCGTCGGCGATGAAGCTGATGGAGGCATTGACAATGTCGAGGCTGCCGTTCCTGTCAGTGAACAACCCGTTGGTAATGCCGGTGACGTTGTAGACGCCGGTCGAGCCTACTTCGGTTGCGTCGAAGATGCCGGTGACCGTCATGGTGTTGCCGACGCCGAGGAAGCTGAAATTGAAGGTATTAGCGAATGCGGCCGGCGCGATCGCAAGGAGGGCCGGTAATGCCAGCAAAGCTAATGGCAATCTCTTCATTGTCCGTCCCTCCTTTCCCGATCCCTTGCGGGACATCAGCGGTCCAGGTGGATAAGCGCAAATCTCCTCAAGCTAGGGAGATGACTCACTACTCTAGGACAAAAGTACGACGCCATGAACAAGTTTTTCTGGGGGAATCACACTACAGTCATAGAAATCTCCACCAAAGTCACCGGACCTGAGAGGAGATCCTCCTGGCGAATGAGGAGCGCCCTCCCTGTTCATTAAAGGACACCCCGCGGCGAAACCGGACACCCAATCTGCTTCCAATGCATATGCAAGAGTCCGCAAGTCGCTTTGTTATCATAAAGTTGCATTTATGACCGTTTGGCTCTCGAATTGCTTTTCCTTTCCATGTCGACTCATCGTCGCCCGGAGGCCGGCCATGACCACCCTGCTGCAGGACCTGCGATTCGCCATTCGCCTGTTGCGCAAATCCCCCTCATTCACCCTAGCCGCTGTCTTGACGCTGGCACTGGCCATCGGCGCAAACGCCGTGGTTTTTGCTGTCTTGAATGCGCTGATCCTGCGCCCTCTGAACGTGCCTCATCCGCAGAGTCTGTACACGATTGAGCGCGGCGCCGAAAAGGAACAGGGTACTTCGTATCCCGACTATCTCGATCTCCGCGATCACAACCGAAGTTTTGAAGCCCTGACAGCCTATATCCTCACGGACGTCGGCTTGGATACCGGCCGGAATCCAACGCACGCCTGGTGCTACGAAGTCACCGGAAACTACTTCGATGCCATGGACATTCAGCCCTATCTGGGCCGTTTCTTTCACAGCGCCGACGAGCATGGACCGAACAGCGCTCCGTATCTGGTGCTCAGCTACGCCTATTGGCATAGCTATTTTCAGGAGGATCGCGGCGTGGTGGGCCGGGTCGTTCAGATCAACAAGCATCCCTTCACCATCCTCGGCGTAGCCCCGCCTGAGTTCAGCGGGACCCTGCTCTTCTTCTTTCCCGACTTCTGGGTGCCGATGATCAACCAGGAACAGGTGCACGGACTTAATTTCCTCAATGATCGCGGGCAGCGAAACATCTTCATGGTCTTGGGCCATCTCAAGCCGGGCGTCACTCCGGAGCAGGCCATCGCCGATCTCAACTCGATCGGATCGTACCTGGAAAAAACCTACCCCAAAGACGATGCCTACATGACCTATTCCCTGGCCCGTCCAGGTCTTATCGGCGATATGCTCGGCCCTCCCGTGAAGGGATTCATGACCGGAATGATGCTGCTGGCGGGCCTGATTCTGCTGGCCGCATGCGCCAACCTGGGCAGTCTGTTTGCCGCCCGCGCCGCCGACCGTTCCAGGGAAGTCGCCCTGCGCCTCGCCCTTGGATCCAGCCGTAACCGCATTCTCCGCGGCCTATTCACTGAAGCCGTCCTCATCTCGCTCGCCGGAGGCGCCCTCGGACTCCTGGGCTCTGTTGCGCTGTTGCGCCAGTTGAGTGCGTGGCAGCCGATTCCCCAATATCCCATGCATGTCACGGTGAATGCGGACGCAAACGTCTACCTGGTCGCTTTGCTGCTGGCGTTGCTCAGCGGATTCCTCTTTGGCGCCGTCCCGGTCCGTCAGATACTCCGCACCAATCCCTACGAGGTAGTCAAGACCGGGGCAACCGGCATCGTGCCCGGCCATGCCGGCCGGCGAGTTGCGCTCCGCGAGATCCTGCTTGTCCTCCAAATCGCCATCTGTGCCGTGCTGGTCACCTCTTCGCTGGTCGCTGTCCAGGGCCTCATGCGCTCCATGCACAGCAGCTTCGGCTTCGATCCCCGGAATGCAATGCTCGTCGATACAGATCTCAACATGGCCGGTTACAGCGGCGACCGCGCGCTTGCCATGCAAAGGCGCATGATCGACGCTGTCCAGGCCATCCCCGGCGTCAAGTCTGTTGGACTCGTCAGTCAATTCCCCTTGGGCGGCGGCGGTTCAACCGAGAATGTCTTTACCAGCCAAACGGCGGATCTCAGGCCATCGAATGTCGCCGCCAACGTCAACGTCTTCCGCATCTCTCCCGATTACTTCCATGCCGCCGGCACATCGCTGATCGAGGGAAGGGATCTCTCTTGGAACGACGGAAAAGACTCGCCCCGCGTGGCCGTCATCAACCAGTTCCTTGCGCGCAGAGTCTTCGGTTCTGTAACCGGCGCGCTCGGCGGATATTTCAAGAGGGAGGATGGAACGCGCGTCCAGGTGGTGGGCGTTGTGGAAGACGGAAAGTATTATCAACTCACTGAAGATCCGCGCCCGGCCATCTTTCTGCCCTTCCTGCAATCGCCCTCCGGCACCTGCCTGGTGATCCGCTCCGATCGCGATCCTCAGCAATTGGCGACGGCCATCCGCGGCACGCTGCGTTCCCTCGATGACGGCCTGCTCATGAACATCCAGACCTGGACTCAGGGATTGGATATCGCCTTGTTCCCCTCGCGAGTGGCGACGGTCTCGCTGGGCGTTCTGGGCCTGATGGGCGCCATGCTGTCGATCACCGGCATCTTTGGAATGGCCGCGTACTCGGTAAGCAAGCGGCTCCGGGAACTGGGCATTCGCATCGCCCTCGGAGCGAAGCGGTCGGAAGTACTGCGGGCGGCGTTGGAGCGGCCGTTGCAGCTGCTGGCGCTTGGTTCGGCGCTCGGATTGCTGCTTGGCGTTCTGGCCACCCGGGTGCTCGCTTACATTGTCTATCAGGCGACGCCGCGCGATCCGCTGGTGCTGGCCGGCGTTGTTCTCTCGATGCTCCTCCTGGGCCTCGTGGCTACGTGGATTCCAGCGCAACGCGCGCTGTCGGTTGATCCTATAGCACTGCTGCGAGAAGAATGAGCCGGTTGGATGGAAAGAGCGGATGCCGCGTGTCTGCGGGAGCATGTGGATACATTCCAGATTGATCCGTTATCGCCTCTCCGCTCGTGGAGCGTTCCTGGGCCTTGAGGAGAGACCAAACCCTCCCGCTTCGACCGGGAGGCGAGCAAAACCTGAATGCTTCCCCTTCCTTGAACGTCCCGCTCCTTCCGCCAAACGCGCTACCATTCCATGGTGAGCATTCTGCCTCTCTCCGTCCTGATGAGCCAGCCTCCGCTGGAGCATGAGCGCTTCGCCGCCCATCGTGAGCTGGAGGCGCTTCTCAAGGCGAGCGTGCGGGGCGATGTGCGATTTGACCTCGGCTCCCGCGCCCTCTACTCGACCGACTCCTCGAACTATCGCCAGCTTCCGGTGGGCGTCGTTCTGCCGCGCGATACGGCGGATGTCGAAGCGGCTTTGGCCGCCTGCCGCGCCACCGGAGCCGCCGTGCTGCCGCGCGGCGCGGGAACCAGTCTGGCCGGCCAATGCGTCAATGCGGCGGTGGTCTTCGACTATTCGCGCTACATGGATATCAGC
>Ga0187851_10001678_pt1 | contig 20908 bp, 23 predicted proteins | sample June2016WEW_6_10_FD_132997 | JGI IMG/M metagenome (GOLD analysis project Ga0187851, IMG submission 132997) | Peatland microbial communities from SPRUCE experiment site at the Marcell Experimental Forest, Minnesota, USA - June2016WEW_6_10 | ecosystem: Environmental > Terrestrial > Soil >...
TGGTAATGGTAGAACTGCTCGTATTATGGCTACTTTGGTGCTTTTTAGGAGTGGTTTTGATTTAAAGAGATTTTTTGCTTTAGATGATTATTATGATCATGATAGACAAGCTTATTATGCGGCACTTCAGACCGTTGACTCTGAAATTTTGGATGTTACTGAATGTTGGAATATTTCACTGATGGTGTTGCCACTAGTATAAAAGCTGTTAAAGAAAAAGTTTTAGGATTGAGTAAAGATGTTAAAATTCTTAAAGAAAGAGGACAAATTGTATTGAATGACAGGCAGATGAAAATTGTTGAATTGATTGTTAATGAAGGTAAAATCACTAATCGAGATATTAGGAATATGTTTGGAATTTCTGATAATGCTGCATGGGATGAAATAAGGAAATTGATGAATCTTGATGTTATAAAGAGGGAAGGTGAGGGTAGAAGTGTTCATTATATACTTATTTGATCAGTGATTAGGTTCGTGATTATAATTGATATTGCATATGATCATAAATCTAAAAGTGAAAATCATAATGTTAAAAATTTTAGGGATAATTATTAAAAGAGAGTAATATTGAATGTGAATACGACTTCGACGGGGACTTATGTTTATAAATGATATTAATGATTATAAATATAAGGAATCTATTGAAATTACTGATAATATAATCTTGGATATAGATGAAAATAACGAAATCGGTGCTTTAGAAATTATTAGATGCTTCCAAAATATTTGAATAGAAAAAAAAATTCAACACCCTATAATGGAATATAATAACAAAAACTTTAGTCGGTTCACAAATCAGTAATCAAAATAGTAAATAAACCTAAAATGTTTATATAAGTAAAAACTATTCAAAATATTAAATAAAAAAAAGATAATTCAAGGTTTGAATTCTTTTTTTAACCTCTCATGAAGTTTCTGTAAGCAGTTAGATCAAAGTAGATTGTAAGTTTAGCTAGTTTTTCATCCTTAACTTCCCATACTTCAGCTACATACTGATTCATTTTTTCTCCTTTATGATTTATATAATTATAATTGACCACGGCACAGGCATAATCGTCTTCTATGATCATTTGTTTTACTTTTACACTTTCTATTCCTTTTAAAAAAGGTGTGAATGATTTAATGACCTCAGTTTTACCTTTTGCATTTAAAGTTTGAGAAGCATCGGCAAAATTCGCATCTTCAGAATAAAGTTCTTGCCATTTGTCATTTTTATTTTTAAGACTGTAGTAATAACTTTGCATTAGATCTCTTGTTGACATATAAAATCGACCTCAAATCTCTTTAATTTTATTTATTCCAATTTTTTTTATTTTTTTTCAAGCTTATTAAATATTAATTTTTGTGATTAATTATTAATATTTTTGATGATAATTCTATTTTCTTTAAACTGTGATATGATGAATTTTAATCGTAATTTTTGAATTTCATCGATGAACTAATGATTTATCATTTTTTTAAATTATTTTTAGTTCATTTTATTAGAATTATACTATATATCATAAAAATTATTATTTCATGTTTAGCATACAAGTTGCAGATTATTAATCAGTTAATTCTTTATTTACCTTTCTTTTTTGTAAGCTATGGTTAATCCATCTCCTATGGATAGTATTGTGCTTTCTAAGTTGGGGTTATTTGCAATATTTTCATTAAATTTGTGGATGGGTTTAATGAAATCTTCTTCATGTTCTTTGGATTTGAACATGACTGGGAATAATGTATCTTCTGCTAGTAGTAAACCACCAGGTTTCAGAATACGTAGACAGTCATCTAATAATATGGGGTATAATTTTTTATCTCCGACATCTTGAAATATTATATCAAATTTCTCTTGTATTTGTGGAATTATTTCTTCTGCATCTCCTATTTTCACTTGGATAAACTCTGCTAATCCCCTTTCCTGAAAATTTTTTATAGCTTGCCGTGCTACTACTTCATCGGATTCAATAGTGGTAATTTTACCATTATAATCTTTAATAGCGTGGGCCATGGATACTGTGGAGTATCCTATGCTTGTTCCGATTTCTAAAATATTCTCTGGATGAGTTAATTGTATTATGAGTTGGAGCATTCGGGATACATCTTCATCAATTATTGACCCAAATTTTTTTAAATCAGTGGATTCTACATATTTTTTTTTATTAACGCCTCTATTTTCATATAAAGCGTTAATATATTGACTTGCATCCTCTAAATTCATTATTTTATATTCTCCCATTTATTTTATATTATAATCACATATAAAAAAGAAATATTTTATATTGATTGTTGATTGGAAGCATCTATTAGTTTATTTGTAAGGTCGGTTATTAAGTCATATTTAACTAGTTTTTTAATCCATTTGGTGGGAATTCCAGTTTCTCCGTAATATGCTCCTGCTATTTGACCATAAACTGCCCCAGTAGAGTCAGCGTCATCTCCCAGGTTAACTGCTAGTAAGCATCCTTCCTCGAAATTCATGCTTTGATGGAATGCCCATAGGGCTGCTTCTAATGATTTAATTACATATCCACTTCCTTTGATTTCGGGTGGTTTTTTATGTTTAAAGGATCCGCAAGCTATTTCATCAACTTTTTTATGTAATTTATTATCCTCCCACTATCCAGGTATGGGACTGTACCTTTTGGATAGTATTTCATATTTGGTTTGCCCGATTAAAGCTCCGATTATTATACCGGCCATGTACCTGCATGCATCTATTACTAATGGATGTTGATGTGTAGTGCGACTACTATCAGCGGATCTATTAATGGCTATTTGGGGATTGGAATAATAGTATAAGGGTACTGGGGCTAAACGCATAATTGATCCATTACCCGCAGAATGTTCATAATCCGGACCGCAGTAGGGGTCACCTGTTTGTATAAAAGAGTTGAGGGCTTCACGGGTGGTGTTTCCTATATCAAAGCAGTATTCATTAACACTTAAATAGCCTTCCTTGTACCATTTAACATATCTTTCCATTTGATCTACTGGATCAAAGCCTTCTTTTTCTATTAGGCTTTCGATGAGACATAATGCAGTTGAAGTATCGTCAGTCCATTCTCCGGGTTTAAGATTGAATAATCCACCACCATTCATAGTGGTCACTGGTTCAAATGTGCCGGGTACTTGAAATTCTAAGGTTACTCCGAGGGCATCTCCTACTGCTAATCCTGTTATACTACCTTTGAACCGGTCTGTTACTTCCATTTTTAATGTTTTAAGTCTAAGTAATAGTTTTAAGAATATTTCATTGTCAATCATATCTCCTAATTGTCCTTGACAGAATTTTTCTGCTCGAAAAGGTATTGTGAATAATTTTTGTATTGTGGGTAGGTCAGCTTCAGCTATTAATATGGGGTTATTATAATATTCTCGTGCTTTTTTAGTCCATTTTTTCCATGGGAATGTTAGAATCATGTTTTCATGATTAAGTGTCAGGCAGAATTGGTGAACATCTTCAGAATATTTTTTGTAGGTTCTTTGTGATGGATTATTTATATTTTCATAGAATTTATTATCAGGATTACTGAAATATGGTAAGTAATCTAATATTACTCATATTCTTAAGATTAGGATATTTAATCTTTGATTGATTTTCCAGCTGCATGGGATATTTAATTCTCCTAAAAAGAAATCCCATATAAAATTTTTTTAACAGTTTGAATATTATTTTATATTTTTATGAATAATAATTTTTCTAATTCTAAATTATTAGTTCCATAATTTGTTATAAAAAAAAAATTGTGTTTATAAAACGATTAAATGGATATATAATATGAAAATTTTAGGTAAAATTTAATTTATAGAATACTCCATATAATAATAAGATAAACTAATGGAGTTTATATTTTTTTTTAAAAAAAATTGGGTGGGATGTTATAATATGAATATAACATTTAATAGGTCTGTTGCAGGTATTATTGTGCTTGTTATGGGTATATTATTTATTTTAGATGCGGTTTTAAGGCATGGTCTTGGAATTTTTGTAGGAATATTAGCGATTATTTTAGGTATTTATATGATTGTAGCTTCTGATTAAGATAGTAAAAATTTTTTTGAAGTTTAATTTATATAGTGGTAAAAATTTTATAATATTATTTTATTTATTGGTTGATTTTGAGTTCCGTAATGTTTATATAATAATGGTATCAAATACTAGACTATCGGAAGTATGCTTCCTTATTCCTATCGATATGAATAAAGAATCATATTGATAAAATAATTAAACATAAATTTGAGTCCATAACGGAATTATAAAAAAAATAGTGAAGACAAATGAAAAATGGAAATTAAAAAAAGAATTAACAACAATTATAATGCAGTATCCATTGGATTTTACCTAAAATATTCGCAAATACGATAATTTGATTATTATACATCGTATTTATTTTTAAATATCTAATTATTATAAAAAAAGGAGGAAAAGTCCATGCCATATCATACATTTAAATGCAGCGAATGCATTCCTGAAAGAAAAAAACATGCTGTTGTAAAAGGTGAAGATGAGGATTTAACATCATGTCTTCCTCTCGGCTACCTTAAAACCATTCCAGGAACGATTTCAGAACGTGGATGCGCCTTCTGCGGTGCTAAACATGTAATTGGAACCCCAATGAAAGATGTCATCCACTTGTGTCATGGTCCAGTCGGATGTACTTACGATACTTGGCAAACAAAAAGGTATATCAGCGATAATGACAACTTCCAGTTTAAATATACCTTTGCCTCTGACATGAAAGAAAAACATATCGTTTTCGGAGCTGAAAATCTTTTAAAGCAAAATATAATTGAGGCTTTTAAAGCTTTTCCAGAAATCAAACGTATGACTATATATCAAACCTGTGCCTCTGCATTGATTGGGGATGATATTGATGCTGTCGCGAAAGAAGTGATGGATACGATGCCTGATGTAGATATCTTCGTCTGTAATTCACCAGGATTTGCAGGTCCGAGTCAATCGGGTGGGCATCATTTAATCAATATTGCATGGATTAATCAAAAAGTCGGTACATTCGAACCAAAGATAACGAGTGACTACGTAATTAATTATGTGGGAGAATATAACATACAGGGTGACCAGGAAGTGATGGTGGATTACTTTAAACGAATGGGCATTCAGGTGCTTTCCACTTTTACTGGGAACGGTTCATACGACGAACTTAGGGGCATGCACTTGGCGCAGCTTAATGTGCTTGAATGCGCACGTTCAGCTGAGTACATCTGCAACGAGCTTAGGAAAAGATATGGAACACCACGATTGGATATAGATGGATTCGGATTCAAACCTCTTTCAGAATCACTCCTGAAGGTTGGGTTATTTTTTGGTCTTGAAAAGGAAGCGCAGGCTATTATTGACGAGGAAACAGCGAGATGGAAACCAGAACTTGATTGGTATGCTCGACGGCTGAAAGGAGTCAAAGTTTGCTTGTGGCCTGGCGGCTCGAAGCTCTGGCACTGGGCGCATGTAATCCATGAAGAAATGGGTGTTGATGTAGTTTCATTATATACAAAATTCGGTCATCAAGGGGATATGGAAAAGGGTATAGCACGGTGTGAGGCAGGTGCGTTGGCTATTGATGATCCCAATGAACTTGAGGGTATTGAGGCGATGAAAAAATTAAAACCTGATGTCATCTTTACTGGTGTTCGTCCTGGTGAAGTTGCTAAAAAGCTTCGGGTTCAATATATTAATGCACATGCGTATCATAACGGACCATATAAAGGATTTGAAGGATGGGTCAGGTTTGCCCGTGATATTTACAATGCGGTTTATTCACCGATTCACCAGTTATCTGGATTGGATATCAGTAAAAATGAAATAGACACAGATAAAGGATTTATGACGAGGCAAATGATTTCCGATGTTAAAATTGATAAAGAAGCAGCCATTGTAAGCGGGGAAAGACAGTATACTGGTGATTATGACTGCGTATCAAAACTACGTGATAAAAAATATCCTAAAATAGAAAAACAGTCTTTAAGTATAGAATAAAGGGGGTTAAAGTATTGGATGACATTATACAAGAACAGGTTGAACAATTAGTTGATTATATAATGAAATGGTGTCTATGGCAGTTTAACTCCCGAGCATGGGATCGGGAAGATCAAAATGAAGGGATTCTTATGAAAACCATGCAGATTTTATGCGATGAACCTGTTGAACGTGAGACTCCCTCGGATAAGTGTTATTGGGTGGAAGCTGTAATATTGGCTAGAGACTTCAAAGACAATTATCCCTGGCTTTCTAAAATGGAAAAAAATGAGATTAAAATACTTATGAAAGGTCTCAAAGAGCAAATAGATTATTTGACAATCACTGGGTCGCTTAATAAGGAGCTGACTAACCCAGTTTATTAGAAGAGGTGAATTAATTTTATGTCTTGTGAATTGAATGAAAAAGACCGTGCTGGTGTTATTAATCCAATATTTACTTGTCAGCCTGCCGGTGCTCAATATGCTAGTATAGGAATTGAAGATTGTATTGGCATCGTTCATGGTGGTCAGGGTTGCGTTATGTTTGTGCGCTTGTTGTTTGCGCAGCATTTTAAGGATAATTTCCTAGTAGCGTCTTCATCTTTGCATGAGGATGCGGCGGTTTTCGGTGCTGCTCATCGTGTTGAAGAGGCTGTTGACGTGCTTTTAATGCGATATCCTGATGTAAAAGTTATTCCTATAATCTCAACTTGTTCAACTGAAATCATTGGGGAAGATGTTGATGGGGTTATTAGGAAACTTAATGAAGGTCTTTTGAAAGAAAAATATGCTGATCGTGAAGTTCATCTGATTTCGATAAAAACACCGAGTTTTAAGGGAAGTATGGTAACAGGGTATGATGTTGCTGTTAAGGATTTTGTAACTGCTTTTGCAGAAAAAGATGATTCAAATGGGAAAATTAATTTAATTACAGGGTGGGTGAATCCTGGAGATGTAACGGCTCTTAAGCATCTTTTATCAGAAATGAATGTGGATGCTACGGTTTTGTTTGAAATTGAGAGCTTTGATTCACCTTTAATGCCTAAGGGTGATGCGGTTTCTGAGGGAAGTACGACGATTGAGGATTTGAAAGGTACTGCTAATGCGATGGGGACTATCGCACTTAACAGGTATGAAGGTGGTGAAGCTGCATTGTATCTGGAAAAAAAATTTGGGGTTCCTGCGGTGATTGGACCGACTCCGATTGGTATTCGCAATACTGATGCTTTTTTAGAGAATATTAGAAAAATGTCTGGTAAACCTATTCCTTATTCTCTAGTGCGGGAGAGAGGTGTTGCTATTGATGCATTGACTGACCTGGTTCACATGTTTTTTGCTGATAAGAAGGTGGCTATTTATGGTAATCCTGATCTTGTGATTGGTCTTGCTGAGTTTTGTCTTGATCTGGAGATGAAGCCGGTGCTGCTTCTGCTGGGTGATGAAAATCCGAATTATTTGAAAGATCCCCGTATTAAAGAGCTTCAGGAGAAAGTTGAATATGATATGCAGATTATCCGTAATGCGGATTTGTGGGATTTGGAAAGTAGAGTAAAAAATAAGGAGGTTGAACTTGATCTGATTATGGGTCATTCTAAGGGTCGTTTTATATCTATCGATTATGATATACCGATGCTTCGTGTGGGTTTCCCAGTTTATGATAGGGCGGGTTATTATAGACATCCGGTTGTGGGGTATGCTGGTGCGATTTGGCTTGCTGAGGAGATGGCGAATGTATTGTTTACGGATATGGAATATAAAAAGAATAAGGAGTGGATTCTGAATGTATGGTAATATTTAGTTTCTTCAAAGTCTGTTTTTCACTGTACCATTGATAACTGAGTCCTAAGATTTGGAATTAACTACATTTAAGGATGAATTTGAAAATTTTAATAAAAAAAAATAGTTAATCTTTAAAATATGGTTTTTGTGAAATACTCTAAAAATGGAAACATTTATTATTATTTTTTTAGAAAGTATTTTTATATTTTGATTGTTGTATTATTATTTTGAGGTATGCACCTAGGAACCCACATATCAATCCATTGACAATTCCTAGTAGGATATATATTATTAAGTAGAGATAGGCACCTGTTAGAAGGGTTCCTATAAAGTAAGAGACTGCACCTATAATTAATGCATTTTTAGTTCCGGTTATTATATTTTTAGATAAATAGCCAACTATTATTAATAATATGAATGTTAAGAGTGTTATAAGGCCATGTCCAAATCCTAATATTAGTGTTATTAGTATTGTTGCGGGTATAACTAGGATCCATTGAATATTATGGAAATTTAGTTCATTTCTTATGGAATTCATGAAACCTGATTGCATACCATATGAATTATTGTGGATTGTATATTGATTTCGATTATTTTGGATATGTTTTCCGATATTATTATAATAGAATTGTTGTAAATGGTTTTTTAGGTCTATTTTTCGAAACGTGAATATGGATTGCATTTTATCTTGTAATATTTCTTTTTTTGATGGTTTTCTTTTTATTGTGAATGGTTTCCATTGAGGATCTATGATATCTAAATTTTGAATATATCTTATTTTACCACCGCAATCACATTTATCAACGAAATCTTTTGCTGATTCACCTGATTGCAATTTATAGTAACTTTTACATTTATTACAAATTAGATAACCCACATTAACACCTGTATAATATTTTAAAATAGTTATAAATTGAATATTTAGGAATTTATTTTTTGAATGTTTTATAATTATTCGTTTAAATAAAATTTGGGGGTGAAACTTTAAATTTGGAGAATTCCAACCCATAATTATATGGAATGTCTGTTGAAAGTTTAGATAATACTTGCATAACCTGCTTCCCCTAAACTGCAGCATAATATCTCAGTAATTAGAGATGGTCATCCCCATAATAACTTGGAAATCAGAAGAGATAAAAGAAATGTATAAAGTAAATGAAAACCCATCCATTAATATATTAACGATTAAGACGTTCTTAAAATAAAAATGTAATTCAAATGTGACATAAGGTTTTTAGTAGAAGATTTATATTGAAATTTATGAGAAAAAATTAGGAAAGTAATGGATGAATTCTGGGGGTGATTTTTTTACATGGAGGATGAATGTACTAATAGACCATATGTAAAAACCCCGGAAGGATGGGTATGTAAAAAAAGTGAAGGTCCTGGTCCCTTCGTAACCAATGCAACTTTTAAAAATCCTGAAGGTCACACTGTAATTTGGAGTTCTCGTCATCATCGTAAACATCATAATCTTCTGGATAGTGGAACTGATTCTACATGGTGGGCTCCTGGTGCAATTGGATGGTGGATAGGTATACTTTTTGCGATTGGTTCTATATGCTTTGCTGCTGGTGCTGCGCCTGGTTATGTTAATTGGGTGGGTAATGAATTAGATGGAATTACATTTTTCGTTGGTTCAATTTTCTTTACATCAGCAGCTTTATCTCAATACTTTGAAACTGTAAACACTCAGCAAACACCTAAAAGTTTATTATTAAAGGAGAAATTACGCTTTTTAACTTGGGAACCAAGAAGAATAGATTGGCTTTCGAGTGTTGTACAGTTTATTGGAACAATTTTTTTTAACATAAGCACTTTCTTCGCTTTGAATAGTACTTTAACTATTCATCAGATGAATCACCATGTGTGGGTACCTGATGTATACGGGTCTACTTGTTTCTTAATTGCAAGCGGACTGGTATGGATGGAAGTTGGACATTCCATATTCTCATGGAAAACTGGAAGTCTTTCATGGCAAATAGCTTTATTAAATCTTTTAGGGTCAATAGCATTTGGTTTCTCAGCAATTGCTGCATTTATTCTACCATTAACTGGCCAACCCCTTAATATCACTATAGTGAATCTGGGAACATTTTCTGGAGGCGTATGCTTCCTATTTGGTGCTATATTATTACTACCAGAACGCACTCATCCAGATTAAATTCAGAACAAATATCAATTTCTATTTTACTTTTTTTTTAAATGTAACTTTAATTCTTATATAAACTAATTTATCATAAATTCCCCAAAAAAAATCAATTTTAAATTTAATTTATTTAATTAAAATTATTTAAATAAGTAAAATTTATTAATTTATAATTAAAGAATATATTGAGGAATGTTATATTGGATTTTATAGATATGAAAGATTTTATGTGGGTGTCTGTAATCCTCATTATTGGTTTATTCATTATCCTAATTATTATGTAAAATAAGGAAATCTCAAAAATTTAAATATTTATTATTTTAACGAATTCTTTTCTTTAATGCTCGTCTGGTGAATCTACGATAGATAAATTCAATTAAAAACGCCAGTATTAATACAGTGATTAATAATTCTATGGTTAAGGGTGAATTATAAATTTGGTAATAAATTAGTACTGTTAATGCGGAAAGACAACCTATTATTGCTAACCATATTATGTATTTGTTAGCTCTGGTTTTTTTATATAATTTAAGATGTGAGAAGTTCACTCCTGCGTATATTATTAGGAATAAGGCACTGCCCATTAAAGCTACGCTGCTTAAGTTGAGAAATATGGTGAAGAGGATGACAATGGTGCTGGTGATTATTAAACCTTCTTTACCGTCTCTCCAGGCTGTTCTATTAAAAATTTTAGGTAGTTCTCCTTTTTTTGCCATTAGATAACTGACATTAGCTCCCCCATAGAGTGTGGCATTAATTGCAGATGAAGTTGAGATTATAGCTGCTATTGCTATTATAGTAAACCCTAATGCCCCTGCAAATGGTTCTACTGCAACTGCTAGAGCATAATCTGCGGTTTTAGCAATTTCAGGGATTGCCAAATTTCCCACTAATACCACAGAAACCAGCACATAGATTATAATCACTAGTGCTACTGCTAGGTATAATGCTCGGGATATGTTTTTTTCAGGGTTTTGTATATCCTCCGCAGTGTTAGTTATTAATCCAAAGCCTTCATATCCTAAAAATAATAATGCAGATGCGGTTAATATGTTAGTGACTGGTGGAAAGTGTGTAATTATTAATAGGGTAGGTTTTATAAAAAATAATCCGACTACTGCAAAAACAAGTAATATACCTACTTTTATTCCTACAATTAGTAATTCTGATCTTCCTACAATTTTGGGTCCTAAAAAATTGATGGATGTGAATATTAGAATAATGAGAACTGCTAGTATAGTAACGGAGAGTCCTGAATGATTTATGGGGAGTAGAATGGCGGCGTAGCTTCCAAAAGCCTCTGCATATACACTTAAGGCGAAGATGTATCCGATCCATAATAGAAATGTGAATCCTCCACTTAGGATTCCATCACCAAATCCCATTAGTAAAAATTTGACTGGTCCTCCTGCAGATGGATATTTAGTCCCTAATTTAGCATAGGAGTATGTACTGAGTAGTGCAATTCCTCCTCCAATTATAAAAGAGATGTATATTAAATTACCGGTTATAGTGGTTGCAATACCTAACAGAGAAAAAATACCAGCACCGATCATGCCACCTATGCCAATGGCAACAGCGGACCATAAACTAATAGGTTTTTTTTTAAATGTTTCTTTAATCATTTTATACAATATTTTATCATTGTTTTTTGATTAAATATTTTTATACTCTATTATTTGTGATTAGGTTTATAGATGTCGAGAATATCCTTATTTAATGATTTAATGAAGATGAAACTTTTAGTGTAAGTTGGAATTTGTTGTCCATAGATATTTTATAATATTTTCATATTCGATTCGATGAATCATTAATTAATTTCAGGATTAATTTTCTTAAAATATGTGTCCGTTATATGTTTTTAACCTATTTTTTATGTTTTAATTGATATTTTTCATCATACGTTCTGGTAGTAATAATACTGCTCCTAGGAAGAAGCAAGCTGCTCCGATAAATGTTCCAAGATTAGTTAAAGTTAAACTTATAGGTAAGCCTGTACTTGGTGAAACATAGGAGGCAATTGCTGATACTCCGAATGAGGTTGATCCGATTAAGTTGAGTGCGACTATTCTCCATGATATATTGGAGGGTTTTAGGGTCCAGAAACCATTACCTACTTCAATCCATGCTAGGTAACTTGCTGTGAGGAAGCATATAGAACCATAAACATCTGGACTCCAAACCAGATAATTAATTTTACTAATTAAAAGGAAGCTTGCTAATGCTGCTAAGGTGCTGATGTTAAAGAATAGTGTTCCACTGAATTGTATTAATGTTGACCACCAGTCTATACGGTGGGGTTCCCATGTTAGGAAGCGTAATTCTTGTATGATGTGTTTGCATAAGTGTATTGGTGCATTGATTGTTTCTAGGTATTGTAAGTAAGCGGCTGTTGTGAAGAATATTGAACCTATGAAGTAGGTTTCATAATCAGCAATAGTGCTTACCATTTTAATATATATTGGAAATGATCCTAGTGCAAAGCATGTGGCTCCTATGGCGAATAGGATTCCTATCCACCAGCTTACTGCACTGGGTGCCCACCATATTGAACCAATGTTTGTGTCAAGATTAGATTTATGTTTCCGGTAATAACGGGAATTCCAGGTTAAAGTGCGTCCTTCAGGATTTTTATAAGTTGCTTGTGTTCTGAAGGGTCCGGGACCTTCACTTGTTTTACACGTACAACTCTTGGGAGATTTAACATAAGGTTTTGTTTCACAGTTTTCATCCACACCCAAAGTTTATTTCCCCCATATAGAATTCTATTTACATAATATTATCATTATTATTTATTTTTAAATCAAATTATTTTTTATATTCTTTGTTTGATCTTTCAGCTATTTTGGGTATCTAAAAAATAATTTTTAATGTCCGAGAGGTTTAGCTCCGTTTTCATATTTCCAATTACGAATCCAATCTTCAATATCATTTTTATTATCATATGATGCTATAATATTCATTTGAAGCATTTTAGCGGGAGTTAAAAGTTTGTAGTATGAAGATTTGGATTTTTCCATTTCTTTAGTGACATATAATAATAATAATTTAGCTTTAGCGATAGCTTCATAATTCTTACTTTCAATATTTTTGGATTCAAGGAAACTACAAAGCAGACATTGATTAGAATGATTGAAGGGGTTACCTACAAAATTATCAAATTCCTCAAGAAGTTCATTCACATTCATAATCTTAAGTTTCTCTTCATAAACCAAGTTTAATCACCATCATATCCTTATAGATTAATTTAAATGACATAAAACCATTTTTTTAAGAAATAAACAATCAGATTTAACTTCTTTCACGTTACTTATCCTATATTTGGAGCAAGATTTATCTTACTATAAGGTTTTAATTGTGGTCTCATTTTACGCCAATTATTTTGAATTTTACTTATTTGATGTAATTCTATTATTGTATAATGATTTATTGGAATAGGATTAATTGGAATTATGAAGTCATGTAAAATTAGATTTTTTTTAATAATTTTTAATGAGTCTTCAAATTCTGTCATTGCTGTCGAGATTTTTTTAAGAATACATTCATTTAAGATGGAATATTCTGAATTCTGAATGATTTTCGGTATTAATGCTGAAGTGTAATATTGTCTGAAACCGGGGGAGGGGTGTGGATATTTATCTAATTTTTCAAGGTTATACTCATTTTTCCCTAAAAATCTGAAGACAGTATATGTTGCAAATGTCCATAAAAAAAATGCTTCTTCTAATGATTTAAAATAAGGTTGTTTATCTTCCTGTAAATTTATATTATCTTGGTATCGACTAATTATAGATTTAATACCAATATTAGCTGCATAACAATCAGCATCAAATTCTAATGTTTGGGCATTTAACTTATTATTTTTCTGTAGTGAATTTATAATTTTAAATATGAAATTCCTTTTTTGATTTATAAAATCTAGATGGCCATTTATTATATGTGCATATTCATGTAATGTTAAAAATATTGTAGAATAATAAAATAGTCCTTGTGCATAAATTTCTCTTTGTTTGTCTTTAGGTTTTATTATTTCATTTAAATATTTAGGATTATAATCCGGTGTTATTTCATGTTCATTATTGCCAAATAAATTCAATATGTTTGGAAATGATAAAATATAGTTAAAAAATGTATATAAGTTAATAATTGTTCCCTTATTAATGCCAATATAATATGAATCATTATTTTTGAATGAATATGCATTGAATAAGTTATTATCAATGAAATTAATATTTACATCTGGTAATTTTGAATTATAATTATTTAAATCTTCTATTATATCTAATCCTATTTGGCGTGCTTCTATTAAAATACTTGATATGAATTGATTTTTTTTAAGATGGAATCTCCCACCATATTGTTTTGTTACTTCATCAAAAATAGCATCATTATTCATTTTTAATCCGTCACCCACGTTGACCCCAATAGAATTAACCAGTAAAATTTAATTTTTAATATTATAATTTAATATTTCTATCGAATTATAGTTTATTTTAAAAGAAAAATGATGAAATTTTATGTTATTTTAGCTATGTTACCCATGATTGCAGCTTTGAGTACTACTCCATTGACTGGGAAAGTTGTTCTGCGACCGTTTTTGTTGATGGTTATAGTTGTATTATCAGAACCGGTAAAGTATTCTGTTTTTTGTTTGTTTTCTCTTTGTGAACCTATACCATCCTTGTAAGGTTCTATGGCTATTATTTTAGTTAAATCTATATTAGTGGTACGTTTAGAGCCTATAAATATTAATCTTTTGTTTGTAAGTACGAGTGTACCCCGGTCTATGTTTCTAAGCTCTTCATGGGATTCACTTTGTGCTGCGATACCACCTAATCTGAAATTAACACCTTTAGCCACCCTGAAAGTGGGTCCCCCATAACCTCCTACTGTTTGTCTTACTGCTCTAGGTTCACGGAGGGTAATATTATGCATAATTAAGGATGTTAATTCATTTCTTTTTAAAATGATAGGAGATTGTTCATTAGTATTGATTTTTGCAGAGCCTTTTTGAAGTCCATTAATAAATTCATTTATGTCTCTTTTTTTGGCAATTTCTGCTTCTTTTATTTCGTTTTGTCTTTTAATTTCATCTATTTTTCTTTGTTCAGCGTCCGAGACACCTCCACCTGCTATACGAGCCCATTCATCTACAGTGAGTGTTTGACCATGGTATTTCCTCCAATTTTCATATTTTGTATTGGAAATATGGTTTAACTTATATTTATCACCTTTAACTTCAAATTCAGCTCCACAATTATCACATATTAAGATTTTTTTCGTACCCAAACCTAATGCTCCTTTATGTACACTAGAGTTTAATGATCCTGTTTTACAAACAGGACAATCGGGTTTATCATTATTTATACTGTCTGATGATAATTGTACTCCGCAATCTAAACAATATTTAGCATCAACAGGATTATTATGACCACAATGCTGACAAATAATTATATTATCGACGATATCTAATTTAGCCCCGCATTCTTCACAAAATTTAGCGTTAATCGGATTTTCTGTACCACAATTAGAACAAATAACCATTTATAACAACACCATAAAACTTTTTTTAATATTATTAATATGTTACCATTCAAATTTCATATTTATTATATCTTTTATGAAAATCTTATCCATTTTAAAACAATAATTGATCAAAAGTGAGATGGATACTGAATTATTTTCTGATTATATATAAAAAATATTTTAAAACTAAACTTTTTAACTATTTTTGTATACAAATAATTATTATAACAATAATTAAAATGGTTAGATGATTACTTTCATTTATTAAATTTTCAAGACTTCCATCAATTCACTGGTATTACGTTGTAAAATTTCAATAAAAAAAAAATCTTTGGAAATTCATTTATATATTATGGTTACTTAACCCAATTAATCAAATTATAGTAAATTCTCTAAAATATTTAAAAAATATTTTTTTCTATTAAATAAATAATTATTTTAAAAATATTATTACTTATTATTTAATAAAAAAAATTATGATAATTTTATTTAAGTTATCTAATTTAATCTTTATTGGAATTACCTAGTACTATGCTTATAATGCCTACACCTAGCATTACTGCTATTGCAATCCATAATAGCCAAACTGTGAAAACTGGGAATAGCAAGAAGAGTATTAAGAAAATAATGGCAAGTACGATTAGAGATCCACCACTAACTTTGTGTTGTTCCATTTTTATTTCACTCCTATAAATATTTTTAATTCTAATCAATTTTATGTTATTAACATTATAAATTATTACCTTAAAAATAACTAAATCAACCGTTTATGGCAATAGGATATTTAATAAAATAGAATCATATAGAAAAAGCTTTTAATTTACAGAGGCTGCAGAAAAAGTGGAATGTCCTATTCTTTGTCTAATGGGTCAAGATGAGATCGACCAAACAAGTTCAATTTTTGATTGATGCTACACTTATGTGGATAAATGATGCAAAATATTCAATATCACTTTTTTAATAAATATTCAGGAGCGACAGTTCATAATCAAATGGAGAATATGAGTTAAGCTTATGCATTTATATTCAATTGGGTTGAATAACACAGTTTTACTTTATAATACTTATTATTTCACATTTCTCAAAGACATGAAAATTACTTAAAAGATGAGAAAGAACAGGTTTGTATATAATTGTTGAATATAATTGAAGCTTACTTATTCCAAAAAATATCAAACCAATTTTTTTTAAAAAAAATCTTTATTTCTTCTTCTGATTTTCAGAATCGATAATTAAAATTCTGGAATTAATATTTAAACAGATAATTAAATCGAACCAAACTATTGATTTTTAAAATTTAAGGACTGAAACTCTTCAGATTACTTAAAGGTTATTAGCTAGTTTATAATCTTTATTTTTTAGCTTTATTATAATAATAATCAAATTTTTAATAATGAATTCATAAAATTGATTTTTATTTTTTAGATTTAACAAATCTTTAAATATGATTTATCATATATTGAATGAAAAAGATGAATCTAGAGGTTGATAAAATATGAATGAGTATAGTGGAAATACTTTATTCGGCTCTGTTAAAGTTGGGGAGCGGGGTCAGATTGTTATTCCTAAAAAAGCTAGAGATAAATATGATATTAAATCTGGTGATAGTTTAATATTGTTTGGTGATAAGAATAAGGTAATTAAAATCGTGAAAGAAGATATGGTTAGAGATTTCGCGCTTAAATTATTGGAAAACTTGGAAAAAAAAGATCTAGAGGATAAATAAAAATGATGTATAAAAAAATTTTATTAACCCTCGATGGTTCAGAAAATTCTAAGAGAGCTGCAGAACATGCTATAAATATTTCGGACATTAATAACGCTGATATTGCTGTTTTATTTGTTGTGGAACCTTATTATCCTAGACTTGCTACTTTACCTATTGATATTCCTAAAGAAAATTATTATATCGATATTAGAGATGAAGGTAAAAAGATTCTTAAAGACTTCGATAATAAGCTAGAAGAAAATAAGAGTCAAGGTAAATGCCAAAATATCAATATAACATGCTTAATTAAGGATGGTAAGGCTTATATTGAGATTTTTAATGCTATGGATAAAGAAAATGTTGATTTAGTGGTTATGGGTGCTTCTGGTAGTCACAATGTTTTGGATAGAATTACATTAGGTAGTGTAACTGAAAGAGTTATTAGAGAAGCGCGAATTCCTGTGATAGTAATACCATAAATGTTTAATTTAGTTTAATGGTGAAAAAATAATGAATAAAAACAGTATAATTCTAGTTAATAATGAAATAAATGTTGGTGATGGTTTTGGAATATAAATGGACAGCATTATCAGTCGTTATCATAGCATCTTTAATGGGTATAATAAATAATAGTATCCTTCTAGTTTCCCTACCCGCCCTCTTCAACGGTATCCATATTAATCCATTAAATTCATTCCAATACCTCTTATGGATACTGATGGGTTACGGATTAGTAATAGCAACATTACTGTTAACTTTCGGCAGGCTCTCCGATATGTATGGAAGAGTAAAACTATTCCGATTAGGTTTCCTAATATTTACAGCCGGTTCAATACTATTATACTTCACACCAGGCACCGGTGACGCCGGAGCAATAGAGATTATAATCTTCAGATTAGTACAAGGCGTAGGAGCCGCCTTATTCCTCGCCAACACGGCTGCCATAATAACCGATGCTTTCCCAGCAAATGAGCGTGGAAAAGCATTAGGATTAAATGCCGTAGCATTAATGTCTGGAATGTTCGTAGGCTTAATATTAGGTGGTGTACTTGCAGTATTTGATTGGAGGTATATTTTCCTCGTTAGTGTACCCTTCGGAGTCTTTGGAACTGTATGGTCATATTATAAGTTAAAAGAAACATCCATCAAAGCCGAGAAAACTAAATTGGATATATGGGGAAATATAACATTCCTTTTAGGTATCACCCTCCTACTAGTAGGAGTAACTTACGGATTAATACCTTACGGCAGTAACTCTATGGGATGGAGTAATCCATGGGTAATAACCTCACTGGTAATTGGGTTAATTTCACTAATTATATTCCCATTCGTTGAGAGCCGGGTTGAAGCGCCTATGTTCCGTTTAGATTTATTCAAACGAAGAAGTTTCGGGTTCGCTAACATGGCGGGATTATTAGGTTCATTAGCACAGGCAGGTATGATGTTTATGATCATAATACTACTGCAGGGAATCTGGCTACCTCTACACGGTTACAGTTACAGTTCCACCCCATTTTGGGCGGGAATTTACATGTTACCTCTAACCGTGGGAATAATAATCATGGGCCCCACCGCTGGCATATTATCCGATAAGTACGGGCCTCGTGGGATAGCTACCCTGGGAATGATTATTGCCACAGTATCATTCCTAGTACTTGCGATGCTACCCTATAATTTCAGTTATATTGAATTAGGATTAGCATTGTTCCTTGCAGGGGCGGGAATGGGAATGTTCGGTTCTCCAAACGCAGCATCTATAATGAACTCAGTACCAGCACAAGATAGGGGTATAGCCTCTGGTATGATGTATACTATAAATAACACTGCATTTACAGCTAGTATGGCTATATTCTTCACAATAGTAATTGTAGGATTAACTCAAAGATTACCACACGCCCTAACCACAGCACTCACCAATGTAGGTGCCGCTCAATTAACTCCCATACTAAGTAATATTCCACCCACCGCTGGATTATTTTCAGCATTCCTCGGTTACAATCCATTAAATAGCATATTCACTGCTTTACCAGCGCCATTAATAGCTTTCATACCACACTCAACATTCAATACTTTAATAGGTACTACATGGTTCCCATCAACACTAGCCATTGCATTCATGCCAGCACTTCAAACATCATTTTATATAGGCGCATTCCTATGTGGAATAGCTGTAATCTTTTCAGCATTACGTGGAAAAAATTATATACACGAAGAAGAAATCATAGAAAACGAAATTGAAATTGAATCACCATTAAAAGGAAAATAAAAAGAAAAAAAATATTTTCAGGTAGATTATAAAAATAATTACTAAATAGTTCAAATGATAACATAACAGAAGTAAAAAATTATTTTTTTCAAATTTATAAAAGAAGGTGAATAATTTATGAAAAATAATATAATTGGGGGTATTGTAGCTGTAGTAATAATCATTGCAGCTGTTATAGGTGTAATTGGTTTCACAAGCTCTAATAATTCTATAAACACTAATTCAACCTATAATGATGGGTCTGTAATGTTCAGTTATCCTTCTAATATGACTCAGCCAACATATAATGCGACGAATAATACTAATTCGAGTAATGTGTGGAATTATACTAGCTTAACTGATAATAGTACGAATATACTTTTGGGTAAAACCTCTAAGATTCCTAGTCCATTATTATCCAGTATGCTTATGAGTTCTTATCTTCAATCAGGTTATGGGCAAATTGTTTCAAATCTTACTGCATCTACTAACCCTAATGGAGTTATAGTCTACCGGTTCACTTATGAATCTAATTACACTAATGTAAACTATTATTATATGGATTTCGCCAGCAAGGATAACAGTACTGTCTACGACTTAAGTGTATATGGTAATGATTCTACGCAGTCTCAAAATGTTGCAAATCAAATATTTAATTCACTAAAACTAAGCTGAAATAAAAATAATTTTAAATTCAAATAAATTATTTTTTTTATGCTTATGTGGGTGGGATAGAAATAATTTTTTAGGAATATGAGAACCATGAATCATTTTTTTCCGCCTCCATATTTAAAGAATATTTATGAGTTCTCAGGGTTTTTATAAGCATAAATAAATAAAAAAAATTTAGAAAAAAATAGTATATTTAACATATTAATTTTTTTAATCAAAAATTTTTTAAACATTTTTTTTTTATTTAGTTAAAGGGTAAGAGTTCTAAAATGGAAAAAATGGAAAAAAATAGGTGGGATTATTGAATGGGGGATTTGAGGGATAACATTACTATAGTTAAAGTTGAATGTAATAATAGTGTTCATGACAATATGGTAATTGGAGATTTATTTGTCAAATTAAATGAAGCATCTGGTTTTAATTGTGGTGAACGTGTAATTATTTTAAGATATAATGATTTCCCAGAAGTAATTGATGTGAATACGATTTCAGAATTGAAGAAGAGGCTTGAATCTCAAATTAATTCTGCTAATAGAGTTAAGGAATTAACAATGAAGTTAGAAAGCATGGAAGAATTTTATAAAGAACAATTAAATGAACTTGAATCATTATATAACCTGAAAATATCAAATTTAGAAAAGGAAATAACTCGATTAGAGAGAAAGTCCAAATAATTTTATATGATTATTTATGGTGAATACTTAGCTTTTTAAAAATATTTTTATGATTAAATTTAAGACTTCTATCATTAATATTTTCAAGATTTTTTTTTAACTATATTTTTATAATAAATCTTTTCAACCTATAATGTGCTAGAAATAGTAACGGGATATGCAAATTAAATAATAAAAATCTTATGGTACAAGAA
>Ga0187851_10001680_pt1 | contig 20902 bp, 17 predicted proteins | sample June2016WEW_6_10_FD_132997 | JGI IMG/M metagenome (GOLD analysis project Ga0187851, IMG submission 132997) | Peatland microbial communities from SPRUCE experiment site at the Marcell Experimental Forest, Minnesota, USA - June2016WEW_6_10 | ecosystem: Environmental > Terrestrial > Soil >...
GGATCGTTCCAGCCGCCGCGGCCGGCGTAGTGGTAGTCGCGGACATCTCGGACGAAGTGGCCCACCATGCTGGTGTAGTTCGCCCGGATGTCGGAGGTGGTGCGCCAGACGTTGGCGACCGGCGCGGCCCAGGTCCAGGCCGCGGTCCGGACCGCGGTGTCGTTGACGTCATAGAGGATCGGGCGCCCGGTGGCGGCGATGGCCTGGCCCATCTGCCGGGCCAGCGTCTGGCTGACCTGCTGGTGAGTCATGGACGGGTAATCTTTGTACGGGACGTAGCACCAGTCGAGCTTGATGTAGTCGACTCCCCAGGAGGCGAAGGTGGCGGCGTCCTGGCGGTAGTGGCCGTAGCTGCCGGCGCTGCTCCCCGCGCAGTTTCTGGTGCCGGCGCTGGCATAGATCCCGAACTTGAGGCCCAGCGAATGCACGTAGTCGACCACTGGCTGGATCCCGCGCGGGAAAAGCCGGGGATTCGGCTGCAGCCGGCCCTGGACGCTGCGCGCCCGCAGGTTCCAGCCGCCGTCGAGGTTGACGTAGGTGTAGCCGGCGGCCTTCATCCCGCTCGTCACCATGGCGCGGGCCGCCGCCTCGACGATCGCCGCGGTCACCCTGCGGCCGAAGTGGTTGTACCCATTCCACCCCATCGGGGGTGTCAGGGCCAGGCCGTTGGGCATGCGAGCACTGGACCCGCTCGACAGCAGCTGAACGGTCCCGGGCTGGGGCGCACCGGGCGACGCGGCGAGTGCCGTCCCCTTGGTCGCGGCCGCTCCCCTGGCGGGCGCGGATGGCGACGCCATTACGCGGGCCGGGTAGGTGCCCGCGCTGACTCCTCCCCCGACCCCCGCCACCGCGCACCCCGCGAGCACGGCGCCCGCCAGGAGGTTCCTGGCCACCCTTCGCGTGAACATGTCACCGCTCCGGTTGCCGACGTCTGATCGACTTGACACGATTGTACGGGGGAGGATGGGTTGGGCCAGTAATTGCTTTTCTCAAGCAACTAATAGTAGTCTCAGGGCATGGTCCCCAGCCGAGCGGACGTCGAGCGCATGGTGATCGCCCTCTTCACCGTCAACGCCGGGCTGGACCGGGCCCGGCGCGAGAGTCCGGGGGCGGGGAGGCTGTCCGTTCTCCAGGCCCTCGCCACCCCGGAAGGCCGCCGGCCCTCCGAGATCGCTCACTCCCTGCACGTCAGCCCCTCCCTGGTCACCCGGCACGTGCAGGAGGTGGAAGGGGACGGCCTGGTGGCGGTGACGCGCGATCCTGCCGACCATCGTTCGTGCTTGGTCGCCCTCACCGGCCGGGGGTACGAGGAGATGCGTCGGCTCCAGGAGGTCGGCGTGGCTCGCTTCGCGTCCTTCGTCGCCGGCTGGGACTCCTCTGACGTGGTGAACCTCACCCGCCTCCTGGAGAGGCTGGAGGTCGACAAGCACGCCACCGCGGAGCGGGAGCGCAGGCGCACCCGGCGTCCCCGGTGGGCTCAGGACCCGGCTCCGGATGGCGGGCTTGGGCAGGGCGACGCGGATCCCAGGGCGGTGGGGGAAGCGCGGTGAGCCGGACCTTCGACCGTCTCGTGTGCTGCAGACCGCGCTCGGGTGCGTCGATTGATTCAGGTCCGGTCGCGCGATGAGCGGATGACCGGCGTGGCCGGCGCCGGACCGGACTGCGGGCGCCGGCGGCAGGCGGTCATCTGGGGGATGGTCGGTCTGCTGGCACAGGTGGTCTTCGCCGCCGGTTGGGTGATCGCCGAGACCTGGCAGGGGCCGAGGTACAGCCCCGTGACGGACACCATCAGCGACCTGCAGGCGGCGACCGCTCCGCACCTCTGGTTCCCGGTCCTCTGCTTCGCGCTGGGAGGTCTTGGCACCTTCGGCTTCGCCATCTTCGGGTTGCGTCCTGCGCTGGCGGGGGTGGGCTCGGGCGCAGCGTGGAAGATCGGTCTCTCCGGCCTCGCCCTGGGCAACTCCTTCCCCCTGATTCCTTGTCAGCTCTCGGAACATGCCTGCAGCGCGACCAGTCAGCTGCTGAGCGCCGGCGGTTTGACCGACGCGCTCCTCAGTGGGGTCGCCCTCTGGGTGCTGGCGGTCACGCCTTGGCCACTCGCACGGCGCGTGACCTCGCTGGCTGGCTGGAGGAGTTTGAAGCCGATCCTGCTGATCGCGGGCGTGGTCACGCCGGCCCTCTACGGCCTGCTTGCCATCGCTCTGTTCACAGGTGTCTGGCAGGGCCTCGCGGAGCGCGCTCTGGTGGGCGTCTGCCAGCTGTGGATCTGCCTGCTCGCCGGCAACCTCGTCCGGGTGTCGTTCGTCGAACGCGCCGGATAGCGCCAGGCGGTCACGCTCGGGTCGCGGTCGGGACTCGGCTGCGGCGGGCGGCCGGCCCGCGACTAACCTCCACCCATCGATCGGTCGCTCGCCCTCACGACGGCTGGCTCGAGTGACTGACCAGGAGGAGGTGCGTGGTGCAGCGGTATCAATCTCAGTTCCCGGCTCCGCCCGGCGAGCCACCCCCATCCGCCGAAACGGAGCTCATCGTCGAGCAACTGCGATCTGCAGGTGGTGCGCTCGCCGTCATCGCCGGCCTGGTTGGCGCCATCGCGGTGCACGTGATCTTCGTCGGCTACTTCCTGCCGTCCCTGGTCTCGCCAAACAGCGTTCAACTGGCGACGGCAGGGGGCTCGGACCTGATCGGTTTCGCGGTCTTCTTTGGACTTGCCGGCCTGGCGGGGCGATCACTGGTCCGGGGAGGTGGGCGGCGCCGGTAGGAGCCGAGGTCACCGGCTCGGGGCGAGACCGTCCGGCCCACCCCCCGTCCGGCCCACCCCCTGGCGCGGCCCGGACCGCCGTGATAGAAACGCAGGAGCATCCGGCACGGGTGAGAGCCCCCGTGGCGGACTGATCTCGCACGAGTGGAGGGCATTGCGTCATGGGCGTCTTCTTTGAGCGACAGGCCGATCCGGCCATCACCCAGATGCTGCGCACCGCCCTGACGGAGGCGCCGCCGGCCGACGCCGAGCAGGGCAGGACCCTCTCCGTGCAGATGGCGGGCCAGCTCCAGCCGGTGGTCAACGCGGTGAGCAAGGCGCTGGCGACGGCGCCCCCGTCGCCGGCTGCCGCCGACGCTCAGGCGCGCAGCGGCGCCGCCGACCTCACCAACCAGCTCCTCGGCGGAGCCACGTTCAACACCGGCCGGTTCCTGGTCGCGCTCGGCATCTTCCTCCTGCTCCTGGCCGCCGGGATCACGACCGACGCCCTGAAGCTGACCAATTCGTACACCACCCTCTTTGCGCTCTCGACGACCATCTTCGGCGTCATCGTCGGCTTCCTGGGAGGGGAGAAGAGCTGACGCGCCTGCCGGCCCCAGCCGGCACCGCGACCCCGGCAGGAGCTCTCGGTCCTCAGCTGCGCCGGACCACCTTGTGGGCCGCCGCCTGCTGGAGCGGGCGCATCACGATCTCGTCGAGGTTGACGTGGGCCGGTCGGGTGATCGCGAAGGCGACGACGTCCGCCACGTCCGCGGCCGTGAGCGGGGTCACGCCCTGGTACACGCCGGCCGCCCGCACCGCGTCGCCCTCGAAGCGGTTGAGGGAGAAGTCGGTCTCCACCATCCCGGGGGAGATTTCGGTGACCCGGATCGGCCGCCCCGCCAGCTCCAGCCGGAGGGTCTGGCTGATGGCGTGGACCCCGTGCTTGGCGCTGGTGTAGCCGCCCCCGCCCTCGTACACCTCGAAACCGGCGGTGGAGGAGACGTTCACGATGTGGCCGCGCCCGGAAGCCTCCAGCGCGGGCAGCAGGGCACGGGTCATCTGCATGAGGCCGAGCACGTTGACCTCCCACATCCAGCGCCAGCTGTCGCTGCGGGCGGCGGCCAGCGGCTCCAGGCCGCGCGCGCCACCGGCGTTGTTGACCAGCACCTCCAGCCGGTCGATCCCGGCGCAGAAGGCGGTCACGCTGCTCTCGTCGCTGACGTCCAGCGGGCGCGCCTCGGCACCGAGCCGGTCCGCCACCTCCCGGAGCCGGTCCTGGCGGCGGGCCCCGAGGATCAGGTCGAAGCCCGCCTCCGCCAGCCGGCTCGCGATCGCCTCGCCGATGCCGGCACTGGCTCCGGTGACCACGGCGAGAGGGCGCCGAGCCACCTCGGCCGGCGCGGCAGCGCTCTGCTCGTTCACAGCGTCCCTCCTGGTCTCACCCTGCTGGGGGCTGCTGTGAGTCTGTGCCGCCGGGCGTCAGGGGTGCATCCGCCGGTATTCGGCGGCGATGCTGCGGAGCTTGGCGTCGGCGCCGCGCATGGCATCCGCCTTGGGGAGGTGCTTCTTGGGGAACTTGGCGACCGACGTGTAGTTGGTGTCGCAGACGTTGGCGAGCGGCGAGAGCACGCCCTGGGTCACCAGCTGGTACGCGTCCATCGTCTCCAGCCCGTAGTCCTCGGCGAGCCAGTGGACGAGGTCCGCCTGAGCGATGCGGAAGGCGTCCTCCAGAGGACGTGCCGACCCCGTGGAGATGATGTGGGTCTCGGACTCGATCCGCGGCCAGGGACAGGGGCGCCCCTTGATCAGGTCGACGGCGATCACCGTGTTCATGGCGCACTCCACCGCCACCCCGCAGGTCTCACCCTCGCCCTGACGGGCGTGGCCGTCGCCCAGCGAGAGCAGGGCGCCCTCGACGTTGACCCCGAGGTAGCAGGTGACCCCGGCCCTCATCTCGGGCGTGTCCATGTTGCCGCCGAAGGCATCCGGCACCAGCGCGGAGCGCACCTCCAGGTTGGCCGGGGCGACCCCCACAGTTCCGTGGAACGGCTCCAGGGGGAATGCGGTCGTGAAATCTCCGGAGTGGGCCCGGAAGATGCAGGTCCGCGCCTTGCGGTCCACCTCCCAGATCCAGACGATCTCGGGGAGCGCCTCGTGCAGGAGCGCGGTCGCGTGGGTGGCGGTCAGCGCGCCGAAGAGCGGCACGGTGGTGGACGCCGCCCAGTCGCGGGCCGGCTCGATGTCGATGAAGTGCACGGCGACGGTGTCCCCGACCTCGGCGCCCTCGATGTAGAAGGGGCCGGTCTGGGGGTTGAGGAAGGGGAAGTTGCAGACATCGGACACCAGGTCCTTCTCGCTGCGCACGCGGCCCCCGTAGCAGTCCTCGGTGTAGAGGCGCAGCACCGTCCCGGGACGGATGCGTGCGAGCGGGGCCGCCCCTCCGAAGGTCCAGGCGAACTGATCCGGCGTGGGGTTGAACGAGAGAACTTCCAGAGCGCTCATGCGACGGCCTCCTCTTCCTCGTCGATCTGGGCATCGAGATCCAGGTGGATGGTGCCCACCTCCTTGACGCGCCCGGGGTACCGCTGGTAGAGGTAGACCATGTAGCCGACCCCCAGGAGCATCCAGATGGCCATCGCCGGTCCCATGTAGGAGAGCGGCGCGGGCAGTGGCGTGATGAAGGAGAAGATCGGGATGCCGGCCCCGCTGAACCACGCGGGGAGGAAGACGATGATGCCGAGCACGGGCACGATGACGTGGAGGAGCCAGTTGATCTGCCGCCCGTTCTTCTTCCAGAAGTAGCCGATGCAGGCGGCTTCGACGACCAGGTAGATCGCCACCAGCAGGACCACGATCCCGGTCCCGACCATGTTGAAGGCCGTGAAGGGGTTGAAGTGCAGGCCCAGCCCGAGCATCACCCCGAGGGTCACGAAGAAGGCGGCCAGCAGCGCCCATTGGGGGGTGCGGTGGCGCGGATGCACGCTGGCGAGGAAGTGGGGGAAGGCGCCGACCCGCCCCATGGCGTAGGCGGTCCGGCTGGACGCGGTGACGCCCGCGTTCGAGTTGGCGATGGTGGAGTTGACGATGGCGAGGAAGACGAGGAGCCAGAAGATCCCGTAGGAGGCGGTGGCGATCCCCTCCCAGGAGCTGGGACCGGAGCTGGTGAAGGAGGCGAACCTGGCCGGGCCAAAGACCACATCGGCCGCGTAGGTGGTGAAGATGTAGATGATGCCGACCCCGAGGGTCGCGCCCAGGACGGCGCGGCGGACGGTCTTGCGCGGATCCTTGGCCTCCTCGCCGAGCGGGGCGGCGCCCTCGAAGCCTCCGAAGGCGAGAATGGTGAATACCGACCCCGCGAAGATCCCGCTGATGCCGTGGAAACCGCTCGGCGTGTACTTGGCGGTGAAGACGCTCAGGGTGTTGGCGTCGCCCGCCTTGATCACGAAGAGGATGGCCAGCACCACGAAGACGACGATCTCGAACGTCCCCAGGATCGTGCCCATCCGGGCCGAGGTGCGGATGCCGTAGTAGCCGGCGGCCAGGACGATCAGCGCACCGATGACGCTGAAGATCCACCAGAGGTTGAGTGAGAACCACGAGGCGTACTCGTGGACCGTCGCGGCGGTGGTCGAGCCGAGCTGCAGCAGCACCAGCGCCGGGATCAGTCCGGCCGCGGCCACGTACCCCCAGTTGACGAGGAAGCCGAGGGAGGGGTGCAGACCGCGGGCGGTGTAGGTGCCCAGGCCTCCCGCGGAAGGGAGCTCCCGGGCCAGCTCGCCGACGCACCAGGCGCAGAGCAGGCAGGCGACCATGGCGAGGAGCACCGAGAGGGGGAGGGATCCGCCCGCGAAGTACACCCCGGCCGGGATGGAGGCCGCGATCGCAGCTCCCGGGGCCATGTCGGTGATGCTCTGGAAGAGGACCTCGCGGAGGCCGATGGCCCCGCGCCTCAATCCAACGGCGGGTGCGCCTGATCCACCTGCGAGTTCGCTCATGTCAGCTCCCCATTCCCCGTGGCTGTCTCCGGGATAGCTCGGCGGCTATGCCCAGGTTTGGCGCGTGACAATACCAGGGCGCTTCAATCGACGTCAACGTCCCTTTGTGGTCACACAAACCAGGCCGAAAGTCCCTTCAGGGACGTGACCAAAATGAGACGTTGCCGCCGTTCGCGCGCTCAGCGGCGGGCGCGGCTCAGCCCCCGGGGACCCGGTGACGCTCCGTGCCGGAGGGCCGGTCAGGCCCCCAGTCGGCGGCTCGTCGTGGTGCTGTAGGGCCGGTGAGATCCCGTCGTGCCGGCGCCGTACGCCCCGGCGCGGCCCGCCCATGCCGATCCCTGAGCGAGGTTTGCTCGCGAGATCCGCCGGTGCTCCCCGCCGGCCACGAGCTCGGAGGCGGCCCCGTCATCGAGGAAGCCGACCAGGCCGGACGGGGTGAGGGAGCGGGAAAAGAGGTTTCCCTGCCCCCGGTCGCACCCGAAGCCCCGAAGCAGGAGGAGCTGAGCTTGCGTCTCGACGCCCTCGCCCACCACCGTGAGGTCGAGCGCATGGGCGAGGTCGATGATCGCCGCGACGATGGCGCGGCTGCGCGCGTCGACGGCGATGCGCTTCACAAAGCTGCGATCGATCTTGATGAAGTCGAGGGGCAGGGCCTGCAGGTGGGTCAGGGAGGAGAACCCGGTGCCGAAGTCGTCCAGCCCGATGTGCACACCGCTGTCGCGGAGCTCGACGAGCGCCCTGATGGCGGAGTTCGAGGTCTGCAGCAGCACCTGCTCGGTCACCTCGATGGCGAGATCTTTCCCGGCGAGGCCCGCCGTGGCCAGGCTCGACGCGAAGCGTGAGGCGAAGTCGGCGCCGACCAGCTCGCGGGCGGTCACGTTGACCGCGACCCGCTGGAGATCACCGTCGCGGAGGGCGGGGCGGAGGGTGGCCAGCTGGGCAAAGGCGGTCGCGCGCACCCAGTCGTCGATGACGGGGAGGAGCCCGGTCTCGTCGGCGACCGAGATGTACCGCTCCGGCATCGACTTGCCCCGGTCGATGGCGCTGCAGCGCAGCAGGGCCTCGGCCTCGGCGGCGGTGCCCGTGGAGAGATCGACGATGGGCTGGTAGCGGACGCTCAACCGGCCGGTGGACATCGCGTGCCGCAGGACCCGCTCGGTCTCGAGGCGCTGGGTGGCCCGCGCCTGGAGCGCCTCTCCGTAGACCTCGTGGCGATCGCGCCCCCGGTCCTTGGCCCTGTACATGGCCAGGTCGGCCTCGCGCAGCAGGTCGTCGGGCAGGTGGTCCGGTCGTGAGGTGGCGGCAACTCCGATGCTCACCGTGGCGACGACCTCCTGGTCGCCCACCCGGTGGGGCTCGCGCAGAGCGGTCACGATGCGGTCGGCGCAGGCGCGGAGATCGGCGAAGTTGGCCAGGCACTGAACCACGACGAACTCGTCGCCGCCGAACCTGGCGACGGTGTCGTCCGGCCGGGCGACGGAGAGCAGACGCTGCGCCGTGCTGATCAGCACCGCGTCACCGCCGTGGTGACCCAGGGTGTCGTTGATGACCTTGAAGTGGTCGAGGTCCAGCGTGAGCACCCCGACCAGGCCGGCGTTGCGCTTGAGCCGTTTCAAGGACTGGTTCAGACGGTCGATGAGGAGTGTCCGGTTGGCGAGCCCCGTCACGGTGTCGGTGAGGGCATTGCGCTCCATCTCGTGCTGAGCCTCGATGCGGTCGCCGATGTCATGGGAGCGCCAGCTGGGTCTGATGCACCGCCCCGGTGGTGGCATTGATGACCGGGCGGCTCCGGCATTCGAGCCAGGCGTACGTGCCATCCTTGCGCCGGAATCGGAGGCTCACGTTCTCGATCTCGCCCGTGCGTGCCATCCGCCGGCGGGCCGTGCCTGCGATGGTCCGGTCGTCGCGGTGGATCAGCCCGGACATGAGCCTGCCGATGAGCTCCTCGGGCGCGTACCCGAGGAGCGGCATGGACGTGGGCGAGATGGAGGTGAAGGCTCCGGTGTCGTCGGTCACGGCCAGGGCGTCGGCCGGCGAGAAGATCAGATCCGCGAAACGCCCGGCTGCCCTGTCGGACATGCGCCCATTGGGCATGAGTGTCCCCCCAAGGGAAGCACCAGTGAACCTGCCGACCGACTGCACGCCCCCGGTGCCAGCGGGCAGCGTAGCCAGTTAACTGCAGTTAAGCACAGTCCCCGGAATGCGTTTGTACGCTAACGTACCAGCGGGTGGGCTGTACGCTGCCCTTCCGGCCTCAACCCGGGCGGGCCGGACAGTCCTTGGGTGGCCGAGGTGGGCGTCCCCGGGTGGGCTCAGCCGCCGATCACCGGAGCCGGCGCGCCGCGGGCGATCGAGGCGTGCATGGCCTCGAGCACGGCCGTGTTGGCCCGGGCGTCGGCCAGGGTGTACGCGAGCGGAACGCGGCCCCGGATGACGTCGGCGAGGTGCTCCACCTCGAGCCGGTAGGGGTCGACGAAGGGAAAGGTCTCGATGGTGGGCTCGACGCCGTTTGTGTAGATCTCCTCACCGCCCTGGTGGAGGATGAGCTTGGTGAACGGTTCCCGCCGGAAGCCGGTCCCGGGCAGCAGCAGCCAGCCATCGCTCCCCGTCACCTCCACCTGGGCAAACGGGTTGGGAAAGTCGAAGCTGACCCAGAACGGCGCCGCGGTTTGGTGGGGGAAGCGCATCACCCCGGTGACCGTCGTCTCGGTCGCCTGCCCGTCGCGGACCTCGGGGAACCCGAAGACCTCGGTGGGCTCCTGGCCGAACATGCCGCGGGCCATGTTGGTCGCGTAGCAGCCCATGTCCCAGATGATCCCGCCACCCACCTCGGGGATGAAGCGAATGTTGGCGAGGTCGAGGCGTTGCGCGAAGGCGAAGCCGATCCGGACCACGCGCGGCTGTCCGATCGCGCCGCTCGCGACCAGCTCGACGGCGTGCCGCCAGCGTGGCGCAAAGCGGTACATGAAGGCTTCGAGGACGTGGCGGCCGGTGCGCTCGGCCGCCGCGGCGATCTTGTCGACGTCGCCCACCGTGAGGGCGAGTGGCTTCTCACAGAGGACGTGCTTGCCCGCCTCGAGGGCCTTGATCGTCCACTCCATGTGGAGGTGGTTGGGGAGGGGGATGTAGACGGCGTCGATGGAGGGGTCATCGAGGAGTGACTCGTAGGAGGCGTACGCGGGGCAGCCCCACCGAGCGCCCGCGGCCTCGGCGCGGTCGCGCGACCGCGAGGCGATCCCGGCCAGCTCGCAGCCATCGGCGGCGAGCAGCCCCGAGACCAGGGAGTCACTGATGGACGCGGGGGAGATCACCCCCCAGCGGATGGTGTCGTCACTCATCTGATGCCTCCGTCCTTCTCCGAGCTCCATCCGGCTGCCCGCCCTGTTCCGGGCGACGGCCGGAGAAACCGGCCGGACCGATCGCCCCCATGGTAACGGGCCGCTCCGCCGCAGGTGGGGGCAGCCATTCCATCGCACGAGGAGATTGGTGCGAGACAAGTGAATCTCTTTGTGGCAATCGACTCCTGATCTGCGCTAGACTCGATCGTGCATCAGGAGCGGTCCGGCGCGCGGCCGGACCCGGCAACCTGGATGGACATCCAAGGTGCCACTCCGTTTCGGAGATGTGGCCTCGCGAGAGGCAACCAAGTGTCCGGAGGCGAGCGACATGGTCATCGAAGCGGAACGTTCCCAGGTCGTCGGGGCCGGGGTCGAGGTGCCGCTGGTCGGCGGTGGCAGCACTCGCTACATCAATCTCGATTACGCGGCGAGCGCGCCGGCGCTGGTTGAGGTCTGGGATGAGATCCAGGCCCTGCTCCCCTGGTACAGCAGCGTCCATCGGGGCGCGGGCTTCCGATCGCAGGTCTCGACGGCCGCTTACGAGGGTGCGCGCGGCGCGGTGCGCTCCTTCCTCGGGGGCCGGCCCGACGACACCGTGATCTTTACCCGCAACACGACCGACGCCATCAACCTGCTGGCCCGATGCCTGCCCCGCAGGACGACCGTGATCACCACCCTGACCGAGCACCACGCCAACCTCCTCCCCTGGCGGCGCTATCACTCAGCGGTCGAATTGCCCGTCCCGGCGAGCCCGGCCGAGCTCCTCGCCGACGTCGACGAGACGCTGGCCCGGGCCCCGGAGGAGCAGCCCGTGCTGTTGGCGGTGACCGGCGCCTCCAACGTGACCGGGGAGGTCTGGCCGATAGCCGAGTTGGCCGAGCTCGCCCACCACTACGGCGCCCGCATCCTGGTCGACTGCGCCCAGCTGGCGCCCCACCGCGCCGTGGACATCGCCGGGCTGGACCTGGACTGGGTTGCCCTCTCCGGGCACAAGATGTACGCTCCCTTCGGCAGCGGCGCCCTGGTCGGCCGGACCGACTGGCTGGCCACCAGCGACCCCTATCTCGCCGGGGGTGGCTCGGTCGCCTGGGTGAGCGCCCAGGGAGCCGCATGGACCGATCTCCCGGACCGCCACGAGGGCGGCTCTCCCAACGTGGTCGGAGCGTTTGCCCTGGCGGCCGCCTGCCGGGCGCTGGCGCGGATGGGCATGGGCGCCGTCCGTGCCGAGGAGGCCCGCCTGGGCGACCGGCTCCGCGAACGGCTGGCCGGCATCCCGGGGATGGTGACCTACCAGACCTGGCCGGGGCATCCCGAGCGGGTCGGGATCGCCGCCTTCAGCGTCTCCGGCAGGGATCACGCCGAGGTCGCCACCATCCTGAGCGCCGAGTACGGCATCGGGGTGCGCAATGGCTCGTTCTGCGCTCACCCTCTGCTCTCCCATCTCGCCGGGGGGACGGAGGGATGGCGGCCGGGCTGCGGAGAGGACGTCCCCGGAGCCATCCGCGCCAGTCTCGGCCTGGGCAGCCGGGATGAGGACATCGACCGGCTCGCTGACGCGCTGCTGGAGATCACGACCCGGGGGCCGCGGTGGACGTATCGGACCCTCGCCGACGGCGGGGTGGTGCCCGAGCCCGACGACCGCCGGCTGCCCGCCTTCCTCTCGCCGGCGGGTCTGCCGGGGCAGTCACCGGACCCGTGTATCATCAATTGACGATGAGCGCACAGCCCGGACGCCGATACCTGCCCACACGGCGGCTGTACCTCGATTTCGGTGCGCGCAACACCTGCTCCTGTATCTGAGCCTGGATCGGCCCCACTGCGGCCATTCCAGGCTTGGCGAATTCTGGTCTCGATGCCATGCCGGTGACGGCGTGCATCCCACCATTCAGCAGGAGCAGAGATGGACTCGTTGACGATCACCGACGGCGGCAGCATGAGCGCAAACGCGAACGCTCACGATCCTGCCGGTGGGCCGCGGCGTGCGCGCCGTGACCTGGGGATCGCGGTCAGCGAGCGGCCGGACGTGACCAGCTCGACCGACCGCGATCGCGCGCTGGTCCGCGATCTGCTCGAACACCGCCGGACGCGGGGGGCGCGCCTTCCCTCGCGGCGGCGGGTCGAGACGTTCGTCCACTCCGCCGTGGGTCTGCTCTTCCCGCAGCACTCCGCCGACGGGGCCGCCACGGAGGAGCAGCTCCTCGCCAGGATCTCTCTTCTCCGCGCCGAGCTCGGCAGCATGCTGCACACGGTGCTGCCCCGACAGCGCTCCGCCGAGGTCACCGACGAGCTGATCCACGCACTGCCGGCCATCTCTGAACGGCTGCGTGGCGACGCCGAGGCCATCGTCGCCGGCGATCCCGCCGCGGAGTCGCTCGACGAGGTGGTGGCCGCCTACCCGGGATTCTTCGCCATCGCGGTGCATCGCATCGCTCACGAGTTGCACCGGCTCCGCGTGCCCACCCTGCCCCGCCTGCTGGCGGAGGTGGCGCACGCCCGTACCGGCATCGACATCCATCCCGGGGCCACCATCGGCCGGGCCTTCTGCATCGACCACGGCACCGGCATCGTCATCGGCGAGACCACGATCATCGGCGACGAGGTCAAGCTCTACCAGGGCGTGACCCTCGGTGCTCTGAGTGTCAGCAAGTCCGCCGCCGGGACCAAACGCCACCCCACCATCGAGGACCGCGTGGTCCTCTACGCCAACGCCACCGTCCTCGGCGGTGACATCGTGGTCGGGCACGACAGCGTGATCGGGGGCAACGTATGGCTCACCACCAGCGTGCCCCCTCGCTCCTTCGTGTACCACACCAGCCAGATCCGGGTGCGGAGCGTCCTGGACGCTCTCGACAACTCGGATTATTCAATCTGACAAAGGGAATCCGAACCATGCCGTACGACAGCATCCTCGAGACCATCGGCAAGACGCCGCACGTGCGCATCAACCGGCTCTTCGACCCCCGGGTCACCGTCTGGGCCAAGCAGGAGCGGGTGAATCCGGGCGGCAGCATCAAGGACCGCATCGCCCTCGGCATGATCGAGGACGCGGAGAAGGCGGGCATCATCGGGCCTGGCTCCGTGCTCATCGAGCCCACCTCCGGCAACACCGGCATCGGCCTGGCCCTGGTCGCCGCGGTCAAGGGGTACCGGCTCATCCTCTGCATGCCGGAGTCGTTCTCCATCGAGCGCCGCCGCCTGATGAAGGCGTACGGGGCCGAGCTGGAGCTGACGCCCCGCGAGCTGGGGATGAAGGGTGCCATCGCGCGCGCCAAGGAGCTGCAGAAGGAGATCCCGAAGTCCTGGATCCCGATGCAGTTCGACAACCCGTCCAACGTCGAGGCCCACAAGCGCACCACCGCCGAGGAGATCTTCGCCGACTTCCCAGACGGGCTCGACTACATCATCACCGGCGTCGGCACCGGCGGCCACATCACCGCCGTCGCCGAGGTGCTCAAGAAGCGCTGGCCGCAGCTCAAGGTGTACGCGGTCGAGCCGACCCTCTCCCCGGTGCTCTCGGGGGGCACCCACTCGCCGCACACCATCCAGGGCATCGGCGCCGGCTTCATCCCCGGTGTGATGCGCCTCGACCTCATCGACGGCGTGATCCAGGTCGACCCCAAGGACGCCGCCGAGTACGCCCGCCGCGCCGCCCGCGAGGAGGGGATTCTCATCGGGGTCTCGTCGGGTGCCTCGCTGGCGGCGGTCGCCCAGAAGCTTCCCGAGTTCAAGGATGGGGCGAAGGTGCTCACCTTCACCTATGACACCGGCGAGCGCTACCTCTCCGTCGAGGGGCTCTTCCCGGCCTGACCCGTACGTGAGTGGGCCGGCCCTGAGCGTCGGGGCCGGCTCACCCGCCGGGTGCAGCGTCGCCGGGCGGGATCACCCCCGGGGTGGGGCCTCCGCCGGCTGTAACCGCTCGCGGCAACCGGTCTCGTCCATGATCGCGCGGAGCTCGCCCATCGCCTTCTCGGACGGATAGAGGCTGCCCACGCCCAGCTGGTCGCGCATCTCGTCGAGGTGCTCGACCAGGTTCCACCAACGATCACCCCAGGCGTCGGCGATAGCGTCGAGGAGCTGGTGCGGCCACCCGCCCAGACCGGTCGCGTAGAACTGGTCCGTCCACGCGGTGAACATCGCCACGTGCTTGAGCCCGTACCCGGACTCGACCTGCAGCCCGCGGATGATCTGGTTGACGACTGCCACCGAGTTGCCCCGCGGGCAGCGGCTCTGGCAGGTGTAGCAATAGCAGCAGAGCCACACCGAGTCGTCCTCGAGCAGGGTCGGATCCCCGAGCAGGGCGCGGCGCGAGATCTCGCGGGGCGAGAAGTCGCCGAAACGAGCGGCGGGGCAGCCCGAGGTGCAGATGCCGCACTGCAGGCAGGAGAGCAGCCCGGCGGCGTGATGCTGCATGCGCGGGTCGGCGAGGATGCGGGCGAGCAGCCCGGAGTCGTCGCCGGCCGGCGAGGCGAAGGCGTTGGCCGCCAGGGTCGCGTACGGGTTCGAGGGCTGGTCGCCGCCGGTGCCGGAAACGGCACGTCGTGCCCCCTCCGCGGCGGGGACGGCGATCTCCACCTCCTGGGGCTCAGCGGTCCGGTCCAGCGCCGCGCGCTCGGGAAGGCCGATCACACCGGCACGCTCGGAGCCGCCGCCACCGCGCTCCCAACCGCCACGGCGCTCCCCTCCGCCACGGCGCTCCCCTCCGCCACGGCGCTCCCCTCCGCCACGGCGCTCCCCTCCGACGCGGCGCTCCGCTGCGCCACCGCGCTCCCCTCCGCCGCCGCCACGCTCACCCGCTCGCGGGCTCCGATGCGCTCCAGGAGCGGCTCGAGATTCTGCGAGTGCGCCTCCACGCCGCAGACCTTGTCGGGGTCCGCGCCCAGCGCGAGGGCGAGCAGCTGCTGCACGTGGAGGTGGACGAAGGGATAGTCCTCGCCGGCCGTCTGAGAGATCACGTCGTGGAAGCGGTCAAATTGGATGTGGCAGTTGGGGCACATGTGGACGCAGACGTCCACGCCCCGCTCGGCGAGGCGCCGGAGCTTCTCCCGGGTCACCGCCATCGACATCCCCGGGTTGACGAACCGCTGGCGGAATCCGGCTCCGCAGTGCGTCCCCTTCTCCGGGTAGTACCCCGTCTTCTCGACACCCGTCGGCTCGAGCAGGTCCTCGGGCAGCATCAGGTCCTCGCCGTCGCCGAGCACCTCGTCGGGGAAGACCTTGCAGTAGTGGCAGGCGGGGTGGGTCGCCACCTTGAGCCCGGAGAGGCGCCGCTTAACCAGCCCACGGATGGAGGGGTGGCGGCTCCAGAGAATCTCCAGGACGTGGTGGTGCCGGACCTCCGAGGCGACCGCGTCGTCGTACTCGCGGCCGACCTTCTCGAGGACGTCATTGGTCCGGCGGCGCTGCTCCCGCTCGTCGAGGACGTCGCGGGCCTTCTTGTTGATGGCGTAGCAGGTCGAGCAGAGGTAGGCCTGGATCGGATGCCCGGCCTCCACCGCCACGCAGGCGTTCCGCGCCGCCACCGCGACGGTGGTGGGGAAGGAGACCACGTCGGTGTAGTAGCCGAGGCCGGTGCAGCAGGTCTGGTCCGGGTTGACGATGTACTCGACGTCCAGCTGGTCGAAGAGCCACTTGGTGGCGGCTTCGACGCCGGGGTACTGGGTCGAGACGAGGCAGCTCCGGAAGAGCTCCACACGGCCGGTGATGGGGGCGATGTCAGGTGTGGTGGTCGGCACGCTCCGATCACTTTAGGGGAACGGAAGCGCGCGCGGCAACTCGCTGGGCCGAAAGTCACAGGAGTGAATGGGCAGAGTGACCCCGGCCACTCCACGCGGGGCGTGCTCCACTGGGCAAAAGGAAGCGGCGGAGCGCCGGACCAACCCGGCGCCCCGCCGCGTGAGCGAAGGCCTCTAGGAGAAGGCTCTCCCTAGAACTTGGAGAGGTCGGCGATGAACGCCGGACCGGCCGAACCTAGTCCGGTCAGGCTGTCGTAACCGGGAGTCGTCGTGAGCGTGACGTTCCGCGAGGCGCAGTTGTCGGTGCCGTCGCAGTAGGTCTCGACGCCTTCGTAGTCGATGACCCGGACGCTGACGATGTAACCGGTCGAGGCGTTGATGGTGTTGGCGTAGTCAACGCGGCTCACCGCGGTCGCGTCCGGGGCGGACGGTGCCACGATGTCGTTGAAGGCTGCCGGGTACTCGGTGTACGCCTTGTAGAGCACCGGGTTGAGGAAGCCCAGCGACACCCCCGCCGCCTGGTCGGCGTCGGCGACGACCCCGGCCAGCAGTGGCGATGCGAGGCTGGTGCCACCCTCCTTGAACTGAGCGTAGTAGGTGCCGTTGGGGAACACCTCGGTCAGCCCGATCAGCATCCCGGACTGGGCGTCGGCGTCCATCGAGATGTCCGGCACCACCCGGAGCGGAGTCGGTCCGAAGAGCGACTCGTTCTTGAGGGCGAGTGCCGAGGGCACCACGGGGGCCTGGTAGGAAGGTTCGGTGTAGTAGTAGCTCGTCCCGCCGCCGCCTCCTGCCTGGAAGGCGAGGGTGCCGGTCGGAACCGTGGCCGAGCCGCAGTTGGTGCTGCTCGCGGGCTCGCAGAGGATCTGCTTGCCGGTGGACCAGCCGTACTCGGCCAGTCGCTGGCCGCTGCTGCCGATCTCCAGCGTCGTGCCGCCCACGCCGGTGACGAACGGGCTGGACGGCGGGTAGTCAGGAGCCGTCAGGCCGAAGTCGGCGAAGTTGTCGCCGCTGTCGCCCGAGGAGAAGAGGACGCTAACGCCGGTCCCGCCCGCGAGCAGGAAGGTGTCGTCGTACGCGGTCTTGGTGGCCGCGTCGTCCAGCAGGTCGCCGAGGTCGTCGCCCCACGAGTCGGTGACGACGGATGCTCCGCTGGTGATGGCGGTGTTCACCGCGCTCAGCAGGCTGTTGTCGAAGCAGTCCTGAGCGCCGACGAACACGATGTCCGCCTTCGGCGCCATGCTGTGCACCGCCTCGACGTCGAGTGCCTGCTCGTCGTACCAGCCGCTGCCGCTGCACTCGGTCTGGTCATCGACCGTCGCGGGTGCGTCGTTGATGAACTGCGAGCTGGACAGCGGAATGCTCGGGTCGTTCAGCGAGAAGTAGTGGTGCGCATCGCTGAACAGGGTCGGGGAGTCATAGGCGTCGACGATCGCGACCGCGACCCCGGCGCCGGTGGCGCCTCCCGAGAGCCCGTAGGCGCTGCGAAGCTGCGACGGCGTGTAGCCGCAGATGTCGTACGGCAGCGGGCTGGTGTACGGCGCATAGAGGGATGAGCTGTCGGCGGTGTCGGTCCTCTGACCGAAGTACGCGGAGCACGGCTCAGGGTTGCGGAAACCCGCGGGGGGCGCCGGCTCCTGGTCGGTGGTGGCGATCGACTGGTTGACGCCCTCGACGGCTGCCACCACGCCGCTGAGGGACGAGGGGATCGACAGTGAGCTGCCGGCGAGCTGCACCTGCTGCCCGTTGACCTGGTAGTAACCGAGGGTGGTGCCGAAGGCGCTGTCCACCTGGGCGACGCTGCCCGAGGCGGGGACGAAGAGGTGGTCCGCCGGGACGGCCCCCACGCTGAAGCCCTCACTGGTCAGCCAGGACTGGGCCGCCGTCACGGATGCAGCGGTCGGCGAGTACTGAGCCTCCCACTGGGCGTCGGTCAGGTACTGGTGGAAGGCCGAGGATCCCGGCGTGGACACCGCCGCCTCCAAGGCCTGCGCTCCCGCCGCGTTCTGCAGCGCGAGGACGAGGTCGAAGCTGACCTGGTTGGCTGCCGGGACCGCGCCCTCGGCCGTCGAATGTTGCAGTGCGGGTGACAGCGACCCTGCCAAATCAGCGCGTCCCGATGGTCCTGATGCCAGGGCGGTTGCGCTGGTGCTCACGGCCAGGGCCGATGCCCCGAGGCCCACGGCCGCCAGCGCCGCCCACTTGCGAGCAAACGTCATGATCCTCCTCCTCCAAGGCGCGCGGACGCGCCAAAATTTCCGCGTGCGACGCGTGGCTGCATGCGTGTTCCCCCTGGGAATGACGAGTTGGGCTCTCTGCCGACAATGATGGCGTGCCGGACCCCGCCGGTAAAGAGTCACGACTCCGCCGCCCTGGATGGACGTCGAGCGCCGGTGCCGCAATGGCTGGGCCTATCGAGGTCCTGCTGTCACCCCGGTGGCGGCACGTAGCGGGCCGAGGACACCTGGCCCTCGTTGACCTCCAACACCCAGGTCGAGCCCTTCTGCATCCGGGGCCTGGACCCCAGGGCGACGCCTCGCTCGGCGAGCTCGAAGAGGATGCCGCTCACCACGTCGCCATGGCTGCACGCCGCCACCGAGCCGCCAACCAGGAGCGCGGTCAGCGCCTGCTCGGGATCAGCCCCCTCCTCGAGCCAGCCGGCCGTCTCCGTGAGCAGGCCGAGCCTGGCGCCCAGCGGGACAAACGTCTCGACGCAGCGCGCGTATCCGCTGCTGACCAGGCGCTCGACGGGGTTGCGGGCGAGGAGGGCGGCGAGCAGCTCGGACTGGGTCCGGCCCCGGGGGCTGAGCGGCCGGTCGCGGTCCGGCCCGGTCCATTCCGTCCGCTCGCCGGCATCGGCGTGGCGGACCAGGAGGACCCGCCCCAGCCGCGAGTGCGCCCCGGGGGCGTTCGCCGCCGCTCGCCGGCCGGCCGGAGCCTTGCCGGTCATGTCCGCTCCCCCGTGTCCGTCACATCCACTCCCCGGTTGCGGTCACATCCAGCTCCAGCCCTTTCCCGGTTGCGGTCACATCCAACCCCAGCCCTTCTTGCGGGAGAGCGCCGCCCATGGCTTGCGCCAGGCCTCCCGACCGGCATCGGCGCGCTCCCGTTCGACCTCGTAGAGGACGCCGGCGGCGAACGCGATCTCCGGGTCGGTGGCCCGTCCCACCGCGTCCTGCAGCCATTGGCCCGCCACCACCGCGTCGTGCTGGTCGCCGAGGGTGTCCTGGAGGGTGCCGAGCCGGGCCGCGATGCGCGCCGGCCCGTCCCCGAGCAGGGGGACCAGGGCGAGGACCGCATAGCGGCACTTCTTGGCGGCGATGCGCAGCTGGTGGAGGTCGACGTCACCCGGGTGGGCGTCGAGACGGTGGGCACGCCGCACGAGCTTGTGCCAGCTGGTCCCCATCAGGGGCAGGAGGACGGCGGGGGCCGGCTGGCCGGCCATCTCCGGGAGCAGGGCCGGATGGGAGGCCGCGGCGAGCAGGCACTCCAGCAGCTCGCCGTGCTCGTGGGATTCGACGACGGAGATCAGGACGTCGCGCGCCAGCACCCCCTCGCCGACCAGGCGGCTCAGCAGCCGCTCGGTCGCCTCGCCCTCGACACCCCGTGCCGCCGCGCTGGCGCGCAGCCGCATCAGCAGGACCTCGGAGTCGCGGACGGCACCCAGGTCGGTCCCCAGCGTTCCCAGCTCGGCGCGCAGCTCGGCCGTCCATGCGGGCTCGAGCACCGGGGCAAACGTCTCCAGCGCGGAGCGGTAGCGGCGGCACGCGACCCGCGCCTGGTGCACCCCCTCGGGGTCGCTCCCCTCGAGGACGATGGCCTCGTTGCGGACCAATCTGGCCGCGTTGTCGCGCAGCGCCGCGGTCACCGCCTGGGCGACGCTGCTGTCGCGATCGAGCGGCGTCCCCCGCCACCGCGGAGCGGCCTCGGGGCCGAGCAGCTCGGCGAGGAGCGGAAGCTCGGTGGTGTCCACCACCCCGGCCTTCCGGAGCGCCGCCAGCGCCGGGCGGGTGCCGGTGAGCGGGCCGTGGCTGCGCAGGCTGACCCGGCGGGCGTGGGCCACGGCGTGGCGCTCGACCAGCAGGCTCACCACCTGGTGGATGGCCCAGAGCTCGCCGACCTGGCGCCCGGTCTCCAGGTGACGGAGGCGAGCGACCTCGCCGACCTCCGCGTAGCGCAGGTAGGGGCTGAGCAGGCGGAGCGCCTCGGCCGGCGGCGAGGACGGGCCCCCCTCGAGGTCGACGTAGGTGCGGCGGCATCCGGGGCCCTCGGGCCAGTCGGTGAGGGTCACCCTCCAACCGCGGCCGCGCCGGTAGCGGAGGCCCGCGTCCCAGCTGGCGAGCCGGAAGTCCGGGGTGTCCCAGTGGATGGTCTCGAAGCGTTCGACCCGCGTCGCGGCCGTCCGTCCCCACCTCAGCTGGCGGAGCCGGAACGCGATGCCCACCGGGAGGTCGATCTGGCACCGCTCGACCGGCAGGGCCGGGCTCAGCTCTTCCCCTCGGCTCGGCGCAACGCGACCTCCTGCAGCCGGAGCTGGGTGTCGACGCCGGCGCCCTTCGACGCCCTCTGCCACTCGCCATCAGAGCCCAGCTCCCAGGCCAGGGTGTCGTCGCTGAGGTTGATCTCCAGCACCTGGTCGAGACGGGCTCGCAGCTCGGGAGCGCGGATGGGAACCGCGGCCTCCACGCGCCGGTCCAGGTTGCGCGGCATCAGGTCGGCGGAGCTGATGTAGTAGTCGCTGTCCTTCGCGTCGCGGCCAAAGCGAAGGATGCGGGAGTGCTCCAGATAGCGGCCGACCAGTGACCGGACCCGGATGTTCTCGGTGAGCCCGGGAACCCCCGGGCGCAGGCAGCAGATGCTGCGCACGATGAGGTCGACCTGCACTCCGGCCTGGGAGGCGAGGCAGAGTGCCGCGATCATCTCCGGATCGACCAGATTGTTGACCTTGATGACGATCCGGCCCGCCTCGCCGCGCTCCGTCTCGCGCCGGATCAGACGCAGCAGTGCGGGGCGCATCGAGTCGGGGGCGACCAGGAGCTTGCGGTACCGCGCCTGCCGGCTGTAGCCGGTCAGGCTGTTGAAGAGCTCGCCCAC
>Ga0187851_10001683_pt1 | contig 20890 bp, 23 predicted proteins | sample June2016WEW_6_10_FD_132997 | JGI IMG/M metagenome (GOLD analysis project Ga0187851, IMG submission 132997) | Peatland microbial communities from SPRUCE experiment site at the Marcell Experimental Forest, Minnesota, USA - June2016WEW_6_10 | ecosystem: Environmental > Terrestrial > Soil >...
AATATCGTATTTTCCCTCAAGGGTTGCCTCCTATCCTATCGTCAAACTGTGAGTTATGCGCAACGATAAAAATAGGTTTGCAACCCCCTTCTCTCAATTTTTTAACCGGACACTACTGGTTTTTTCTTTGAACGGTTTCTCCCAGGATACGGGGAGGGTTTTTGCAACAAACTCAATAAAATCATATGTCTCCCACCATTGCCCATTAAAAAAACGTTCACGCATTTTCCCATATGCTGAACTTGGACGGTTCCAAGGGAGGAGATTAGGGATAGTATCGATTGGAAGGCCGAAATAATATACCCAAATCTTTTGCACTATCACATCAACTTCAGCTACATTATCTATCATGCTTTGATAATCGTATATTTCATATTTATCCCAGACAATAAGTTTTAGTGCGCTCCAAAGTTTATTCCGCAATTCATTATCAATGCTTCCTCTTTGGATTGCTTTCTCCAATGGTCGAATACCTTGTCTTTGTGAAAAAAGGCTCATAGGTTATATTTTCTTATGGTATTAGCACTGAATCGCTATGCATTCAGAATATGCTAAAGTCATTGCTTTTCAATCACTATATGAAAGGTTGAATCGATAGTTTCGCGCATATTTGCTGCACTAATGGAATATCCAAACTTGAATGATTTTGCATCATTAAAGGACTCAAAAACAATAAAAACCGGGTCGATTCTTTCAAGCTGACCATGTTTAATACGCTTAAAATGCTTCTTAAGCAAATAACTATTCGTCTTATCAAGACTAAAGGAATTATCGATTTTCGGAATGTTTGGAAAATGTCTCGGGATATCAAGAATGTTGAAACCTAAACCCTTATTCGCTTGATCAACCATTATCTGCATTTTGTCTCTTGGTTTTTGAGGTATTGTAGGAGGGAATGGTTCATTAGCGAAGTCTTCATTTGAATACATTAAAAATCCATCAGGAAAGTGAATTTGAATATCAACATCGTCAGCTGGCTGCTGACCAATATTGCGGATTTCAATGTTCAGTCTTAGAGTTCTATCTGGTAATGTTTTAAAGGTAGCCAATTTATCAAGGTATTCAGAATATTTTTCTCTATAAGCGTCGACTTCATTGTTGTATCTAGTAAATTCACTCTCCGGCATTATGTTATCCCAAAAGCCCCCTAAATTTACTCCGACTTGTTTTGACAGAGTATTATTAATGCGTGGATAAGTCATTTTTGGGTAAGTTTTGGTCATTTCAGATAGTAATTCGTTTTTGCTTTTCTCATTCATCATTGACGCATGCTCAAGAGTAATTCTTAAAAAATCGCAATTATCCTCTAATCCCTTAAGGGAAAGGATTAATTTTGGTGAAGCCATTTGAAGTTTTAGTAGATCGTTGCGCAACTGCCGATTTTCACGAATTAGTGGGTCCTCTTCGGAAGGTAACTTGTATTTATCGGGTAATTCAAGCGATTGTATTTTCAGATGCAAACAACTAAGTTTAGGGCCAGTATCTTGTGTTATCAGGAGAACATTAGCCTCTGGATTCTTCTGTTTGAATTGAATAATTGATGATAGTAGTACATCGTCATTCCATCGTGTATCAAGTCCATAACTATCATAATTTATTGTTGGCCTTTCATGAAGATATTCTATAACAACTCCAGGATGAATTTGGTGCGTATCGGTAGATAAAACTTTTTGGATGAAGTCTAATCGTTTCGCTGCTCTATCGCGAATTTTTTGGGATTCATGTGTGTTTTTATGTTTATCGAGCTCCTGAATAGTGATTCTAGGTACTAAAATGTGAACGTTGTCATCAGATAGCAAAACGTTAAAGTCTATTTTATCAACCTCAACATAATGCAAATATATCATAGTGTCTAAAAAAACATGTCTCATTTCATGTCCTATTGTATGATGAAAGAAGTATTGCTGCCATAGGAATTCGACTCCTCTTCCCTTTCACCCCTCCCGCCCAGATTCATTCCTTCCACCCAACCCCGTCTGAACTCTGATTTTCCTGATTTCCATGATTTCCCTGATTTAAAAAATCACCGTAATCATAAGAATCATATAAATCACCGTTCAGACAATAATCACATTTCCGCCCCGGTAGGGCCGGTCAAATGAACACCGCCGGCGACGTATTAAATACTCCGGCCAGTGTCTTTGCCATCGCCTTGCTGATAGCCCGCTGACCGGTTTCGTAATCGCTGACACGGTAGGGTGAAACGCCGATTTTCTTCCCGGTTTCGGCCAAAGTCCATCCCGCCATTTCGCGAAGCATGCGCAGACTTTTTCCCGGCGTCATACGGGCGGAAATTTCCTTATGGAGATCGGTCTTGAACCAATCGACGTATTCATCGCCGTCGTCCATGATGTAGCTCGCAAACTGCTTTTTTACCGACTGAATCACCCGTGTGGGCGTCCTGGGCTTAAAGCGTATGTTAATAGGGTGCGATTTCGCGGCTGCCGGCATAATACACCTCGATGGTTATGGTTCCTTTTTCATGCCGCCAACAGGCGACATAATGATGCGTTAAATGACAATGATATTCATTCTTCCCCAATTTACCATAGTTCTGAAAAATATGCGGTCCGGTTGGCCCTGATTGCCGCAAGACAAAGACAAGGTGTTCGAATCGTTCCTGCACCTCCTCCGGCAATCTGCGCAGGTTTTTCAGCACCGCCTTTTTAATGGCGATCTCATGGGGCATGGTAATAAATTACTCCATTTCGGGGAAAAAGTCAACAATGGCGAACGATCGAAAAGAGAGCGTTTCGAGATCGACGACATCGGTGAGGCGCCCGTTAAATAGCCTGAACCATCTTCGCTCCCTTGCGTTTCAGCTTTTCCAGTGCTCTATCCAATTTTGAACGGGACGACGAACCGATAGCGGGAACGATCAACCGGACCTCCAACTTTTTTTTCAGCCCCGCCGCCGCCGTGGCCGCGACGCATGCTTCCGCCATGATACCGGCGATATAAACGGTTTTGATGGAATTCCGTTCGACATACTCCGACAACCGCGCATTGCTGAAAGAGTTCGGCTCTGATTTTATAAAAAACAGGGAATCCGCCCTCTCGATCCTCCCGTCCAACTCGGTCCCCCTTGCTCCTTTTTTACAAACGTTATTCGTGAAAAAATTCATTATCGGATTCGTCCATTCGTTGAGAATGTAGCAAACGGGAATTCCACGCGATTCCGCCGTTTGAATGGCGCGATTGACGTTCATGATCAGTGACGCGGTTTGTTGCGAATCGACGTGCAGGCCGCCCTTGCCCGGCATGAGCAGGTTGGTCTGCATATCGATCACCAGCAGGATTTGCTTTGATTCTCCGGAATAAGCAATTGCCGAAAAACACAGCATGACGATAAGAACCATCCTGAATGAGGTTGTCTTTATCTCTTTTGTCCTCATGACTGTCGGATTTGCCTTTGTGTATAAGGTTCGCATGTTTCGAGTCGATGAACGGCCTCGCAGTGTTTTAATATAACGAAATCCCGTGTCCCGGTCAAACAAATACTTCGTGACCGGGCAACCCCACCCCCTCAAATTCATCAGCAAACCGCGAAATGATACCAAAATGGTACCAAAAATGCGACCAGTCTCATGGTTCGCGCCGCTGCGGGTTTTGCCATTTAATCCCCGTTTAAATCCTGTTTAAAGGCTCTCAATGAACCGCCCCAAAACAGAGAGCTCGGGGTAATCACTTAAAAACGCCCCGCCTCACTCCCTTCCCCTCTCCACGAGTGGAGAGGGGTGGCGCATATAAGCGACGGGGTGAGACGAAAAGCCCCAACGCCGCACGACAGGGAAGATTTTCACCGCGGCGTTCATGGCACAAGGATTGCTTCTTGCTTTTGAATCAGTGGGATGTGCATCATTGAGAGCCCAATATTATATTATTATGCCTGAGATGGCCAATAGAATGTCAGCATATTGTCTCTTTAAGTAATTCCTGTGGAGGACGAATCTTTCCGGGTCTATGTTTATAACACTACCAATACTTATGAAAGGAGGTGAAGTACGAACGAGGGATCATACTGCTTAATCGATTAGTTACGCGTCGTTACGCGCGAACGCCGGTTGCATGAGGAGATCGGCGTGGAAGGGTATCAGTATGCGAAGGGGATAGCTGTCGAAAACACCAACACCAATTAAGCACGAGAGGGAGGAAGTCATGATGCGTAAATTACTATTTTGTTTGTCAATTATTGCGGGAAGCGTGTTCGTCGCGAATGCCGCAGTCGTGGCAACAGGGACGGTGATGGGTAATGTTACCTCCACCACGGGAACGTTAATCATGGAGGTAGCGGGCGCCGTCGTCACGCTCACGCCGACGGCGGGCGGAACGACTTATCTGGATACCACGAGCGGCACGGGCGCCTATAATTTCCCCGTCGTGCCGGCAGGCACCTACGATATTTACGCGGCGGCGACCGGGTACACCACCTCGACGCCGGTGCAGATTACCGTAACGGCAGCCGACACGACCACGGCAAATATTGCGCTGACGCGAATTCCCGGAGTCACGGTTTCCGGTACGGTGACCGATTCAACGACCGGCGGCGTGGTCGTCGGCGCGCTCGTGCTTCTGGAGAACGGAAACACCGGTGCGGTGGTTGAATCAACGACAACGGTCGCGGGTGGCGCGTACACGCTCACCGGCGTTGCGGATGGAATCTACCAGTTGCATCTTACGGATTCCAAGTATGAACCGTTTACGTCAGCCGAGTTCAGGGTTGCCGAGCTGGGTGTCGTCAGGAATATCGCGTTGATTCCTCTACCGATGATTTCCGGTACGGTGACCAATGTGACGACCGGCGGCGTGGTGGTCGGCGCAATGGTGCGTCTGGAGAACTCGACCACCGGGGCAGTGGTTGAATCAACGACCACCATCGCGGGGGGCGCGTATGATCTCGACAACGTCCAGGAGGGAACGTACGTGTTGAACGTCTCGGCTGCAGGGTATATCACGACGACGACGGGTGCGTTTCCTGTTGTCACCAGCGATCTTATCGAGAATGTCCAGTTGCCTCCTAAAACGGCGGGAGTGACGATTTCCGGTACGGTGACCAATGCGACGACCGGCGGCGTGGTGGTCGGTGCGCTCGTGCGATTGCGAGCTGGAGCGACGACTGCGGTGGTTGAATCCACGATCACGGTCGCGGGAGGCGCGTACACCCTCGACAGCGTCCAGGCCGGAGATTACAATTTGAACGTCACGGCGATCGGGTATGCGACCGGTACAGTTCCCGAGTTCGTGGTTGCCGCCGCGAACCTCGTCAAGAATGTCGCGTTGACTCCCCTGCCGACGGTGACGGTCTCCGGTTACATTACCGACTCGTCCACCGGCGCGGTCATTGTCGGCGCGACCGTGCTTCTGAAGAGCGGAACCACCGTGGTTGACTCCACGATGTCGATCGCGGGCGGCGCTTATACGCTCACTGGCGTCACGGCAGGAACGTACAATCTGGTCGTGTCGGCAACTGACTATGCGACCAAAACGGTAGCCGGCCTGGTTGTTGGCGAGGTGAATATCACCGGCGAAAACGTCCGGCTCAGAGAGTCGGGCTCGTCCGTTATTCCCGTTGCCGGAACGGGCAGTCTTGCCAAACCGGATTTCAATATTACCGCGACGGGGGTTCTCCATCTGGTGAATTTCACGAGGGCCGGGCTCATCACGATGTTCTCGGTGGATGGGAAACTGGCGTATCGCAGGACTTTTGACGCCCAGGAGAATTCGGTGACCCTGCCGCACGGCATCGTTCACTCCGGGAGCGCCTATATCGTTTCCATCTCCCAGGGTAAGTCGATATATCGCAAGCAGGTTACGCTTTACTAACCTGAATTTTAACGCCCCGCCCCGGCCCAAGCCGGGACGGGGCGATTTCTCTCCCGGCGATCATTCCTGAATGTCACCTTTGCAATATCCACTCTTTCCCGGCAAGGAGATACTTTATGGCAATGACAAATCGTGATATCATGGCCGCCGCACGGTCGCAGCTCAAAGGCAAATGGGGAACCGCAATCCTCATCGTTCTCGTCTATCTCCTGATTTTTGTCGGGCTGGGGCTCATCCGGATCGCCGGAATCGTTGCCCACCTGATCCTCACGGGGGCATTCGTGTTCGGCCTCTGTTCTTCGTTCCTCGGGATGGTGAAGGGCAAGGAGGTCACCGTAGGGAATCTCTTCGACGGTTTCTCCTGCTTCGGAAACAGTTGCGCCGCCTACCTCCTGATACTTTTGTTCACGCTCCTCTGGACCCTCCTCCTCATCGTGCCGGGCGTCATCGCCGCGCTATCCTATGCCATGACTTTTTTCATCCTTTCGGAAAACCGTGAGCTTACCGGCTTGGAAGCGATACGCAGGAGTAAGAAGATGATGATGGGAAATAAAGGGAAACTTTTCTGTCTGGAATGCCGCTTTATTGGATGGGGGCTTCTCTGCATCGTCACGCTCGGGATCGGTTTACTGTGGATCGGACCTTACTATATGACCAGCATGGCGAAGTTCTATGACGACATTCGGCAACCTGCGGAGATGCAACCCGTGGCAGCGCCGACAATCGGTCCGCAGATGGCACAATGAGAAAATTTCAATAAATCGGAAATAAATCGATGGCGGAACCGGATCCCCCCGCCTTTGGCACCCCCCTTATCAAGGGGGGATTTCTTTGCCTGCGTCGCCTACCCCATCTACCTTTTGGACAAAATGGCAAAACGCCCGAAGAATTCATTATCTGTCAATGCCTGATCTCAAAACTCTCTTCGCCCGTATCCAGCGGCATTTCGAACCATTGCACTTCAGACACGTGAGAAAGCGGCGCGCCCTTTTCAACCTCTCGCAGAAAGGCCTCAATGGCCTGCTCAACGCCCTGCGCTTCGAGTTCAACATTGCCGTCCGGCAGATTGCGGACCCACCCGGTGATCCCGAACCGCGCGGCCTCGAATCGGACAAAATAGCGGAACCCCACGCCCTGCACCCGTCCCATGATTGTCGCGCCGATCCGCGTGCGCTTTTCCGATGATGGCGGTTTCACCCCGTCCCTGCCATTGCGCGTCAACGCCGCGAAAAGAAGTTCAGGATAATTGTCAGGAGGACGCTCAGGAGGATGGAGGTGGCGATCGGAAAATAGACCCGGAAGCGGCCCGAGCCGAATTGCAGGTCGCCGGGCAGGCGGAACAGTTGAATTTTATCCGCGAATATGAACGCGACGCCGATGACAATGGCGACCACCCCCGCCAGAATGAGAAACCGCCCTGTTTCGGTCCAGTTCATAAGCTTACCTCCGTGTTCCGGCCGTGTTCCCGGAATTTAATGTTCGGTTCGTTCATCTTTTTCCGCGTTATCGAAAATATCCTGCTGAAGCGGCATATGTTTCGGCGGCGTGAGCCCGAAATACCGGTAGGTCTTCGCCGTGACCTCGCGCCCGCGGGAGGTGCGTTTGAGAAAACCGGCCTGAATGAGAAACGGTTCGTACACCTCTTCGATCGTGTCCGGCTCCTCCCCCACCACGACCGCGATGGTATTGACGCCGACCGGCCCGCCGCCGTAGTGCTCGATGATCGCACCGAGAATGCCGCGATCCATTTCGTCAAGTCCGTTCGGGTCCACGCCGAGCATGTCGAGCGTCTGTTTGATGACTGGCATGGTGATCCTGCCTTCGCCCTTCACTTCCGCGACGTCGCGGCAGCGCCGGAGCAGCCGGTTGACGATGCGCGGCGTTCCGCGGGCGCGCCTGCCGAGTTCGGCGGCGGCCTCGTCGTCGCAATGCACCTTGAGGAGCGTGGCGGAGCGCAGCACGATCCGTTGCAGCTCGCGGGGAGTATAGTAGTTGAGGCGGCAGATGTAGCCGAACCTGCCGTGCAGCGGCGAGGTGAGCATGCCGGCGCGCGTGGTGGCGCCGACCAGCGTAAACGGCTTGAGCGTGAGCCGGATCGAGCGGGACGCCGGTCCTTCACCGATCGTAATGTCAAAGACGAAGTCCTCCATGGCCGGGTAGAGCGACTCCTCGACCACGCGGTTCAACCGGTGAATTTCGTCTATGAAAAGGATCTCCCGCTCGGCAAGATTGGTCAGGTTGCCGGCGAGATCCCCCTTCTTTTCGAGCACCGGTCCCGAGGTGGTGAGAATAGCGACCCCGAGTTCATTGGCGAGGATGCGGGAGAGGGTGGTTTTGCCGAGTCCGGGCGGACCGCAGAAGAGGATATGGTCGAGCGCTTCACCCCGCCGGCGCGCCGCCTCGACAAAGACGCCGAGGTTCTCCTTGATCGCCTCCTGGCCGATGAAATCGGAAAAACGCTCAGGTCGCAGGGTTGCGTCGAGGCGTTCCTCCTCCTCCTGCCGCCTGCCGGAAACGATTCGATCGGATTGGTCCATTCTTTCCCCTTAAATGACCTGCAACGCCTTCCTGATCCACTCCTCGACCGGCATCTCCTTGTCGCCCGCAACCTGACGGACCCGCTCGATCGCCCGCGTCACCTGCTTTTCGTTGTACCCGAGCGCGAGGAGCGCCTCGCCCGCCTCGCGGCCGGCATCACGCGCCGTGACACGTGGCCGTCCGCCGGGCATATCACCCGCCGCCTCGCCGGTCTCAAAGAATCCGGTCGTGAGCTTGCCGCGAAGCTCCAGGATGAGCCGCTCCGCGGTTTTCGCGCCAACCCCGGGAATTTTCGTGAGCCGCGAGGGGTCGCCGAGCGCAAGGCACTTCACGAGATCCTCGGGCGATATTTTCGACAGGATGCCGATGGCGGTCTTGGGACCGATGGAGCTGACGCCGATCAGCTGCCTGAAGATCTCACGTTCGGCCCTGGTCAGAAAGCCGTAAAGTTTCTGGGTATCTTCACGCACATGAAAGTGCGTGAAGAGCTTCGCCTCCTCGCCTACGGGCGGCAGTTTTTCGTAGGTGGAAAGGGTGATGAGCAGTTCATAGCCCACACCGTTCGCATCGAGGGAGGCCATGGTCAGCTCCTTCTCGGCCACGATTCCCCGGATAAAATCGATCATGGACCCGCCTGCAGTTGCGCCCTGCCGCCAAGGGCCTCGCGAGCGATCGAACGCGAGCCGCTATGGTAAAAATCGCATACCGCAACGCCGAGCGCGTCGAAGGCGTCGCTCGGCTTCGCCGCCGCGCCGAGGGAGAGGATCATGCGGATCATGTATTCCACCTGGGATTTCTCCGCGCCGCCGTTGCCGGTGATTGCCTTCTTTATCGTGCGCGGCGAATACTCCGCGATGGCGGCCCCGGCCCTGGCAGCCGCGAGCATGAGCACGCCGCGGGCATGGCCGAGCAGCAGCGTCGTATGAACGTTCTTGGCGTAGAATGCCTGCTCGATGGCCACCCGCTGGGGTCGGTAGCGCGCCAGATACCCTTCGATTCCGTCGTAAATAGCAAGGAGCCGCTCGCTGAGCGGCGCTTCGGCCTTCGTCGTAATGACTCCCCAGTCGACCCGCGATACCGCGTTGTTGCACGCTTCGATCACGCCGAAGCCCGTGGTCGCCGTTCCCGGGTCGATGCCGAAGATGATCATGGCGGGCCCGGCGACTACTCTTTCCCCAGCTTCGCCATGGTCTCTTCGCTCATGTCGAAATTGCTGTACACATGCTGCGTATCGTCAAGTTCATCGATCGCATCGAGCAGTCGCAGCACCTTCGCGGCGTTTTCGCCCTCGAGAGTCACCGGGGTGTCGGCGAGTTTCGTGATTTCGGCCGACGACGCCTTTACATCAGCTTTTTCGATCGCCTGGCGGACCGCTTCGAACGCATCGGGGGCCGTGATTATTTCGAACTCGTCACCCTGCAGCGACAGGTCTTCGGCGCCCGCTTCGAGCGCAATCTCCAGAAGCGGTTCTTCGGCCATGGCCTCCTTCGGAACGCGGATGACGCCCTTGGATTTGAACATCCAGGCGACGGAGTTTGTCTGGCCGAGGTTGCCCCCATGCTTGGTAAGCGCGTGACGCACTTCCGCGACGGTCCGGTTACGGTTGTCGGTCAGGCATTCGACCATGATCGCGATCCCGCCGGGTCCGTACCCTTCGAAGATTATTTCCTCGTAGGACACCCCTTCGAGCTGACCGGTTCCCTTCTGGATCGCATTGTCAATATTCTTGCCCGGCATATTGGCCGTGCGCGCGCTCGTCACCGCGGAGCGCAGACGCGGGTTGCCTTCGATGTCGCCGCCGCCCATGCGCGCGGCAACGGTTATTTCCCTGATAAGCCGGTTGAACAGCTTGCCGCGCGCGGCATCGGCTTTGCCCTTGGAGCGCTTGATCGTCGCCCACTTGGAATGTCCTGACATGCAAACCTCGCTTTCGATATTCGCTTCAAATCCGGTATCGCCCCGGGAAGGGGCGCTGACGCGTCACCGTGGTCCTGACGCAACGGTCGTCCCGCCGCTGCCGCGGCAAGGGAACGTCCGGAGGATGGTAGAGCGCCCCGATGGCGATTCCCGCTTTCTCCCACTGGCTTTTCATGCGGCAACCGGAACGATGCATGGTTTTGTCAGTCTATCCAGGGCAATAGGTTCGATCGAAGGCGCTTCGGAGCCGAGGAAAAGGGTGGACAGTTCCTTGAATCGCGGGGTACGGTCGGTCACGAGAAACCGGCTTGCCGCAAGTCCTCCGGTCTTTTCGGATGAAAAGCCGTCGAGCGACTTCAAAATGTCGAACACTTCCAGCGCGGTCCAGACCGCGCTGTCGAGCAGGTGCGTCCGCGTTCCCACCATCTCCTGGATGGCCTGCATGAGCAGGGGATAATGCGTGCATCCGAGAATGATGCAATCGACGCCGGAGTCAAGGACTTCAGCAAGATAATATTGGACGGCGTGGCGCGTGATCTCGTGGTCAAGAAGCCCCTCCTCGACGAGCGGTACGAAGAGGGGACACGCCGTGCCGTACACTTTGATCGCGGGGTCAAACGCATGGATCGCGCGGGTATAAGCGCCGACGCGGATCGTCGCCGCGGTCCCGATGACGCCGACCTTACGCACCGCGGTCCGCCGGACCGCCGCCCGCGCTCCGGGCACCACCACGCCGATCACGGGAATGTCCTTGCTGTTTGCGGCGATGAAATCGAGCGCCACGGACGAAACCGTATTGCATGCCACGACGAGCAGTTTGACATCAAGGTCAATTAAAAAGCGCGCATCCTCGCTGCCGAAGGTTCTGATGGTCTCCTCGGATCGGTTGCCGTACGGGCATCGCGCGGTATCGCCCAGGTAGATGATCTTCTCCCCGGGCATGAGCCTGAAGAGTTCGCAAGCCACGGTGAGGCCGCCGAGTCCGGAATCAAAAACGCCGATAGGCCGTGAATCGCTCATAATCCCTATTCATATTTCGTCTTGAAGTTGAGGATCGCGTTGCAGATCGCCTCAGCCATGGTCCGCTGGAACGACCGGTCCGTGAGAAATTTTTCGTCCGACGGATTGGAAACGAACCCGGTTTCGATCAGGACCGACGGCATGTAGGCGCCGTTGAGCACCCAGAAATTCGCCTGTCCTATCCCTTCCTGCAACCTGCAGATCTTTCTGCCGAACCGCGCTTCGAATTGCCGGTCAAGCAAAATACTGAACTCCTGGCTCTCGCGCAAGTACTCATTGCCGGCCAGATCGCTGAGAACATTTTTCAATTCATTGGAATTGCGCGACGTTTCCAGCTCGACCACCGCGTTTTCGCGCATGGCCACCAGCTTGTCGGCCTCGTTTTTCGCCTCGGAAAGAAAATAGACTTTATACCCCTTCGCCATCTCCCTGTTTTTCTGCGACCCCGGCATGGAATTGGCATGGATGCTGATGAAGAGATCGGCCTTCCAGCGGTTTGCCATGGTCGTCCGCTCGGCGAGGTCGACGAATTTATCGGTTTGACGGGTGAGATATACCGTGAGGTCTCCTTTTTTTTCAAGCAAATCCCGGAGAAGAAGGGCTATGGAAAGCGTGATGTTTTTTTCCATCACCCCTCCCGGCCCCAGGGCGCCCGGATCGTAACCGCCATGCCCGGGATCGATGACCACGGTACGGATGCCGCCTGCCGCCGCGTCCTCCGACGACGGGTCGTCTCCCGCGAGTGCGCCGGCCGCGATCATCAACAACAAGAGAAACGCCCATGGTATCTTCATGCCCGGTTTCGAAGGTTCCTCAGCTGCGCAAGCCTGCGCTTTGACTCTTCAGTCGCTATTTTCTGGCGTTTATCGTATTTCTTCAAGCCGCGACAGAGCCCCAACTCGATTTTCACCCATTGATTTTTGAAGTACAGCGAAAGCGGAATCAGCGTCAGCTTCTTGCGGTCCACCTCGGCGGAAAGCCGGAGTATTTCCTTCCGATGAAGCAACAAACGCCGCTTTCGCAAGGGGTCCGGCGCATACATCCCCTGCCGTTCATAGGGGGTGATGTGCAGGTTATTGATGAACATCTCACCCGCATGGCACTGCGCGTACGCTTCGACGATGGTGATTTTTCCCGCCCGGATCGACTTCACCTCCGCGCCGGTAAGACTGATCCCGGTTTCCACTTTTTCAAGGACCTCGTAGTCATGATACGCCTTCCGGTTATTCGCCACAATTTTCATCGAAGCAAAAAATACGTACTGCTTCGAAGCATGGGCAATGAAGCTTCAGCCGTTGCCGGTCGCCCCCTCCCGGCGCCACCTTATTTATATTATTATGTTCTTGAATGTGCGGAAAAAATCTGAAATACCATGCTATTATTCTTTAATAAACGCCCTTACCGCGCAACGGTATGCATTCACCGTGAAAGCGTGCATTTCAGGCACTCTACTACAGACGTCCGAGGGGAGGAACCAACCGCATGGCTGATTGTATCTTCTGCAAAATCATAGCTAAACAGATTCCTGTGTCCCCGGTTTACGACAACGCTGCCGCTATTGTCATCCGTGATAATAACCCCCAGGCGCCGGTACATCTTCTGGCAATGCCCAAAAAACACTATGCAGGCATCCATGAGGTGCCGCCCGCCGAAGCCTCCCTTTTTTCCGACCTCTTTGCCGCAATCGGCAAGGCGGTGGAGCTCGAATACCTGAAAGAGTACGGGTATCGACTCGTGGTCAACTTCGGCGAAAAAACCGGGCAATCGGTGCCGCATATCCATGTACATATTTTAAGCGGCCGCCCCATGCACTGGCCCCCGGGTTGACCGCCCCCGTACGTACGCGCTTATTGCATCTGCTTCCGCAAAAACGTCGGAATATCCGTATCGTTCTCGTACTGGGTCAAGACCGTGCTCCGGTCGCTATGCGCGCGCTGCTCGCCCCGGCGCTTCCCCTCCGGCAGCAGGAATGGCGGAACAAACGGGAGAGCGTGGTCCGGCAGCGTCTGTGTCGTCGCGGGAGCCGCTGAATCGGCCGTTGTCCGCGCCGTCTCCACTTCCGCCGCCCCGCCCCGTTCCCGGGATACGGGTCCGAACTCCTCTGCTCTCTCCTGGCGCAAGGGAAACTGGAGGGGCATGCTGATCTGCTCCGCGCTCTTTTCCGTCCCGTTCTGGACACCGGGCACATTGAGCATCATCGCGCGTTCATCGCGCTTTTTCCCCATGCTCTGTTCGTTGAACCCGGTCGCGATCACGGTGACGCGGATTTTCCCGTTCATGGTCGGATCGGAAACCGCGCCGAAAATGATATTGGTCTCCCCGTCGTCGCCGACCGCCTCGTTCACCATGCGCGTCGCTTCCGAAACGTCGTAGAGGGTCATATCGGCCCCGCCGGTGACATTGATGAGGATGCCCTTGGCACCCGCGATCGAGATATCGTCGAGGAGCGGATTATGTATCGCGGCCTCGGCGGCGCACGTCGCCCGTGTCGCGGCGTCGCCGTCGGAGCACCCCGTGCCCATGAGCGCTTCGCCCATGCTGCTCATGATGGTTTTGACATCGGCGAAATCGAGATTGACAAGGCCGTGCACGGCGATGAGGTCGGATATGCCCTTTGTCGCCTGGTACAGAACGTCGTCGGCGGTTTTGAACGCGTCGATGAGCGTCGTCGTATTGTCGACAATGGTCAGAAGCTTCTGGTTGGGAATGAGGATGATGGTATCGATGGCCTTGTTCAACTCCTCAATGCCGCGCTTCGCGTTGCGGTCCCGGATCTTGCCCTCAAAGAGGAACGGACGGGTGACGATCGCCACGGTCAGGATGCCCAGCTCGCGGGCGATCTGCGCGACCACCGGGGCGCCGCCCGTGCCGGTGCCGCCTCCCATGCCCGCCGTGATGAAGATCATGTCCGCGCCCCCGATCGCCGTGGCGATCTTTTCCCGGTCCTCCTCCATGGCCTGCCGGCCGATGTCGGGATTGGCTCCCGCGCCGAGTCCCTTGGTGATCCGTTCGCCGATCTGGATCCGGTGCGGCGCCCGGTTATTGTCAAGCGCCATGGCGTCCGTGTTGACGGAAATGAACTCGACGCCGGCGAGCCCCGCGTCGACCATGCGGTTCACCGCGTTGCCTCCCGCGCCGCCGACCCCGATCACCTTCATCTTCGCTACCGTCGCGAACTGCTCCTCAATCTGAAAATTCATCACGACCTCCCGGAAAAAGTAGTGTGGCGTGTATTGACAAATACCTTGTATGTCGTTGTGAACCGCGCGTTAAAAGAAATCCTTCACCCACGATTGCATTCTGTCGAGAATCCGCTTGAACGAGTCGTCCCCGCCGGGAGATCGGGCGCCCCTCCCCCTGCCTTTACCCGACTGCTTTTTGTTCAACTGCTCGATTCCGTACAGGCAGAGGCCGACGCCGGTGGCGTGGATCGGGGTCCTGGCCGCTTCGGTAAGCCCGCCGAATCCGGCGGGCACGCCGATCTTGACCGGCAGTTCCAGCACCTTCTCCGCGAGCTCCTTGATGCCGTCCATGAGCGCCGCTCCGCCCGTCAGCACGATGCCGGCGCCGAGCATGTCGCAGAATTCGGTCTTCCTGATTTCGCGCAAGACAAGCGAGAGGATCTCCTCGATCCGCGGTTCGATGATGGAAGCCAGGACCGCGCGCGATACTTCGCGCTGTTCCCGGCCGCCCACGCCCGGTACGCTGATGAAATCGGTACCTTTGACAAGTGCGGAATAGGCGCAGCCGTACTGTTTTTTTATCTCCTCGGCCCGTTCAATCGGGGTGCGGATGCCGATGGCGATGTCGCTCGTCACATTTTTGCCGCCGAGCCCGATGACCGCGGTATGGCGGATGCTTTCATCGAAGTAAATCGCCACATCGGTCGTGCCGCCGCCCATGTCGATGAGCGCGACGCCGAGTTCCTTTTCATCCATGTCGAGCGTCGCATAGCATGAAGCAAGCGGTTCGAGGACGAGATCGATCACCTTCAGGCCGGCCTTGTTTACGCTGCGGTAAATGTTCTGGGCGCTCGTCACCGCGCCGGTAATGATGTGGACCTGCGTTTCGAGGCGGACGCCGCAGATGCCGACCGGGTCCTTGATGCCCTTCTGGTCGTCAACCACGAACTCCTGCGGAATCACGTGCAGGATCTCCCGGTCCATGGGGATGGAAACCGCTTTCGCGGCATCGACGGCCCTGATCACGTCTATTTCGGAAATCTCATTCTGCGGCCGCGAGATGGCGACCACGCCGCGGCTGTTGATGGCGCGGATATGGTCGCCCGCGATGCCGACCCATACGGCGTCGACATCGATCCCCGCCATGAGTTCCGCCTCCTCGACCGCCTTCTGGATCGACTGCACGGTTTTATCGATATTGACCACCACGCCCTTGCGCAGTCCATCGGACCTGCTCACGCCGACACCGATGATTTTCGGCTCGGCTCCGGCCGAAACATCACAGATGATGCAGGCGATTTTAGTGGTGCCGATGTCCAGCCCGGCGATGATATTATGTTTCATGAGCGCTGCCTCCCCAACGATTGAATACGCTATCCCTTTTGTCGCGCCTTTTCCGCGCCTTCGCCGGCGCTCCCCCCGGCCGTTATAAAGGCGAGATTGCGGCACGAAAGATCGATCCGGGACGGAAAACCCGAATCGTTCTGCACCGAGGGCAGGAGCTGAACAAGCCGCTCCAGGCAATTTTCAAGGTTATTCCCGTCGAGCGCGATCTCGGTCCGACTCCCTTCGAACCACATGGTCGCCGCTCCATGGGGCCCGAAGCAGACCTGCGTCACGCGGGAAGCGATCCGCGGATCGAACGCGGCGAGGCCGCGGAAAAACCCGTTCATTCTTTCGCGATCATCATGAGTCAAATACCGCGATCCCGATCCCGCGGAATCGCGCAGGCCCGACACCAGCGGTAGGCGCTGCGCGACGCCCGGATCAAAAGGGATATACGTTCCAGCGGTATCGACAAAGCAGACCGCGGCCTTCGCCACGATCGCCACTGGTTTTCTTTCAGTAATGATAGCGGTAACGACGCCCTCGCGCGGCCCGCACAATTTCGCCTCCGCGATCCACGGGCTCACCCGGCGAAACCCCTTCATAAACTTTTCGTTCATCGTTGAAAACGGCATCGGGAAGCGAAAACCGAGACGGCTCATGATCTGCCCGGCCGTAACATGCCCGCCGCCGGCCACCGTCATGGTTGTCACGATTGAAGCGCGCGGCTTCAAAAAATGCTCGGCGAACAACCCGATGCGAACGACACGGGCGGGGTACAGAACGGCCGCGCCGATGACCGCGCCCGCGAGTATCACCGCGGCGACCGCCGCGACGCGGCCCCGGATGCGTCGCTTTGCGGATCGATCGTAACGCCGCTTCCTGTAGTTGGCTCCGATGCGCTTAGCCATGCCGCAACGCCTCCAGAATGGGTCGCGCCGTCTCGTTGATATCGCCCGCTCCCATGAGCACCACGGCCTCGCCATCGACGGCATGCGCGACCACGGTCGCGACGATATCGGCCGCCTGCGGGCAGTAGTGCGCATCGGCCCTGCCGAGCAGTCGCAACTTTTCCACGATGGTCTCGGCGGTGACGCCGGAAATCGGCTCTTCACGCGCGGGATAAATCGCGGTGACGATCACGCGGTCGGCCTTGGCGAGACTCCGGGCGAAATCGTCGAGAAAATCCCGCGTCCGGGTAAAGAGGTGCGGCTGAAAAACCGCCGTGATCCGGGAATAGCCGCCGCACCGCACCGCCTCGAGCGTTGCCGCGATTTCGCGGGGATGGTGCGCATAGTCGTCGATGACCGTCACGTTCCGCTCGCGGCCGACCGCTTCAAGACGCCGCTTCACGCCGCCGAATTCTTCGAGCGCCTTGCCGATGCAATCGAAGGGAACGCCCATCTCCATGGCGACGGCAACGGCTCCCATGGCGTTTACCGCGTTATGGATACCGGGAATGGCGAGCGCGACCCTGCCGAGTCGGGTAACGCCGTGAAAGGCCTCGAACGAGGTGGTGGCGCCGGTGAACTCGATGGCGCGGGCCGAATAGTCCGCGCCCGGCGAACTTCCATAGGTGACAAACGAGCAGGTAAGCCGCGGCAGTATGTCGCGCACGCCCGCATCGTCGATGCAGCAGACCAGTTCGCCGTAGAAAGGAAGGCGCGCCGCGAAGGCCGTGAACGCGCGTTGTATGTCTTCCAGATCGGTAAAGCAGTCGAGATGGTCCGTATCGATATTCGTGATGAGCGCCATGGTCGGATACATGGCCAGGAACGAGCGGTCGAACTCATCGGCTTCCGCCACCATGATCGAGCCGTTCCCGATGACGAGCGGCGCCTTTTCGCGGAGCAGCGTGCCGCCCACCAGAATGGTGGGATCAAGATTCGCTTCGGTCAAAATGGCGCCGACGAGCGACGTGGTCGTGGTTTTTCCATGCGTGCCCGCTACGCAGATCGTGGAAAACGTGCGCATGAGTTCTCCCAGCGCCTCGGCGCGACGGAGTTCGGCGATGCCGTGCTCGCGGGCGTACATCCGTTCGGGATTGTCGGCCCGGATCGCGCTCGAATAGACGAGCAGGTCGGCATCCTTGACAAGACGAGGCTCATGCCCGGTCTGGACCTGGATGCCCATCCGTTCGAGGCGCTCGACGGCCGCCGAGACAGCGCGATCGCTGCCCGTGACGCGATGGCCGTAGTGGCGAAGCAGTTCGGCGAGTCCGCTCATGCCCGCGCCGCCGATTCCCGCGCAATGGATGCGTTTCTTAAAATGCCGCACGGTTTTCCCTTCCCTTCGCCACCGTCACCCGGCCGTTCGACCTGCTCGATATGTTGAGAACGACGCCCATGCTGGCCATGGTGAAAATGAGGCTCATGCCGCCATAACTGAGGAACGGCATGGGTACGCCGGTCGTCGGAATGAGTCCGCTGGCGACGCTTGCATTGACTATTGCGTATATCGCGATCGCCGCCGAAAATCCGAAGGCCATAATCTGTCCCATGCGGTCGGGCGCCCTGAAAGCGACGCGCATGCCGCGATAGACGATAAACGCGAGAACCGCTCCGATGGCGAGAAGCCCGATGAATCCGATCTCTTCGCCGAGAATCGACACGATAAAGTCGGTGTGCGGCTCCGGCAGGTAGAAGAATTTCTGTTCTCCCTTGCCCAGGCCCACCCCGAACAGGCCGCCGTTGCCGAGACCGACGAGCGACTGGAATGACTGATAGCCGATATCATGCTGGTGGCCGGAACGGTCGAGGAAACCTGTCAGCCGCCTGAGACGGTAGGGCGCGACGAGCACCAGGATCACCGCCGCCGGGATCGCCGACAGGACGATGGCGCCCAGGTGCAGGAGGTTGGCGCCCGAAACGAAAAGGATCGCCAGCGCGATTCCGACCATGATGGCCGCGGTCGAAAAATTCGGCTCAACGAGGACCAGGACGCACATGACGCCGACGACCGCCAAAAGCTTAACCACCATTGTCAACCGCCGTATTTCGCCCCCGGCCTCCTCGCATTTACGGGCAAGAAAGATGATGAGGGCGATGCGCGCGAAATCGGAGACCTGGAACTGCAGCGGACCGACGGTCAGCCAGCGCCGCGCCCCGTTGATTGCATGATGCGACGGCAGCACGAAGAGAGCCGCGAGCAGGGCGATGGAAATCAGGTACGCGAACCCGCTCATGTTGCCCCACCGGTGGTAGTCGACGTTGACGCAGATCATGAAGCACGCGATCCCGAACAGGGCCCGGATGCTCTGGCGGGCGAGAAAGTAATCCGGGCCGCCATATTTATTCTGCGAGAGCGCAAAGGAGGAGCTGTAGACAAGCACGATGCCGAACCCGAGCATGAGCAGGATCGCGGCAAAAAGCGGCCAGTCGATATTTTCCCGCTGCGCGTTCATTGAACGGTCCTTTCGGCCGACAACGACGCCACGATCGCCTTGAAACGATCGCCCCGCTCCTCGTAGTCGGCAAACATGTCGAAACTCGAACAGCCCGGCGAAAACACGACTACGTCGCCCGGAAGGCCGTGGCGCGCCGCGGTCATGACCGCCTCGTCAAGCGTAGCGCATCGGTATACCGGCACGATCCCTCCCCACTCGCCATGCATCCGGTCGGCGGCTTCGCCGATAAGGCAGACGTCGCATACCTGGCGCCCGAGCGCCGGTTTGATAAGAGAAAAATCGCATCCCTTGTCCCTGCCGCCCGCGATCAGGTGCACTCGGGCCGCGAACGCGGTCACGGCGCACAGCACCGACTCGGCGGTGGTTGATTTCGAATCGTTGTAGTACCGCACGCCCGCCGCTTCGCCGGAAAATTCGAGCCGGTGCGGCAGGCCCCGGAAACCCGCGAACCCCCTGCCGACGGCCGCATCCCCGATCCCCGCGATCCGGGCCAGCGCCGCCGCCGCCGCCGCGTTTTCGTAATTGTGGCGTCCCTTGATCAGCATTTCATGCACGTCAAGAATGGTCCCCCGCGCGCCGCCGAAGCGGTAACGGATCGCGCCCGCGCCCTCGTCGTACCAGAAGCCGTCGCCGGGGCCGGGCATGCTGCCGAAAAAGATCACGTTGGTCCGCTTGCTCATCGCGTTTGCCCATGCGGTAAGTCCGGCGTCGTGCACATTCAGCACCAGATAATTATCTTTTGTGAAATTGTCGGCGATCCGTTTCTTCGCCGCGTAGTAGTCGTTTTCGGTGCGATAGCGATCCAGGTGGTTCTTGAAAAGATTCAGCACCGCGGCGGCCCTGGGCCTGAAGCGGTCGATCCCTTCGAGCTGGAAGCTCGAAACTTCCGCGGCGACCCACGCGTCACGCGGCAATCCGGCAGTGATGCCGATAAGCGGGATGCCGATATTGCCTGCGACCGCCGTTTCCTTTCCCCCCGCCTTGAGCGCCTCGCCGAGAAGCGATATGGTCGTACTCTTGCCGGTGGAACCGGTAACTGCCAGGAAATTCGCCTCGCTTGCCCGGAAACCGAGTTCGAGCTCCGACCAGACCGGGATTCCCCGCGCGCGCGCCTGGAGCAGGATCGGCAGGTCGGACCGCGCTCCCGGCGAAATCACGATGAGGTCGGTTTGCAGGAGCGCCGCGGTATGTCCCCCGCCCTCGTGCGCCGCAGTCGCGAGCCCGTGCGCCGAAAGAAGCGCCTCGAGTTTTTCAACCGCGCACGAATCGCTTATGAAAACGTCGACGCCTTTCGACCGGAAATACGCGGCCGCGGCAAGCCCGCTGCGGCCGGCGCCGAGTATGCCCGCGCGGCGCGGAAAGGTCGCCCTGAGATCGAACGTCTCAGAAGTTTTCATAGACCGTCTCCAGGCGCATGCCCCGCGATCCCTTGACCAGCACCATATCGCCCGGCGCGACCATGGCGTGCAGCGGCGCTACCGCCTCGGCGGCCGTTGGTACCACGGCAATGCCGTTCTTCATGCCGGGATCCGCTCTTACGACGCCCTTCGCGACCTCCCCGGCGAACTCCCCGACCGCGACGATTTTTCTCACGCCGTTCTTTACCAGCAGCCGACCAAGCTCCCGGTGAAGCCGTGGCGCGTAACGGCCGAGCTCCAGCATGTCGCCGACCACCGCC
>Ga0187851_10001688_pt1 | contig 20850 bp, 15 predicted proteins | sample June2016WEW_6_10_FD_132997 | JGI IMG/M metagenome (GOLD analysis project Ga0187851, IMG submission 132997) | Peatland microbial communities from SPRUCE experiment site at the Marcell Experimental Forest, Minnesota, USA - June2016WEW_6_10 | ecosystem: Environmental > Terrestrial > Soil >...
CATCAGCCGGTAGCTATCGCGCGGAATGCCGGCCAGCGCGATGCGCAGCATGTCGTGCATGCCGGCGTAGTTTTGCGCGGTCTCGAAGAAGCGAATGCCGTGGTCGTAGGCATAGCGCACCAGGCGTGTGAACTGCTCCTGGCCGAGTTCGCGCTGCACTTTGCCGCCGAACGTGCCGGTGCCGAAGGCCAGGCGGGTCACTTGAACGCCCGAATTGCCGAGCGGCACCCAGTCGGTGGCGGAGCGTTTTGCGAGTTTTGCCGGAGCGGCTGTCGCGGCGCTCAGGCCCGCGTTGAAAACAGATCCGCCCGCGGCGATTGAGGCGGCCGCGGCGGCTGCCGTCTTCAGAAAACTACGACGGTTGAAAGTGGACATGGACTTCAGCCTCTCTGAGTCGCGTTAGCAAAAAAGATAACACAACAGCGGCGCGCTCCGGTCGCACCCGGGCGTTGCTGCACCATCGCCGCAGCGCGGAGCGATGGTATAGAGTGTTGATGTTCGGTCATCCCCTGGGGATCAATAAATCGTGAGGTCTAGAGAACGAATATGCGCAAACTGAAAGCAGCAGTCATCGGAGCCGGCTTCATGGGCCGGACTCACGTAGAGGCCCTGCGCCGGCTGGGCTTCGTCGACGTGGTGGCAGTCGCCGCCATCAGCGACGAGGAAGCCAAGAAGTTCGCGGCCGGCGCCTACATCGATTGGGCCACCGCGGACGTCGACTCGATTCTGGCCGACAAGAGCATCGACGGCGTCCACATCTGTACGCCCAACGCGCTGCACGCTCCGATCGCGATGAAGGCGCTGAAGGCCGGCAAGCACGTATTGAGCGAGAAGCCGCTGGCGATGTCCGCCGCCGAAGCGAAGAAGATGCTCGAGCTGGCGGAGAAGAAAAATCTGTGCCACGCGACCAACCACAACCTGCGCTACTACCCGCTGACGCAGCAGATCCGCCGCATGATCGAAAACGGCGAACTGGGCGAGATCCTCGTCGTGCAGGGCACGTACTCGCAGGACTGGCTGCTTTACGATACCGATTTCAACTGGCGCATTCTGCGCAAAGACAACGGCCCGCTGCGCGCGGTGGGCGATATCGGCTCGCATTGGATGGACATGATCCAGCACGTGACCGGACTGCCGATCACCGCGCTGTGCGCCGACCTTGCGATCATGCACAAGACGCGCAAACAGCCCCTGGTGGCGATCGAGACCTTCGCCGGCAAGACGCTGCAGCCCGCCGATTATAAGGAGATTAAGATCGATACCGAGGACTACGGCGGGGTGCTGCTCCATCTGGGCGAGCGCGCGCGCGGCGCGTTCACGGTCAGCCAGGTTTCGGCCGGCTGCAAGAACCGCTTCGAATTCATGGTCTCGGGAACGAAGGCCAGCGTGAGTTGGAACCAGGAGCAGCCTAATCACATGTGGGTGGGCTACCGCAACGAGCCGAACCGCATCATTCAGAAAGACGGTTCGCTGATGGATCCGCGGGCCGCGGCGTATGCCGATTACCCGGGCGGCCACGCCGAGGGCTACCCCGACGCGCACAAGCAGCTCTTCAAGCGCTTCTGGTCGCGCATCGCCGATCCGAGCCTGCCGATCGAGTATCCGACCTTCGCCGACGGCCTGCGCGGCATGCTGTTGCTCGAAAAGGTGATCGAGAGCGACAAGAAGCGCGGCTGGGTGAACACCGGGCTGGGCGTGAAAAAGCTGGCCAAAAAAGCGGCCAAATAGGCGCGGGGCCTGCCCGCCCGCACGTGGTCGCACAAGCGCAACGTCCGGGGATCAACTGAGACAGCGGGGTTCGTCCGCGACAGGACGCGCCCCCAGCATCTTCACGTCCACCTCGCACTCGAGCCCGATCCAGCCGAACGCCGGCTCGTCGCCCGGGGCCACGCTGAAGGACAGGAAGTCGTACGCCCAATCGCAGATGACATATTTGTCCAGCCTGCCGTCAGAGACCGCCAGGGTGAGGCCGTACGTGGCTGGGGCGAGGCGCGGCATGGTCCACACGAATTCCACGCTCATGTGGTCGCCCGCGACGAGCGGCGGCATCTGGAAGCCTTCGCGCGAAGTGTTCGAGCTGAATACGCAACGCCCCTGCCCATCGCGCACCATGAACCCGGCTATCGGCGAAGCGAGCGGCTGGTGAACTCGGAAGCTGACGCGGACGGTGACGATGTCGCCGTGCCGCAGCACGGGCTGCTGGCACGTCTGCTGCGGTCCGGTCTCCAACAGGAATGTGGCGCCGCTGATGGTCACGCGGCCGTCTCCGAAGCGGTGGCCTGAAAACGCGACCGGCGGAGCGAGATCCGGCGCGATGAATGGGGCCCGCGCCGTCTGTGCCGCCGCTTCGCTGGCGATCATCGCGGCATCGCGCGCGGTCATGTTGGCCAGGTATTGCCCGACCACGCCATCGGTCGTCCCCAGCGCCTGCACCGAACCCTGCTCGAGCCACAGGCAACGGTCGCTGATGGCCCGCACATCTTCCGAGGAGTGGGAGACGAACAGGATGCTCAACCCGCGCTCCCGCATTTCGTGGATGCGGTGCATGCAGCGCTGGCGAAACGCGATGTCGCCGACGGCCAACGCCTCGTCCACCAGCAGGATGTCGGCATCGACGTGGATTGAAACTGCAAACGCGAGCCGCATCAACATGCCGCTCGAATAGGTCTTCACGGGTTGGTTGAGGAAGTCGCCGATTTCGGCGAAGGCGACGATCTGCTCGAAGCGATCCGCCGTCTGTTTGGCGCTGAGCCCGTGCAGTGAGGCCGAAAGCTGAACGTTCTGACGCCCGGTGAATTCGGGATTGAATCCGGAACCGAGTTCCAGCAGGCCGGCCATCCGGCCGTTCGCCTCCACGCTGCCTTCCGTCGGTCGCAGGATGCCGGCGGCGATCTGCAGCAGCGTGCTCTTGCCCGACCCGTTCGCTCCGACGATGCCCAGCGACTCGCCGCGCCGGAGTTCGAAACTCACGTCGCGCAGCGCCCAGAAAAGCTTCGACTCGCCGCGGAACAGGGCGGGGAACAGCGCGCGCAGCCGGGCCGACGGTTTCTCATCCACCGGGTAGGCCTTCGAGACATGGCTCACGCGCAGCAGCAGGTCGTGGCCCGAACCGGCCGGCTCAGCGGGCACGGTAGCGATCCCCGTACGACGATTCAGAATGTTTGCGCATACTCATTTCCATGCGGCGACCACGACGCGCTTGCCGCGCGCGTGCTGCTCGTAGGCGCCCTCGGCGGGGGCTATGAATTCCACCCGGCGGAACCCGGCGTGCCGCAGCATCGCCTCCAGCGCGCGCGGCGAGGGACACGTGACCAGCGGCGCGACGCCCGTTTCGCGGTTGCCCGCGTTGAACTCACCGCTTTCGTCGATCAACGCGAGAATGCCCTGATAGGGCCGCGTCCACTGGCGTGAACCCCACTCGGTGACGCCCTCCAATTCATCCACCACCTGGGTCTCGACGACGCACAACTCGCCCGTCACCGCGCTGACCTGGCGCAGGCACAGCATCGGATCCATCACGTGATACAGCACGCCCAGAAATAGCGTCAGCGGATACACCGGTTGTTCCGCGGCCAGGTTCTCGACCCGGCCGGCCACGAATTCCAGGTTGGCGAGACCCGTGGCCGCGGCCACGAACTGCGCCCGGCGCAGATTCTCCTCCCGCGGTTCGAGTCCGACCACGCGATGCGCGCCCATCCGTGCCACAGCCAGCGCGTAGAATCCTTCGTGGCACCCGATATCCAGGCAGTCGATCGAGCCGATGCGTTCGCCAAAGTGCGTTCGCACGACGCGCTCTACCATCTCCAGTCGCGTCAGGAAAATTCCGCTGACCGAAGGCGGCACGGCCGACCTCGTCGTCAGCCCGCGGCCCAGGTCCAACGAGTAGAACCAGGGCGACAACTCCTCGATGCCGCGCCGGACGTCATCCTCGCTCAGCGGCGGTTGGACCCGAATGGAAGACTGCATGCCGATCTTCTATTTTAGGCGAAGGCAGGGAACCGACGTTTCCTGTTGTTCATGTTTTGGACGTTGTGCTGGTTAGCTCTTGAATACTAGTAGGTTTGGGTGATTGAACTCCTACCTTAAAGTATGTGAAAACAACCCCAATGAGGGACGCAAGGGCAGGCGCACACTGTGTGGCTCTGTCGCGACCGCTAACGAGGGGAACTGGGCCATGCATCGAACTGGGAAGCTGACCGCGGCGGCGTTCGCGATTCTGGTTGTCAACAGCCTGTATCTCTGGTCCACGGCGCAGGCCTCCGTCTTTTACATCGGAAACATTTTGCTGCATTTTGTTCTGGGCCTCGGCCTGCTCGCGGCGTTCCTGTGGCTGCTGCTGCGCTCGGGAGAAGTGCGCCGAGCCATGCGCTGGGCTGCCCCAGTGCTGCTGGCCAGCGCCGTTCTGGGCGGATTCTTGTTGTGGAAGGGCGCCATCACGGCGAACCACGCCGCGCTCGTGGCGCACATTGCCTCCGGTTTTCTGGGGGCCTTGCTGGCCGCCGCCGCACTTCACTCGAAGCGCTTCTGGGCCGTGACCGGGCTGGCCGTGGTTCTGTGCGCCGCCTATGCCGGCTACCAGCGGCTGCATCCCTGGGCGCCGTCGGAAATAGAAAACCCGACGCTCGTGCCGACCTCCATGCAGGAAGAGGGCGCCGGCTCGCAATCGCCTTTCTGGCCTTCTTCGGCGCAGACCAACACGGGCCGGCTCATCCCGTCGAAGTTCTTCATGGATTCGAAGCGCTGCGGCGAGTGTCACAAGGAGATCTACGACCAATGGAACTCCTCGATGCACCACTTCGCCTCGTTCAACAACCAGTTTTACCGGAGGTCGATCGAATACATGCAGGACGTCAGCGGAACCCACGGCTCGAAGTGGTGCGCCGGCTGTCACGATCACGCGATGCTGTTCAGCGGCCGCTTCGAGCGGCCCGCGCGCGAGCAGATGGATACGCCCGAGGCGCAGAACGGCCTGGGCTGCGTCTCCTGCCATTCGATCAGCGCAGTCCACGGCAGCATGGGCAACGGCGGCTTCTCGCTCGAATACCCCGAACTGCACGAATTGGTCGCGAGCACCAATCCGGCAGTGCGCTGGGTGCACGACTTCGTAACAACACGCGCGCCCGAACCGCATCGCCGCACGTTTTTGAAACCCTTCATGCGCAACTCGTCCGAGTTCTGCTCGGCCTGTCACAAGGTTCACCTCGACGTGCCGGTGAACAACTACCGCTGGACCCGCGGCTTCAACGAATACGACAACTGGCAGGCCTCCGGCGTTTCGGGCCAGGGCGCGCGCTCGTTCTACTATCCCGACAAACCGCTGGCCTGCGGCGGTTGCCACATGCCCATGGTGCCCTCCACGGATCCCGCGGCGCACGATGGCATGGTGCACAGCCATCGCTTCGCCGCCGCCAACACGGCTGTGCCAACCGCCAACCAGGATGAGACGCAGTTGAAGGCCGTCGAGGGGTTCCTCCAGTCGGGTTTCATCACGGTGGATATTTTTGCGGCGCAACCCGCGGAAACCGCTCCGGGCCTGCAGATGCAGCGGCGCGCGGCCGCCGAGAATCCGCAGCAGGCGATGACCTCCTTCGCGGTCGGGGAAGAGGCCGAAACGACGGGCCAGTTCTTCCTGCGGGAGATCACGAAATTGGCGGCGCCGCTGGACCAGGCGGACACCAGGTTTCAACCGGGTTCGACGGCGCGCGTCGACGTGGTCGTGCGCACGCGCAAGATCGGCCACTTCTTTCCCGGCGGAACGGTCGACGCGTTCGATGTCTGGTTGGAACTCGAAGGGCGCGATGCGACGGGCAAGGTGATTTTCTGGAGCGGGAAAGTCGAAGACAACGGAAAGGGGCCTGTCGAGAAGGGCGCGCATTTTTATAAGTCGTTCCAGCTCGACGGGGATGGCAATCCGATCAACAAGCGCAACGGCTGGGCCATGCGCAGCCTGTTGTATGTACGGTTGATCCCGCCGGGCGCGGCCGACGTGGCGCACTATAGGGTGCGAATTCCCAAGGATGCCAAGGGTCCAATTACGCTGAAAGCGCGGCTGAATTATCGGAAATTCTCCCGCTATTTCACGCAATTCAGCTACGCCGGCGAGCCGAAACCGAACCAGGATCCAAAGCTCGTCAGCGTCCATTACGACAGCCGGGAATACGATTTCTCGCCTTCGAACATTCCGGCCAATGTGGCGGGGAAAATCAAGGGCCGGATCCCCGATCTGCCGGTGGTGACGCTGGCCCAGGCGACGGCCAGGCTGGAGCTGGGCGCGGCGCGGACCGCGCCGGAGTGGAAGCCCGTGGTGCGCCGCCAGGACCGCGAGCGGTGGAACGATTGGGGGATCGGACTGCTGTTGCAGGGCGATCTGAAAGGCGCCGAATACGCTTTCACGCGCGTCACCGAGGCGGACCCCGATTACGCCGACGGCTGGCTCAATGTCGCCCGCGCGCTAATTCAGGAAGGCGAGACGGACGCCGCCAAGCCGTTTATCGAAAAGGCGCTGAAGATCAACCCCGGGCTGGGGCGCGTGCACTTCTTCCAGGCTATGGCGCAGAAAGCCGACGGGGACTACGATGGTGCGCTCGCGTCGCTGGCCCGGGTCGCGTCGCTGTACCCGCGCGACCGCGTGGTGCAGAACCAGATCGGGCGCCTGCACTTCCTCAAACGCGAATTTACCCAGGCCGTCGAAGCTTTCGAGCGCGTTCTGGCCATCGATCCCGAGGACCTTCAGGCGCACTACAACCTGATGCTGTGTTACCGCGGCCTGGGAGACAATCTGAAGCGGAAGCGCGAGGAGTTGCTGTTCCGCCGCTTCAAAGCCGACGAGTCGTCCCAAACGATCACCGCCAAACTGCGTGCCCTGAGTCCGGAAGACAACAACGAACGCCAGCAGATCCACGAACACGAAAGCGTCAAACTGCCATGAGGAAACTCGTTTTCGCAGGCCTGGCCTGCGTCGCCGCCGCCTGGTCACAGGGGCGTTTCACGGACGTGACCAAATCCGCCGGCATCCAGTTCGTCCACAACGCCGGCAAGGCGGGCAAGAAGTGGCTGCCCGAGACGATGGGCGCGGGCGTGGCGTTTGTGGACCTCAATGGCGACGGCCTGCCGGACATTGTTCTGGTCAACGGTAAGGACTGGACGCCGAAGGGGCGGCGCTCGTTGCCGGGCGTGTACCGGAACAACGGCGACGGCACGTTCACCAACGTGACCGCCGGCAGCGGCCTGGACGTCGAGATGTACGGCATTGGCATCGCAGTCGGCGACTACGACAACGACGGCAAGCCCGACATCTACATCACCGCGCTTGAGGGCGACCGGCTGTTTCACAACGAGGGTAACTTCAAATTCCGCGACGTCACCGCCGCGAGCGGCATCCGCAACGCCGCGTTCGGTACATCCGCGGCGTGGTTCGATTACGACCGCGACGGCAAGCTCGATCTCTTCGTCGCCAATTACGTGCAATGGACGCCGGCGGGCGACCTGTGGTGCTCGCTCGACGCCGTCAGCAAGAGCTACTGCACGCCCGAATCGTACAAAGGCCAGTCCAGCCGCCTGTTCCACAACCTCGGCAACGGCAGGTTCGAAGACGTCACGATGAAGGCCAAGCTCTTCGATCCGACGTCCAAGTCGCTCGGCGTGGCGATCCTCGACTACAACAATGACGGCTGGCCGGACATCTTCGTCGCCAACGACACTCAGCCCAACAAGCTCTACCGCAACCTGCAAAACGGGACCTTCGCCGAGGAGGCGCTCTCGGCGGGCGTGGCCTTCGGCGAGGATGGCGTGGCGCGCGGCGCCATGGGCGTGGACGCGTCCGATTATGACGGCTCGGGGCGCGCGCACCTGCTGGTCGGCAACTTCACCAATCAGATGCTGAGCCTCTATCGCAACGAAGGCAACGGCCTGTTTGTAGATGAAGCGCCGCGCTCGGCGCTGGGCCGCTCGTCGCTGCTCACCCTCACTTTCGGAGTTTTCTTCTTCGACTACGATCTGGACGGCTGGCCCGACATCTTCTGCGCCAACGGCCACATCGACGAGGAAATTGGCCGTGTGCAGCCGAGAGTCAAGTACGCCGAGCCGCCGCTGTTGTTTCACAACCTCGGTAAGGGCCGCTTCGAGGACGTGAGCGCGAAGGTCGGTCCTGAATTGGCACGGCCGATCGTGGCGCGTGGCGCGGCCTACGCGGACTATAACGGCGACGGAGCGCTGGACCTAATCGTTACGACCAACAACGGGCCGGCCTATCTGTTCCGCAACGACGGCAACACCAACGGCAACCATTGGCTGCGCGTCCGGCTGCAAGGAACGAAGTCCAACCGTGACGGCATCGGCGCCGTCGTGCGCCTGAAGACGCCCTCACACTCGCAATGGCAGACCGTGCATTCCGGTTCCAGCTACGCCTCGCAGAGCGAGCTGGTGCTGACCTTTGGCCTGGGCCGGGACACCCAGATCCAATCGCTCGAAGTGGAATGGCCGAGCGGTCTGAAGGAGACGGTCCGCAACGCGCGCATCGACAGGTCGAACCTGGTCACGGAGGGCACCGGGACGGCTACAGTGAAATAGTAGTCATGACTCCCCAACTCGAACTGGCCGCCATTACCGACGAATTTTCGCCGGCACTTGAGACAGCACTTGAAGCCATGTCCGCTATTGGCATGACAGGCGTCGAGTTGCGCGTTGTCTGGGGCAACAACATCCTGGACCTCTCGGACGCCGAGGTCGCGCGCGCCATGGACCTCGTCCGTTCACACGGGATGCGCGTCCTCTCGATTGCGTCGCCGCTGCTCAAGTGCGTATTGCCCGGCGCCGGCGACGTGGATACGCGTTTCCAGCAGGACAGCTTCAACTCTGCCCACACCTTCGCCGACCAGCCGCGGCTGGCGGAGCGGGCGCTCCGGCTGTGCGAGCTGACCGGGGCTGGAATTGTGCGCGTCTTCTCCTACTGGCGCACGGTAGAGCCCGCCCGGTGTCACGCGGCGATCTGCCAGGCTTTGAGCGAACTGGCCCGGCAGGCTGCGCCGCATGGCGTCATCATTGGCCTCGAGAACGAGCACGCCTGCAACATCGGCACGGCGGCTGAAGCCGTCAAGGTTTTGAACGATGTGCCCGACGCCAACCTGCAACTCGTCTGGGACCCGGCCAACATGCTCGTCGGTGGCGAGGAGCCATTTCCGGGCGGTTATGCCCTGCTTCCCAAGGCCCGCATCGCCCACGTTCACGCCAAGGACTGCCACATGCAAGGACACACTCCGGTGTGGGGCCCATTAGGCACCCGCGATGTCGATTGGAAAGGGCAGATCGCGGCGCTGCTGGCCGATGGTTACCGCGGTGCGGTCAGCCTGGAAACCCACTGGAGCGGTCCCGGCGGCGACAAGCTGCTGGGCAGCACCATCTGCGGCTGGAACCTGCGCGGTCTGCTGGCCGCGTAGACCTTTTGTCGTAATTCGCCGGTACCGTCGCGGCTGAGGAAATGAGACCTGGCAGGATCATTCTGGTGATCGCGCTCTTGATGTCTCTGGCCTGAGTCTGCGTCAAGTGCCGGCGTTTCGGCTGGGGCGCAGACTGGAGCGCGGACCTGGGAGCGCCGTGGAGATAACACGAGCAACGCGCAGAGGCCGGCGGTCTCGATGGGCGTCTATTGAGGCGCGATGGGCAGCGGGACAGGCAGTGAGACCCGGCCATCATAGGTCACTGTTAATGGCAGATTTCCTGCCGCCGGGACAGTGGTTTGTGGATTCAGTTGGAAACCCACCGTGGCTGTGTCCTTGCTGTTGTTCTGCTGAACGAACGTGACGGTTTGCGCCACGCCGCCGACACTCACTGTGATGGCAGAGACATCCATCGGCGCGAGGCTGTCCGCAAGGCTCAGAACCGTCAGCGCAACACTGTCGCCGGGAAACGCGGGATTGGCCTCCGAGTACACGAGGCCACTGGACGCCGCGGCCGCCTGGACAATGTTGGGCCAATTAGGTGCGCCCACAACGAAGAGAATCGGCGCCAGTGCCGTGCCGCGATAGCTGACCTTCACGAGGACCGGTCCCGGCGGCAGATTCGCGGGCGCATACAGAAATAGAACCGGACCGGAGATGTAGAAGAAAACGAATGCCCCTTCGTCACCGTTGGGTCCGCTGATCGTCACGCTAAAGTCGCCTGAAGTTGCGAACGGCGGGACGCCGGCGACGCAGAGAAGGAATACGCCGCCCGGTTCAAAGGTATTCTCAAAGGCGGAAACCACCATCGGCGCCTCCGGCTCCGGCGCAGTCACTTGAAAACCGGCCGGAATCTCCAGCAACTGGAGGCCCGAGGAGAGGGTCACGGTCGTAGGACCCTGCTGTGCGACTTTTGAGATGTGGACCTGCGCCACGGCGTGCTGCGGAGATATCATCCACATATTCCGCACCAGCATGTCGCTGCTGCCGAAGCCGAATTGCAGATTGGCTGCGGCGAAGTTGACGTTGGTACCCGTGATGTCCAACAACAGCTGCGATCCGGCCGGCGCGGAAGCGGGGGTCAACTGAATGGTGGGCGGCTGGCCTGCGGCGTAGGCATACAGCGGCGGAGGGGCTGCGGGCGCAAAGAAGTTAGAGTCCAGCCCGCCCGGGTTGACAGCGATCACCGCGGCGTTCGCTCCCGGCAGCGCCGGCGGCGGCACCACCGTCAATTGGCCGCTCGACGCCTGCTGCACAGCCGCCGCCGCGCCGTCGAATAGAATCCGCGTCCCGGGGCCGATCCCGGAGCCGGAGACACTCGCGGTGCCATCGCTGTTCTGCTGGACGGCGGTGATAGCCGGAGGAGCGGCGGCGGCCAGGCTGATCGCCGACGGTACGATTTCCATCTCTCCGGCCTGGCTCAGAATCAGGTGTCTCGGGCCGGGTGTGACTTGAGCAGCGGTCGACACCTGGAACTGCAGGAACCCGGCGGCGTATGTGTATGCCGCCACGGAAGACTGGATCATGTCCGGCGCGCCCAGAACCGTAGCGCTCAAACCTGGAGCCGGATTGACACCGTCGGAGGCGAAAAGCCCGTCCCCGGTGACAACCGCCGTCCCCGGGACGCCGCCGAGGAGGAACGTCGCCGGCTTGGCCGTGTCGTAACCCTGCGCGATCTGGTCCCACACGAAGGTGTAGGTTTGGACCCCGTAGATGTTCACGCTAGAACGCGTGGTCACGGCGAAATTCACGCCCGATGTGGCATTGCCCGCGCTCACTACGACAGGATCGCCGGGCGAAGTTGTCCCGCTCTGGAAGATCGTGTTGAACGGCGGGCCCATCTGGATGGTCCCCACGCTGCTAATCGGCGGAGTCAGGTCGCCCGAATAAGATTCGCCGGCCAGCGATGGTGGCACCGGATGCACGTACACCTGGTAGGAGCCCGCGCTCAGGCCGTCAATCTCGTACGTCCCGTCGGGATTAGTCAGCGTGCTGACCGCGTCGCCGCCGGGCGTGAGCGCCACCACGGAAGCCAGCGCCACGCCGCTCCCATTCATCGTCACCTGGCCCGTGATGGAGCCGTACAGGCCAGCCCAGTCCGGCGTCGGATAGAGCATGGAAATCGCGGCAATGTCATCCGCCCCGAGCGGGTGCGCCTTGGTCGTCGCGCGCGTGATTTCGGTCGACATCGCGCTAGACGTCCAGGTGTGCTGCAGACCGAGGGTGTGCCCGAATTCATGCACTAGCGTCAAAAACAACCGGTCGCTCCACGATGGGCCGATGCCAGTCGAGGATGTGTCGGGTGAGCGCAGGTCCGGACCGATCACCATCGAGGATTGGACGATTGGCACCAACTGCTGGCCATTGGCCAGGGTCGTGATTTGCCCGGTCGTGATCGGACCGGCCATTGCAATCACACCCGGGGGCACCTCGTCGAAGCTCACCACTACGGCTGGAGACGCCATCGTGACGTTCGGCGTGGCCATGCCGCCGAATTGAAAGCGGAAGGTCGAGGTGGGCACCGAGTTCCACACTTCGGAGGCGGCCCGAATCTGGCTGACGACCGAGACGAACGTGTCACCGGAACCCAGTTGAAGATTCGACGGCGGGTCAACGATCAGAAACGGCACCACGCCTCCGTGCAGGCTTTCCACCTGGAATCGCTCGAAGATTGGCGTGTACGGCGCCCCGCTGCCGGCGTAGTGGACGAAGTGATAGTTGGCTGGGGCCAGTCCCGCCGTGAAAACGGCGAGTGCGGCAATCGCGATGCCCCTTCTGGTCATATCCCGATCAGCCTTCGCCCAATCGGCGCGAGATTCTGGCAGCAGCTCGATTTCATCACCGCCCCTCCTGCCCCGCCGCCTTGGCCTGCAAATCCTTCCACCTCAGGGTGAGGCCGTGATCGGGCTCGCGGCCGTCGGCGCCGAACACCTCCGTGCTGATTGCCCGGCGCCTCAGCACGACCTCACCTGAGGGGTCCTTGTGAACCTCAAATAGACCCTGGCCCAAGCCCACGATGTAGTTCGTTCCGCTCGGACCGGTCCAGTAGAAAACCACGTACTCGATGCCCGGCCGCAGCGCGGGCGAACCCGCCACGGACTGGTGCAATCCCCGGTAATCTCCGCTCGGCACGGCCACCTCGACCGTGGCTCCCGGACTGCCTTTCAGCGCCTCGCTCACCTGCAGGCGGTAGGTCGTGTAGATCATCCCGCTGCGCTGGAAACTGGATACCGGCGCCGCAGTCGCGCGGACGATGCCGGTGCTCTTGCCGACCAGGTCGTCAACGCTCAGGCGCTGTAGCGTCGTCCCCGCCAACGGCAGCAGCGTCGTCAACGCCAGGAGTGCGGCCAGACTGAGCGCACGCGTTTTCATCCACCCCAACCAGTGCAATTCGCTGACCGTTCATCTCGATTTATTCAAGGCTTGATTATCAATGACTTAGCACTGGCTGGGTGGCACGCCGCGGGTCATGTTGACACACTCTCGAATGGGTCCGACCCGTTTTGGAACGGATCCCACCGCGGGCGCGTACGCCGGCGCCCAACGTGATTGGAGCCCTCGCCTGGAGCCCCGGCCGCTCCTGGCCCGGGCCGCCCACGGCCGCCGCTACGCCGGTCCGGAGTCCTGCACAATCAGGACCGGCGCGCCCACCGCGTGGCGGACGTGGTTGATCGTGGCGCCGTAGACCATATCCTTGATTCCGCGGTGCCCGTGTGCGCCCATGACCACTAGGTCGGGACGGAGGCGGCGCGCCGCGGCGATGATTGCGTCGGGGGCGCTGTTGGCGAAAACCACCTCGAGTTCCGCCGCCACGCCCGCGGCCTGCAGGGCATCCAGCAGTCGCTGGAAGTACAGCCGCCCCTGTTCGACCTCCGCCGTCGACGCCAGTTCGCCATACACCTGGCTGGTGACGCCTTCCTCCACGTGCAGCAGGAGCAGCCGCGCACCGTAAGTCTTGGCCAGCACCGCGGCATGGCGCAGCGCGACCGCGTCCAGGCGCGTGTGGTCCAGCGTCACCAGGATGTTGTGGTATCCGTCCGGCGGCACGATCTCGGGCGCGGCCTCGGGGATCAGTGAGGCCGGCTTCGCGGGCCGCCACCGCATCCAGCGCCGGATGGCCGGCTCAAACATCACGTAGACCAGCAATCCGCCCACGGCCGCCAGCAGCGGGAACAGCAACAATTCCAGCCCCAGCCGCCACGCGCCCGCGCCTGCGAGCCAGTCCGCGATCACCTGGCACGCCAGCCAAATGTTCAAGCCCAGAATCAGCGCCGTCGCGCCCCAGCTCAGCACCCTCACCCAGGCCGCGTTGGCGAACTCCCCCATCCGCCCGCGGTCGTTCGTGAACTGCACCAGCGGAATCACGGCGAACGGCAGTTGCAGGCTCAGGATCACCTGGCTCAAGATGATCAGCTTAAACGTGGAGCGTTCTCCCGATAGCCAGATCACCAGCGCCGCCGGCGTCACCGCCATGGCGCGCGTGATAAAGCGCCGCAGCCACGGCTTCATGCGGAAGTTGAGGAACCCTTCCATCACGATCTGGCCGGCCATGGTGCCGGTGATAGTGGAGGATTGTCCCGAGCAGATCAGCGCGATGGCAAACACCAGGCTGGCCACCGAGGTGCCGAGCAGCGGAGCCAGCAACTGGTGCGCCTGCTGGATCTCGGTCACCACGATGCCGCGCGTGAAGAAGATCGCTCCGGCCAGCACCAGGATGGCCACGTTCACCAGCATCGCCCCGTTCAGCGCGATCGCGGAATCCAGCAGGTTGAAGCGGCAGGCGCTGCGTTTGGCGGCTTGACCGGTCCCGATCTGTCGCGTCTGCACCAGCGACGAGTGCAGGTACAGGTTATGCGGCATCACTGTCGCGCCCAGTATGCCCACCGCGACGTACAGGCTGTTGCCGTCGAGCCACGGGATCGCGCCCAGCGCCACCTGGTGCAGGTTCGGCTTGGCGTAGATCAGTTCCAGCAGGAAACATCCGCCGATCGTGGTGATGAAACCGAGGATCAGTGTCTCCACCGCGCGCATGCCGAAGCGTCCCATCCACAGCACCAGCAGCGCGTCGCCGGCCGACAGCAGCACCCCGGCGAGCAGCGGCAGCCCGAACAACAGCTTGATGCCGATCGCCGCGCCCAGCACCTCCGCCAGGTCGCAGGCGCCGATCGCGATCTCGCACAGCACCCACAGCGCATAGCTGACCGCCTTGGGGTAGGACTCGCGGCAGGCCTGCGCCAGGTCCCGCCCGGTGACGATGCCCAGCCTCGCGCTCAGCGTCTGCAGCAGGATCGCCAGCGCATTCGACAGCACCAGCACCCACAGCAGCTTGTACCCAAAGCGCGCCCCGCCCTCCAGATCCGTCGCCCAGTTGCCCGGATCCATGTAGCCCACGCTGACCAGGTACGCCGGTCCCGCGAAGGCGAACATGCGCCGCCACAACGAGGGGTGCTCGGTCGCGACCGAGGAGTGAACCTCGGGCATCGAGGGCGAATCCATCTGCTGGCGCATGCGTCGGGTCCGTTGGAACTACCAGTGTAATGCCTGGACCGGGCGCGGGCGCGCGCGGTGCACGATAGGGCTTGGAATTGTCGAACGGCTCGAGCGGTGTGACCAGGACGTGCGGGCGCATCGGACATGCCAGTTTCTTCTCGGACGCTGCGACAAGCGTAGAGAACCGCGCCGCCTCCCAGCCCGCAAGCATGAACCATTTATGGTACATTGTACTAGATAAGGTGCATGGTGCCGGACGACCCACAGCCGCAAAAAATCCCGCTGACTTTTTGCCGCACGGCGGCGGGTAGCGAGCCGGTAAGGGAGTGGCTGAAGGGGCTCGAGGAAGCGGAGCGCCAGGCGATAGGGAGGGACCTGCTGCGGGCGCAATGGCGCTGGCCGGTAGGGATGCCGCTGTGCCGCCCACTGGGAAGCGGGCTATGGGAAATCCGAACGGACCTGCCGACGAAGCGGACGGCGCGTGTGCTGCTCTGCCTTTACCGCGGGCGCCTGGTCGCGTTGCACGGGTTCATCAAGAAAACGCGGGCCACGCCGGATGAGGATTTGGCAACGGCGCGCCAGCGCCGGAAGGAGTTGGAGCAATGAGCAAGAAGCATATAGGTTCCAGCATCGATGACTTTCTCAAGGAGGAGGGCATCTTCGAAGAGGCGCAAGCGCAGGCGATCAAAGAGGTCGTCGCGTGGCAGCTCGCCGAGGCCATGAAGAAACAGAAGATCTCCAAGAACAAGCTGGCAACGCTGCTGAAGACCAGCCGCACCCAGGTTGACCGTATCCTCGATCCGAAAAACGACATCACGCTCGGCAGCCTGCAGCGGGCGGCTGCGATGGTCGGGCGACGTATAACGATTGAGCTGGTATAGGGGCAGGGAACCGGGCGCGGCGCAAGCCTGAATCGGTCTCCGCTCGACTTCATCCAGCGAAATCTCATCCTGCCTTCCGTACGATTCGGCACATGGTTAGCAGATGTTGCGAACCACATGCTGGGAAATGGAAATGAGAACCTCAGTGGGACGGTCAGAATCTGGAATCTGGGGACAGCGGTGAGAGATGAAGCTTCCGCTTCACTCGGAAGCATGAAAATGCCCTCCGCTGCGCAAGTGGAACCAGTAACATGCGGTTATTCTGAAGCGAGAATACGCAATCGCTGATTTCGTGAGACGGAGCCGGCTGCACGGGAAGTGGGACGGCAGGACGTCCTTTCCCGCACGAGAGGTCTCTAGCCCAGGCCGTGCGCGATTTGTGCGATCCGCGTTTGCGGCAATTTCGACGCCGGTGGCCCTATTCGGCGCCGGGCGCCAGCGCGTAGTAGCCTTTGCGCGCCTGCACCTTCAGTTCCTTGCGGTTCTTGACCCGGATTTCGACCTTCCGGAAACGCCCGTCCCGGTCCGGATTGGTGGGCGTATAGGCGATGACGTACTGGCTGCGCAGTTCTTCCTGAAGCTGGTTGTAGATCTCGGTGAGCGAGTTGCGGCGGTCGACGCGGAACGTGCGCCCGCCGGTTTCGTCCGTCAGCTTGCGCATCTCGCCCTCGGCCGAGCCGCGGCCGCCGAACATGGGGCTGTGGAAGCGCGGGTCCTCGTACAGGATCACGTAGATGATCGAGTCGGATTTCTGCGCCGCCTCTACCGCCTCGCCGGGCTTGGTACGGCTGCCCTGGTCGTCGCCGTCCGTAATCAGCACCAGCGCCTTGCGGCCGACCTCGGTGCGCATCTTCTCCTTGGAGGCGAGCCAGACCGCTTCATACAGCACCGTGCCGCGCCCCGCGGAGGGCACCGTGGTCGGGGTGATGCCACCGCCCACACCGGCATTCATGCGCATGTCGCGTAGCGCTTTTTCCAGCAGCGAGCGGGAATTGGTGAGGTCCTGCAGCAGCTCGGACTCGACGCCGAAGCTGAGCAGAAAGGCCATATCCTTGGGGTGCAAAACCTGGTCGAAGAAACGCGCCGAGGCCGCGCGTTCGTCCTCCAGCAGCCGCATCTGGCTGCCGCTCACGTCCACCAGCAAGCCCAGCGTCAGCGGTTGGTCGGTCTCGCGGGCAAAGGTCTTGATGGTCTGCGGCTGGCTGTCTTCATAGACCTCGAAGTCGTCCTTCGTGAGGTTGGCGACGTAGCCGCCGCGGTTCTCGCGAACCGTGAAATACAGGTTGACCAGGGAGACATCGACTTTGATGACTTGGTCGTCCCCGGCCGGCGGCGCGCCCTGTGCGGCCGGCTGGGAGGGCGATGACGCGGGCGTCTGGGACGGTTCAGCCCGCTTGAACTGCGCGCCGAGTGACGCGGCCAGCGTCAACAGAACCAATAGCAACAGGAACCAGCGGATTGTTCTCACCCTCCTTCAGATGCGCGGCCCCGGCCGGATGTTACATTTCCGCTGAGCGGTCCGACCCGGCGCGCGCAGCGGACAGCCCGCCGCAGCAGGTGCACCGTAGCGCGGAGCGTCAATCGGTTTTGTAGGACTTGGGGGGGAGCAGGAATTGAAGCCCGAAATAACCGACGAAACGGGGCTGATTGGGACGGGTGGATTCGAGGCTGCGTCCGGCCATGAACAGGAGGATCACCGGGCGATGGATCTTGTAGCGCGCGCCCACGCCAATTGTGGGTTGGTTTACCGAGGGATGGAAGGCGCCCTGGTTGTAGAACTCGATGTCCGCTTCGAGCTTGGGGGTGAAATCGTGGCCGACGACGAGGCCGGTGATCCAACCGTCCGGCCCTTTGCGGACAAACTGATAACCGATTTCGTAATCCACATCGACGGGGCCGAGTTTCCGGGAGAACTCGAAAGGCAGGAGAAAGGAGTCGCTGACAGGGGTGATGCCGCGGCGGACGGAGTCGTCGGGGTTGTTGAGGAAGAGCTGGGGGAAAACCGAGATGCTGAGGCCGGACTCTCCGGCGTCGTAGAAACGCCATTTGACGCCGGGATTGGATTGCCCCAGGCCAAATTTGGTCGCGGACAAGGGCTCCTGGACGCGCAGCCAGGCATTTTCGTAAGTCAGTTGGATGCGATCGCCAACGCCGAAGTTTATGTCGACGTCGGGGATGTGGGAGACCGACTGATCGCTGTAGAAGAAGGGCATGTAGCCGAGATTGATTTCCCAATTGAGATTGCCGGGCGTGCCTGGATCGTTGGTGTAATAGGGCGGGCCGCCTTGGGCGAATGCGGAGGTGGAAGCCACCCCGAGGCCCACCAGGAGAATCAGGATCCGCACTGCAAATCGGGGGCCAGGAGTCGAGAGCGGAAAGGGCGCGTCAGGAGCGAAATGCACTCCCTCGGCCTTCAATTTCGAGATGGCGTGCAAGGTATTCTCATACTACAGGGAGTCGCGCGGAAGGAAGGAATGGGGAGCAGGGCAGTGGTTCCGAACGAGTGGATGGCTGCACTCCGCCTGCCGCGCGAAATCGAGATCCCGGCGGGGACGGGGGTCGAATACGACGGCCCGTACGGTCCACGCGGCGCAAAGGAGGCCGGGCGGCCGGCCGGCGGGAATCCGGGTCCACGAAGTATTACCCTGAAAACTCCCGCACTATGCGCAAAGCTCTGACGCATCTGAAGTCCGCCGACCCCGTGCTCGGCGGCATTATCGAACGCCTCGGCGCGAGCCGCATGGCGCACCGGCCGGCGACGTTCGACGCGCTGGCGCACTCGATCATCAACCAGCAATTGAGCGGGAAGGCGGCGGCGACGATCTACGGCCGTCTGCAGGCCGCGCTCGCGCCGCGGGACGTCGAACCGCGGGGCATTCTAAAACTCGGGGCAGGGAAGCTGCGCGCGCTGGGCATCAGCGCGCAGAAGTGTTCCTATCTGCTGGATCTGGCCGCGAAGACCCGCAGCAAGGAAGTCGATTTCGAGAAGCTCCCCACGTTGAGCGACGCCGCGATTGTCGAGCAATTGACAGCCATCAAGGGCATCGGCGTGTGGACCGTGCACATGTTTCTGATCTTCGCGTTGCGGCGGCCGGACGTACTGCCCTCGGGTGACCTGGGCATCCAGAACGCGGTGCAAAAAGCCTACGGGCTCGAGAGCCGCCCGAAGCCGAAGCAGGTGGAAGAGATCGGCGCGAAGTGGCGGCCGTACGCCTCCTACGCGGCGTGGTATCTGTGGCGCAGCCTGGAGTGAACGGGCGCGCGCACGCGAATCAGCCGGCGTTGTGGAACAAGCCGACCGCTTATACGTGGCCCAGCACCGGGTGCGGCTGATAGGGCTCTTCCAAGGCCCGTAATTCGGCCTCGTCGAGCTTTAGCGTCAGCGCCGCCAGGGCGTCGTCAAGGTGCTGCATTTTGCTGGCGCCGATGATGGGCGCGGTCACGCCCGGCTTGGCCAACAACCAGGCCAGCGCCACCTGGGCGTTGGAAACGCCGCGCTGCCGCGCGATGGCGGTCACACGTTCGACGACCGCGAAATCCGATGGCTGGTAGTACATCTTCTGCGCGTATTCGTCGGTCTTGGCGCGGATCGTTTCGCCGTAGTCGCCGGGGCGGCGGTTGCCGGCCAGGAAGCCGCGCGCCAGCGGGCTCCACGGGATGACGCCGATGCCCTCTTCGCGGCACAGCGGCAGCATCTCGCGTTCTTCCTCGCGGTAGATCAGGTTGTAGTGGTTCTGCATCGAGACGAAGCGCGCGAGGCCGAGCCGGCCGGCTGTGTAGAGCATCTTCGCGAACTGCCAGGCGTACATCGACGATGCGCCGATGTAGAGCGCTTTGCCCGCGCGCACCACTTCGTCGAGCGCCGCGAGCGTCTCCTCAATCGGCGTCTCATAGTCGAAGCGATGGATCTGGTACAGGTCCACGTAATCGGTGCCCAGACGCTTCAGACTGGCGTCGATCGATTGCAGGATGTGCTTGCGCGACAGGCCGCGCTGGTTCGGATCGTCGCCCATGGGCCCGTGGACCTTCGTCGCGATGACGACCCGGTCGCGCGAGGGGCCGAAGTCCTTCAACGCGCGCCCTAGGATCTCCTCGCTCACGCCGTTTGAATACACGTCGGCGGTGTCGAAGAAGTTGATGCCCGCCTCCAGGGCGCGCCGCAGGAAGGGGCGGCTTTCCTCTTCCTCCAGCACCCACTCGCGCCACTTCTTCGAGCCATATGTCATCACGCCCAGGCACAGGCGCGACACTTTCAATCCGGTGGAACCAAGTCGCGTGTATTCCATGACTCTATTATCGAAAACCACGACGGCGGCCGGTGGCGGGCTCGGCTCAGGACCAGCGCTCGACGGCGCGCGCAATCGCGTCGGCCGCTGCCGGCCAGGACCCCGCATCGTCTTCGCTCACGCGGAACGACGGCACGCCCAGTACGGCGGCTGCATCGAAGTCGAGGCTCGAATCGCCGATCAGGAAGGCGCGTTTGCGAGTGAATCCGAAGTCCTGCAACGCGCGTTCGAGCAACCGAGTGCCGGGCTTGCGGCAGGCGCAGCCGTCGGCCAGCGAGTGCGGGCAGAAGTAGATTTTCGAGATCTTCACGCCGTACGGCGCCAGTTGCCGCAGCAGGGCCTGGTTGACGGCGATGAAGTCGTCGAGCGTGAAATAGCCCAGGCCGATGCCCTGCTGGTTGGTAACGATGGCCAGGCGCAGGCCCAGCGATTGCAGCCGTGCCAGCGCCTCTCCCGCGCCGGGCGTGAGTTCCACCAGCGCCGGTTTGTGCAGGAACGGAACCAGCCGGATCAGCGTGCCGTCGCGGTCCAGAAGCACGATGCCGCGCGCGGCCGGCGGCGGCGGTTTCTCCGGCTCGGCGTGCAGCCATAGGAGCGCGGCGCGCTCGATGGTTTGCGTGGTCGAAGCGTCGAATTCGACCGGGATCACCACGGCTTGGCCGCCCCAGGCCTCGAGCGCCTTGGCCGAGCGCAGCTTCGTGGCATCGTAGTCGCCACCTTTGATATACAGGTGCGGCCGGAGCTGCTCGATCAACGCCA
>Ga0187851_10001689_pt1 | contig 20837 bp, 18 predicted proteins | sample June2016WEW_6_10_FD_132997 | JGI IMG/M metagenome (GOLD analysis project Ga0187851, IMG submission 132997) | Peatland microbial communities from SPRUCE experiment site at the Marcell Experimental Forest, Minnesota, USA - June2016WEW_6_10 | ecosystem: Environmental > Terrestrial > Soil >...
GATCCCAAAGCTACGGAAAGGCGCACCGCCAAATTGATCCGAGCGCTTCGCGGCCTTGGCTACCAAGTCATTCCCCCCACGGCCAATGTCGTAGGGTAGTGCGTTTTCGACGGTGCCCCACAGTAAATAGCCTCGGCTAGCGGCGCGACGACTTGGCGTTCGTACTGCGCAGCGCTTCCATCCCCGCGCTGGTGGCGAATGTCACCAGAGGCACCGTCACGGGCGCTTCCATCATCTGCATCATGGCGTACGGCGGCATGTCCTCGGCTTCAGTGAAAAACGTCATGCTCGCCCGCTCGGCGTCGTAGTCCACCTTGACCAGATCTCCGCCGCGTACCTGTGCGGTGGCGATCAGGTTGGACAACGGATGCACCAGGCTGCGATCGATGGCCCGCTTCAGATGCCGCGCTCCATACTTCATGTCAGTGCCCTCGCGAAGCAGAAAGTCCTTGGCGAGGTCGGTCAGAGAAAACAGGAAGGGCGCGCCGTTCGCCGCATGGAAAATGCGGTGCTGCAGGATGTTCAATTCCAGCCCCAGGATCTTGCGCAATTCCGGCTCGCCCAGCGGCCGGAACACCACCACCTTGTCGATGCGGTTCATGAACTCCGGCGTGAACTTCCGTCGCGCGGCTTCCACTCCGGCGCGCGCGATCTTTTCCGTCAGGCTTCCGTCCACCACCCCCGTGGAACATTTGCGTTCCATTTCGGAAGCCGCGAATCCCAAGTTGGGACGCATGATCGAGTTCATTTCTCCCGCGCCCAGGTTGCTGGTCATGAAAATCATGGTTTGCGAAAAGTCGACGCGGCGGTTGTCGCCCAGCGTCAGGGTGGCCTTGTCCAGAATCCCCAGCAGCAGATTCCATAGGGAGTCGCTGGCCTTCTCGATCTCGTCGAACAGCACAAAACTCAGCTTGATCTTGTCCGTGTAATGCTGCTGCAGGACTTCCTGGCTCAGCAAAGGGTGTGTTTCGCGATGCCCCAGATATCCCGGAGGCGAACCGATCAATTTCGCGATCTCGTGGCTGTGCTGGAACTCCGCGCAGTCTATCTTGACCACCGCGCGCATATCGCCCACCAGGCTTTCCGCGGTGGCTTCCACCATGCGCGTCTTACCCGAACCGGTCGGCCCCAGAAAGAGGAAGTTGCCGATGGGTCTCCCAGGGCTCGACATGCCCGCCAGATACGTCTGATAGATGTTTACGATCTGGTCGATCGCCTCGTCCTGCCCGACAATCCGCCGGCGTAAATCGGCTTCGAGCTTTACCGCTTCAGTGCCCGTAAGCGTCGGGTCAAGCTGTCTGTTCATTCGGCCCATGACTTTGCCTCTCGTAAGCCCTCGTAGCATGAGGTGCATCTCGGCAGAGTCAATAGCACGTCGCCTGCCAATTTCATGGCACGCGGTATTCCTTCTATTTCTGAGGTTTGGATGGCCTTACTTCCACCCGGCTAATCAGCGTACGGGCGGGCATGTGCAGGAGCATCGCTACGACTTCGGCAATGTCTTCGGGCTGGATCTTCCACGCCGCCGCGCCGGTTCGCGGGCTAAAATCGGTGTCCACGCTGCCAGGCATGATGTAACTGACGCGCACGTCCTGGTAACGGTGATCCAGCATCATCGCCTCGCTGAATCCGTTCAGTCCGAACTTGGACGCATTGTAAGCCGCGCCGCCGGCAAACGCGTTCTTCCCCGCCAGACTGCTGATGTTGACGATGTATCCTCCGCCGCGCTGCTGCATGCGCGGCAGCGCTTCGTGACTGCAATAATAAACCCCGCTCAAGTTCAAGTCGATGCTGCGCCGCCACTCTTCCACTGTGAGATCCGCCACACTCTTGAAAATGCCGATGCCCGCGTTGTTGATCAGAAAATCCACACCGCCGAAGCGAGCATCCACGCTGGCGAAGAAGCGCTGCACCTCGGCGGGCTGCGAGACGTCGGCGGCTTCCGCCAGCAACCGTCCGCCCGCGCCGGGTTCACAAGCTTTCACAAGAGCCTGCACATTTTGCCGCAATCGGCTGCAAACCGCGACCGCCGCGCCTTCCCGCAGCAGGCGCTCCGCGATAGCCCGCCCGATCCCGCGTGTGCCGCCTGTCACAATTGCAATCTTTCCGGATAATGTCTGTTCCATTCCTTGATTGTAGTAGGACAGGACTCCTGGTGTGGCCTTCTGGGCAGGCCGCGGCGCGCAGAGTGGCCCTTTAGAGTATCCAATACCGGGCCGCAGCAGTATCGTTGGGTGTGGGATCGAAGGGACCGTTCGGGATCGGAACCGATCCGAACGGGAGCATCGGACGGTCATAGGGCAAGCGTGCCAGCCCCGAAATCAGCATCGCGTGGCCGGCAGCGGGCGCTTTTTGCGCGGGCGCGTAGCTGCCGGCAGTGCTTAGTTCTCCGACCGTGCCCAGGTCGGCGCCCGCCCCGCGCCCGGAGCGTCGAACGCGATGAAAGTTGGCTTGCGAATACCCCCGATTGCCTTGGCGTCCGGCACCTGCTCGGTTGTTCACGCGGCAAATAGGAGACAGAGGCAGGCAAATGCCGCTCCCCGGTTTTGCTCAAGTTACTAGTGAACTGTCCGCGAATTAACTGGACAGTTGCTTTGCACGGTGTGGCGCTGACGATCGCTGTTTGTCGTCTGCGCACCGCTGTCGAACTCGGCAAGCCACGAAAAACGATGGCCTGCCCCACGGCTAAATTTGCTGGCCAGACCAATCCGGCTTACGGAGTCAGCAGGAAGCCGTGCGACACATTGTTCGCGTCATAGTAGTATCCGGTGATTGCTCCCAAGTTGTTGAGGCTGCGGACGAGGGTCCCTTGGTACGTGCCTGTGCCCGCGCCGGGGACCTCGAAGGAGGTGATGGCGAGGCCACTCGAATCGCGCAGAAAGCCGTGATAAAGATAGTTCGCGTCCAGATACAATCCGGCGATAGTCCCCCCCACATCGATCGACCAGGCGACGGTGCCCTGGTAGGCGCCCGTGCCCGCACCCGGAGCATCGAAGGTGGCTATCGTGCCATCCGCGGCGCGCACGAAGCCGTGCCACAGATTGTTCGCATCCGAGTAGAATCCGGCGATAGTCCCCTCGGCATTGAGGCTCTTTTCGAAGGTGCCCTCGTTGATGCCGCCGGTGCCTGCGCCAGGAGCATCGAAAGTCCTTATCGCGCCATCGGAAGCGCGCACGAAGCCGTGACCCACATTGCTCGCGTCATAGTAGGTTCCGGCGATAGTCCCCGCCGCGTTGATCGAACTGGGGACGGTGCCCTGATAGGCGCCTGTGCCCGCGCCCGGAATATCGAAGGTGGCGATCGTGCCACTGTGAGCGCGGACGTAGCCATGATACAGATTGTTCGCATCCAGGTAAAAGCCGATGACAGTCCCCTCCGCGTTGAGGTCGGAGGCGTAGGTGCCCTGGGTATCGCCCGTGCCCGCGCCGGGAACATCGAACGTGGTTAGCGTGCCATCGGCCGCGCGGACGAAGCCGTGAGACATGTCGCTCGCGTCATAGTAAGCTCCGGCGATGCTTCCTTCCAGGTTGATGAAACCGCCGAAGGTGCCCTGGTAGGTGCCTGTGCCCGCGCCGGGAGCGTCGAAGGTGGTTATGGCGCCATTGGTAGCGCGCACGAAGCCGTGATACAAATTGTTCGGGTCCGCGTAAAATCCGGAGATAGCCGCCTTCGCGTTGACGCTGACGGCGAGGGTGCCCTGGCCATCGCCGGTGCCCGCGCCCGGAGCGTCGAACGTGATGAAAGTCGGCCTGCCGAGGTCCCCGATTGCTTTGGCGCCCGGCTCCTGCGCGACCATTGCCGCGGCAAAAAGGAGGCAGAGGTACAGAGCCGCCGATCCCCGGTTCAGTTTGCCCAAGATCATGGGTCCTGCTGCTTTTCTCAAAGTGTGTCGATGCATGTTCCTTCTCCTTTGTTCCGATTTGCCTGGTGCTTCTATGCTCATGGGGTCAATAGGAAGCCGTGGACCCCATTACTCGTGTCGTAGTAATATCCGGCGATGGCCCCCAAATTGTTGATGCTGTATCCCGTGGTGCCCTGGCCGGAGGCACTGCCCGCGCCTGGGGCCTCGAAGGACGTTATGGCGAGGCCGCTGGGATCGCGTATAAACCCGTGATCCAAACCATTCGCGTCCGCGTAAACGCCCGTGATCGCTCCTTCTTTATTGATGGAGAAGGCAAAGGTGCCGCCGGCGCCAGGAGCGTCGAAAGTGGTTATCGTGCCATCGGCGGCGCGTACGAAGCCGTGATAGGAATTGTCCGCATCGGCGTAATATCCGGCCGCACGCCCCGCTGCGTTGATGGACAAGACATACGTGCCCTGATATTTGCCCGTGCCTGCGCCCGGCGCATCGAAGGTGGTTATCGTGCCATCGGCAGCGCGCAACAAGCCATGCGAACTGGTGTTCCCATCGTAGTAAAGTCCGGCGACGGTTCCGGAGGAGTTGATACTGTCGGCTACCGTTCCCTGATTGTCGCCCGTGCCCGCGCCGGGCGCATCGAACGTGGTCACAGTGCCATCGGCAGTGCGCACGAAGGCGTGAAACACACCGCTCTCGTCGTTGTAGGTCCCGGCGATGGTCCCCGAGGAGTTAATGCTCTCCGCTACCGTTCCCAGGTTGTCGCCCGTGCCCGCTCCCGGCGCGTCGAACGTGGTTATCGTGGCATCGGTGGCACGCACGAAGCCATGATTGATACCGCTCTCGTCGACGTAACTTCCGGCGACCATGCCCGCCCCGTTGATGCAGCAGGCATCGGTGCCCTGTCCAGAACTCGTGCCTGCACCGGGAGCGTCAAACGTGGTTATCGTGCCATCGATCGCGCGCACAAAGCTGTGAAGCACATTATTCACGTCGCCGTAGAAGCCAGCGATCGTTCCCTCCGCGTTGAGGCTGGCGGGTTCGGTGCCCTGGCCATCGCCCGTGGCCGCGCCCGGAGCTTCGAACGCGGTGAAGGCTGGCCTGCGGAGTTCCCCGATACCTCCCGTAGCCGGTCCCTGCGCGGGCATTCCCGCGGCAAAAAGGAAACAGAGGCAGAGCACGCCCGCTCCCATGGGTCCTGCGGCTTTTCTCAAACTGTGTCGATGCATATTCCTTCTCCTTTACTCAGATTTGCCTGACCGAGTCCGCTCATGGCGTTAGCAGGAAGCCGTGGGATACATTACTCGCGTCGACATAGTATCCGGCGATCGCTCCCGAGTTGCCGATGCCATATCCGAAGGTGCCTTGGCCTGCGCTGCTGCCTGCACCCGGCACCTCGAAGGAGGTGATGGCGAGGCCGCTCGAATCGCGTACGAAGGCGTGGAGCACACCGTCCGCGTCAACATAGTGTCCGGTGAGGATTCCTTCCGCGTTGATCCAAGCGGGGAAAGTGCCCTGGAGTTCTCCAGTCCCTGCGCCCGCGGCGCCGAAGGTGGTTATGGTTCCGTCGGCGGCGCGCACGAAGCCTTGAGCCGCCGTGTATCCGTCCTGGTAAGAATATCCGGCGATAGTCCCCGCGGAGTTGATGCTCACGCCGAAGGTGCCCACCCCGGTGCTCGTACCCGCGCCGGGGGCATCGAAGCTGGTTATCGTGCCATCCGCGGTGCGCACGAAGCCGTGGTTCACGGTATTGGTGTCCAAGTAGTTTCCGGCTATATCCCCCGCCGCGTCGATCGCAGCCGGGAGTGTGCCCAGGTTGGCGCCAGTGCCCGCGCCGGGAGCATCGAAGGTGGTTATGACGCCTTTCGCGGAGCGCACGAAGCCGTGCCACATACTGTTTGTGTCCGAGTAATATCCGACGATATGCCCCGCCGCGTTGATGGAATTGGCGAATGTGCCATAGCCCGCGCCAGTGCCGGCGCCCGGAGCGTCGAACGTGGCGATCGCGCCACTGGCGGTGCGCACGAAACCATGCCACGTATCGATCGCGTCGGCGTAGTATCCGGCGATGGTCCCCGCGGTGTTGATGGAAACGGGAAAGGTGGCAGTGACAGCACCAGGGGCGTCGAAGGTGGTTAGCGTGCCATTGGCCGCGCGCACGAATCCGTCCCACGTATTGTTCGCGTCGATATAGAGTCCCGCGATATCCCCGACGGTGTTGATGCTATCGGCAAAAGTGCCCTGGCCATCGCCCGTGCCCGCGCCCGCTGCATCGAAGGTGGTGAAGGTTGGCTTGTGGAGGTCGCCGATTGCTTTCGCGCCCGGTTCCTGCGCGGACACTCCCGCGGCAAGAAGGAGACAGAGGCAGAGAATCGCCGCTCGCTGGTTCGGTTTGCCCAAGATGGTGACGGTTTCTTGGATGGGTCCTGCTGCTTTTCTTAAAGTGTGTCGGTGCATATTTCCTTCTCCTTGACTCGCGCCAGGCGGCCTGAGAGGCCGCCGCAGGCTGAGAGCCTGCCCCACTATTGCTTTACCAGTTCCACACGGCGATTGAGCGCGCGCCCGTCGTCGGAGTCGTTGGACGCCAGAGGCGCATAGGGACCGTCGCCGTAGGCCTGGAGCCTGTCGGCAGCCACGCCATACTGTGCGGTGAGTGTTTGCACAACGGCCGCCGCGCGCCGCCGCGAGAGATCCATGTTCGCGGCCAATGCGCCCACGTTGTCCGTGTGACCCACCACATAGACTTTGAGTTTGGCGTTCTGCTTCAGCAGTTTGACAACTTCCTGCAGCGCGGCGGCGGATTCCGGCTTGACCTCGGCCTTTCCGGTATCGAAGAGGATGCCGTTCACTACGCTATGGCCGGTGGCGGTCAGGCCGCTTGAAAGCGCATCCGCGGTGGTGGCCACCATATCTTGAGTCAACTGCGTTTCGATGACGATATACTGTTTGTAGTCGCCGCCCCCGTTGACCTCCTCCCGAATCCAGGCCTTGCCGAGATGGACGGTGAATCCCCCGCTTCCGGAGTCCCCCACAAAAGCCCATCCCGCCGTCTTGAAGGCAGTCATGAGGTTGCGAGTCACCTGGGCAACGCTTGCTCCCGCGGGGAGGTCGTACCAGGTATAGTGATATTCGCCCTCAATCTTCTTGGGCTCCTTCTTGGCGCCGATATCGTTGAAGGTAAAAGCATTGTCGGGGTTGTCCTCGCAAATCTCGATGAAGGAGCCCGGAAAGCGGCTGATCAGGGGCGAGTCCTTGCAACCGTTCGCGTCCTTCGTGACAGCGTGTGCCGCGAGGGGAATCGCCAGGCATAGAAAAAGGTACCTGGCGAATGTCGCGGCCCTCCGAATCGAATTCCAACTGGTTCCTTGAATGAATGTGCGTCGTCTCATAGTTTCTTCCCTTTCGCCCGATTTGTCGGCTTTCATTCAATACGCCGGAAAAGAACGGAAACGGGATCATTTGTTACAATCGATTGCAATAGATGGGATGACGGGCCCACCTGATTTCGAGTCCGCGCTCGCCGGTTTGCGCGCCGGCGACAAGGCGGCACTGGACGCGGTGCTGCCGGCTCTGTATGCCGAACTGCGCCGCATTGCGGAAGCCTGCCTGGCCGGCGAACGCCCGGATCACACGCTGCAGCCCACCGCGCTGGTGCATGAAGCCTATATGCGTCTGCTGGGGCAGCACCACGTGGATTGGTCCTGCCGGCCACAGGTACTGGGGCTGGCGGCGCGCATGATGCGGCGCATCCTGGTGAATCACGCGGAGGCGCGCAATGCGCAGAAGCGCGGCGGCGGCTTCCGCATCCCGCTGGACGACCAGTTGGAGCTGATGGAAAGCGGTCAACTCGATGTACAGTCCCTGGACCTGGCGCTGAACCGGCTGGAAGCCATCGACGAACGGCAGGCGCGTATCGTGGAACTGCGCTTCTTCAGCGGCTTGAGCGTGGAAGATACGGCCGCCGCCATGGAGGTTTCCACAGCCACCGTCAAGCGGGAATGGCGCACCGCGCGGCTGTGGCTGGTGCGCGAGTTGGATAGCGCGCGCCCATGACAAACCCATGATGAACCCATGACCAGCGAGCGATGGCAGCAGGTCAAACGGGTACTCGACGACCTGGACGGCATCGCGCCGGACGCCCTGCCGGTCGCGCTGACGGCGGCCTGCGGCGGCGACGAGGGTCTGCGGCGCGAGGTCGAATCGCTGCTTTCGTTTGAGGAACGGGCCGAGGCGCTGGAGCGTGCGGCGCGGCCCGCGACGGGTGGCGTTCCGGGACGGATCGGCCCTTATCGCGTCGAGCGACTCCTGGGCGCGGGCGGCATGGGCGCGGTCTACCTAGCGGTGCGCGACGACGATCAGTATCGCAAACAGGTGGCCATCAAGGTGACTGCCACCGGCGGCGATCCGGATCTGCTGGGCCGGTTTCGCGCGGAACGCCAGATCGTGGCCGGGCTGGATCATCCTTACATCGCGCGTTTGCTGGATGGCGGCACGCTGGCCGACGGTCGGCCCTACTTCGTCATGGAGTACGTGGACGGCCAGCGGATCGATGAATACGCGGCCGAAAAGAAGCTGGATCCGGCAGCCATACTGCGGCTGTTTCTGAAAGTCTGCACGGCGGTACAGTTCGCGCACCAAAACCTGGTGGTGCATCGCGACCTCAAGGCTGGCAATATTCTGGTGAGCGAGGACGGCGATCCGCACCTGCTGGATTTCGGCATCGCCAAGGTGCTGGACCCGGCGGTGCTCACCAACGTGGAGATCACGCACACCTTGCTGCGGCGCATGACGCCGGCTTCGGCCAGTCCGGAGCAGGTGGCGGGGAAGGCCGTCACGGTTTCCACCGACGTGTATGCCCTCGGCGTGCTGCTGTATCGGTTGTTGACGGGCGCGTCGGCGTATGCGGGGGCCAAGGGATTCGATACCGACCCGGCCCGAGCCATCCTGGAATACGATCCTCCGCTCGCCAGCCGTGCGCCGGGCGTGGCGCAGAAGCTGCGGCGTGCGTTGGCGGGCGATTTGGACAACATCGTGCGCAAGGCCGTCGAGAAGGAGCCGGCGCGGCGCTACGCCTCGGTCGAGGAATTGGCGGCCGATATCGAGCGCCACCTCAAGGGTCGGCCGATCCATGCCCGGCCCGCCTCGTTTTCCTATCGCGCCGCGAAGTTCCTGCGGCGCCACCGTCTGGCGGTCGCCGCGGCCGCGCTGGTAGGGCTGGCCATTGCGGGAGGACTGGCGGGCACCTTACGGTACGCGCACAGGGCGCATTTGGAACAGGTGCGCGCACAGCATGGTTTGGCCGCAGTGGGCAAACTGATGCAGTCGTTTATGTTCGAGTTCGACGACGCCATCAAGAATCTTCCAGGCTCCTCTCCGGCGCGGGAACTGGTGGAGCGCCGGGCGGTGGAGTATCTGGACAAACTGGCGTCGGAGGCGGGTGACGATCCTGCAATGCTGAGCGATTTGGCCGACGCTTACATGCACGTCGCTCACATGACCGGCGCGTTCCGCGAGGCCCGCGGCGACAGCTCGCCGCAGAAGGCGCTGAAGAACGGGCTTAAGGCGCTCGCTCTGCGGCGGCGTGCCCTCGCCCTCAATGCGGGCGATGACAACTTGCGCGTCAAGCTCAGGGACAGCATCTGGGGCACCGCCTCGCTATACTTCACCGCCGGCGACATTCGGCGTGCAGCAGAGCTTTACCGCGAGCACCTTCGTATGTGCGAAAGCGCCGTCGAGCGCCGCGGTTCCGCGGAGGAACGTTTGGGCTTGGGCGGGGCCCTCACCTCCATGGGATCCATTGAACGGGAGCTTGGCCATTACGATCTGGCCCTGGCCTGGCATCGCCGCGCTTTGGCGGTACGCGAAGGGCTGCTGAAGGACGACCCGGCCAGCACCAGGGCGCAACGCGCAGTGGGGATCTCGCACGAGTTTATCGGCTACGTTTTCAGCTCGCAGCAGAACTACGCGTCGGCGGCGGACGAACATCGCAAAGCGTTCACACTGTTCCAGCCGATCGCTAAGGCCGACGTACACAACTCGGGCATGCAGCGGCTGGCAGCCGTAGCGCAGGAGAATCTGTGCGAATCGCTGGCGCTCGGCGGTGCGGCGCAGGAGGCTATAGGTTACTGCGAAGCGGCGATCGCCTTGTACGGCGGAATGGCCGCGTCCGATCCCAAGAACTTCCAGGCGTCTGAGGATCTGGCTTCCTGTGAATCCACCATGAGCATCGCGCTAGACCTTGCGGGTTCGCCCCGCACGGCGTTCGAGCACCAGCAGAAAGCGCGGCGGCTGTTCGAGTTGGCGGCGAGCAGAGATCCGGATGCGGTGGATCTGGCGGAGGAAAACGCGGAGAGCCTGATGGAGTTGGCCAAGCTGCGGCAACAGTTGCACATGGATGGCGCCGAGGCTGCCGCGGCAGACGCGGTGCGGGTACTCGAAACGCTGGTGGCGCGCTCACCCGAAAACCGGCGCATCGGAGCTATTCTGCCGCGGGCTGAAGATCTCGATCGGTCGATGCGGCAGTAGCTTGTGGGGCAGGCCCCCGGCCTGCGGCGGCCTCTCAGGCCGCCTCATCGCCCACCGAACCACAGCTTGATCGGCTGATACAGCAAGTAAATCGCCCCAGCCGCTAACCAGATCGTCGAGCTGACCGAGAACGCGCGCGCGGTGATACGCACCTCCGGCGTGCGGTCTAACTGCAGCAACGGACCGCTTTCATTCGCCGCCGTCCGGTCGTACAGAAACAGCGGAGCTCCCGCATAGAGCGCAAACACGGGAAACCACACCGCGGTGATGACCACGTTCGCCTGCTTGATCGGCCCGCTTTGCCAGAGGAAGGCGATGGATTTGATCACGTCCGCAATGGCGAATGCCGATAGCGCAAAATGGCGGATCGCGAGAGCGCGTCCGGCCGACCGCAAGCCGGTCATCAGGTCGCGCGAGCGCTCGATGGCCGCCTTCCCCGACCGCTTTTCCACCACGCAGATCACCGGCCACAGGCAATCGCCGATCACCCAGCCAGGCCCGAAGAACCACAGAGATCGGGCCTGCGTAACCACCAGAACCGGCATCGTCCTCATCAGCCTCCAGAAGACTCGGAACGATAGGAACCTCCTCACGCGGGTCTGTTCGTCGACCGCCATCAGCGCCGCGGCTGCGCGCAGCACGTTATCGGAAAAAATGAAGAGCATCGCTGCCGCCAGCGGGACCAGCACGACTCGCACTGCGGCAACCGGCAGCAGCTTCCCGCTGAATGAAACCAGCAGGGCCGCCAGCGTCAAGACGATCGTGTAGATGGGCAGCAGCAAAAGGGCATATGCCATGAGATGTTGCAGCAGAAATGCTTTCGATCTCCGCAGCGCGAGAAACTCCGCGTCCACTGCGTTATGGAATCTCCGTGTGAATGCGACTGCGGAGGGTGGGCGATCCGCGGGACTGCGCGCCAGTCCGGCGAGGATCGCATCCGACACGTCGCGCGGAATCTTCCGGAGGCTCGCGGGCGGGGGTGGACTGCCAGTCCGGTGAAATTCGAATAGCCCGCTGTGCCTTCCGGTAAACGGCAGTTCGCCGCAAACCAGCGCGTAGGCCACCACAGCCAAACTATAGATGTCGGAACGGAAATCGATTTCCTGGCCCAACGCCTGCTCCGGCGACATATACGCGGGGGTTCCGATCAGGCTGCCCGGCATGGTTTGCGCGCCGGCGCCGCTGTCGAACGATCCGGAAGACCCGGCCGGAGTTGGCGTTGGCGCCATAGCGACGGTCTCTGTCTCCTCATGCGCCGTCTCGATCACGGCCGTTTCCAATTCGTCGCCGGGCATCACGGGCTGAGGAGTGACGGTCTGTGGGGCGCTCGCCTCCGGCGTCTCTTTCAAGGGCGGAGCCCAATCACCGAGCAAATTCACCTTGGCCACTCCGAAGTCGAGCACTTTCACCGTGTATCCACCGCGGCCGTTTGGTTCCAGCCAGATATTGTCGGGCTTCAGATCGCGATGCACGATTCCATGCCGGTGCGCCTCCGCCAGCGCCAGTCCAATCTGGTCCAGAAGATCCGCGATCAGTGGCAGCGAGATCTGCGGATTGGCCTTCTGGAAATCGGAAAGCGTCTGCCCGTCCAGAAACTCCATCACCAGGTACGGCATGTCGCCCCTAGCCGCTCTGGCGATTCCGAAATCTGTGACATTCACGATGTTGGGATGGCGCAGGCGGCCGCATGCTTGTGCTTCGCGCTGGAAACGGGCCAGAAACTGCGGTTCCGCCGCCCACCGCGGAGCGATCACTTTCACCGCGACGACACGGGTCGTGCCAAGATGCGTTGCCAGGTAGACATTACCCATGCCGCCCGCGCCGAGCTGCTTGTCGATGCGGTACTTGCCGTCGAGAATTTCGCCGATCATGGAGTGATCCAGAGGGTCCAGCCGCCATCATACCAATCGCCAGATCCGTCTTGCGGAATCCGGGCCCAACGCTACCCGGCCGCCGCGGCGGTGCGCTTGCAGGAACATAGCGCCTATAGAGCCCGCAATGATAGCGGTCAATGCAGGCGGGTGAACACACTGTGTCGCACGCCACTGGAAAAACAGCCTAACGCAGTGTCCAGGAAATAACTGTACAGCAGATTGGCTGTGGGGCAGGCCATCGTTTTTCGTGGCCCGCCGAGTTCGAGCACGGCGCGCAGACGACAAACAACGATCGTCTGCGCCACGCCGGGCTCGCGGACACTACACTAGGATGTGAGCAATTTCGACCGCATTATTACGGATGCACTGCTCAATTGCGAACAGACAGAAGTGCGGAATCCTGTTATCCGTGTTAGAGTCGGAGCAAGAACTTCGGGGTGTGCCTGGGGCCCGACGCTCGATTGGAGGGTTCCTGAAAAAGCTGCGGATCGGGATTATCGACATCGTGTCCCAGGGCCCTACCCGGGCTTTGTACGCACGCATAATGAATGCCAGCCTCGCCAGTATCATGCCCCAGGTCATTGGGGTTTGGTGCAAACGGGAGGGGCACGAGGTTGCCTTCGTTTGTTACACCGGCTTTGAAGATCTGCTGACGGAGTTGCCGGATAACGTCGACGTGGTCTTCATCGGCGCGTTTACCGAAGCTGCGCACACGGCGTACGCCTTGAGTAATCTCTTTCGTGGGAGAGGGGCGATCACCGTGCTCGGGGGACCGCACGCCCGCTGTTACCCCGAAGACGCTGCGCGCTATTTCGACTACGTGCTGGGCTTCACCGATGAGGGTATCCTCCATGACGTCTTGCGGGAGTGCGCGCAACACCGGCCCGTGGGCGTCCACCTCGCAGCCCTGCAGCAGCCCAGAACCCTCCCGGGGGCACGCGAGCGTTGGCCGTTTATCGAACCGACCCTCAAGAAAGCGCCCCTCCTCAAGATGGTTCCCATGCTCGGCAGCCTGGGGTGCCCGTACACTTGCGCCTTTTGTATCGATTCGACGGTGCCCTATCAACCCATGGACTTCGCGGTGCTCCAAGATGATCTCCGGTTCCTGCTGACCAAATTCAAACGGCCCGTGGTAGCATGGCACGATCCCAACTTTGGAGTCCGCTTCCACGACTACATGGATATGATCGAGGATGCGGTCCCTGCCGGCAGCATCGACTTCGTCGCCGAAAGCAGTCTGTCGCTGCTTTCCGAACCGCACCTCAAGCGACTCCAGCGCAACTCATTCAAGGGCGTCCTCCCCGGCATTGAGTCCTGGTTCGCCCTGGGCGATAAATCGAAAACCGGCGCGTCGGTCGGAATGGCCAAGGTTCGCCAGGTTTCCGAACACGTCAATCTGATCCTGCGGTACATACCCTACATCCAAACCAACTTCGTCCTGGGACTCGATACCGACGAAGGGCCCGATCCTTTTGAACTCACCAAACGATTCCTGGATATGACCCCGGGCGCCTTCCCGGCTTATTCGCTGCTCTCCGCATTCGGCCGGGCCGCGCCGCTCAATCTGGATTACCAGCGGTCCAACCGCGTGCTGCCCTTCCCATTCCACTTCCTCAACAATAACGGCGCCATGAACGTCAAGCCGGCAAACTATTCCTGGCGGACCTTCTACGATCGGATCATCGACCTGACCCGGTATTCCTTCTCCACGCGCGCAATCTTCCGCCGCTTCCTGGCGACGCAAGGGGTGACTGCACGTTGGCTGAACGTGGTGCGCGCGGTTTCGACGGAGGGCTTCGGAAGGGCCAGGTACTACAGGGAGATTCGCCAACGCTTGGACACCGACCCGCAATTCCTTCCCTATTTCGAGCAGGAGAGCAGCGTGCTTCCCCAGTTCTACAAGGACATAGTGCGTCGGGATCTCGGACCGCTGATGGACTGGCTTCCCGAGGGCGCTCTCTATCACGATCCCAACGCCTACCTGAAGTCCGAGCGCACCAAGGATGTGTTCGCCCTGGTCTAACCGCCGGATTTCTCTTTGTAGCAGGATGCTGAAAAAAGCACAAACATCGCTCATTCGGGCCACAGACTAAAGTCTGTGCCACCGGTGGCACAGGCTTCAGCCTGTGAGAGCAATCGGCGCTCGTGGCGCCGGGCCCCCCTCGCGTCCGGGCGGAGTGATAAGGTAAGTGCAATGCAGGCCTTTGAGGTGCTTATGAAAACAAGGATGATGGTCTCGATTGTTGTCCTGGCGTCGGCGGCGGCTGCCGCCGATGTGCCATCCGCGGAGGTCCAGATCGCTGCGGCGGTCCTCGCCGCGCCGGCGGAACTCCGCGGAGGCGCAGCCGTCCTGGGCTACAATCCGCAAGGCGGGTTGGTCACGCTCCGCGAGGGCAAGAACGAACTCATCTGCCTCGCCAATGACCCTGCGAAGACTTCATTCAGCGTCGCTTGTTACCACCGCGACCTGGAGCCGTACATGGCTCGCGGTCGTGAACTCGCGGCGCAGAAAGTCACTGGGCAGAAGCGCAACGACATGCGCTGGAAGGAGGTTGAGGAAGGGAAACTCTCGCTGCCACGCGACCCTCGCACGCTGTATGTACTAACCGGCACCGGCTTCGACATGAGCAGCGGAAAAGTCACAGACGCCTACCTGCGATGGGTCATCTATTTGCCTTTTGCCACACCGGAATCCACGGGACTGTCGACCAAGCCGAGCGACAATGCACCGTGGCTGATGTACCCAGGAACTGCGGGCGCCCACATCATGATCAACCCGCCCAAGAAGTAGATCGCGTCATCCGCCGCGGGGTATGCGGATAGAGCGCACTCAGCGCTGTCCTTCCGAAAGACATAGAAGAAGACGGTCAAACCTACACTCGCCAGCAAGGCGACGAACGCGGTCGGCAGTTTCATCGCCGGAACCAGCCCACGCGCAACGTTCAGGATGGTGTCGATGAAATCAACCGCAAGGAAGACAGTGAGGAGCATCATCCCGATCAGGGCGAACAGCGCGGCGTTCTTCAGGCTCATGGTGGAAGTATACGCGCAAACGTTGCCGATATCCACAGGGAGGGAGGTGCGCCTGCGGAGATGCAGAGGGGATGGAAGCGCGCTAAGCTCGTATGGAGAACGATTCTTTAGGCTAAGGAGAAAACTATGAGCGATACAAGCGCGGGCGACCGGGCGGGATTCTTCGTGCTGGGAGCCGCGATCGGCGCGGCGGCGGCATTGCTGCTGGCGCCGGAGTCGGGCGTAAAAACTCGCCGGAGATTAGTCCGCAAAGGAGAAGAAGTCTCGGACTATCTGATCGACGCGGGCAAGGAACTGGTAGGGAAATGCGAGGATCTTTACGAGCGCAGCGGGGAACTTGGGGGCGATGCGGCGCGCGAGTTGGCCGCGAAATACCGGACGCTGCATGAGCAAAGCAAGCAATTGCTAGACGAGGCCGAGACGATTGTCCGGCGCGCAAAAAGCGCCGCGACGGACCGGTAATAGTCCTTCATCTACACTCCTGCCTTCTCACGAAGATCACGATGTCCTCCTTGGAGGGGAGCGTTCATCTCCAACGCGACTTGGCCAGGGTGCGCGCCGTGAAGTTAGCGCCGGCTCGCGCTAAGGTGCCTAGTCTAGCAGGCTGCGCATAAACATCGCTCATTCGGGCCACAGACTAAAGTCTGTGCACCACAGACTAAAGTCTGTGCCACCCCACAGCCGCAACCCGGGCCTTTCATCCGGGTGCATCCGGGGTTCCATTCTTCGCTCCACCCCCCGGCTTGCTAGAATCGTTCCAGGATGTCCACTGCCGCGCCCTCGCCCTCTTTGCGAAGCTTATTCTCGGAACTGGAGCAATTGTTCCAATCCGAAACGGAAGCGCGCGTCTCCACCAGCGTCCAAGCCGCCGAGCGGGCATTGGCCGAACATTTGAATCAGTCCGTGCGGCGCTTGCGTCAGGCTGCCGCCTTCCCCGAGATTGCCTCCATCCTCTCGGATGCCTCCGCCCCATTTGCCAACGCTTGCGCCGTCTTTCACATCAATGAGAATACGGTGGGCGGAGAGCGCCTGCGCGGCGCCGCCGGCGATGCCGCCGCACACTTTCGCGAGATCCGCTTTGCCGTATCGGAGGCTGCCGCGTTTGCCGCCGCTATCGAATCCCGCGAGCCGGTGGTGGCGCTCTGTTCCGCCGCGGAGGTATCGCCCGCCGTGGTGCAAGCTTTCGCCCACGCGCCCGGCGATAAAGCGCACCTGTTCCCGTTGACGGTCGATCAATCCACGGTCGGCATGCTGTACGCCGCCGGAGCGGTCGAGAGCGCCGCTTTGGAGTTGTTGGCCCAGGCCGCTGCCGCTATCATGGAAGCGCGGCAACGCCCCGCGGCCCCCTCCCACCATTTGGTGCACATCGAACCGGCTTCCGCCGCGCCCGCCGGTCCCGCACCGGAATGGGACGATCTGAGCCCGACCGACCGCCATCTGCATCTGGGCGCGCAACGCTTCGCCCGTGTGAAGGTCGCCGAGATACGGCTGTACCGGCCCGATGCCGTCAAAGCCGGGCGCGCGCAGCAGGATTTGTACGCCGCCTTGCAGGATGCCATCGATGCAGGCAGAGAGTCTTTCCGGCAGACCTTTCTAACGGCCAGTCCAACCATGGTCGACTACTTTCATCTGGAATTGGTGCGCACGCTGGCAAATGACAATCCTGCCTGGCTGGGAGGTAAATACCCTGGGCGCCTGGTGTAATGAGGTAAATACCCTGGCTGCCTGGTGGAAGAAGGTGGCACAGGCTTTAGCCTGTGGTGTGCTCCTCACCGCCGCCTCCGCCCAAACCCCCGAGTCCCTAGCCCACGCGTACCGCGACTCGCCCACCCCCGCCCGCGCCAAAGCCCTGCAGTACTTCGCGGCCAGTCACAAAGATGTCAACGGTGCACTGGCGCACTTCACTCTGGGCATAGTCTCGTTCGAACAGAAGCGCTTCCCGGATGCCATTCAGCATCTCGATGCCGCCCAGTCGCGCCTTCCCAAACTGGCCGACTACACCGCTTATTATCTGGCTGCCGCCCATTCGGAAACCCAAGACTACGCCGCCGCCGCGCGCGAAGCGGCTGTGATTCGGTCCGTCCCCCTGCCATCCCCGTTCGCCGCGAGATCCATGGTGCTGCAGGCGCGCGGTCTGGCGGCTTCGGGCTCGGCCCCCGAGGCCGTGCGGCTGCTCCGCGAGCGCTACGCCGATCTTCCGCAGCCCGATGGTGACCTCGCCTTGGCCATCGCCTACGAAGCTGCCCGCGACCTGCCGCACGCCGCGCAATACTATCAGCGGGTCTACTTCGAGTACCCCACCGGCGATCCCGCCACGCGCGCCGCCGCCGCGCTCATCGCCCTGCGCGACGCCATGGGAGCGGCGTATCCCGCGCCCGCGCCCGGAGCCATGGTCGAGCGCGGCAACCAACTGCTCGCCCAACGCGAATACACGCGCGCGCGATCCGAGTTCGAGGCCCTCGTGCCGCAACTCGGCGGCCCAGAGCGCGACCAGGCCCGCGTGGGAATTGGAGCCGCCGAGTTCCTGGCCGGCGATGTGGCTGCCGCTTATTCGTACCTGGGCTCGCTGGAACTCTCCGATCGCGATGGCCATTCCGAGGCAGAGGCCGAGCGCCTCTACTACCTCGCCGAATGCGCCCGGAAACTGAACGACGAAGATCAGATGATGGAGGCGGTCGGCAAACTCGGCAAGCACCGCGAATCGCCGTGGCGTTACAAAGCGCTGGTGGCCGCCGCCAATCGATTCGTGGTGACCAATCAGCCCGAAAAATACGTGCCGCTTTCCAAGGCCGTTTACGAGACGTTTCCGGATCAGCCGCTGGCCGCATCAAGCCACTGGCGCGTCGCCTGGGCTGCGTACATTCGCCGCCGGCACGACGCGCGCGAACTGCTGCGCGAGCACCTGGAACGATACCCCGGACATCCCTCGGCCACCGCCGCGCTTTATTTTCTGGGCCGCCTCGCCGAAGCCGGCCCCGATCACAACGATTACCCCGCCGCGCGCGCCTTCTATACCAGGCTCGCGGCGCAGTTTCCCAACTACTATTACGGAATATTGGGCCGCGAGCGCATGGCCCAGCCGCAGATTGCGGCAGCGGCTCCGTCGGAGAAGACCGCCCAGTTCCTGCGCGCCATCGCCTTCCCGCCGCACAAGCCCGCCGTTCCCAGCGAGCCGGATGCGGAAACCGCTTTGCGCATCGCCCGTGCCCGCTTGCTGGAATCCGCCGGACTGCCGGATTTGACCCAGTCCGAGCTGCGTTTCGGCGCCCGCCATGGCGGCCAGCCGTATCTGTTGGCCATGGAACTCGCGCGCACCGCCAGTACGCCGCACCAGCGGCTGCACAACATCAAGAGCGCCACGCCCGACTATCTCTCAATGTCTCTGGAGGACGCGCCGCCCGCATTCTGGCAACTGCTGTTCCCATTGCCCTATGAGAAGGACCTCGTGCGCAGCGCCAAACAGCAGAGTCTGGATCCCTACATGGTTGCGGCCATCGTGCGGCAGGAATCCGAATTCGATCCGCAGGCGCTCTCCGCCAAACATGCCTACGGCCTGATTCAAGTCGAGCCGGCCACTGGCCGCGCCCTGGCCCGCCGTGCCGGGATCAAGCGTTTCAGCAACCGATCCCTGTTCCAACCCGCCATCAACCTGACGCTCGGCGCCTATTACCTGCGCGCCCTGCTCGATCAATGGGGTGGCAAATGGGAACAGACCCTGGCTTCCTATAACGCTGGCAAATCGCGCGTGAACGAGTGGATCACCTGGAACCAGTACCAGGAGCCCGCCGAATTTGTGGAATCCATCCCATTTACCGAGACGCGCGAATACGTGGAGGCGGTGCTGAGAAACGCAACGGTGTATCGCCAACTCTACGCCAGCAAGGCCCCCGCGCCCCGGCCGCCAGGCGCTCGGCGCAAGCCGGCAGTAGTCTCGGTCCGCAAGGCCCCCGCCGTGTAACCGCAACTTCATGCAATTCGCCTTTCTTTTTAACAGAAAATGTGCGAATCTTAATCTGAGGTTTGCACTACATAAAGGAGCCGAAACTCAAGAACTGACGAACAGGAGTCTTGCATGCTACCAGGTTTCCTACTTCCGGAAGCGACCATCCGTGAGGCCGGCGTCGGCCCTCACGTGGACCTGGGAGATTCCCGGGGCGGTCTGATCCTTCTCACCCTCGGCATCACTCGCATCATTGAACAGGAAAGCCTGGACGTTTCCATCTGGGGTTCCGCGGACAATGTCGAGTGGGGCGCCAAACCCGTCGTCTCGTTCCCGCAGAAATTCTACTGCGGCACGTATCAGATCCTGCTCGACCTGCGCGCTCACCCGGACGTGCAATTCCTGCGCACCAAATATCAGGCGCAACGTTGGGGCAAGGGCGATCCCAAGCCTCTATTCGGCGCATACGTCTTCGCCCAGAGCGCACAGCCGCAAATCCTGAGCATGACCGCCTGATGATCTCCTACGCTGAAGCCCTCGACCTTTTCCGTTCCGACGACCTGATTGGTATCGGCATGGCCGCCGACGCCCTGCGCAAGCGGTATCATCCCGAGGGTGTGGTCTCGTACATTATTGACCGCAACATTAATTACACCAATTTCTGTACGGAATATTGCAGTTTTTGCGCCTTTTACCGGCCCATGGGCCACGCCGAAGGCTACGTCCACGACCACGAAACCATCTTCGCCAAGATCCAGGAAACCCTAGACCTGGGTGGCACCGGCGTCCTGATGCAGGGCGGCTTGCATCCCGATCTGAAGATCGAGTGGTACGAGGATCTGCTGCGGGCCATCAAGCAACGCTTTAACATTCACCTGCATTGCTTTTCCGCGCCTGAGATTACCAACATCGCCGAAGTCAGCAGCCTGAGCCTGCGCGACACCATCGCCCGCCTGCGCGACGCGGGTCTCGACTCCATCCCTGGCGGCGGCGCGGAGATCCTGGACGACGGCGTCCGCCACCGCATCAGCCGGCTCAAGTGCTCGACGTCGGAATGGATCGACGTGCATCGCACCGCGCACGCGCTGGGCATGCGCACCACTGCCACGATGATGTTCGGCTGCGGCGAAACCCTGGAGCAGCGCATGAATCACCTGCAGATCGTGCGCCAGATCCAGGAAGACACGGGCGGATTCACGGCCTTCATCCCCTGGACTTTCCAGCGCGAGAACACCTCGCTCGGCCGCTTCGTGCACGAAGAAGCTACCGCCGTCGAGTATTTGCAGAACCTGGCCATCTCCCGCATCTACCTCGACAATATCGAGCACATTCAGTCCTCCTGGGTCACCCAGGGATTAAAGACCTGCCAACTCGGCCTGCGCTTCGGCGGCAACGATGTGGGCAGCATCATGATCGAGGAGAACGTGGTCTCCGCCGCCGGCGCGCACCACCGCGCCAGCGAAGAGGAGTTGCGCCGCATCATCCGCGATGCCGGCTTCATCCCCAAGCAGCGCGACACCCTCTACCGCACCTATTTCCTGAATTGAGGTGGCATAGGCTTCAGCCTGTGAGGGCCAAGTGCCGAAGGCAACAGCGCGATATTTAAGGA
>Ga0187851_10001691_pt1 | contig 20833 bp, 11 predicted proteins | sample June2016WEW_6_10_FD_132997 | JGI IMG/M metagenome (GOLD analysis project Ga0187851, IMG submission 132997) | Peatland microbial communities from SPRUCE experiment site at the Marcell Experimental Forest, Minnesota, USA - June2016WEW_6_10 | ecosystem: Environmental > Terrestrial > Soil >...
AGCTTTGAGCCGGCGCGCCGCAGACCGAGAACGACGCAAAGGATAAACACGGCTCGTGAGAAGCAGGCTCAGGCGCTGCAAAATGGCGAAGGCCACCGACGAGGCGTTGGCGCCCCCTCAGAATACCGCGATTCGACCGACGCAGCGCGAGGGTTTGAGCTCCGGGCCGCACCTCAGCGGAGGAAAGTGGTGGAGCCGCGGCGGACGAACGCCCTGGTCTCGGACGGCGTCTCGTAGCCGATCACGTCGGCCACCCGCCCGCTGGCGGTCGCGGCGACGGAACGCGGCGGTGGGCGCCGGGGCGAGACAACGGGCGCGGGATGGGCGTTATTGCTACCCATTCGGGATGTGTGACAGGGCTTGCCCAACAGCTTACGCCGACCTTCCGCCGCGCCGTCAATCTGCTCGAAATCTACTAATTGCCACCACGTTTTCGACGTGCCGCCCATTGCGTGCTTATAGGGGTGTTTGGCTTTGGAATAGCCGAAAAGCCAAGAGCCCGCCCTCGCTCTCGTGGGGCGAAGAACGGACGAAGATTCTCTTGCTGCTGCTACCAGGAAAATCAAGAGGTCGGCAATCATTTTTACTAGGCAGGGCTGGAGGATCGCTTTCTGGTTGATGTCGCCGTCGGCGACGGGCAAGCATCTTTCAACCGTTCAATGCACGACTCCAGCACCGCCTTCTTTTGGAGCATGCCACGACGGTATTCCCGCTCATAACTGTCTGGCAGGTTCACGCAGTGACGCGTGAACGCCTTCGTCATTTTATGCGGTCGCCCGTTCGGCTTACCAAGAGCATTATGCAAAATGGCCTCACTGGTATCCGACCAAGTGTCGACTTCGGGGCTGCCCATGGGCAGGGCGTTTATTCGGTTGAAGTCATCGAGGCACTGACGCAACAATTCGATGGACCGATGCGATTCGAGAGATCGGGCTACACCCTTGGTTGGTGCCATTCTTGTGTCCACGGCTTCTCCTTGAAAGCTCTTCAGTCTAGCGGGCCACCGAAGCGACGGCGCCTTCTCGGCGTCCGCGTGATGCCGGCGGCCTCCAAGTTATGCGCATACGGACTTCTTGCAGAATTTCCCGCGGCCTGCCCGCCCTTCTCTTCGAATCGCAGGCACCGTTGGTTGCCTTGCGTAACAAGAACCGCGGCGCCTAAGCTTCACTACGGTATACCGACCAGTTCACGCTCAATCCGCTCAAGGGTCTTTCCTTTCGTCTCGGGCAACCTCCACCAAATCACGGCAAACCCGCAGAGACAGACGGCGCAATAAAGCCAGAACGTACCGGCCGGGCCGAGGCCTCGATTCAGGAAAGGGAACGTATAAGTGAGCACGAAGCACGCAGACCAAAGCGAGAATACGGCAAGAGCCATAGCAGCTCCCCGGATGCGATTCGGGAAGATTTCGGAGAGAACCACCCACGTAATCGGGGCTAGGGAAAATGAGTAACAGGCTACTGCAATCACGACCAATGCGAGAACCGGCCAGCCGCGCAGAGAATAGTGGTAACTGAGCCCGAGTAGAGAATAGGTGACGGCCAGACCCGCCGCCCCGGTCAGCATTAACGGCCGCCGCCCAAGCCGGTCTACCGTGTAGACGGCAACGAACGTAAAGACGAAGGTCGTCGCGCCGGTCACTACGATGTTGAAGAGAATATCCGAAACCTGGTAGCCCGCAGCGGCAAACACCTCCTGGGCGTAGTTGAACACGACATTAATGCCGCACCACTGTTGAAGAACGGCGAGAAAGACGCCAAGACCCAGAATGCGCATCAGCCTCGGTTCCAGAAGTTCGCTGAAATCGACCCGGCCGATCTCGTTGGCAAGACTCGCCTCGACTTCGGCCAGTTCCTGGCCTGCGAACAGCTTTCCGCCGATCCGCTCGAGAACCGCTTGGGCTCGCTTCCGCTGCCCGTTCTTGGCCAGCCAGCGAGGGCTTTCCGGCACGAAGAGCATCGAAACCAGGAACAGCAAGGATGGAACAGCGGTCACGCCAAACATCCAGCGCCACCCCTGCTGGCCGTTCCACGATTCGAGGATTTGAGCCGCCGTCGCGGCGGCTGGCACGGGCTGCGCGATGAGCCAGTTCACCACCTGCGCCGCCAGCAAACCGATCACGATGGTGAGCTGGTTCATAGAAACCAGCCGCCCGCGCATGCCTTCCGGCGCGACCTCCGCGATGTACATCGGCGAAAGGTTCGAGGCCAGGCCGATCGCCACGCCGCCCGATATTCGCCAGGCGAGGAACACCGCGAAGGTGCCCGCCATTCCCGTTCCAATCGAACTGACGGTGAACAGGAACGCCGCCAGGACCAGCAGACGTTTCCTTCCGAACCTATCGCTGAGCATGCCAGAAGCCAGCGCGCCGAACAGACAGCCGATCAGCGCGCTGCTCATTGCCCATGCAACCATGGCGGGCGAACGAAGATGGAAAAACGCTTCATAGAACGGTTTTGCGCCTCCGATCACAACCCAGTCATAACCGAACAGCAGCCCTCCCATGGCAGCCGCGATCGAGATGAACCAAATGTACCGGAAGTTATAAGTAGCCCCGTAACTCGACCGGTCCATCATGGTTATCGGTTAGGCGCAATCGAGAAGTTATCGAAGGAGGCCAGGTTCCAACCTGTGCCCATACCGGCCATCCCGCTCTGGTGAGTCGTGTCGCTAACCTGCGCGAGCTGTTTGCCGTCGAGGAAAGCGGAAATCGCCGAGCCGCGGAATGTCAGGGCCAAACGATGCCAGGCGCCGGCGGGAAACGAAACCGTGCCGGAGGCGAGCTTCTTTGTTTCGGCTTTGAACTTCGTGCCGAGCAACTGCCACCCGCCATTGCGGCTGACCGCCAGCACGTAACCGCTCGGCCACAGGGCCTTGCCGTCTTGGAAAAAATCCGCGGAATCGATCCGCCCTACCAGCGCCACTTCTCCCTCGCCAGGAAGCATTGCATCCACGCCCACTGTGTAGTCAGTCCAGTTCGCATCCCCCAAATAAGTAAATGGATTCGGAGAGATGCCCCAGGAGATCGGCCGCGTGGTAATGATCTGCGCAAGGCAGCGGCCTTTTCGCGCAGTGCAAGGTTGTGCCTCGAACGCGCCGTCCTGGTCCGCCAGATACTTTGGCGTACCGCCGATGGGTGTCTTTTCGAAATCGTCCTGGTATGGAAATGGGAAGGGTTGCGTGGCAGGAGGTACGGCGGTACCCTTGGCCTGGCCGGTTGTGGTGGACAGGGTATAGAGCGCCTCCGGCTCGAGCACTACGGTAAACGATCCGCCTTTCGACGCGGCATCCGGCAGCCGCTCGAACATCGCCTTGCCGTTCGACCGCCAGACGTGAACCGGACCGTTCGAGAGCGCTCCGGTCAACTCGAAGCGGACCTGCTGCGGCGATGCGGCGCCAATGGTCTCGACCACGACACTATAGTCGCCCGTAGAGGGAGACTTCAGAGTCACATAACTTCCCTTGCCTGGCAGATAGCCGCAGGCATCGTCGATATAATGCCAGCCCGGCTTCACAAACTGAGTGGTGTGGGCCGTCACCCAAATCGTAGACTGCACATCATAGTGGCCGGACCACGGCGTGTTCGCGTACATCAGACCGGAGTTGGGCGCAGCGAGATTGTCGTAGTAAGATGTGACTGGGCTCCAGATCTCGGTCTTAGTCATGCGGCCGTCTATGTAGTTCCAGTTGTAGATCTGCGCCATGCTTTTGCCGCCGGGCACCCAGTCGCGGCTGGAGATCGCCCCGCCAGCGGCGAACTCCGGCTGATCCTCGGTGGACCACAGCCGCTTGCCGCTGTCCTTGGCGTACTGCGGAGTGTTGACTCTACCTTTGGTGCGCGCGTAATGCACGCCGACGGCATAGACGGCTGCGTCGAGGGCCTTGTCGCCGGCGAACTTCTTGATGAGATCCCATTGCTGGTCCGGCTGATAGAGGTCGGCGGCAACGATTTTTGTCGATTGCAGGCCGGCGGCATCCAAGGTCCGGCGCAGCAGCTTGATCCACTCGCTGTCGTATAGCTTCTCGTTCCAGATTCCCGTGAAGGCCATGTCGAGGCCGTGCACTTGCTTGGCGGTCTGAATGAACTTCACGACGTAATCGGCCATGTCTTGCGAGTAATACTTACCGTCTCCGATCCATCCAGGGGCGCCCCAGGCAAGGCTGTCGAGGATGATGTTCGGGTTTCGCTTCTTCGCCTCCTTCATCAGCCACCACTCATACCCGCGCTGAGAATTCAGATCGCTCCGCGTGTGCATGTGGCTGGGCTCCGAGCCGTCGGTCGAGTTGGTATCGCCGCCGATCTCCACTTTGAGGTGTTGGAGCGAAGCGCCATAATTGGGCTTGAAGAGATAATCGAGAACCTGGGTCCGCGAAGGCTCCGGATAATCGATCAGAAGTCTCGATGAAGCGCCGGCGCTGACTGCGCCGAACCCCTCGAAGACCCTCCCGGAACCGCCTGCATTGATGCGGATGACCTTTTCCTGGGCCTGAGAGCCCGTAAGCGCGAAGCACACTAGCAGTAATGCCGCGCAGACAGTCCACCCGCCGATCGTGTTTTTGTAACTCATGGTGTTGATGGGGCTTCCTGTAAGCTGGCCATGCGACGCAGTTCCAGGTGAGCGAAGAGATGCGTACGATCCATTGACAGAACCTGATCGAGGTCCGCGGCGGCCTCTACCTGCCGGCCAAGGCCAAGGTTGGCAAGGCCGCGCAGAAACAGGCACTCGATGCGGTTGCGCTTCTGCAGATCGTCCTCGAACAGGAGGAGATTCGGGAGAGATGTCGCAAAGTAATCGATCTTAACCTCGGCATTCATTTGCGACTCCGCAAATGCGTGCAATCGCCGCAGCAGCGCTATAGCGCCGGCATCGTCGCCGAGGCCGCGCAGCGCCAGGGCGCGGTAGTACGCGAACATGTCGGTATCGCCGTTGGTGTTTGCGGCGCAACGCCAGATGCCGTTCGCCTCGTCCGCACGCCGGGCGAGCGACAGTGCCAGGCCAATAAGGTAATCGAGGTGCGTTTCCCGCATGAGAAGATGCTTTCCTTCGCCGAGGTTGTGCGGATAATGACCAGCGGCCTCGAAATGGCTCAGGGCGTCCACCGTATTGCCGCAGCCCAGCGCATCGACACCCAGCAGGATATGCGCCGCGACGTATTGTCCCGAGACAAGACCTTCACCGCCTTCCCAGGGGTGGAAGCGGCGTGAGAGTAGGATCGACAAAGCTTTGGCACTCTGGCCGGTGAAGTTGTAGAGCGTGACCAGCTCGACGGTGAGATCGCCCCGCTGGTCGACGAGGTCCCTGCGCTTCTCCAAATCGGCTAGGCGCATCGCCGGTTCCGCGGCGGTTCTTTTGCGGAGTTGATCGAATTCGTAGAGCAGGCGCGCATCCGCCGGGTTCGCGCGGCACGCCTTTTCGTAGCATTCGACCGCGCGGTCAGGTTGCCGGCGGACGTTGTAGTATGCGATCCCGAGATTGCGCCAGGGGATAGAGAACTCGGGATCGAGGCGGGAGGATTGCTCCCAATGCCCGATAGCTTCTTCGCGCCTGCATTTGTCGTAGAGCAAGTTGCCGAGATAGTAATGCGCGCGAGCATCGCCGGCGTCGTGGTGCAACGCCGCTTCCAGCACGATCATCTCCTCAAGCCTGGACGGAAAACAGTAGTCGGGAGGTGCCTGGCGGCCCGCCTGATACCACCGCGCGGCTTCCGCCCGATCGCCGCGGCTTTCCTCAAACCAGCCGGTTGCGTAACAGAGCATGGGGTGCGAGGGCTTGGCGCCAGAATGCGCCAGAAAGCGCTCCACCAGATTCTCCGCTTCGGCCCACAGGCCCGCCTCGGCGTAGCTGAATGCCACATCCAGACAGGTCTGTGCGGCGCCGTTCAGGATGCCGAAGAATTCACCTTCGCTATCCGGCAGGAGTACGGCCAGTTCGTTGCGCGCCTGCAAATCGAGCGGGTCGATGGCCAGCGTCCGCCGCGCCGACTCGACCGCTTCTTCGGTTCGGCCAAGCAGACGGAGCACCGCGGTCCGCAGATCCCGCGCCTTCAGGTTATCGGTGTTGGTTCGGAGCGCCTGGTCCAGATGTTCCAGCGCGGCCGTAACGTTGCCTTGGAGGCAGTCGATGGTAGCCAGCGCGTAGTAAGAGGGCGACTGCCAGGCGTAGTTCCATGCCGCTTTGTAGAAAGCGGCGCGTGCATCGTCGAATCTCGCTTGATACCGCAGCGCGACACCCAGGTTATACCAGGGCTCGCCATCGTAAGGGTTTAAGTTGCGCTTAGCCAGACGCGAGAGAGCCTGCCGGAAGTGTGCCTCCGCCTTGCGGAACTCCCCACGGCGCAACAGCAGCAGGCCCATCGCGTTGTTACAACGAACGTCGTCCGGATCGCGGTGCAGGGCTTCGGTCCAATAGGGTTCGGGATAGCGGGTGGCATGCCTGTACTGTTCCAGGTGCAGCCCGGTGAGATAGAGTTCTTCGGTTGTCACGATCTTGTCCGGATCGCGCGGCTCACTGGCGGGCGCCGGCAGTTCGGTTTCTCCATACTGGACCGGATGATAACGGATCAACTCATGGCCCTGGCTGTCCAGCACCCGCAACAGCAGATCGTCATCCAACCGCTCAGTCACCAGCGGGACCACCGCGACGAAAGGCTTGCCGGGTTCTACGCGCACGCACCGCTCGAACACGGCATTCCCTTGCATGGAAAGCGACACTGTGACATCGCCGAGCGCTTCGGTCGCGCAGACTCCCAGGCGGTACCCGGCGCTGGCCGGCTCGAGATTCACGGCGACCAGCCGGTTGGCATTCTTCACCGGGCCGATTTCCTGAATGGGATACCAGAACTGGCTGAAAGTCCTGGTTTCGAACGGTTGCAGCCAGGAGAAATCGGGCTGATTATCGGTGTAGACGCCCGCCATCAATTCGATGTAGGGCCCTCCGGAATCGGTCAGCTCGCGATCCCATGCGTAACCGAACTCCGCGTTGCCCCAGGTCCACAGCTTTTTTCCCGGCGCAATATGATGATTCGCTACGTGTACGATGCCGGCCCGCTTCGCATGATCGTATCCGCCGAAGAAATCGAATTCCGAGTGAGTCACCATGTAGGAGGTCGGAACCGGAATGTTCTTGTACCAGGCAATGTCAACGCCCTCGCTGTAATCTACGCCGTAGTAGGAGCCTCGCGCTACGGGAAACGACGACAGGGCCCGTCTGGCATGGTCGGCAACGAAAGTCACATCGGGCGGAAAGAACGCCTGGTATCGATCGTGGACGCGGATCCCTACATTGGCCCACCAAAGGAAGGTCTGAACGAACGGCGTGCGATTATACAGCCTCACCTTGGCTTCTATGATCGCTTTCCCCGGATGCAGGCAGATGCCGACCATACCCTTCATGCGGTTCATCGGCTCATGCTCGCTGAGCCAAACCGTGCGGCTGCCATCCGCATGCTCCTCGATCAGGTGCTCGACCGGCAAGTAAGTGGACGGACGATGGTGCTGGGGCCAGTTGAACTCGACGCCGCCCGAGATCCACGGACCCAGCAGGCCTACTAAGGCGGGCTTGATCGAGTCCTGGCGGTAGAAAAAATCGTAGTTATTGGTTTTGTCCTGGCCGATGTGGATGCGACCGCCGATTTCCGGCAGTATCATCAGGCGAATGTACTCATTCTCGATGAAGACACCCTTATAGCGCTGGTCGACTTTCTGGTCCGAAAGGCGGTCGGTAAACGGGTTGGGGTACACCTTTCCGCTACTGCCCTGGTAGACGCGCTTGTCGAGAAACATCGGATTGCGGTCCGGCGCGGGGACGGGGTAAGTGGGAATTGTGACGGGCTCCTCCCAAGCGCGTACGCTTGACTCACTTAGTACTGCCATGTTTCCACCCAGGCGGAGAATCCGGTGGGACGCATGACATCCACCTGGATGCGCGAGATTCCCGGTTGCGTGAAGCGCAGCTCAGCAAGCGCGGATGCGCCGGGAGCCATCGTTTCGAGCGGCGCGGAGAGACGTTCCACCGGAATCTGGCCGAAGCCGTAAGCCACGCCACGGATTTCATACCCGCGCAGATGGTAAGCCGGAACGGCATTGCGGGCGGTGACGGCCACTCCTAACGCGGCGGGTGTGCCGGAGATGCGCACCGATTCGATGGGCGACGATTCGCGCCGCAACGCCTCCCAGGACGGCTTCTTTGCGCCATACAAGTCCACCACGCCGTGAACCCGCTGCTTCATCACGCCGGTGCCGCGGTCGCCGATGTGCGTCCGGTAATCGTTATAGTCGAAGAAAATCAAGCCGGCCACGTAATCGCGTGCGCGAAACACCCGGTCGTGCGCGCGCAAAACCTCGATGCGCCGGGCGTCGCCTTCGGGGCGCTCCGCCGTACACGCGCAGTAGCCGTACTCGGAAATCACGATGGCTTTATCGGGAAAGACGCGATGAATCTCGTCCAGATTGCGGCCCACATCGACTGGCGTTCCGCCGTACCAGCTCTCGTAATACTCGTTCCACATGATGTAGTCCATCAGGCCGGCGGCATCCTTCTCCGGGGTCTTCTGGAGTGAGTTGGAGGCATACGAAACCAGCCGGCGAGGATCCCAGCGCTTGGCCTCCTGGTACATCCGCATGGCGAACCCATGAGCCGGCGGATTCTGGCCGTCAATCTCGTTGCACACGCCCCACGAAAAGATGCACGGGTGATTGCGGTCGCGGTCGATCATCTCGCGAAGCTGCTCCAGACCGTTGTTCATGATATCCGGCGAGGGCTCCGAGCCCATGTCTTTGAAGGTCGCCCCGCCCCATGTCGGGACTTCGGTCTGGATCAGGATTCCGTGGCGGTCGCACCAATCGAGCACACGCCAGTCCTGTTGCCAGTGCACGCGCGTGTACACGCAGTTCAAGTCCTTGAGGTCGGCATGGTCGTGCGCGATCCACGCGGAGGGTTCCGCCATTCCAAACTCGGGATTGCTGCCGGCCATGCGCTCGGCGCCCATCAGGCGCACGCGCTCGCCATTCAGGTAGAAGGCGCTGTTGCGGGCCTCGATTTTGCGGATCCCGAACGTGGTTTCGCACCAATGGCCATTCGATAACGTCACCACCAGTCGATACAGGTTCGGGTGATCGAAGTGCCAGAGCTTGGCTCGTTGGATGTCCGCCGGCGGAAGGGCGACCGTCTTGCGCTCACCAGGCGCGAGTTTGATAGCCGTTGCAGCTTGAAAGGATATAATCAACGCAGTTTCGTCTTCGGCCACCTGAAACCCGATACGTCCTTCCCAGGGGGCCGGCGACACGTTGCGAACGAGGGCGGAGACTTCGGCGGTAGCGTTCCCGGAAGCAAGGTCGGGCTCCGATTCCAACCAGATTCGCTCGATGAACGTGGATGGCGACACCAGCAGGTGGACTGGCCGGTAGATTCCTCCGTCGTGGGCCCAATCGCTCGACCGGCCGCGCGGAAGCATCGATTCGCTGAAGGAGTTGTCCGCCCGGACCACCAACGTGTTTGCTTCTCCCAAGCGCAGGCGCGGCGAGAGATCGCAAACGAAAGCGGTGTACCCTTTGCCGATGTGGCGTCCTACTTCCACGCCGTTCAGCCAAACCGTGGCAGTGTGAAAGACAGCTTCGAACTCCACGCGAACGGCGCGATCCGACCATGCCGTCGGCGCTGCGAACGTGCGGCGGTACCACCCCACACCCATGTAATCCGTGTGCGCCGGCTCGATCTGCCAGGTGTGCGGCACACTCACCGTGCGCCAACCGTCCGCCGGTTCCGCAGGCTGATGCCAGCCCTGGGCCTCCCCGGAGTTCCGGGGATCGAGCTGGAAAGACCAATCCCCGTTCAGCGAAACAACTTCTTTGCAAGCCGGCGTTACCGACGGCGTCGCCGGATTGGCGGACGCCGCCAAAGTGTTGGCAATAGGCGCAATGACGCCCATTTTCAGGAGCTCCCGTCTGGTGGGCATCTGGTCTTTTGTTCCCTTCCGTACCGATGTATGTGTACGTTAACGGAGAAATATCAGATGACCACAACATCGGCGGTCCTGTCAATACGGATTTCTAGTGAATGACGAACCAGCGGTTAGCGAAGCGCTGGGGAATGCCTGTCCCAGATGGGCTCGCCGGACACCTCGCCTTGGTCTTCGGCCTCCAGTGCCATATTCTCCAGGAACAAGTCCAAATTGCTGTTCATGACGATGTGCGGCGCGACCCGGATCCGCGGAACCGGGCATTGGCCCTCCACCAGGAATTGATAAAGAGCCCGAAACGCTAAGCGGCCCTGCGTCTGCGGCCGCTGGTGGATTGTGGCTAAAATGCGTCCGGACCGGATCAGCGGAACCAGCGCCGGAAAGAGGTCGGTGGTGATCACGACGATTCTACCGGCCAACCCCGATTCCTCAATCGCCTGCAGGACTGGGAGCGAGTTGGCAGTGCTCACATAGACTCCGCCTATCTCGGGGATCTCTGCCAGAAGGGTCTTGGTTCCAGCATATGCCAGGCGCTCGTCGTCGTGGGCTTCCACGATCCTGGCGACCACCAGGGCCCTGTCGGGAGTCTCGATGCTCGAGCGGAATCCGTCTAGTTTGTCTGCGTGGTCCTCGGTTGCCAGACTACCCGTCACGACAGCTACCTTGGCAGGACTGCGGAGGATATGACGGAACAATTCTCCGGCAATCGCGCCGCTGGTTTGGGGGCAGGCGGTCACCGCCGTCAATCGTTCAGTTCCAGGAGCATCCGTAGCTACGCAAATGACGGGGACATTCCGCCGGGCTGCCTTGCGGATGAGGGGCTTCATCGAGGCCGGCTCGCCCGGTGCGATGATCATGCCCTGCGCTCCCCAATCCAGAGCTTCGTTGAAGACAGCGATGTCACCTTGGCCCAAATGCGGATAGGAGCGGAAATCGACACGAACGGCCGGCGCAAATGGTGCAGCCGCTTCGCGAATGCCGTCCCGAAGCGCATCGAAAAACGTCGCGATCTCGGAGGGTAGTTGAACCGAGACCTGCAACTGACGCCGGGATTTAAGAAACCGTGCCGCCAGATTGGGGCGGTAGCCCATGGTCTGCGCCATCTTTAGAACTTTGGCTCGGGTCAGTGTGTTGATGCCAGGGCGCTGATGGAGAGCGCGGTCCACGGTTCCGATCGAAATGCCCAGCCTCTGCGCTATCTCTTTGATGCCGATCGGCTTGAAATCGGGAGGTACTCCCGGCAAGCGGTTGTTTTTGGCCATAGTTACCTTGGCTATCTTAGCGTCAATCACCGTTTTTTGCCAAAAAACAACCGTGTACCTTCACGGAATTCGATGGAAGTCGATGGACTCAGCGGCCTTCAAGCCAGTGTAAACAGGTCTCAACCAAATTCCCCAAGACTGCCGGCGCCCCAGGGCGGCCGCGCCCGTCCCGATCCGGAAAAATGGCCCGAGCGTAGTTCCTGTCGGCTGCGGCAAATAGCGTCAGGGTACGTCCCGCATAAGGCGCAAGCCGCTCTGCCGTAAGGTGCACATAGCGTGAAAGGATCTCGCCGTCGATGCGGGATCCATCCAGGTCCGGTTCATCCGGGGTGGGATTGCGCCGGGTCTGATCTTCGAAAAGGACGATGCTCGAGAACGGCTTCGGCTTGGCACGGATTCCAAACGACGCCATCAGAACCTGCGGCTGGGCGCGGCGTAACGCCTCGGAGGCGCCCCACTGCACAAACGAATTGTTGAAAACCAGGGCGCCATTGCCGCTCAGCAGAAGGGCGCGCACAAACTCACGCAGACGAGGGTCGCGGACCAGATCCGGCGCGAGCAGGCCGGTCAGGTCGATGCGCCCCAACTGAGAGATGGCGTCGTCAGCCGATTTCAGCGTCTTACGAATGGTATTGAGCTTGTCGAGAAACTCGCGGCGGAGCCCCGCCGTTCGGTCCCAGCAGAGGACTGCCGCACCCGGAAGGCTGCCGAAGCTTCCGGATTCGCAGGCCAGAACCCATGTGCCTTCCACAGCCTCGAGGCCGGCAGGAACAGCACGCCGGCCGAGCGCTCCCAGCAATTCCGGCTGAATTTCGGCAAACGGCCGGGGCAGCGGCACGCGCGCCCCGCCCGGAATGTCGCTCCAGGGTTCCTGGGCGGGCGGTAGTCCGGCGGGCAGGATACACAGCAAGAGGCGCGCATGGAATCTGGCGCCACCAATCTTTTCCGCGCCGGCATCGATGCTGTCAAAAACCTTCTCGACTTCCGTGCGCCATTCGGCGTACAGCGGCGATCGCGCCAGTATGGCAGTATCTTCGATCGAGAAGTGCGACTCACCCTTCGGCCACTGCGGCAGTGTCATGCGCGATTCGAGGGCCTTCACCGGCGCGAACAGGCGGTCGAAGTCGGGGCGGGCCAATTCGCGGAGCCACTCCGTGCGGTTCTTGAGCAGCCGCTGTTCGGCGGGAAAAAGCACGTCGCGCCGGGCAAATTGCTCGCGCATGGCGGGCGCGAAGGTGCGCGGCAACCGTTCGATGACCTCCTCGTCCGACTGTACGGTCATACGGCGAGCTCCGGCAATTGCGCACCGCGCGCCTGATCGCACGTCACGCCCAGCCATGACCCGATCGATGGCGCCATATCGATCTGCTCCACGACGCGGTCGATGACCTGCGGGCGAGCGACCACCGGACCGAGCACCATGCTCCAGGCCATGCGGCAGCATTCGGTGTTGGTGCGGTGGTTGAAAAAGCCGTTGGTCCGCGAGCCGTCGGGGTCGCGGCCGAACTCATTCATGATCACCAAAGCCGTGCGGCCGCGCAACAGCGGGTTGCTCTCGATGAACGCCCACATCCGCTGGCACAGCGAGTCGGCGCGGCGGACCCCCGCCAGGTGCAGCGCGTAGGAGCCTGCGTGCGCCACCTCCACGTCGGAGAAGTTCATCATCAGCATGGTGGGCGCGATCCGCTGCAAGACTTCGCGCCCGATCAGGAACGTCAGTTCGTCCCCCGTCACCGGGGCGCCAGGACCTTGAATGAAGTTGGTCAATGCGGTGAGGAAGGTGTCCCTTACAGCGGCATCCTGGAATTCGGATGGCGAGGACGCGCCCCATCCGATGCGCTCGTAGTCGGTTTCCAGAACGGAGCGCATCTCGTCAAGCAACTGCTGGCGGTCCAGGCTGATGCGGCGGCTCTCGCCGAGGAGGATGCGCTCCACCGCTTCGATCAGCAACTGTTTGGAAAGCACCACGTTGGTTTCTTTGCTGATGTTCGCGGTGAGTTGCTTGTTGCTCGTCACCACCCAGTCGCCACTTGGCCCCGGATGGCGCTGGGAACGCAGGTATTCGAACAGACCCGGATTCGCCGGCATCTGTCCGCCCCAGTCGTCAACATGCTGCCAGACCCCGGTGAGGATGCTCGCGATCGTGTTGAAGTGCGACGTCACTCCGTTGTTCACAGTCCAGGGATAGAACAGCGCTTGCGGGAGCAGGTCATTGAAAAGCCGGGGGACGTAGACTATCCCCTGGTTCGAAAAACTCTCCTGCCGGCGGATGCCTCCGATGGTGATCAGAACCAGGCGATTCGCCGGCTTTGGCGGAGTGGGCGCGGCACGGGAAGAGAGCAACGAGGCGATCCCCGACGATGCGGCGGCGAGTAGACTTCTTCTCGAAATCAAGCCCCGGCACGGAGGCGGCCTCTGTGCCAAAAGCGCGGGGTGCGGCCCGGAACTGGAGGGCATTTCCGACTTGGCTCCGATGCTCGCCGAGCGTAGCACGGCTCTTGCGAGGTGTCAACGTACACGGACCTCCCGAACCACCGTTGAACCGCCCGTCGGGAAAGCGCTTTTAGTAGAGATGCCTCGGTAGGCCAGATTGAGCGTGTACGTTCACTGTCCTGAGAGGCGATTATTTGTCATTTACTTTCAATGTGTTAGGGCGATGGCCTCATTAATTCTTGCCGTGTACGTTGACAGCGGCCGTTGGCGTATGATAAGTTCCTGCTCAAGTATCAGGGGCCGGCGGTGCTGAGCCGTTCCTGAAATATGGTGAAGGAGATCACGCTATGTCGCGTACTCGTTTGTTCGGCTTGTGTGTGCCCATCATGGGCTTTTTCTGTCTGGTCCTGCCGGTCAGCGGCCAGGTTGACACAGGAACGATCCTGGGGACTGTCCGCGACTCCAGCGGCGCCGTGGTCCCCGGGGTCAAGGTAACCCTATCGAACGAAGGAACGTCGTTGACCGAGACCACCACCACGTCCGGTTCGGGCAACTATGTCTTCACGCCGCTGAGAATCGGAACCTACGCCGTAGAGGCCGCGCAGCCCGGATTCAAAAAGCAACGCAAAACGGGTCAGCAACTCAACATTCAGCAGCAACTGGTCGTCGATTTCAGCCTCGAGCCGGGCGAAGTGACTACCACTGTCGACGTGACTACAGAGGCCCCCGTCCTGCAAACCGAGAACGGTTCTGTCGGGCAGGTTGTCGGCAGTCAAGCCGTGAACGACCTGCCGCTTAACGGCCGCAATTACACCTTTCTGGCGCGCCTGACGGCCGGCGTCAATGCAGGGCAGCCGGAGGGCAGGGGGTTGAACGCCAACGGGTGGTTCGAAGCCAATGGAACCCGCGCCGATCAAAACAACTACCTGCTGGATGGCATCGATAATAACAGCAACAGTGTCGACTTCCTCAGCGGCGCAGCCTACGTCCTCAAACCGCCCATCGATGCGTTGGCGGAGTTCAAGCTGCAGACCAACTCTTTCAGCGCCGAGTTTGGACGCGCCGGAGGCGCTGTGTTGAACGCCAGTTTGAAATCCGGAACCAACGAGTTCCATGGCAGCCTCTGGGAGTTCCTCCGCAACGACGCACTGGATTCGGCCGACTTCTTCCAGAATGCGACTGGATCGAAAAAGGGTGAGTTCCGCCAGAATCAGTTCGGCGGCACCATCGGCGGCCCGGTCCGCAAGAACAAGACCTTCTTTTTCGGCGACTACGAGGGGACCCGCATTCGCCAGGCTGTGCCCCAGTCGGCCACCGTGCCCACCCAGGCGGAGATCTCCAGCGGATACACGAACTTCTCCGACCTGACGGCGCTGCAGAGCGGTCAACTGACCGATGCATCCGGAAAGAACTACCCGATTGGGACGCTCTTCGACCCGGGTACCACCACCAGTATCGGTAATGGCCAGTATGTCCGCGCCCCCTTCCCCGGCAATACCATTCCGGCCAGCCGCCTGGATCCCAACGCGGTGAAGCTCTTAGCGCTGTTTCCCGCGCCCACACAGGCCGGGCTCTACAACAATTACAACGTGAACCGCGGATCTTCCAACAGTGTCAATGCGATTGACACGCGGGTGGATGAATACATCTCCGAGCACGATCAGTTGTTTGCCCGCTATAGCTGGTCTCACAATCCCCAGTTTATTCCGGGGCCTTTTAGCGGCTATGCGGACGGCGGCGGCTTCGGGGATGGCGACCAGATAGTCAACACCATGGGGGCGGCTCTCAGTTACACACATTCCTTTGGCCCCACGCTGGTCAACGAGGCGCGCGTCGGCTTCAACCGCGAACATACTTCGCGCGTGCAGCCGTACGGCAACGATACCAGTAACATACCGGGCCAGTTCGGGATCCAAGGTGTACTGCAAGTTCCGGGCAACGGGGGCCTGCCTTACCTGGGGATTGGCGGCCTCAGCCAGCTTGGTTCGGCGGAGTGGCTCGTCAGCGATCGTTACAGCAACACTATTCAGTTCACGGAGAACCTCTCGAAAATCTATGGGAAGCATACCTTCAAGGCTGGTATGGAGATACAACAAGTTGGTTTCCCATGGGTAGCGCCGCCCACCTCGCGTGGCGGATACGACTTCAACGGCCAATTCACCTCCATTCCGAACGTTACCGACGGCAGCACGGGGCGGGCGCAGTTCCTGCTCGTGCCCACCGCGGGGGGTGTCGGCGGACCGGATAATATCTCACTATCGAACTATGGCGGAGTAGCCGCCATCCGCTCGTATAGAGGCGCCTTTGCGCAGGACGACTGGAAAGTTACTCCCAAGCTGACTTTGAATCTGGGTATACGTTGGGATTACTTCACACCCACCGGCGAAAAGTATGGAGCGCAGGCCAATTTCGTCCCCGGAAACCCCGGCTCCGGCGCGGAGTATATCATTCCCAGCAACAGGCAGAATAACCCCGCGCTGTCCGCGAGTTTCATCCAGACGCTGCAACAGGACGGCATTAAGTTAGTTTATAGCAGCGCCTATGGCGGCAGCGGCCTCGCCAACGTGCAGAAAACCAACTTTGCTCCACGCCTTGGCTTTGCGTACCAGGCTACCCCGCGCATGGTCGTCCGCGGCGGGTACGGTATCTTCTACGGCGCGTTCGAGAACCGCGGTGGATATCCAAGCCTGGGCTACAATTACCCATTCCAGTACAGCTTCTACTACTACGCGCCGAACTCCCAATCGCCAATGGTCTTACCTAACGGACAAAACGGCACGCTGGAGAATTCAGTTGCCGGGATTCCGCTCGATCCGACTCAAGTTCAGGGAGCGGGGTTGACTCTGCGCGGCATACAGTTGAACTACAAGACTCCGTACGTGCAAAGCTACAATCTGACGCTGCAGTATCAGTTAACTCATTCGACTTCGCTCGAAGCCGGATATGTCGCGTCGCTGAGCCGCCACCTGGAGGTGTTCGTAGGTACGAATAACCCGAGCGTCCTCTTGCCGCCGGGCACCAACATCACCCCGTATATCCCATTCAAGGATTTCTCTCCCGGGTCTCCTTACGACGATACGATCGGTACCGCCGACTATCATTCCCTGCAGACCAAGCTCGAGCATCGCTTCGCCAAGGGACTCAACTTCCTGGTGGCCTATACCTTCTCCAAGACTCTGACCGACGCCGGCGATCTGCTAAGCGGCGGCGGCACAGGCGGGTTCCGCGCCCCGGATCTGCCCGGGTTCGGCATCCAGGGCGACTGGGGCCTGGCGCCGTTCGACGTCCGTCACTCTTTCGTGGCCAGCGGCACCTATGACTTGCCATTCGGCCGCGGCCGCACTTACATGAGCGGCGGGAGCAAGTTGGCCGAGGGTTTGTTGGGTGGCTGGAGCTTCAATTGGATCCTCTCGCTTCACAGCGGCAATCCGCAAACCATTGGCTGCACCTACGGAACGGGAGCGGACAACGGTTGCTTCGCACTCTATACCGGAGCGAGCCTCTACACAGGCCAGAGTGTCGACCACTTCTATAACGCCGCCGCTTTTACCAATCCCGGCGTGGTCACTCAGGTGGGGCAGACCAATTATGCCCCGCTGGGCGGCGGCAATACGCAAGTTTCGGGCCCGGGATTCCACCGCCTGGATTTTTCGCTCTTCAAAGCATTCCCCATTACGGAGCGGAAGAGGTTCGAGTTTCGCATCGAAGCCTTCAACCTCACCAACACTCCGAATTTCGCGCAGCCTGGCAACTTGAATTTCCTGGACACCGTAAACTTCGCCAAGATCACGTCGACGGTCGACAATCCAAACGACCCGCGAGAACTGCAACTTGCGTTGAAGTTCTACTTCTAGGATTATGAAAACGGGGGGCGGCCCGCGAGCCGCTCCGCCGTAGCGGTTTCCATGCTTGGGCTTTGGGCCATCCTGGCGGCGGTGTGCTTGTGCGCGGCGGAGGTTTCGCCGGAGGAAGCCGCACTTCTCCGCCTGGCAGCCGGTCAACCCTCCAGTTTCGCGGCCAACCGGCGCGTGGCGGAATACTACCTAGGTCGCCACCAGATTCAGTCGGCGCTCCCTTGGCTGGAGAAGGCCACGCGCATCGACCCGGCCGATTACGACAACGGTTACGATCTTGCGCTTTCCCGTCTGGAAACAAAGGACCTGGATGGCGCGGGGAAACTTCTGCGGGAGATGTTGGCCCGCCAGGATCGAAGCGAATTGCACAATCTTCTCGGCGACGTGGAGGAGGCCCAGGGCAACCTCGACGAGGCCGCCAGGCAGTATGAGACTGCCGCGCGGATGGACCCGTCCGAGAAGAACTTGTTCGACCTGGGCACGGATCTGTTGCGTCATCAAGCCTATCGTCCGGCTTTGACGCTGTTTCGATACGCCGCCGGAAAGTACCCCCAGGCCACTCGCTTGCAGGTCGGACTGGGAGTCGCGCTCTACTCTTCGGGCAACTACACGGAGGCGGTGAAAGCTTTGTGCACAGCCGTGGATTTGGATCCGGCCGACACGAAGGCGCTTGATTTCCTCGGCAAGATGTATGATGTAGCTCCCGAACTATCCGGTGAAGTAACCATGCGGTTGGCCCACTTCGCCGAGCTATACCCGAATAATCCGTCGGCGAACTACTACTATGCACTAGGGTTGAGGAAACGCAATCTGAGTTCCGGGTTGAATGGCTCGGAAGAGCAGGTCGAGGCGCTGCTGCATAAGGCCGTGGCCCTTCGTCCCGGCTTCGCCGACGCGCATTTTCAACTCGGGTTGCTCTATTCGGACGAAGGACAGACAACCCGAGCCGTAGGTGAACTCGAAGAAACAATCCGGCTTCGACCCGATTGGAAAGCTGCGCATTACCGCTTGGCCCAGCTTTACGCAGAAGAAGGGAAGGGGGAGCTTTCTCGCAAAGAATTCCAGGTCTTCAGGTCACTGAAGAAGGACCAGTGAAACGCCTAGGGCCATTTACCCGCCCGATTACCCTCTTTGGTCCTAATTTATTTGATTTGCTCCGCCAACTCTAAAATAATCCCCTCCGGCCCACGAACATAACATAATCTATAAGCGTTTTCGTAGTTTTGTATCTCACCAAACAGTTCCGCGCCTTTCTTTGTCAATTTGGCAACAACGGCTTCAATATCTTCAACAGCAAAGGCAATATGCCGGATACCCAGAGTATTTGCCAAAGGACGCTGCATGTCTTTTTCAACCGATGGCATGTAAAACTTCACTAGTTCTATATTCGCCTCACCGTCTGGCGTTCGCAACATTACACAAGCCGCTTTAACGTCTTGAAGCCCCACTACCCGATCCACCCACTCGCCTTCCACTTTTCCTTCCCCCAGCATTTCAAGGCCAAAGTCAAGAAAAAAGGCTTTTGCGGCAGGAAGATCATTGACGATTATACCCACATGATCTATTCGATGGATCTTCATATCTCATATTTACGCTGCTCCCGCGCATCATGTCAAGCCGCGCGCCGCAGCCCAACCCTTAAAATACTAACGAGATTGCACGAGCGCGTGCACGGTTGTTTTTGCCAATGCCCTTGTTGGCAGATTGAGTGTGCCCGTCACGTTTGTGCCTATAAAGCTTTGCCTGCTGTGAGTGACAACGTGCGGTTTGTTGCAACGTGGCAGCATGAAGGACGTCGGTTACACCTTTCATGCATCGCTTGACGAGAGTTCCTTCAACGCTCGACCCAACCTCACTTGTGAATTGCGATGAAAGAACGTCGATGCCAATAACTTCAGGGTTCTGGCTCCGCAAAGTGCGAACCAAGTCGGCCCCGCCCAACATTCATGGATGCGGCGCCCTCCCCCCGCGTGCATCCCCCCGCCCGCCGGCGGGCGCGGCGACGGGCGACGGGGCGGCGGGCGCCGAGACGGGCCGCGGGGATCATGATGCGCCAGGGCCGCGCCGCGCGCACGTCGGCGCCGCTGCTCCTCGCCCGCATCGCGTCCGGCGGCTGCTGCCGCGCCGATCCGGCGGCGCGCCGGGGCGCACGGGCCGAGGACGCCAGGCGGCGCGGTGACGTGCACGGACGCAGCGCCCTCCGCCTGGCGCGCATCCTATCCGCACGCCGGCGGTCGCGGCGACGGACCGCGGGCGGCGGGCGGCGGAACGGGCCGCCGGCATCGGGCGGCGCGAAGCGCGTTATGGCCACCCAACCCGGGCACGAGCGCGTTATCGCCCGGCGCACCTGCGCCACGCGCGTGCAAGCTGCGCGTCGCCATCCCGGCGAAGTGGCCGCTCGTCCACGTTCCGGGATCACGCACACGAATATCCGACGTCATCCACCGATCAGCGCCACGCAAATCATGACTACGCATCCCCCGCCGCCCGCCGGTGGTCGCGGCGACGGGCGGCAACGCGGAGGGCGGCGGGGGCAAAGGATGGCGCTTTGGCTTATACTGGATGAGATTTCGAGGTCAAAAATGGAAATTCCGGTTGAGGTGAAGCAACTGGGCGAGATTGTACGGTGCGGCCTCCGCGGCGGAGTCTGCGGCGCGGCGCTGTGGGCCACCCTGTTCGGGATGCCCTGTCTGGCGACTCAGGATGCGTCGGCGACGCCCGCCGCACCCGTGCCCGTGCCGATCCTCGCCGGCAAGAAGGTCTTTGTTTCCAATGCCGGATCGGATGGCAACCCGCTGGCGGTGTTCAAGCGGCTGGGCGACGAAAACCTGCCCTACAATCAGTTCTACGCGGCCATGAAGAGTTGGGGCCACTATGAACTCGTCGGTGATCCCGCCGCCGCCGACCTGGTGTTCGAGATTCGCTTTATCGCCCCGCTGACCAGCACTCAATCGGTGGACAACTATGCCCCCCAACTGGACCTGTCCATCCTCGACGCGCGGACTCACTTCCTGCTGTGGAGGATTACACAGCCGGTGGAGGGCGCCTTGCGCGGGAAGACCTGGGACAAGAACTTCAATTCGGGAATGGCCGATGTTCTAAGCGCCATCAAGAAGCTGGCCGCGCCGAGCGCATCCGCGCCGGCTGAGCGATAGCCCGGCCACCGCGTAGATTTGGCCGCATGAATCAGGGCTGCTGGCGCCCTACGCCCGCCGCGCATCCCCATCCGCCCGCGCGGCGCTCGCGGCGACGGGCGGCGGGTGCCGGGACGGGCCGCCGACAGTGGGCGGCGCGAAGCGCGTTATGCCACCAGCACCCGGCGCGTGC
>Ga0187851_10001695_pt1 | contig 20804 bp, 10 predicted proteins | sample June2016WEW_6_10_FD_132997 | JGI IMG/M metagenome (GOLD analysis project Ga0187851, IMG submission 132997) | Peatland microbial communities from SPRUCE experiment site at the Marcell Experimental Forest, Minnesota, USA - June2016WEW_6_10 | ecosystem: Environmental > Terrestrial > Soil >...
AGCCGCGAGCTGGCCCGCCTGGCGATCAACGTCGATGAAACCGCTCAATCCGACGCGGCGCGATCCGCTGCCAGGCAGGAGCGTTTTTCCTTCCCCGTCCTTTTTGCCGACAGCGACGCCGCAGGAGTTTACAACCTCATCTACAGATATCTGTTCGAGCGCCGTAGAGACATGGCCATTCCGTCCGCGTTCCTGCTGGACGGGGAAGGCATGATCGTGAAGGTCTACCAGGGCGCCGTCGATCCGGGTGTCGTCCTCGGCGATGCGCGATCCATTCCCGCGACCACGGTGGAGCGGATGCGACGGGCGCTTCCATTTCCGGGAACCCTGGTCCAGGACAATCTGGCGCGCAACGACTTCACCTACGGTGTCGCCATGTTCCAGCACGGCTTTTTCGACCAAGCCGAAGATTCATTCAAGCAGGTGCTGGCCGCCAAGCCGGACAACGCCGATGCGCTCTACAATCTCGGCACTCTGAGCCTGCGCAGACACGACCTTGCGCAAGCGCGCGACTATTTGGAGAAAGCAGTCGCGCTCCGTCCTGACAATCCCGAGGCGTGGAACAATCTCGGCATGATCGACGCAGAAGAAGGCCATGCGGATGAGGCTGTCCACAACTTTCAGCAGTCTCTGGCCTACCGGCCCACCTACGCCATCGCGCTTCTGAACCTCGGTAACCTCTATCGCCAGCAGCAACTCTACGACAAAGCCCATGAGTGTCTGGCACGCGCGCTCGAACTTCTGCCCGACGACCCTGAAATCAATTACAGCCTTGGCATGTTGTACGCGCAGCAGAATCAGTTGCAGCCCGCCATGGATTACCTGAATCGCGCCCTTGCTTTGAGGCCGGATTATCCTGAGGCGCTGAACAATCTTGGTGTCGTCTACGTGCGTCGCGGTGACTACTCGCAGGCCGAAGAGGAATTCAAGACGGGCATTCGTGTCGCTCCAGGATTCGATCAGTCCTACCTCAATCTGGCTCGCCTCTATGCGCTCCAAAACGACCGCGAGCGCGCACGTCAGGTGTTGCGCCAACTGCTCGCGGTGCAGCCGGAGAACAGCAGCGCGAGGCGATTTCTGGAGCAGCTACAATAAGAGCGGCGATGAACTCCGGTTTCCGCAAGAATTCGATTCCCGGTCGAAGATGTATCTCCCCGGGTGTGCCGGCGGCGGGATGGCTGCTTGCCGCAGTGCTTCTAATCGTGTCTCTGTTTTCGGCCGCGGCCATCGGGGCACAGGCGCGCCACCCGGAGACGAGCCAGGATTTCCAGCAAATAGAGAGCCTCATGCAGCAGAATCGTATGGAAGAAGCCAAAGGCCTCGCGCGCGAAGTCCTGCAACGCGATCCGAAGAGCGTCGAGGCATACAACCTGCTGGGAATGATTCTCGGCCAGCAGCAGGACTCCGCAGGCGCGGTTGCCTCGTTCCAGAAAGCGCTCCAGCTCGATCCCGGCTCGGTGAAGACCCACAACAATCTTGGCAGCTTTTTGCTGATGGAGAAGCAGGTCGATCAGGCTGAAAAAGAGTTTCGCACCGTCTTTCGCCTCGATCCCGCCAATCGCGATGCGAACTATAACCTCGGCATCCTCCTGATGATCAAGGGTGATTCCGCCGGAGCCATTGCACACTTCAAGAAAGTGCAGCCAGCGGATAGCGCGACGCGCCTGCAACTGGTTCACGCGTACCTCCAAAACAAGCAGCCGGCGCTCGCTCTCGAGACAGCTAATCAACTCTCAGCCTCCGAAAAGGACAACGTGCAGGTGCATTTTTCACTGGGTGTCCTTCTGGGATCGGAGAAGCAGTACGATGCGGCGCGGCTGGAGCTGGAGAAGGCCGACGCGCTCCGGCCCGCCACCTTTGAGATTCTGTACAACCTGGGCGAGGACTTGTTGCTCAGCGGCCACTACGATCAGGCCGGGGCCGTGCTCGACCGAGCATTGCGCCTGCGCCCCGACTCACCCGACGCACTGTATTTGAAGGCGCAGGTCCTCGACAATGAGTCACGCCCCCTTGATGCCCTCAATCTTCTTGTCCGCGCGCGCAAGCTGGCCCCGGAAAACCTCGACATCCTCTTCCTCATGGCCCAGGTGAGCATGTCGCAGGGGTACTACGAGGACGCCATTCCTGTGCTGGAAGCTGGTCTGAAGATCGATCCCAAGCGGCCGTCGCTGGTGGCTACACTTGGCCAATGTTACTTTCTCTCCGGAAAGACGGAGAAGGCAATCGAAGTCTTCAACAAGCTCATCGAGGTCGACCATTCCGCCCGTTCCTACGCTTTCCTGGGCATGTCGTACAGAAATTTGGGCCGGTATGACGACGCCAAGAATAAGTTTCAACTTGGGCTTCAGCTTGATCCTAAAAACAGCCTTTGCCTGTTCAACCTCGGCTTTATTGCCGAGCGCCAGGGCGACGGTGCTGCTGCGGAGAAGTTCTTTCAGCAAGCTCTCGAATACTCTCCGGACTTCGCCGATCCCTTGCTGGAGCTGGCCAATTTGAAAACCGCCGCCAAGAAACCGCAGGAGGCCGAGGAACTTCTGCGCCATTTCGTCCGCGTAAGCCGCGACCCGGCCACGGGTTACTACAAGTTGGCGATGTTGGAGCGGAGCCTTCACGAAATGGACGCTGCGAATCGCGACCTGGAGTCCTTCAAATCGTTCTCCAAGCATTCCCCATCGGGATCGCTTCCCTATCAGAATCTCTTCGAATACCTCGACAATCGCTCTCATCTGGCGGGACCGGCGCGCGACCAGCTCGATGTCGAACAACTGTCCGACCAAGTCAAGAAGAATCCTGATCAACCGGAGGATCTCTACTTCCTGGCCGAAACCTACTTCAAGTTGGGCAAGATGGATGAAGCCCAGCAGACCATCGCACAGCTTGACCAGGCCAGCGCCGACGACTATCGAATGCTCACCGGCGTAGGTGTCCTGTTGGCGCGCTATCGCCTTTACCAGAGCGCAATCGAGCATCTCAACAAGGCTCTTGAAGCCAACATGAACACCGACGAGGTGCGCTTCGACCTGGCCGACACTTACTTTCGCGCGCGCCGCTATCAGGAAGCCCTGGACGCCGCGCTTCAGGTCTCAGCGGAAGGCCAGAAAGACGACGCCTACCTGGCGCTGCTCGGAGACATCTACGCGCACTTGGGAGATTCAGCGCGCGCCTCGGAAATCTTCCGCGATGCCATCAGTCGTAATCCCGACAACGACCAGGATTATCTTTCTCTGGCAATGATTCAGTTGCGCGGCGGTGACGTCGACGGAGCCAAGCGGACCCTCGAACAAGGCAGGACGCGCATTCCCGGATCGGGCAAGCTTTTTTGGGGCATGGGCCTCGTCTCCGTGATGGAGGGTCACACTGCCGATGCCGCCGATCAACTGGAGCGCGCTGTCGATCTGTTGCCCGAGTGGCCAGGCGGATATTCAACCTTGGGGGTCTTCTATTTTGAGAACGGAGAGATCGCCAAGGCGCGAGAGGTCTTTGACCGCTTCAAGAACAGTGACGCAAGCGGCAGCCTCCCGGCCGACCAGATCGAGCGGACGCTCGCATCCGCCGAGCAATCCAGCGGCGCATCGCAGCAGGCCATGAACGAGCAGGGCCGCGCACAATTCCTGCAGTGGGCGCTGCTGCTCGCCGATCGAACTCTATGAATCGAACTCTCCGCCGGGGCGTCTTGATCGCGGTTCTTGCGGGTGGCTGCGCGCCTTTCACCGGAACAGGCGGCGCACAAAGCGCCTCGAATTCGAAGCCCGCTTCGCCGGTTCGCTTCACCGACATTGCGAAATCAGCGGGAATCACCTTCGTTCAGGATTCCACGACATCCGAGCAGAAATACTACCTTGAGACCATGGGCACCGGCGTGGGGTGGATCGACTACAACCAGGATGGGCTTCTGGATCTCTTTTTTGTGCAGTCAGGCGCGACCGACGCGTACAAACCCGACCATCCCCTGCGATCGGCCCTTTATCGCAACAATGGCGACGGTACCTTCACCGACGTGACAGAGAAAGCGGGTGTGGGCGGCGAAGGTCATTACGGCCAGGGCGTAGCCGTTGGCGACTACGACAACGACGGCTACCCCGACATGTACGTCACCGGCTATGGCCGCGCCATCCTTTACCGCAATAATGGCGACGGCACGTTTACCGACGTCACCGCCAAGGCAGGCGTAGCCGACGAGGGCCAGTGGTCCACCAGCGCAGCGTGGGTCGATTTTGACAAGGATGGATGGCTCGACCTCGTGGTGCTCAACTACCTGCAGTGGACCTTCGAAAACAACGAGTGGTGCGGCGAGCGCAAGCCGGGCTATCGCTCCTACTGCAGCCCGAACAACTACAAGGGCGAGCACATCAAGCTCTATCACAACAATCACGATGGGACATTTACCGATGTGAGCGACAAATCCGGCGTCAGCAAGCCGGAGGCGAAGGGAATGGGAGTGGTCACCGCCGATATGTTCGGCAGTGGCTGGCCCGACATCTTGATCGCCAACGACACGTGGCCCAACTTTGTCTTCCAGAACAATGGCAACGGAACTTTCACCGACGTCTCGCTTCTTTCGGGAATGGCGGCCAGTGAGGATGGGCGCTACGAAGCAGGAATGGGAATCGACGTTGCCGACGTGGACGGCGATGGACTGCTCGACGTCTACATCACCCACCTCGACTTCGAGTTGAATCGGCTTTATCACAACAACGGCGATGGGACGTTTACCGACGCCACTTTTAGTTCCGGGATTGGAAACAAGGCCATGCTGTTGAGCGGCGTGGCGGCCAAATTCATTGACTACGACAACGATGGATGGCCCGACATTCTGCAGGCCAACGGAGCCATGGTCGACAACGTTCAGCTCTACCACAGCCTCGTCACTTACAAGGAGCCGTTGCTGATGTGGCATAACCTGGGCCAGGGCCGGTTCGAGAAAGCCTCGGACGCGCTGGGTCCGGACTTCAACCGGTCGGTCGCGGGCCGCGGACTGGCGACAGCGGACTTTTTCAACGACGGCAACGTAGGTTTTGTGGTCAATTGCCGGGGAGATGCTCCCGAGCTGATGAAAAACGAGGGCGGAACAGGCAATCATTGGTTGGAGGTGTTGCTGATCGGGACAAAGTCCAACCGCGATGGCACGGGAGCCGAGCTGAAGCTCACCGCGGGCGACATGGTCCGCGTGGACCAGGCCAAGGGCGGCACCAGCTATATGTCTGCCAGCGATCCGCGCATTCATTTCGGTCTGGGCAAGCGCGGCAAAATCGATTCGCTGGTGATTACCTGGCCCAGCGGCCAGATCGACAAGCTGACCAACGTGCCGATCGATACAATCATTGCGGTGAAAGAGGGAACGGGCATCGTGCCGCATCCGTTCCCCAAGGTGCACGCAAAGTGACGCGGCGCGAACGATTCCAGCTCTCATCAATTCTTAGGCAGGCAGAAAGGCGCGTAACTCCTCGCAGATGATTCATCCACGGCGGCGATTTCTTGGCTCATCTTTGTTTGTTCTAGGCGGCGGGCTGCTCGACGTCGTCACCACGCCTCTCTGGCGCTGGGGCAGTTCCGGCGTCGTGCGGGCGCAGGTGGCCGCGGCGCCGGCAACCGGCATTCAGTTTATCGACGTGGCGCAACAGGCGGGACTCAACGTCCCCAACGTCTGGGGCGGCGTGGAGCACAAGCGCGTGATTGTCGAAACCAAGGGAAGCGGTATTGCCTTCTTTGACTATGACAACGATGGCTGGCTCGACATTTACCTCACGAACGGCAGCCGCCTCGACGCACACTGGCCTGCGGGACAAGCCCCGACCACGCACCTTTTCAAGAACAATCGTGACGGCACCTTTACCGACGTGACCGAGAAATCGGGCATTGGCCGCTCAGGCTGGCAGACCGGCGTGTGCGTGGGCGATTACGACAACGACGGCTGGGACGATCTCTTCTGCACTTTCTGGGGGCGAAACATTCTCTTTCACAACAATGGCAACGGTACGTTCACCGATGTCACGCGGCAGACGGGCCTCTATCAGGAAAAGGGGCGCTGGGGCACGGGCTGCACCTTCCTCGACTACGATCGGGACGGCCATCTCGATCTCTTCGTTTGCAACTTTGTCGCGTTCGACCCCGACCATCCGCCTTCTATGGATAGCGCCGTGTTTTGCCAATGGAAGGGCATCCCCACGATGTGCGGTCCACGCGGCCTGCCCGGCGACACCGACATTCTCTACCGCAACAATGGCGACGGGACCTTCACCGACGTTTCGGAGAAAGCGGGCATTCTCAAGACCGGCCCCCGCTACTCCATCACCGCCGTCTCCTACGACTTCGATAACGACGGCTGGCCCGATATCTATGTCGCGGTCGACTCCGAGCCGAGCATCCTCTTTCAGAATAACCACGACGGCACGTTTACCGACGTCGCGGTTCTCTCCGGCTGCGCCTACAACGCCGATGGGCACGAGCAGGCAGGCATGGGCGTTGGCGTGGCCGACTACGACTGCGACGGATGGTTCGACATCTTCAAAACCAACTTCGCCGACGACACCTCCGATCTCTATCACAACAACGGCGACGGCACCTTCACTGAAGTCTCATTCAATTCGGGAGTCGGCATTCACAGCAACTACGTTGCCTGGGGATGCGGCTTCATCGACTACGACAATGACGGCTGGGCCGACATCGTCCAGGTCAACGGGCACGTCTATCCCGAGGTCGATAAGTACGACTTCGGCGAATCGTTCAAGAATCCGCGTCTTGTGTATCGCAACCTGGGCGATGGGCGTTTCAAGGATGTCTCGGCGGAGTTGGGACCGGGTATCTCGGCGCGCTACTCGAGCCGCGGAGCGGCCTTTGGCGACTACGACAACGACGGCGGGATGGACATGCTCATTCTCAACATGAACGACCTGCCTTCGCTTCTGCATAATGTCGGCGGGAACCGCCAGAACTGGATCAAGCTCAAGCTGGTTGGAACCAAGTGCAACCGCACCGCGATCGGCGCCCGCGTCTGGGTGACGACCGGCAAGCATCGCCAGGTGGACGAAGTGCACAGCGGCACCAGCGTCATGTCGCAGAGCGATCTGCGGCTGCATTTTGGCCTGGGCAGCGCGGAAACCGTGGACCTGATCGAAGTGAAGTGGCCCACCACGCAGAAAATCGAGCGTTTCACGCAGGTCAAGGCCAACCAGATTCTCACCATTCGCGAGGGCGAAGGAATTGTGGCGTCGATGAAGCCGCGAGGCGCGTAATTCGCGCGGCTGAGGTCACGGCTTCGCTGCTTGATCGGGTGTTTGCTCCGGCTCGAGCACCTGGAATTGCTTGATCGCGCGGCGCTGCTGCTCAACTTGCGCCTTCTGCTCCCGGTCGATTGTTTCGTGCAGGTCGAATTCGAGTTTTGCCTTGTCGCGTTCGCCCAGGCGGTCGTAGGCCGTGCCCAGCCTGTAGTGAGCTTCACTCATCTCGGGATCGGCCGCCACGGCCTTCTGGAAATAGCTAATGGCCCCGTTGTAATCTTTCCGCTCATCACTGAGAACCCCGAGTTGCAGCCATGCCGGCCCGCATTGCGCGTCCAGGCTTACCGCTTTCTTCAGCAGAGCCTCTACCCCGGCCACTGAAGCCGCATCGCTGGGCTGCCCGTTTTCTTTCCACATCGCCATCGCGTAGAAATAATTCGCCAGCGGATTGGTCGCCTGCATCTCCGCGAAGCGTTTGAGATGTGGCACCACGCACGGCAACGGATTGGGCGCTGTCACCACAACCCGGCCGAGAAACAGATATGGCTCTGTGTTTGCGGGATCGAGATCGGAGGCAGCGCAGAGACGCAAAGCCGCCTCATCGTAGTGCGCGCCGGCAAACAGTGCCGCTCCCAGAGCGGTTTGCATCCTCACAGACCCGGGATAGGCCACTGTACCGCGCGTGAACACTTCCCGCGCTTCGATGACCGCCCGGTGCAGAAGCAGCTCCGAGCCCCATGCAAAATAATTTTCCTCGCTCGGATCGAGCCGCGCTGCGCGCTCGAATTCGTGCACTGCCGCCAGCGGATCGCCGAGCGCTTCATCCACCTCGGCGCTCAGGCGGCGAAGATCGGCGGTTTCGCCGTGAGCCAGCAGATCGTCGAGGCGTGACCGCGCCTGCGCGAAATCGCCGCTCCCCTTCAGTGCCGTGATTTGTTCTACATCTTTCTGCGAGAGCGCGCTCTTTTCGTCGTCCGGCTTCGCGGGGTCCTTGCCGCCTTCCGCCTTCAACCGAACTGTCTCGTCGACCAGCGCTTCGCTGGCGCGCAGGTTCACATCCGAACCATGGCCGCCCGCAGCGGTCCAGTCCGTCACGCCAGCCACCGTGAAGTTGGGCTGGTCGGCAAATTCCATCGCCTCAGCAAAGCCTTGTCCCTGGGCTTTTCCGGCCGGATTTCCGGTTACCAGAACCAGCACAACCGCGACCACTTTGCCTTGCGCTGCCAAAACGGAAGTTGAAGGCGCTTGCAACTGGCCGCTTTCCGCTGTGAGTGTGTACTTGCCTGCGGCAAGATTGGGAATCTCGAAAGCTCCTTCTGCCCCGCTCTTCACTTCCATCGCGTCCCTGGCGCCATCCGCTAGCAGCCGCACAACCGCTCCCGCGACTCCTTGCCCATTTGCGCCCATCACCTTGCCGGCGATCTCTGCGTTCAGGGTACTTTGAGGCGCGCCTTGCTGCGCGCACGTCCCTGCGGCACACAAGCCCGCGATCAGCGCTGGTCCGAGAATCCCGAGACGGGCAAGCGTTGCAATCGGCGTCGAGCCAAACCGCGATGCGCGAGCCTGCGCATGAACGGAAAACCAACCGAACACCTCAAGAGCCTCCGAGAATAAATGCGCTTCCCGCGTTGTGTCGCGAAGCCGAACAGGCATAGGTATCTATTCCGATTCTTACCCCCGCCCGATTCCGAACCGGCGCGAGAATCATCCCCGGTGCAAGTCTACTCGCTTTGACGAGTGCAAAAAAACGGCCCGCTAACCGGCTGAGGCGGATGTCACGCCATCAAAGTCACGGATTTGATAGGAAGGGCCTGCGAGGGATCGCTGCGATAGACATGATAGCGATTGCGGCCCCGCGCCTTGGCGCGATAGAGCGCAACATCGGCGCTGCGCAGTAGCGAAGTGCTGTCCTTGCCGCCCTCAGGGAATGCAGTGATCCCGATACTCACAGAAACCGACAGTTCGTTTCCCAGAATGGCAAATGGGGCAGAGATCGCCGTCAGAAGCTGCGCGGCGATGGCCTCAATTTCTTCGACCTCGCGGACTTCGAGGAACAGTGCGGCAAATTCGTCGCCCCCCATCCGCGCCACGGTATCCGTCTCGCGTACCGATCCCTGCAGGCGCCTGCTGAGCGCAGTCAGGACCTCGTCACCGGCGGCATGGCCTATGGTGTCGTTGATCTGCTTGAACCCGTCTACATCGATCATGAATAGCGCCAGTGAGGGCGTATTCAGCGAGGCCTTCTCAATCTCTGCGTCCAGGCGCTCCAACAGTACCGTACGGATGTAGAGCCCAGTCAGTGCATCGTGCCGGGCCATGTGGCGGAACTTTTGTTCGTTGCTGCGGATGACGGCGGTCTGCCGGTGAACCTGATGGCGAAGCACCTGCGCCCAAACCAGGATCCCCAGCGTAATCACAACCACTGAGCCGAGAACGGTCAGAGCATGCTGGCCGTTCCACCAACTGGGCGCTGCAACGATCGCCACATTCTGTGGCGATTGCAGCAGAATCTGAAACGACTCGAGCGTCGAGATTCCCTCACGGCGCTGGAGGTCGTGCTGGTTGACCTTTCCAGCCAGAACCCCGGTCACCGCAACCGTGCTTCCATCGGTCCATTCGGAGGCCAATTCCTCTTCGCTTCGTATGCTTCCGGGCGGCAAAACCGCGGGAAACACGGTGGTCCCTGAATCGATAAGGAGCGTCGACGATCCCTGCGACCAGTTTCTGCCAATCAACTTTCCTCTCATCCTGACCAATTCCCCGTCATAATCGCCCGTGAAGGCGCTCTCTGCCCGGCTCGGCGTCGGAATCAATACATCGCCATTTCCCATCGGACGCAGCGTGGCGTCAATCAGCGTGGGCTGGTAGTCCTCCAACGCAGGAAAGCCGGCCACATCCACCAACTGCCCAACGTGAAGCGCGATGCGATCGGAGGTTTGCAGGCACAGCCCCTCGGAAGCATCGGTGATACATACGGTCTGCCCGGGCCAGGACAGCGTTACGGTCCCTCGCGCATGGATACGGTGCAGGCTCGTACCACCCGGCGAAAATTGAAACATTCTGCCCAGCGGCTCGATGGGCAGGGCAAAGGGGTTCGCTGAGCCTCGTTCCTCGACCTTCAACCACTTCAGACCGGGAAACAAGAGACGCACACCGAGCATCCGCCGCTTGTTGTCGTAAAGAGGACAAGCCACACCTTGCACGAGAATCTTTGCGTCAACCAGGTCCCGATAATCGGCCCCGTCCTCGCGGATGGTGGTTGCGCTGAAGACTCCATCGCTTGTTGCAATGGTAAAGATCGCGTGTTTTCCTTCCAGGTCGACAGCGTGAACGATTCCTTCGATGGCCACCCATTGGCCGTCCTCGGCGCCTGTGACCAGACGAGGAAGCGATTCGATCCTGGGCTTGGGGACGGGCCGGGTCCCTGGGAGGAGTCTGACTGTGCAGTCGGTGATGATCGGGGCAAACCCTCCGGGATCTGTCACCCCTCTGACGTCAATGATAGAGCCGGTGTGGATCGGGGGGAGGGGTACGTTTCCCGTGCGAAGGAAGAGGCTCCCTGTCTTATCGGCCATGAAGAGCGCTCTTTGGCCTGCAGCAGATCTCGATCCCTCCTGGTACGGATCGTAGTAGATGACAACGCCGCGCAGATGAGCCGGATACGCCTTTGCGGTCTCGCTAGGGGCGAGTGAATGAGCCTGGCGCGCCGTCGCGATCAAGGGCAGTTGTCGTATCTGTCCCAGTGCGGCGGCTCCGTTGATAAGGAGCAAACACGCAGCCGCGAGCAAGGCGCTGGCACCGCACCTTTTGCGACGTCTGAAACTCCGTGCCATGGCTTTTAGATACGATCTCATCTTTTCGACCCGCGGTTCTATTGCACAATGGTGTGACGCGCTGGGGTCTCATGAGAGTCCCGGCGCCTCGGCCGCACACACCGGCATTCACGCCTAACGGATATGCCCATCGGCAAAATCACGATTTTCTTGAGCTTCCTTGGCGTTTGCCATTCCGACATCAAAGGTTTCGACATCGCCCGCACGGATCCGAATGCCCCGCTGAAACGGGCCCCGCGCGTGGTAGACTCCCGTTGATTTCAAATCACTCGCGCTGCCTGATCCCAACTGAGCCGGAATCTTCAGCCATGCAGTAGGAGCGTCAGGTCGAGATTCATATTCCTCGAATTGGATGGCCGGCTGGAGCGTGCCTAAATCCGACCGAAAACGAGACGACGATATGCTGAACGGTTTGTTGGTGAATCTGCGGGTAATGGTATTGGATTCTGCAAAAGGACTTTCAAGATGATTCGGAAAGCAGCGGGTTTCGTGGTGCTGTCGGTAAGCGTTTTCCTTTGCGTCGTCGCCGTCGCGCAGGTTCAGACGATAGTGCCTCCGGTAGTTCCCATCGCCAAACCAGTCACTGTCGAGCACATCAAGATCCACGGCGCATCGCTCGAAGGAAATCTGGAAGGAGACGCTGTCGATCGCGACGTCATCGTCTTCCTTCCACCCAGCTACGCCACCCAGAAGACTCGGCGGTACCCCGTGGTTTATGCGTTGCACGGGTACTCGATCGGCGCCGAGCAATGGACCCACGAGATTCATGTACCCCAGACGATCGAAGGCGCATTCGCCCTCGGCGCAAAGGAAATGATCGTCGTCCTACCCGATTCAAAGACGGTCTACAACGGATCGATGTACTCAAGTTCCGTCACCACCGGCGACTTTGAGAGATTCATCTCCCACGACGTGGTTGCGTACATCGATGCCCATTACCGGACGATTCCCGACCGCAAGAGCCGGGGGTTGGTCGGTCACTCCATGGGCGGGTATGGTGCATCTCGAATCGGCATGAAGCATCCCGATGTTTTCGGCGCCTTGTACATCATGAGCCCCTGTTGTCTTTCGCCAATGACGGGCGGCGGTATCGGGCCGGCCGATCAGGCGAAGGAGCGAGAAATCGCGCTGGAGGCAAAGGCCGCGAGCGCGAAGTCGCCGACGGAGCTGGCGAGCCAACTGCCCGGCTTCGCCTCGGTGTCTCTGGCGACAGCGGCAGCTTGGTCGCCCAACCCGAAAAACCCTCCCCTTTATCTGGATTTGCCCACCAAGGACGGCGTATCGCAGCCGGATGTGCTCGCTAGATGGGCGGCCAACGCGCCGCTGGCCTTCATCGACCAGTACATCGGTAATTTGCGCCAGTATCGCGCCATCGCGATCGATGTCGGCGACCAGGATGGCTTGCGAACCGACACCATTAAGCTGCACGAGGTTCTCGACTCATATGGAATCGCCAATAGCTTCGAGGTATATCCAGGCACACACACCAGCGCCGTGGCCGACCGGTTTCAGAACCACGTCATGAAGTTCTTCAGCGAACATTTGTGCTTTTCGGCTACGTGCCGCTAAGCATGAAACTGATGAGAAAAGTGAGATCAATGATGTTCTTTCTTGCCCCGCGCAATTGGTCGACAATCGTGCGCGATACCGCGTCTCGAAGTGCTTTCATTTGCCTTTTCTCAGCAACGATTCCTCTTGCCAGGCCGCAGATCCCGGGCCAGAATACCCCAAATTTGCCGCCGGTTACGGTCCGGCAGTCCGCGCATGGAGTCGATGCCACAGTTGGCAGCGAATTGCTTGCCATTACGGTTTGCAGCGACGCGGTCATTCACGTCGTGGCTAAACCCAATGAGAAAGCTGAGCCGCCGCAACGCCCATGGATGCTGGATGAAAGTCAATCGTGTGCCGGCGCGCCGTTCGAATTTGCTCAAGATGCGCAGTCGGCAAGCATTCGAACGGCGAAACTCCAGGTCGCGCTCAGTCTCCAACGCGGGAATCTTTCCTTCCAAACGCGAGCGGGAGACGCCTTGCTCAACGAGGGCGCCAACGTTCCGCGCACCTATGAACCCGTCGAATCGAATGGCGATCGCACCTTTCAGGCTACGGATCGATTTGCTCCGGTAGCGACGGAAGCCCTCTATGGCCTGGGTCAGCACCAGAACGGTATGTTCAACTATCGCGGAGCTACTGTAGAACTGGCGCAGGACAACACGGATGTAGCCATTCCCTTGCTGGTTTCAAGCAAGGGATACGCGTTGATGTGGAACACTGCCGCTTTGACATACGTCGACAATCGTTTCCCCCTTGAGCTGAAGCTTTCCTCCATCGCAGGCGAGTCAATTGATTATTACTTTCTCTACGGTCCCGAAATAGACACGTTGATCCACGAGTATCGCGGCATGACCGGCCACACCCCTATGCTGCCGAAGTGGGCTTACGGGCTTTTCCAGTCGAAGGACCGGTACGTTTCGCTGGACGAAATTCAGAGCATCGCGCAACGGTACCGTCAGGACCACATCCCGCTGGACGCCATGGTGCAGGATTGGTTCTGGTGGAAGACCGAGGGGGATCCCGAGTTCAACTCGAACTACCATGACGTCGCCAAAGACCTCGACACTCTGCACAAAGAGAACGTCCATGCCATGATCTCGGTGTGGGGCCTGCTTGATCCCGCCTCCGAAACATACAAGACACTGGATGCAAAACATCTGCTTGTTCCCGACGCCCATGTCTACGACGCGAGCAGTCCGGAGGCGCGCGACATTTATTGGGACCGGCTGCCGGGCAAGCTTCTCGCCCAGGGATGGGATGCATTCTGGCTCGATAGCGCCGAGCCGGAAGAGTATTGGCCGCACTTTGGCGACGCCATTCTACGCAGCAAGCAGCTCGCCATCGGCAACGGCGCAGAATACACCAATATCTTTCCCTTCCTGCATACCACGGGCGTGCAGCAGCACTGGAGAGAAGCTACCGATCAGAAGCGCGTCTTCCTGCTTACGCGTTCGGCGTTTTTCGGTCAGCAACGGGTTGGTGCCGCAGTCTGGTCGGGCGACGTGTACAGCACATTCTGGGGGCTCTCTCATCAGGTCACCGCCGGACTCAATTTCGCCCTGAGCGGGTATCCCTATTGGACCACCGACATCGGCGGTTATTGGCCTCCATACCCCGGTTCGCTTGAGGAACCGGCGTACCAGGAGCTTTACGCGCGTTGGTATGAATTCGGCGCATTCTGTCCCATCTTCCGAACCCACGGACACCGGCCGAACAACGAAATCTGGACCTATGACCGTGTCGAACCCACGCTCATCCTCTATGACAAGCTGCGCTACCGGCTCATGCCCTATATCTACTCTCTCGCCTGGCGCGTCCACGACGACGACTACACCATGCAGAGACCTCTGGTCATGGATTGGCGCGAGGATGCCAACACCTGGAACCTGGGAGATCAGTTCATGTTCGGCCCCGCTATCATGGTCAACCCCGTCTTGAAGCACGGAGCGACGCAACGCACCGTCTACCTGCCGGGCTCCCAGCCCTGGTACGACTTTTGGACGGGGGATTCTGTGCAGGCCGGCCGCGATATCGATGCCGCTGCTCCGCTCGACCGCATGCCGCTCTATATCCGCGCTGGCTCTATTCTTCCCCTCGGTCCGGAGATCGAATACGCGGGCCAAAAGCCTGCGGACCCGATCGAGCTCCGCATCTATACGGGCGCGGACGGAAGCTTCGATCTCTACTCAGACGAAGGCGACAACTACGACTACGAAAAAGGCGCGCACGCTCTCATTCCCATCAAGTGGTCGCAGGCCGGCAAGACTCTCGTGATCGGCGATCGCTCGGGAACCTACCCCGGAATGCCCGCCTCGATCGCTTTTCGCATTGTGTTTGTCCGGCAGGACCACGGAGCAGGAGAGGCTCTCGAGTCGTCGCCGGATCGCGTAATTCAATACAATGGCTCCGCCGTGACAATTCAGCAACCATGATGCTGCCGAATCAGGTGCATTGCTTGACCCGCTTGCGTTCTGTCGCGTACACCGGATCGTTCAACCATGGAGGATATTGTGCCTTATATTTCTCGTCGTGATTTGCTGGCTTCGGGACTCGCCCTCTCTACCTCATCTTTGCTTGCCCGCTCCGCCTGGGCGCGAAGCGCCGCCCTTCTCGGCTCTGATGTGTCTGAAATCTCATCGTCGGCTGTTGCCGCGGTCGCTCCTCGCGAGCAGCTTCTCTTTGATTTTGGATGGAAGTTCACTTTCGGCAATGGCGACGATCCCGCTAAGGATCTCAACTTTGGCTACGGCCAAAGCGACTTTGCCAAAACCGGCGAATTCGATTTTTCGAAAGCCGGCTTCGACGACTCCAAGTGGCGTACGCTGAATCTGCCTCATGATTGGGCGGTCGAGCTCCCGTTCATTCACGACGACTCAGGAGCCGGAGACAGCTCGCTGATGTCGCACGGCTACAAGCCGCTGGGCCGGCGCTTTCCCGAATCCAGCGTGGGCTGGTATCGCCGCGAATTCGAGATTCCAGCAAGCGACCTGGGCCGCCGCATCTGGGTCGAGTTCGATGGCGCCCTCCGCGACGTGCTGGTCTTCGTAAACGGCTGCTTCATCGGTCGCAACGACAACGGCTACGCCCCCTTCCGCTTCGACCTCACTGACTTTCTGAACTACGGCGCCAAGAACTACATCGTGGTGCGCGCCGATGCCAGCTTTGGCGATGGCTGGTTTTACGAAGGCGCCGGCATCTATCGCCACGTCTGGCTCACCAAGATGGATGCTGTGCATCTGGGCAAATGGGAAAGCACCGTGAGGTCGACTATAAATAGCAGCTCGGCGACGCTCGCGCTTGCCACCATCGTGCAAAACCAGGGCAAGGAGACCGCAAGCGCCAAAGTGAGCTGGAAGATCGTCGATGCCAAAGGTGCAACCGTAGCAACCGCCGAGGCTCCGGCGCAGTCTATCGCGATCGACGGCTCTGCTGCCTATACCGCCAGTGCGAATCTCGATAGCCCCGCGCTCTGGTCGGTCGATGAGCCGAACCTCTACACCGCGATTGTGTCCGTCGAGTCCGAAGGCAAAGTGCGCGATGCCGAGCGTGTCGTCTTCGGCGTTCGCACCGCTGTCTTCGACGCCGACAAGGGCTTCTTCCTGAATGGCAAATCGCTCAAGATCCAGGGCACCTGCAATCACCAGGACCACGCCGGCGTCGGCGCCGCGTTGCCCGACCGGCTGCAATCCTTCAGAATCGCCGTGTTGCAGGCGATGGGCTGCAATGCGGTGCGCACTTCGCACAATATGCCCACGCCCGAGTGGGTCGATGCCTGTGACCGCATGGGCGTCCTCATGATGTGCGAAACGCGCCAGATGAGTTCCAACCCCGAAGGCCTGAAGCAACTGGAGATCATGGTCAAGCGCTACCGAAACTCGCCGTCGATCATCATCTGGTCTGTCGGGAACGAGGAGAACGAGTTGCAGGGTCCGATGGCTGAGCAGGGCTCCAAAATCGCCGGCACCATGGTGCGCCTCTGCCACGAGCTCGACCCCACACGCGTCGTCTCCGCCGCTGTCGACGGCGATAACGAGAAAGGCGTCTCCGACGCCTTCGACATCATCGGCTTCAACTATGCCTTGAAATATCCCGACGCTTTTCACAAAGAACATCCCAAGCGCCCTCTCTACGGATCCGAAACTTCCAGCGCCATCGCGACTCGCGGCGAATACGCCTCTGACAAGCTGCGCAATACGGTCAGTTCCTACGATGGCGTCGTGCCCTGGGGCGAGTCGCCTGAAGAGTGGTGGTCGTTCTACGGCTCGCGCGAGTGGGAGGCCGGCGGATTCGCGTGGACGGGCTTCGACTATCGCGGAGAGCCGACACCGTATGGTTGGCCGTCGATCAACTCGCAATTTGGCATCGTGGATATGTGCGGGTTCCCGAAGGACTACTTCTACTACTACAAAGCCTGGTGGGGCAAGGAACCGTCGCTGCACATCTTCCCCCACTGGAACTGGCACGGCCGCGAAGGCGACGAAATCCCGGTGTGGGCGTATTCCAATCTGGATGAAGTAGAACTTCTGGTCAACGGCAAGAGCCTCGGCAGCCAGAAGGTTCCGCGCCTCGGGCATGTGGAATGGAAGGTGAAGTACGAGCCGGGTGTGATTGAGGCGCACGGCTTGAAAGACGGCCAAGTGGTTCTGACCGAAAAGCGCGAGACCACCGGAGAACCCGTCTCGATCCGGCTGACCGCCGATCGCACGGAGATCAACGCCGATGGCGAAGATATAGCTTGCCTGAAGGTCGAGGCTCTCGACAAGGATGGACGATTGGTGCCGACCGCCGGGAACAAAATTGCGTTCAACATTTCGGGAGCTGGCAAACTGATCGGTGTGGGCAACGGCGATCCCAATTGCCTGGAGAGCGACAAGGAGCCGAGGCGCTCGCTCTTCAATGGGCTCGCCCAGGTGATCGTTCAGAGCACGAAACGCCCAGGCGAGATTCACGTCGAGGCAGTGAAGGACGGCTGGGACGGTCCGGAGCTGATGCCGGCCAAGATCGTCATCGCCACGAGGCAGGTCGAGCTGCGGCCTTCGGTCCCGGTGCTGATGCGGGAGTCGTAAGCGTCGGAGCGGCGCGAGGACTGGCAAAGGCGGGTGAGGCGGACGTTTTTGACCGTTTTTGACCGCGATTTTGAGAGAGTTTTGTTGATTAAAAACGAGTTAACATCGAAAATGAACTCCTTTGAGGTGTCAAAAAAAATTTCTCAATGCGTTGAGTTCCGGAAGGGCAATTTGTGGCTGGGCGGATGTCTGGTGGGAGATCATGAGGCAAGTATGCGCCGAGAGAGGGGAATACTCTGCAAGATGGGAAGAAGAAAGTGGAGGCTTGAAATCGCCAGATAAATCAACGAGATAGGGGGATATGGAAGTCGCCGACGAGGAGAAGAGGGCTTGACGAAGTTCAGTGTGCCTTCCGGTGCTTGCTTTGCGAGAGCCTGTCAATCGAATCGCCGCAGTTCTTGCTATCCCAGGTCTCAAAGGCGAGACCCTTCGACTGCGCTCAGCGCAGGCTCTGGGGCACCCCTTTTCGTGCTGGGCGTTGCTTCCCTGAGACCTGGGCCGCCCGCCCGGCGGTACTGCATTCAGCGGCACCAAGCTATTTCATCGACGGGCAGACTGCGACTTTTCCGCAGCGGCCTGATGCCATCAATGCATATGCCTCGCCGGCATCGTCGAGCTTGAACCGGTGCGTAATGATCTCTTCGGGATGGAGCCCCCACCGCACCAGCCGCTCGACGAGCTCCTCCATGAGCCACGTCGACGTCACCCAGGAACCATAGATTGTCTTCTGCTCGTGAATGATGTCGGGCGACGGGTTGAAGGTCACCGTTCCGCCTTCGCCGATCATGACGATCTTGCCCCATTTGCGCGTGGCTCGTATGGCGACTGCGCGCGCTTGCGCATTCGCCGAGCACTCGACTGCTTTCTCGACTCCCCTGCCGCCTGTCGCATCCAGCACTTCGGAGACGTTGTCAGGGCCGGCCTTGACGACTACGTCGCACAATCCCAGCTTTTTCGCCAGCTCCAGGCGCTCCGGTTCAATGTCGATGCCGATGATCTTCTGCGCTCCCAGCTTGCGCGAGAGTGCGCCCGCGGCCAGGCCGACGGGGCCGAGTCCGGTGATCAGAACGGCATCGTTGCCGCTGATTCCGATCTTGTGGAGCCCTTCGTAGACGGTGCCGAATCCACATGCGACCTGAGCTCCGTCAGCGAACGTGAGCTCATCCGGCAGTAGGATCAGATCCTTCTCTTCCGCAAGCATGTATTCCGCCATGCCGCCGTCTCTCTGCCATCCGTAGGCCCGGCGGTATGTTGGATTGGTGCACGAGATCATGTAACCGCGCCGGCAATCGTTGCAGATGCCGCAGCCGGAGATGTGGTAGACGATCACGCGATCGCCCGCTTTGAAGCTCCGGCATCCTGGGCCGGTTTCTACGATCTGCCCTGCGGGTTCGTGCCCGGCGATCACGCCCTGGTAGCCTTCAGGTCCCTTGCCGAGATGTTCGCGATAGATTGCGCGGATGTCGGAGCCGCAAATGGTCGACGCTTCGACGCGAAGAAGCACTTCTCCGTGTGCTGGCGTAGGAACGGGAACTTCGCGCATCTCAACGGTGCTGTTCCCCGGTAAATAGGCCGCTTTCATCGTTCTCATCGGCATTCTCCGGTGACGCAGGTAACTGGCATTTTCATCGGCGAAACTTCTGCTTCCCACCCTAGGCGCAAAAACGAATACGCGCGAGGGTGGGGCACCCGCCTCTGCGCTGCCGCTTCATCCGGGAGTGATTAGTCCGTGCAGATCCCACAGATCTTCCCAGGTCTGATTGTCTTTCCAGAGAAACACCTGCCCCTTGATCAGCCGGCAATTCCGGTCGATCTTTCCAATCGCGATCATTTCCTCCGGCGAAAGCGGGTCCGATATGGCTCCCTGAAGATTGCTCAAGTAATTCCTTCGATTCACGGAAAATGGGATCGGGGTCTGTCCGCGCTGCACGGCCCACTTGATGCAAATCACCGCCGGATGAACGCCGCGTTTCCGGGCGATCTCAACAATGACCGGATCCTCGGTCGGCGATGTATCTTCGGGGGTTCGATCCCTTTCAGGACGTCCTGGAGAGCCGAGAGGAGAAAACGCCACAGGCTGAATCTCATGGTCGAGAAGAAAATGAAAGAACTCCGTTTGCTGGAAGTGAGGATGCATTTCCATTTCGTTGATCGCGGGCTTGATTCGCGCATCGCGCAAGAGCAGGCGCAATTTGGGAATCGTCATATTCGATGTTCCGATATGCCGAACCAGGCCTCGGTCGACAAGCTCCTCCATTGCCCTCCAGGTGCGCATGTAGTTTTCGTGGATGTAGGGTTGCGCGTTGGGGCTCCGCGTACTCACGTCGCAGCCCGGCGGATGATGATTGGGAAAAGGCCAGTGGACGAGATACATGTCAAGGTATTTCAGTTGCAGGTCCGCAATGGACTGCTCGCACGAGGCGATCACATCGTCATCGCCATGCTTATCGTTCCAGACCTTCGATGTGACCCAGAACTCCTCCCGATTGAGGCCCGACTCGATCAGCTCCCGAAACGATCGCCCGATGAATGCTTCGTTGCCGTAAACCGATGCGCAATCAAAATGGCGATACCCCACCGCGGCCGCGTCTTTGACGGTTTCAGCCACGGCCTCGTGAGAGACATGGTCGGAACCGAAGGTGCCCAGGCCGATCCCCGGCATCGTCGCGCCTGTATACAGCCTGCGCCGGGGAACGAGTGCCTCATCAATTGCGTCAGGTGCAGCCCTCCACGACGTGCGCACAGGCATGGTTGAGGCCTCCTTTCGTCCCTAGGATGCATGAAAGTTAACGATAACTGAGCCACGCAAAGCCTACGTGACCGCCCCGAGAATGTCAAGATCCAAGGGCTTTCGCCCAGATTTCTCTCTTCTGATGGAAGCGACAACTGGGCAAACGATAACTGCACCGTTGACGTACCGGACTCGCCGCAATTATCGTGGCTCTCGAAAGAGAATTGCCTGAAAGGATGGAAACCAAATGATCCGTCGTGAGTTCTGCAAGATTCTTGGTGCGGCAGCCGCAGCAATGGCGACCGTGAAGACGTGGCCCAGGCGTTTGCCGGACGAAACAGCGAATCCTGAGAGTCTCGATTACGCTCGCTTCTGCGCGCTTCCGGAATCAGAGCGAACCTTCTCG
>Ga0187851_10001706_pt1 | contig 20732 bp, 15 predicted proteins | sample June2016WEW_6_10_FD_132997 | JGI IMG/M metagenome (GOLD analysis project Ga0187851, IMG submission 132997) | Peatland microbial communities from SPRUCE experiment site at the Marcell Experimental Forest, Minnesota, USA - June2016WEW_6_10 | ecosystem: Environmental > Terrestrial > Soil >...
GCTGCTTACGTGGATCTGGTGGGCTGTGTTGGCCTGCAGGTTGCAGAAGAGCGCGTTTGATGAGGTGTCCGATCCAGTGAGAAAGACGCCAATCCAGCCCAGGAACGGCGCAAAGAACGGAAACGCGAGGCCAGTAGCGGCCAGTAACAACGCCAGGGTTGCGGAGAGGCCGGAGTAGTTGGCGATATTGGCGAAGGCCAGCACCATGCCGATGGAGAAGATCGGCATTTTCAGGCTGTTCAGAGTGCTGCCGAATGTCTTGATCGCATCCATCGGCTTCATGCGCAGCACAAGGATGCTGACCACGGCCGAGAGCAGGATTGCGGTACCGGTGGCCGACAACCAGTCGAATGTGTAGACCGATGCGTAGGGAGTGGGGCCGTTGACGATGGGCGGCATCTTGATCACCAGCTTGTCGAGCATCGGCACCGGCTTGTTGATGACGGTCCAGGCCAGATTTCCTCCCCTGGCGAAGAGCGCCTTGAAGGGCTTGATCGACCAGACGGTGACAAAGACGGTCAGGATGGCAAAGGGCGACCACGCCCTGGCCACCTGCGCGAAGGAGTGGCTTTCCACCTTGAGCGTCGCTTCCTGACCGGGGAAACGGAAGATGTTTTTGGGCTTCCAGAACTTGAGAAAGATGGTGAGCGAGATCAGGCTCACCAGAGCCGAGGTGATGTCGGGCAACTCCGGACCGATGAAGTTGGATGTCAGAAACTGCGTGACGGCGAAGGTGCCTCCGCAGACCAGGATTGCAGGCCAGGTCTGGCGCACGCCGCGCCAGCCGTCCATGATGAGGATGACCCAGGCGGGGATAAGAAACGAAAGGAAGGGCAGTTGGCGTCCGGCCATCGCGCCGATCTTGAACGCATCGATGCCGGTGACCTGCCCAGCGACAAGAATCGGAATGCCCATTGCGCCGAAGGCCACGGGCGCGGTGTTGGCGATGAGACAGAGGCCCGCGGCGTAGAGCGGGTTGAATCCCAGACCGGCCAGCAGGGCGGCCGTGATTGCCACCGGCGCGCCAAAGCCCGATGCGCCTTCGAGAAATGCGCCGAACGAAAAGCCGACCAGAAGCATCTGCAGGCGCTGGTCTTCGGTAATGGAGACCACCGAGGCCCGGATGATTTCAAACTGCCCGGTCCTGACGGTGATTTTGTACAGGAATACGGCCATGACGATAATCCATGCGATCGGCCACAGTCCGAAGAGAAAACCGGCCCCCGCGGCTGCCAACGCCATGGCAATGGGCATACGGAAGAAGAAGATCGATACCAGCAGTGCAAGGACGACAGTGATCGTGCCGGCGAGATACCCCTTCATGCGGAGAACAGTCAATGCAACGAAGAAGAACAGAATCGGGAGCGATGCAATCAGCGATGAGATCCAGATGTTGCCGGCTGGATCGTATATCTGGTGCCAGGGGTGCAAGGGGAGGCTCCTTTGTCGCGGAGATTGACTTGTCCGGTTTGAATCCAAGATGAGTGGAACGATTAGAGCGGCATGATTCGGTCGAGGATCAGCAGGCACCCATGATATCCGGTCGGCTGCATTCTTCAAGTAAATAAGCGATGGAATGGTAGGCGCGGCCAGTCTCGGCGGTCAAGCCAATCTCGCAAGTGCGGTTGGTGGAGACGCCCTCGCAGCAGTTCTTGGGGAGGGCTTCGTGGATGCTGCGCAGGGCGTGGACGTTGAGTTCGGGGACGACGAATCCGCGATCTCCGGCAAAGCCGCAGCAGAGAACGCCGGCTGGTTCGACGACCTGGTCCACGCAGGCCTCGATCAACCTGCGCAACTTGGCGTCTGAGCCGGTGCGGCGCACACTGCAGTTGACGTGCAGTGCAACCGGGCCCGGTTTGCGCGTGATGCGCAGGCGCGGGAGAAGCGCGTCGTGGGCGAACTCATGGAAGTCGTAGAGCGGCAGGCGTCCGGCTAGATGCTCTTTCATGCGCACCGAGCAGGTGCTGGCGTCGATGATTACCGGATAGAACCCGCCGTTGCCATCGTCGGCCGCCTTCAGCAAGGCTTCGGTGAGGTTGTCTGCCATCTGGTCTGCTGCATCGGCCATTCCTTTGCTCTCGAGCATCTGGCCGCAACAGAGTTTGTCGAAGCCTTCGGGCAGGCGCGGCGCATAACCTGCACGAACCAGAAGCTCGATGACGACATCGGCGAGCGATGCTTCGTCCGGGCTGTTGGCGCCGAAGATGCGGCCTCCGCAGGCTGGGAAGTACACAACCGGATCGCCCGCGCCTTTATATGGAGCGGGCAAAGTTCCGGCGCGCGGCATGCCACGCTTCCATGCGCCTGCGGAGATGCGTGCGAGCGCGCCGTCTCCTACGACACTGGAGACGGCGTGGCCGATGGCAAGGCCCGCACGCGCTACGGTGGCGACCTTGCCGAAGTTGCCGACCGTCCACTCGCCGATACGGAGCGATGCAGCGCCCAGGTTGCGCCCACGCAGGAGGCGCGTCAGGTCGCCAGTGTTGATGTCAACCGGGCATGCGGTAGAACAGAGGCCGCATCCGGCGCAGGTGTCGAGGCTGTCGTAAGCAAAGGCGGCTTCGACGTCGGAGGCATCTTCGCCAGCCGCGGCGCGGCGCGACAGTTCGCGCCAACTGACGATGCGCTGGCGCGGTGAGAAGGTCAGCCCATGCGACGGACACATGGTTTCGCAGTAGCCGCACTCCGTACACGGGTCGACGAGTTCGTCGGCACGCGGCATCGGCTTGAAGTTCTTCAGGTGGGCCTGCGGGTCGTCGTTGAGAATGACTCCGGGATTCAGGAGATTGTCCGGGTCGAAGAGTGTTTTGATGCGGCGCATCAGCGCGGTGGCCTGCTGTCCCCACTCCATCTCGACGAAGGGCGCCATGTTGCGGCCGGTGCCGTGCTCGGCCTTGAGCGAGCCATCGTACTTGTCGACCACGAGCCTGCAGACGTCTTCCATGAAGCGCGCGTAGCGATCGATCTCGGCGGCGTCGCTGAAGTCCTGGGTAAAGACGAAGTGGAGGTTGCCTTCGAGCGCATGGCCAAAGATGATGCCCTCGCTGTAGCCGTGGTGCCGCAGTAGCGCCTGCAGGTCCAGCGTTGCGGCGGCAAGCGATTCAACCGGAAACGCAACGTCCTCGATGATGACGGTGGTGCCGGCGCGGCGCATGGCGCCGACCGAGGGAAATGCGCCTTTGCGGACCTTCCAGTAGATCTCGCAGGTGTCGGGGTCGGTGGAAAAAGCGGCGGGTTCGATGGTAACGATGCCGGCCAGCGCGCCAAGCGCGGCATTCATGCGCTGTTCGAGAAGCGTGGCGTTTTCTGCGCGTACCTCGATCAGCAACGCGGCGGCTTTGTCACTCAAGGTGCGCATGATCGACGGCAGTCCGGGCTTGTCCTCGACCGAGCGCAGGGCGGACCGGTCGAGCAGTTCGACCGCTGACACGGGTTGCGGTTTGAGTTGGATGACGGCCTTGCAGGCAGCATCGATGGTTGGAAAGAAGACCAGCGCGCTGGCCTTCGAGGGGTCTTCAACAACGGTGCGGAGAGTGATGCGCGAGAGGAAGCCAAGCGTTCCCTCGGAACCGATCATGAGGTGGGCGAGGATCTCGATCGGGTCTTCGAAATCGACCAGCGCGTTCAGGCTGTAGCCGGTGGTGTTCTTGATCCTGTACTTGTGGCGAATACGCGCGGCCAGTGCAGCGTCAGCGCGGGTGGCAGCGCCGAGTTGTTCAAGCTCATTCAGCAAGACCGCATGGCTAATGCGAAAGGCTGCGACGCTGAGCGGGTCTTCGGTGTCCAGCAGCGAGCCATCGGCCAGCACCACGCGCAGAGTGGCCAGCGTGCGATAGCTGTTCTGCGCGGTGCCGCAGCACATTCCTGAGGCATTGTTCGCGGCGATGCCCCCGATCTTGCAGGCGTTGATGGAGGCCGGGTCGGGCCCGATCTTGCGTCCGAATGGAGCGAGGCGGACGTTCACTTCGCCGCCGATGATGCCGGGGCCAAGGCGGACCGTGGCGGCATCGGGTGAGATTTCGCAGGTCGCGAATCCTTCGCCAATCAATGCCAACACACTGTCCGTGACCGCCTGGCCCGAGAGGCTGGTTCCGGCCGCGCGAAATGTGACCGGGCGGCGATGCGCGCTAGCCACATGCAGCAGGGCCTGAACCTCCTGCTCGTTTTCGACCACCGCAACAACCTCGGGAACCATGCGGTAGAAGCTGGCATCCGTGCCATACGCAAGTCGGCGCAGGGGGTCGGTGATGACCTGGCGCTGGGGCAAGATTCCAGAAAGGGCTTGGATCAGCGGACTCACGGTTTCCTCTCCTCGATCAGGCCACGCATGCGTTTGGACGCAGGACTATGCCTGATATTGCTCGTCGCTGACCTGTTCCATCCAATCGGCACTCTTGCCGTCCAGAACCTCCACAATCGCGATATGAGTCATCGCGGTGGTCGCCGCTGCTCCGTGCCAGTGCTTCTCACCAGGAGGGAACCAGATCACATCTCCCGGCCGGATTTCTTCAATCGGGCCGTCCCAGCGCTGTACCCGGCCACAACCAGCCGTAACGATCAGAGTCTGGCCCAGCGGATGCGTGTGCCACGCGGTACGGGCGCAGGGCTCGAACGTAACGCTGGCACCGAGAACTCGTGCCGGTGCGGGCGCAGTGAACAACGGGTCAACCCGTACCGTGCCCGTAAAATACTCCGCCGGCCCTTTGCCGGAAGGCTGTGAACCGCTTCGCTTGATCTCCATTTTGAATTCCCTTCCCTGATATTTTCCGATCTGGCCGTACGATTGCATGAACCACCCGGAGCGGCGAGCTTAGTCCGGGACATCAAAGTGCAGAGGCGTACCAGCGTTGCAACAAGTTTCGATTCACTGCAAGTTTAGTTCCGTTCTAATACAAGGGCGTTTATAGTTCCGAATCGGCTGCCCGATGGCCTACTGCCGTTCGCTCAGTTCTGTGGGACGGCTGGCACCTCTGGAGCGGCGGGTGCGGAGCGTGGGCGGAATTCGCGGACGGTGCGGACGGCGGCTTCGGTGGGGAGCTGGTCTATGCAGAGCTCGAGGACTTCGATGGTTTGCAGTCCGGTCTGCGAGGCCTCGTTGGTGGACATGCGCGGATCTTCCTCGACCGGGCGGAGCGAGTCCGCGCCGGTGACCATGTGGACGTTGGCGAGGCCGGCACCCTGCGAGAGCATCAGGGCGATGGCTTTTTTGGCGTAGGCGACGTTGCCGGTTTTGGCGTAGGCGTAGGCTGCTAGGCGTGCGCCGCTCTGGCCGGGCGGCACGTATTGGGCGTCGGCGCCCTCGTTGTGTGTGGTCTGGTCCTTGTCCCATACATCGGGGGGCGCGATGCCGAGGCGGCACAACTCGAGCCATGCGGCTTCGAAGTCCTTGCGACCGAGCAGCGGGACGAGCTCGAACATGACCTCGCCGCCGCCCTGGATGGTGGCAAGGTTGTAGTTGGCGGGCACAAGGGCGTGCGTCTGCGGGTTGCGGATTGGGGTGAGCTTGCCGGTGGCGGGGTCGAATCCGACGGTGGCGGCCAGCGCCTTGGAGTTGGCCTCGGGCTTGCCGGTCTCCAGTCCATACGGCATGGCAAGGATGGAATCAACCCCTGCGAGAATCAAGTCGTGCCAGTGCCTATCGCAGGTGCGTTCCCACATGGCCATCCAGTTGCCGGCGAGGGAAAACCAGTCGGGCCCGATGCGGAGGCGGACGGGCGGCTCGCCGGGCATTTTGGGCTCGGCCTCGCGCATGGGATCGAAGTTGGCGATAGAGAGCGGCGCGAATTCGGCGGACTCGCGGATGATGTCGCCGGTGCGCTCGTCGGTGGTGAGGTAGTAGAAGGGACGCCAGTGCGCGGCCTGGCTGATGCGGGCTTCCTTTGCGCCGTCGCCCCACTTGACGACGTTGTGGCGGGAGCCGAGTCCGCGCATGGGACCGAGGTGGTAGGTGTCGGTCTCGCTGGTGTTGCGGGCGTGGGCTTCGGCGAGGCGGAAGAGGTCGGCGCGCCCGCTGCGCAGGTAGCTGTACCAGAGCCAGAGCGGTGCGCCAAGCTCGGTGTTGTCCCACGCATGGCCTCCCCAGTCGTAGTGCCAGACGTGACGCGCAGGGGAGTAGGAGTGGATGAAGTCGCCGAACTGCCAGAAGCCGTACCAGGCGCGGTCGTCGACCTGGCGCTGGTAGTAGGCGAGCACGGAGTCGAGGCCGTCCTCGATGGACTTCTTGAAGGCGGTGGAGCGGTCGGGCAGGCTCCAGACGCCGAAGACACCTGTGGAGTGGATGTACTCCGGCGTGGCGGCGAGCAGCGGAAGTTGCGCACCGGCGGTTGCCATGGCTACGGTGTCGGGCTTGGCGGGAAAGGCGGCGGAGGCGAAGAGAGTGAGCTCGCTGGTTCGGGCGACACCGTAGGCAGTCGAGAGGCCGGGCTGCGCGTCTTCGTAAGCGGCGTCGAGTCCGTGGCCGTGGGTGTCGTAGAAGCGCATGTCCATCTCGGGTGCGTCGGGCGACCAGAGCCAGGCGACAAGCTTCGCAGTGGGGCTGGCGGCTTGCTGGACTTCGAGCGCGGCAGGGAAAGACTGCCAGAAGTTCTTGATGCTGACGGCGAGGCCACCGCCGAGGTCGCCGGCGTATGCGAGGCCGGGGGCGCGCGTGCCGGAGTTGGAGTAGACCCAGGTGCTCTCGGGACCGGTTCGCTTGACGATGGTGAATCCGTCGGGATTGGGCTGGATGAGCTTGAAGTCGTTCCAGATGGCGTTCTTCGAGAAGGCGGCAAAGGGCGTGAAGGGCTGGCCCGTTTCCTGCGCGACGCTGCCTCCGCCGGGTTGCAGCGGTTCGGACCAGAGGCCACCGTCGGGACCTGCAAAGCGGACGGTGCGGTTCATGGGCTGGTCGCGCATGGGGACGTCGATCTGGAGGCCGAGGCCACGGACGAAGTCCTTCTCCTGGTCGCCATCGAAGACGATGGTGTGGACGATGCGAATGGATGTCTGTCCACTGAAGAAATAGAGGCGCACGGTGAAGGGGAGCCATTCGCGCTTCGACACGGTACCGCGGTGCATGCCTTCGATCCTGACCACGGCGCGGACTGGACCTTGTTGTTCCACGGTGACGCGCTTGATCTCGCTGAGAAATTTCTCGCGTGTGGGCGAGTCCTCAGGATTGCTGGCTGGCCCTTTTTGCAGGATGCAGACGAGTTGGCTCGCTCCAGCGATCACCTTGCCGCCGAGGGTGATGGAGTCGATGAGGTTGGGACCGGTGAGTGGGATGGAGCATTGCAGTGCTCCGGTTTCGACGCCAGTATGAACCAGGACCGACTTGCCGGTGTTCTCGACGGTGAGAGCCCCGATCCAGCCGGGGGCATCCGTCCAACTAGGCGACAACGTGATGGGTCCCGTCAGCCCTGCGGGCACCACAGTGGCGAAGCCGCTCCACTTGAGCGAGCCGTCGGGCCAGTAGGCCATGGGCCAGCTTTGCAGCGGCAGATGGCCGTTGCCGGAGAGCGCAAAGGGGGTGTTGGGGCGGACGGCGCCCTGCGCCCAGGGCACTCCCCAACTGATGCCGGTGGGCAGAGTGGGCGGCTGATTGCCAAGCAGGGAAAGCGGGACGCTACGCGGAGCGGAGAGCGCTGTCGCAACCGATGCATGAGCAGGGGCCTCAGCGGCGAAGAGGCTGCCCGGTGCGAGCGTGGAGGTGGAGATGGCGGCGCCGGCGAGTGCGGCATCCTTCAAAAATTCCCGGCGAGTTGTCTGGTTCACGGAGGATCTCCCTGCGGAAGCCACGATGTTTGAACTGGCTTTCTATTGATCGTCCATTATCAGCTTATGGGGAAGGGCTGTGAAGCGATGAGCGTATTCGTGGGCCGGGTTCTCGTCCACAAGACGCCGCGCATTACGCAACGCTACGCGCACCCGTCGCCGGGAACCATGGCCGCTGCGGTGAACAAATTGGATTGGGTATTTACCGGCGCACTGCCCAGACCGGTGTAGACCGGCCTTGCTACGGTTGGGGATGGCGCATCTACGCGTTCGTCACCGCAACGTCCCCGTTTTTTTGATGACAAGCAAAAATAGCTTCTAAGATATTGATTCTTTGGTGTCCCCAACGGGACTCGAACCCGTGTTACCGCCGTGAAAGGGCGATGTCCTAACCGCTGAACGATGGGGACCAGAGCCGGATTCCAGCTGGAATCGCGCTCCAACCCAACCTCAACGCTACCAACATCGAGGACGCGAGTCAAAGCAGTCGCGGCCGGTGGAGGGAGGCAGTTTGCGGAGGAAGCGCGGGGGATGATCGTCCAAGAAATCCACGGCGCGGTTGCGCGTAGGATGTTTCGAGGGGACAGACCGAAGATATACCCCGTTCTTTCACCCCATCGAGCAGACTCGCTGGCTGGGGCTTCCGAATTATCTGAAAACCGCAAAGGCACTCGCATCATGAATTCTTCCGCAGCTGACCGCAATGAATCTGGCCGTAACGAAGTGGGCCGCATCGAAGTGATCGTCGGACCTATGTTCTCCGGCAAGAGCGAAGAGCTGATTCGCCGCCTGAAGCGTGCTCGCATCGCGCGGCAGCGGGTGGCCTGCTTCAAGCCGGACATCGACCTGCGCTATCACCGCACGGCGATCGCGTCGCACAGCGCGCAGACGCATGAGGCGATGACGGTGGCCAACGTGGCACGGTTGCGCGAGGCGATCTACGGGCAACTGCCCGAGGTTGAGGTGATCGGCATCGACGAGGCGCAGTTCTTCGACGAGGCGATTGTGCATCTGGCGGGCGAGCTGGTACACATGGGCAAGCGCATTCTGATCGCCGGGTTGGATACGACATTTACGGGCGAGCCGTTTGGGCCAATTCCGGCGCTGATGGCGATCTCCGACGAGGTGACGAAGCTGTCGGCGGTGTGCATCGTGTGCGGCGCTCCGGCCATCCACACGCAGCGGCTGGGGGCGAGCCGCGAGCTGGTGGTGGTGGGCGCGGCGGGAGTGTACGAGGCACGCTGCCGCAACTGCTTCCGTCCCTACCTGAACGCGCCGGAGAGCGAGCAGATGGAGCTGCCCGACGCGGAGCAGACGTCCGTCGTGCCATAGCAGCCCACGCGCCCGACAACTTTTTCGCCTCTGCGCCGCGCTTATCTGCATCGAAGTAGCAGGAGGAATTGCCATGCGCCTTATGCGTCCCGTCCTTGCAGTCTCCGTCTCCGCGTTCTGCCTTCTCGCGTTTACCCTCCCCACCGGTATCGTTCGTGCCCAGAGCGCCAGCAAGCCGGCGGCCCTGAAAGCTCTCACTGTTCCCATCAAGACTTCGACTGGGCAGGACGCCGGCAATGCGACGTTCAAGGAGAGCAAGGACGGCAAGCAGCTCTCCATCACGGTGAAGCTGAAGAACCTGCCCTTCGGCGAGCACGCCGTCCACATCCACCAGAACCCGGTGTGCGATGCGCCCGACTTCAAGGGCGCGGGCGGCCACTTCAACCCCGACGGCAAGCAGCATGGCATGGACAACCCGATGGGCCACCACAACGGCGACCTGCCGCAGAACATCTCCATCGGCGAGAAGCACACGGGAGAGATCACCTACAAGGTGGACTACCTGACGCTGGAGCCGGGCGCTGCGACGTCGGTGCTTGGGCGGTCGATCATGGTGCATGAGAAGGCCGACGACATGAAGACCGACCCCACGGGCAACGCGGGCAACCGCATCGCGTGCGGGGTGATTCCGGCGCCGGCGATGTAGACGGACAGTTGTTGGTTGTTGGTTGCTGGTTGTGAGTGTAGGGCGACGGGCAGCGTCCACACCGGGAACGAATCTGTGCGACAATTCGTATCGGATCGCATGGGAGTTCTCGCATATGCCGCTTCGTTCGCGTAGTTGGTTTGGACTCAGCCTCTTCGTTGGACTTTGCCTCGGTGCCGGTGCGGCGTTTGCGCAGACGGCCCCCACCGCGCAGACTGCTCCTGCGGCGCAAGCGGCGGCGCGCAGTGCTGCTCCGGCGGCGAGCGACCTTACCTTCGATGTGGCTTCGGTGCGGCCTTCGGCCCCGCTGGACCAGGCGAAGTTGATGGCACAGATGCAGGACGGGAAGATGCCGAACTTCGGCATGCACCTGGATGGTCTGCGCGCCGAGTACAACTACATGTCGTTGAAGGAACTGATCGTCGCGGCCTACAAGGTGAAGCCGTACCAGGTCACCTGTCCGGACTGGTTGGCCACTGAGCACTACGATATAGTGGCGCGCTTGCCCGAAGGATCGAACAAGGAAGACGCAGCGGCCATGCTGAAGGCCCTGCTGGCAGAGCGGTTCAAGCTACAGGCCCACACGGAGGCGCAGGAGCGGCCGGTGCTGGCGCTGGTGGTGGGCAAGGGAGGGCCGAAGCTGAAGGACTCGCCGGCTCCCGAACCAATTGATGAAAGCGCTGAACTGAAGCCCGGTGAAAGGAAGTTGGACCTGCCAGATGGTCCAGCGCGCGTTACGCAAGACCTAGACCTTAAAAAAGGAATGAATGCCGTGGTGAACATGGGTACCCGCGGCACATACAAACAGAAGATCGACTTCACTACCATGGTTGCTCAGGTCGATGGAACCGGCGTCTCGATGGCCGGGTTTGTGGATATACTCTCGCAGATCATGCAGATTGGAGGACCATCTGCCAAGCCGGTGGTCGATGAGACGGGGCTGACCGGCCACTATGAAGTGTCGCTCAACCTGTCGCTTGCCGACCTGATGGCGGCGGGCCGGTCGTCAGGCCAAGGTATGCCTGGCGGCGGCCCGGGCGGCGGGACGACAGAGGCGTCCGATCCCGGAGGCGCGGGATCGACCATCTACGCCACGGTCGAGAAGATGGGACTGAAGCTGGAGCCGCGCAAGGCTCCGGTGGAGCAGTTGGTGGTCGATAGCGCAGAGAAGATGCCAACGGAGAACTGAGGGAAAGGTTCGAGGTTCATTGTTCGAGGTTCTCGCACATGAGCAAGCCTCCCAGTGAACCAATCAGCGCGGCGGTGCGTATAGCAGTGCATGGGCGTTCTGCGGACGGCAAACCCGAGCGCGGGTATATTTCCCCGCCCAATGCGAGCTGAGCGGCGCGCGGGCCTTGCAGGCGGTACACTTCTGCCATTGGCCGAAGCGACTCCGCTGCAATCTCCGCAGCGCTCTCCACGGAACACTCCACGGCCAGGGACCGAGGCACGCTTGATTCGCACGCCGGAACAGGAAGCCGCGCAGGAGGCACTTGGCAGGCTGGTGCGGCGGTGCATGGCGGGCGATCCAGAGGCATGGCAGGAGCTGGTGGTCTCGCAGCACAGGCGGATCTATGCGATCTGCTACCGGTTCACCGGGTCTGGGACGGACGCCGAGGACCTGACGCAGGAGGTCTTCCTGAAGCTGTACCGCAACCTGGCGAGCTTCGATGTGGAGCGGGGCAGCTTTCAGACGTGGATCACGACGCTGGCGCGCAACCTGCTGGTGGACCACTTCCGAAGGACGCGGCTGGAGCGGGCTTCGGACTCGCTGGACGCGAGTTTTTCTGGCGACAACGATGGCGCGAGAGTGGCCGACCGTATGGCCGAGTTGACCGATCCTCATCCCTCGCCGGAGACGCACGCGGCGGGGATGGAGTTGCGGGTAAGGATTCAGCAGGCGCTGGCGCAACTGTCGCCGGAGTTGCGCGAGGCGGTGATCCTGCGCGACCTGGAAGATATGGACTACAAGGAGATTGCGCAGGTGCTGCGCATCCCCGAAGGCACGGTGAAGAGCCGAATCAGCCGGGGACGAGGGGAACTTGCAAGGCTTTTGCATCGTATAGAAGGGCAGGTGGTTTAAGTGGCAGACGCGAGACAGTTCGGAAGCCCGAAGGATTTGCGGTTCGGGGATAAGAGCGCCGGCAAGCAGGCGGGCAACGGCGGGCAGTGCGCCGAGTGCGAGGCCCGGCTGGCCGACGCGCTCGATGGGGCGTTGACCGTGGAGGAGCAGAAGCTCTTCGCAGAGCATACGGCCGAGTGCGGGGCGTGCAGCCAGATGTTGGCCGACGCGCGGCGCGGCGCCGCATGGCTGGAGATGCTGCACACACCACGGCCAGAGCCTCCGGCGGAACTGCTGGAACGGATTCTGGCCGAGACCAGCGGGGCCGAAGGCTATGCAGGCCGGGTGGTTTACGAGCAGGCGGGAGCAGCGGGCGCAACGCTGGGCCATTCACAGAACTTCGGCGGCGTGGCGCCGGGCTACGGCGTGTCCGCAGCGGCGGCGAGCTACGGCAATGTGGTTCCCTTCCGCCAGCGCTTGGCCTCCACAATGCGGCGAAGCTCGTTCGGGCAGATTGTGTTTCAGCCGCGCTTTGCCATGACCGCCGCGATGGCTTTCTTCTCCATCGCGCTGACCATGAACCTGACCGGCGTGCGCCTGCTGGACCTGAGGGCAAGCGACCTGCGGCCAAGCAGCCTGAAGCGCGACTATCATGACGCGAACGCACGCGTTGTGCGGTATTACGAAGGGCTGCGTGTGGTCTACGAGCTGGAGTCGAGGGTGCACGATTTTGAAGGCGCCGCCGACAACGACCTTCCCGCAGGAAGCCAGAGCGTGCCATCGAACTCCGGCCAGCCCGGGGTGCAAGCGCCGACAGCGCAGCCGGGTTCGGGGGGCCAGAAGGCCGCTCCTCCGGCCGATGGAACGCAGCCTGATCGCAAGAGGCCCGCCGCCAACCCCGGCACCAGCCGCCGCGAAGACCTCAACCCAAGCCGCCGCCTCGTCGCCGCCAGTTGCTCCGGCAGAGGTTACAGCAACCTGATTCACACACACATAGAAAGAGTGATGGCATGAACTGCGCAAACCATCCCGATCATGAAAATGCGGCATTCTGCCAGCACTGCGGCAAGCCAGTCTGCAGCGAATGCGTCCGCAATGTTGGAAGCTCCATCTTCTGCGAACCGTGCCTGGCGGCGCGCGTGGGGGCGACTGCTCCGCCGCCTGTCTACAGCTACACCGGCGCGCCCGGCTATCCGCCGGTTGCACCGCCGCCCAGCCCGGGCGAACCCAGCCCCGGCCTCGCCGCGCTGCTTGGATTTATTCCCGGCGTGGGCGCGATGTACAACGGACAGTACGCGAAGGGAATTGTGCACCTGATGGTCTTTGCTGTGCTGGTGTCGCTGGCCGACGACGTCAACGGGATCTTTGGCCTCTTTATCGCGGGCTGGATCGCCTACATGGTGATCGAGGCGCACCACACGGCGTGCGCGCGCCGCGATGGGACTCCGCTGCCCAATCCGTTTGGGTTGAATGATCTCTCGGAGCGGCTGGGCTTCGGCAAGGCGTGGCCCGGTAGCGCGCCGAACGCGGCTGTGTATCCAGACGCGACGGGCCCCGATCCCGCGGCGCAGGCTACGGGCGGCGCAGCGGCAGGCACGCCGCCGCAGGAACCTTACGCGGCTCCATATGCTTCGCCTGTGAATCCCTACGCGCCAGGCTTTATTCCTCCGCCTGCCACGTCCTACGCGCCGCCGTACAGCTATCCTTATGTTCCGCCCGATCCTCCGGTTATACCCGTGCCTCCCTATACCGATGTCAACGTTCCCTACTATCGTCGCTTCCCTTCCGCAGCAATCTGGCTGATCGGTCTCGGCCTGATCTTTCTGGTGGGCGACAATGGCTTCTTCCACTTCTTTCACCGTCCTGTCTTCTGGCCGATTTTTCTGATCGGCGTCGGGGTATGGATCTTCGTGCATAAGATGATCTGCACCGGACATGGGCTGGAGAACGACGGCAGCGCGTACTACCAGTGGCGCTTCGGGCGCGCCATCCAGAACTCGATCTGGGTGATTCTGACCGGCGTGATCTGGCTGCTGGACGTTCTCGGCATCCTCTCCTGGGGCCGCAGTTGGCCTCTCTATGTGATTGCGGCCGGGGTGATGCTGCTGTTCAAGCGCACCCTGTTCGATGGATATACGCGCATCTTCAAACGCAACATGTTTGGCGGTGACACCCCCGGCGGATATGGTCCAGGCACCCCCAACACCCCGCCACCCCCGTCACCCATCGCCAGCTCAGCTATTGTTCCGGCCCACGAAGACCATCCCGACAACAATCCGGAAGGAAGGTAAATCATGGCGAGCTATCCTCCTCCACCGCCTCCACCTACTCCTCCACCACCTCCACCTCCCGGCTACGATCCGCGGGCGCAGCGGCGGTTCTACCGCGACCAGTTGCGCGCGCAGTTGCGCGCGCAGCGTGAGGCAGTCCGCGCACAGAGCTACCAGATTCGCGCCCAGATGCGGGGAATGCGCCGCGGATCCGTTCTCAGCCCCATCCTGCTGATCGCCATCGGCGTCGTCTTTCTGCTGATTCAGACCGGACGTCTGGATCACCAGCTTTTCTGGGGCTTGTACGGACATTGGTGGCCTCTGCTGCTGGTGGCGGCCGGCGTGGTGTTGCTGGCCGAGTGGGCCTTCGACCATGTCCACATGCGCGATCCCCAGCGCCCGCCCTACCGCCGCTCCGCCGGCTTTGGCGTCTTCCTCATGCTGTTCTTCCTGGTGCTTGCCGGCGTCATCGGACATCACATCACGTCCGGAGAGCGATGGGACAACGGAGGCTGGCACTTCGATCAGGACTCGTTTGACGAACTCTTCGGCGACAGGCACGAGAGCGACCAGACGCTGGATCTCGCCTTCCCCGCCGGCGGCTCGCTTGCCGTGATGAACCCACGCGGCGACGTAACGATCGATGGCACCAGCGACGACGGACGCCTCCACATCTCCGAGCACAAGCAGGTTTACGCCCGCACGGACCCCGAAGCCGACAGCAAGGCCCAGCAGCTTAACCCTGCCGTCGCCAGCGAAGGCTCAGCGGTCTCCATCAACATTGCCGCGCTGGATGGCGCGCGCGTCGACCTGGTGCTCACGGTGCCCGCGGCGGCGGCAATCCGCGTCACTGCCAACCGCGGCGATATCCACATCGCCTCCATCAAAGCGCCCGTCGCCGCCACGGCGAACCGGGGAGACATTGAACTCTCCGCGATCACCGGGCCGGCCACGGCGCACATCAACAGCGGAGGTTCTTCCATCTCCGCGCACAGCATGGGATCGGGCATTGCCATTGAGGGGCACGCGCAGGATGTCACGCTCTCCGAGATCGCCGGCGCCGTCTCCATCACCGGCGAGTTCTTCGGCACCACCCACCTGGAGCACATCAATGGAACAATCCACTTCCACACCAGCCGAACCGATTTTCAGGTCGCCCGGCTGGACGGCGAAGCGGAGATCACCCCACGCTCCGACCTCTCCGCAGACCAGGCTGTGGGGCCGCTTGTGCTGACCACCAGCAACCGCAACATCAGCCTCGACCGCATCAGCGGCGCCGTCGCCGTCACCGATCGCAATGGGACGATCGACCTGACGGCCGCGCCTCCGCTGGGGCCCATCGACATGGAAGACCGCAACGGCTCGGTGAAGCTGATCCTACCCGAGCACGCAGGCTTCTCCGTCCAGGCCAATACCACCAATGGAGAGATCTATACGGACTTCCCGCTTCCCACCTCGGGCAGCGAAAGCCACAAGAACATCAGCGGATCGGTGGGCGCAGGCGGCCCGATGGTCCACATCACAACCACCAATGGCGACCTCTCCATCGACAAGGGAACGGTCGCGCCGCTGCCGCCGCTGCCACCGGCTCCGCCTAAACTAACCATTACTCCAACCCCGCCTCCGCACGCGCCGCACAGCGGCAGTGGCAAGGTTGCGGCTCCGCCCGCGCCGTAAAAGCTGCGGAAGAGTTCGATTGTTGCGCGCCAGAATTCTCTAATGCGCGGGTTGGAAGATGGCGAGGAATTCGGCGACGGCGCCGATGGACTGCGGAGTGACCGGGGTCTGGTTATGAACGACTCCGGGAAGGCTGACGAATTTTTTCTGCGTGGAGGAACTGGCGGCGAAGACCTCGCGGCCCTGACTGATGGGGACCAGAGTGTCTGCCTCGCCGTGCAGCATGAGCAGGGGGGCCGTGGAGCGGGCTACGTTGCCGACCTCGTTGAAGGCCTCGATGGAGTCGGGCGCTGGGATGAGAACGGCGGCCATCTCGGCTGAGAGGCCGTGGGCGTGGGTGTAGACGGGGAACTCCTCGGTGGCGCTGGCGATGGTTCCGGCAAGGATGATGCCGGAGACCTTGCGCTGGGAGGCGACGTAGCTGGCCATCGCGGTGCCCAGCGAGAAACCGTAGACGATGATGGGACGGCCTGGGCGGGCGGCGGAGACAGCGTCGTAGATGCGCAGGGCATCCTGGCGGAAGGTCATGACGTCGGGTGAGCCGGAGGAAAAGCCGATGCCGCGGTAGTCGTAGACCCAGAGGTCGCCGCCGAGAGCGGAGATGGAGCGGTAGAGCGAGTCGGAGCGATCGACCGTCATCCCGTTACCGTTGAAGAAGAGAATGACCGGAGCGTTGGGGGCGGAGGAGGTGTACTCCCAGCCGCGCAGGGTGGCACCGGGGAGGGGGATGCTGTTGATGGCGCGCGTTGCGCTGGCGGTCCAGTCGGCCAGGGGCGCAGAAGGGGGAGGCTGTGGAATGAGGAGGTTGGCGGGGATAAGGCGTAGGTTCGACTGGGCAAAGCTGTAGCTGGAGAACAGCAGGAGGAGGGCGGCTAAATATCTGCGCATGGAACAAGGTTAGTGGCAGCCGAGGCGCGGCGCAAGCGGAGCTGTCTGGATGCAACGGCAAAAGCTAGTGGGAGATACGGTGGTGGGACGGGGGTAAGGCGGTCTGGCTCCAGGCTTGCGGGCCTCCCCAGGCGCGGGTTGCGGTGAGGTCGATGTGGATGGGGACAGCTTCGGGGGCTGGCTTCTGGGGCTGAGAGGAACTGACGGCGGCGGGGGTGGGTTGTAGGAGCTGCCGGAGGCCGTCTCCGAGCTGGGGGATGGCGTCGCCGAGGGCGAGCAGGCGGTCGAGCAGGACGGAGCCGGCGAGGTGAAGGGTGTAGCCGGAGGCGTCGAGGTGGCCTTCCAGGGTCGCGGGCTGCTTGCCACCGAGCGGCAGGGAGATGGGGAGGAGGTCGAAGCTGGTTGCGCTGGCTGAGGGCGCGGGCGGATTTGGGCCGCGGTGGCGCGGGGAGTGGGCGGCGGGAGGCGGTGTGGATTGGAGCAGGAGATCGCCCAGCGGAATGGATCGATGGTTCAGTGGGTCAATCTCCAGGGACTCGTTGGAGAGCTCAAGTTCGCCGGTGAGAGCTGGCTGGGCCGGAAGTGTTGCTGTTGACTCTCGCCCATTCCTCAAAGAACGCGGAATGGATGGGGCACCAGCTCTCTTTGCGTCTGGCTGGAGTTGGTTCGGCTGGTTCCAGACCAGGTTTCCGGCGAGGGTTCCGGGGCCGGTGAATCCGGTGGGCGGATGGGGGGTGGCTATGCTGAGCCAGTCGAGGAGGGTTTCGGCGGGAATGGCCGGGAGTGTGAGCGCGGCAGAGGCGGAGCTGGGCTGGCGAACGTCGGGGAGGCTGGCGGTGAGGATGAGAGTGCTGGAATTGGAGGAAGTGGCTGGGGGCCAGTGGCACTCGATATTGGAGAAGGTGTGGAAAAAATTCAGTGCGGTGGCGTGGCAGCCTGCCTCGATGGAGAGCAGGCGGGGGGGTACGAAGTCTGCGCGACGGGCGTTGCTGAGTTGGATGTCGGTTTCGGCGGTGTTCTGGCCAAGGGTTCCGAGGAGGTTGAAGGTGAGGGAGAGTACGCCGCGCAGACCGGCGTCGCGCGCGGCGAGCAGGCGGCTGAGACCACCGAGCTGGACGTCCTGCCAGGAGCCGTGCAGGTCGATGGGGAGGTTTGCCAGCGAGGCGGAGAGGGCGTCGGCGGAGGTGCTGGCTGCGCCTGCGTCCGGTGCGCCGAGAGTGGCTTCGACGCGCAGGGTGCCGGTGTCGGCGGGGGTGGTGTCGGTCCGTACGGGATGAGCTTCCAGGCGGAGGTGCCATTGGTGCGGCTGGGGCAGCCAGAGGGCGAAGTCGGCTTCGGTCAGCGAGAAAGGGGTCTTCTCCTGGTCGAGCTTGAGGTTCAGGCGCGCGCCGCTGGCCTCGATGTAGGGAAAACGGGGCGCGGTTCCGGCGTATTTTTGCGCGGTAGGCGCGGCCTGATTGCGGGAGGCTTGAAGGAGAAGTTCCTCGATGTTCCATTGGCCGTTGGCGGAGCGGACGAGGTTGACGCTGGGGTCGGTGAGGGCGATGCGGGAGAACTCGACGTGCGGGCTCCAGAGTGAGCGGAGGCGGAGGTTGGCGCGTACCTGGCTGGCACGCAGGATCGGCTCGGAACCGAAGCCAGGGTCCTCGTCGACAACAAAGTTTTGCAGCGTGAAACCGGGGATGGGAAGCAGGTTGAGGGTGATGTTGTCGAAGTGGACCGGGCGGCCGAGCGAGGCACTGATGTTGCGCGCGACGCGGCGTTGCAGGCGGCTGACGTTGATGTAGGGAGGCAGAAGCGCGAGCAGCAGAAGCACGAGGGCAGCGGCAACCGCGATGGCTATGCGGCGGCGACGGGAGGTATCGGGATGCGCTGCTGTTTGCGGTTCATTCATCGCTTGACCCGTGTCCCTGTTACCGTTCCTGTTTGCTGGATCGCTGCGCGGAGAATGGGAACGAGTTGCGTGGTGTCTACAAGACCTTCCGCGCCGCATACAACCTGGTAATTATTACGCGATACCACGACGATGGTTGGCGTGTGCGTGACGTTGAGGCGCAGGCCGAGATCGAAATCGGCCTGCACCTTGGCAGCCAGCGCGCCGGTGGGGTCGATGACGAAGGGCATCTTCTGCCCATGTTGCTGAAGCCAACGCTGGGCGAACCTGTGAAGATCGTCCTTGTTCGAGATCGCCGCTTGTGCGGAAAACACGGCGCTGCGGAAATCGTCGGCGAGCTTCGGGCTGATCTTCTCCTCCATGTAACGCGCGTAGACTGCTCCCTCGAAGGTCCAGATGTGCGCCGGGATGGGAAAGTCATGGCGCAGCAGCGGGACATGGAACTGCTCGGCGGCCTGGCTCTCCAGCGGATGGGCGCGAGCGCAGGCGGGACAGCCCAGGTCCTCGAAGACGATGATTGCGACCTTGCTGCCTGCGGGCGGGCGCAGGATGGTGGTGTCGCGGAAGTCGTCGTGCGTGGGCCCGCCGAGGAACTGGGCTTGCAGCGCAGACGCGGCGAGACCGATTGCGACTACAGAAAACGCGATGAGGAACAACCTGCGCATCAATGTGTGGGCTCCCTGGTGCAATGGGCCGGAGTTTTGCGAATCACGATCATCTTATAGCAGTCGCAAGGGAGTGCACTTGCACGGGTTTCAGGCTAGCGGACGATGTGGAAGGTGCGGCCCCAGCGCGTCTCGGAGATGAAGTGGGTGAGGATGTGGCCCATGAAGGAGACTTGGTCGGAGAAGGCGGTCTTGTCGATCTGGTCGGCGGGGGTGAGAAATGACCAGTAGACGAACATGGGCCGGCCGACGATGTTCTCGCGCGGGATAAATCCCCAGAAACGGCCGTCGAGGGACTTGGTGCGGTTGTCGCCCATGGCGAAGACAGTGCCGGGCGGGACGACCAGGTCGCCATCGACAACGTGGTTGGGCAGATCGATGGCCCACAGCGAGGCGTTATTCTGGCTGGCCGCCTGCTCGATGCCATCCATGTCCGCGGGGAAGTCGTCGCGATAGGGTGTGTAGGCGTCCTCGAAGTCGCCGTCGTCGCGGGGCATTGCGGCGTAAGGCTCGTTCTGGGCAACACCATTGAGATATACGATGCCGTCGCGCAGATGGATGCGGTCGCCGGGGAGGCCGATGCAGCGCTTGACCAGATAGAGGTCGGGGGTCTCGGGGTGGGGCTTGAGGAAGACAATGATGTCGCCGCGGCGGACGTCGCGATGGTGGACGAAGGGAGCCCAGCGCGATGGAGGCGCCAGTGAGATGCGGTCGACCAGGACGTGGTCGCCGATCAGCAGCGTCTTCTCCATGGAGGCGGAGGGAATCTCAAAGTTCTGGAAGATGAAGGTCATGACGAAGAGACCGAGGGCGAGGACAAAGCAGATGGAGGCGAGCGACTCAAGCGCGGTCTCGCGGTCCTCCATCTCGGGCTCGGGGGTTGTTGCGGGAATGGTCTTTTCGTCGGGGGTGGTGGCTGGTATGTCGTTCAAGATTCGGTCTCCGCTCTCGGCGTGGGGTGCAAGGGATAGTGTATCGCTGAATGCGGGTTGGGGTGGCTTCTAGATAGGCTCGCCCTTGCAAAGTCATGGGTTGTTGCTGCCGCGGTCAGGCTCCGGATGGACGCACGGTTGACGGCGCGGTTCGCCGGCTTGCGTCAAACACCGAAGTACGGTATTGTTAATTGGCACGAGAGATACTGCTTCGCACCTCGGCATGATTGGGTGGTTCGGTCTGGATAATTGAGAGACCTCGATCTGCCTGCTAAGGGACGACGGAGCGCAGTCCAAGCGTTTGATCGCGGTCGATGGCCAGCAGCAAGGTCAGACTGGATTCCAAACCCAAGCCACTGCATATGAATGGAAGTTCAGGGGCAAGTGTGCCTGAATTGGAACAAAAGGAGCTGAGTGCTCCGCGTCCGCGTGGCGGGTGTCTGGTTATTTTTGATCTTTGCGCTGTGCGAACAGACGAGAAGCCTTTGAACCTCCGTAAGTCATTGCATTAGTTTTATTTGCATCGGGATGCTACCGGTTTGACAAGCAGTTGCCGGATTGGCGAGCTGGAAAAATCCATGATTTACACAGAAAAAATGCGATTTAGCTTGACA